>Ga0207007_1031_pt1 | contig 35114 bp, 17 predicted proteins | sample Alteio_BWMinCont_85_FD_153487 | JGI IMG/M metagenome (GOLD analysis project Ga0207007, IMG submission 153487) | Enriched cells from forest soil in Barre Woods Harvard Forest LTER site, Petersham, Massachusetts, United States -... | ecosystem: Environmental > Terrestrial > Soil > Temperate forest >...
GGGCGGACTTCTTATAGAAGGTTTTGGGGATGGAGTTTTCGCATCATTTCCTGTTCTAAAAGATGAAAACCCGCTTATCGTAGCCAGGTTTATTAACGAAACCCTGTTCTATATACTGCAGGCAAGCAGGACCAGGATTTCAAAAACAGAATATATTTCCTGTCCATCCTGTGGGAGGACACTTTTTGATTTACAGGAGACTACCGCCCTCATCCGGGCCAAAACGGATCACCTGAAAGGGGTAAAAATTGCCATCATGGGTTGTATAGTGAATGGACCCGGAGAAATGGCAGATGCCGACTATGGATATGTGGGCACAGGCCCCGGGAAAATAACATTATACAGGGGGAAAGATGTTGTAAAACGCAATATTTCAGGTGAAAATGCACTGGAAGAGCTGATAAATCTTGTTAAAGAGGATGGGTATTGGGTTGATAAAGAAGCTGGAAACACATTTTAACATAGCTGAAGTATACGATACTTTGATATAAATGTTTTTTGCGTGTTTGTGAATGATTTTATTTTTTGCGTAACTTTGTCCCTTAACTACTAATAATTTCAAATCTATTTCATTATGAGAAAAGTAATACTCTCCCTGTTGTTTTCCGGTATCGGATTATATGCAATGGGACAAAATGCAATGGTTCCTACGCATTCTTTGATGCAGGTACCAACCAGTGCAATCCATACCACCCTGCAACTTCATAGTACCGCTAACACTACCAGTACCCCGGAAGCCGGTTGGTATGATGCTGTTGATGAGGCCAATAATAATGGATCAGTAACCTATTCTACGGGCTATAACCATATGTTCTATGATTCTACGGTTCAGTGCCTTTACAATAACGGAACCAGCAATACGCTTCAATACGTTACGACCCAGGACGTTGGTGAAGTATTTGACCCTATGGCACCCATGTATGATTCAGCGCTTTCACTGTACAATATCTACAACGTAGATTCAGTAGCCCTGTTCTATCTCTACAATTATGTACCTGAAAAAGATACCACTGCCCCGGTTGATATAAACCCTGACGGGCTTGTGCATGATACCCTGATTTTCCAATTTTACACAGTTAAGACTGCTGGTATTGATACAGGCGTTTTTCAGGCACCCAATAATGAACCTTACGGTATTGTTAAATATAATCCTGGAACAAAAGCCAATGGCTATGATGTAAACCTGGGCGTTGCTGCAACCGGAAAAACCTTTAAATACATACTAGGAGCTAAAGATACCTGTAGCATATATAGCGCAAATACACATCAGATTATCGTTCCTGCTCTAAACAGTAGTAATACCGCTGGCATACCTATCAGCCTTATTACCAATAAGAAAAATGGCTATAACAGAGACCTTTTTGCATACACGGTAAGCTATCGTCCCGGATTTAAATGGAAACTGGGTGATACCATTGATGAGGCTTTATCTCCTGCCCCTAAGCATTTGCACAGCCATTTCAGGATATATGAGTCAAGGGATATGAGCAAATCAAACCTTAGCAATACGGCACACGGTACCAATAATTACGAAATGAGCCTTAATGTTTCATCAACTGCCCTGGAAACTGTTAATGGCGTTCAGACACATTACGCAGGTGGCGAACGTTATGGTAATGATCCAGGCTGGCCAGGGTTGTATGTACCTGGTACCGCATGGAACAATTTTGACCAGGTAACCTATTCTGCTTTCTACCTGGATTCAAAGAACAATGCTGCAGTAAATCAAAGCCCTGTGGATCCGAAAGGATATATCCTGGGTAATGTATATCCAAACCCTGCAAGCGGAACTGCAAAACTTAATTTCGCTTTAGGCAATACGGAACAGGTTAAAATTACCATGTATGATATGCTTGGGCATGAAATTGCAGTTCTTGCCGATGGCCAATATACCGCAGGTACACACGCTGTTTCTTTCAATACCGATAACCTGAAAGAAGGCATTTACTTATACAGTATCAATGCCGGTAGTTTTTCAAAGACACTTAAATTCACGGTTGCACACAACTAACCGTTAAAGTTTTAAATACAAAAAAAGGCCGCCCCGATTAGGGCGGCTTTTTTTTGTATTTTAGGAGTCAGGAATTAGGGGTCAGGATTTTCGGAGACATTGATTTAATGAGTCCATTGACAATTTTGGATACTTCGATTGTTTTGTCAATCAGGTTTTCACGTTTTTCAATTGAAATATATCCAAGTCTTTCTGAAAGATAAAGCATTGACTTAACCTCGCTGCAAGAAGCGGAAGCAATGTAGAGAAAAATGTATAAATTCGCGGTTTCCGCTTCTGTCGAACCCTTCAGCTATATTATTTGATACGGATACCAATGCTCTGGTTATTTGATCCCTGAAGCCGAAATCCTTTAGGTTACGAAAGACTCGTAAATCTCCACGGCCAGATCTTGGGCTTTCTTCCATCCAACAACATCTTCAAATTTTTGAATTGCCATAATGCGTTACAATTTGTTAATTTTCATTTGACTGTCGCTCCTGACCCCTGATTCCTGACCCCCTGGTTACCAGCTCACTTCCCCCTTATCCAAAAAGGCTGCAATACCTCTTTTGCAATCATCATGCATACGTACCCTGGCATTAAGCTCAGCGGCATAGTTCATGGCATCAAATGGCCTGAAGGTTTGTATTTCAGCGATCATGGCACGCGTAACGGCAATTGAGTTAGCGGAAGTTTCACTTGCGATCTTTTCAGCGTAGGACATCACATAATCGTCAATCTTATCGGGTTCAATAATATCATTCACAATCCCGATTTTTTTCATGTGTTCGGCTGTAAATAATCTCCCTGTCAGAAGCATTTCCCTTGCTTTCGCTTCGCCCACTTTACGCAAAAGAAAATACATGACGATGGCCGGTACAAAACCTATTTTCACTTCCGTGTAGCCAAACATGGCATCAGGCACACTGAAGGCCATATCGCATACGGTTACCAGTCCACTGCCGCCTGCAATGGCATGGCCTTCAACCTGGGCTATGACAAGCTTTTTCTGGAGGTAGATAAACTTAAAAAGGTTTTTGAGCTGGGTCGAGTCCTCCATATTTGCCTCGAGACTGTTGCTTTGCAATTGCTGCAGGTACTCCAGGTCAGCACCGGCGCTGAACACTTTGCCAATGGCTTTGAGGATCACTACGCGAACCTCCGGGTCCTTATCGGCTTCAAGGAAAGCGACAGTAAGTTCCTGCACAAATAAACTATTAAGGGCGTTACGCTTATCGAAACGGTTGAGAATGATTTCGAATACTTTGCCGGTTTTCCTGGTTAATACAAACTCCATGAGAATTGTTTTTAGTGATTATTAAATTGGAATACTTAAATAATTGCTTTTCTGTAAGTTGAAAAATGGTATGTTGTTTTCAATACATTCGGTTTCCCAATTACGGGCATTGGTTACTCTGACTCCGGAAGCAGCAATAACGCTATTGAACCTGACTTTCTTATACAAGTCGGATAACCTTATTGGAGGGTTGTTATAAAGCACTATGGCGTCTATATCCCCGGAAGGGATAGTGGTAAACCCTGCCCTTATACCTGCTCTTATTTCTGAATTTAGCATCAATACCGTTTGATCATAAAATCCAACAAATGGCCATTGAATTCTTAAGTTTTCGTTGCTAAAATTAGAGGTTATTTCAGAATTCAAACAAACAATATTTTCGGGGCTAATGTAATTTTTCCATGCATAACCATTTACATGGTGTTGCAAAAGTGCCTTGTCATGAACAAATCCGCTGTCTGATAGAACATATAGTTTATTTCTGTCTTTCAATGTGATCACAGTATGGTTTTTGGATATTGCCATGATGCTCAATTCGTTGTTTTTAAAACTATTATAGATATCAAAATCCCGTGCTCCAAAAAAAGCTAAGCCAAATGTTATTCCTGCAAGCAGAAGCTTTTTATTCCTGTAAATAAAACCTGAAATTAACAACATCATAAAAAGTGATAAAAGAAACGCCCCCAAACCGTTGATATATATTCCGTGCCAGGTGGCACCGGGCAGGTCATTGATAAACCTGACGATAAGGTTCATAATATAAATGCAACCATATAAAAGCCAAGACATAAAATGATGCAACCATATCAGCGGAGCCATTTGAACAAAAACAAAGGCAATTCCAACGATCAAAACAATAAAAGAAGCAGGTATCACAATGAGGTTTGCCGGCAGAAAGTAGATTGAAACCTGGTTGAAGTATAAAATAGAAATTGGTAATGTAATAAACTGGGCAGCAAGGCTTGCGGCAGCAAGTTGCCATACATAATTGAGAAGTTTACTATCCGGTTGCCACCATGCTGCGATTTTTGGCTGTAGCCAGACAATGCCCGTAAGCGCTACAAATGAAAGCTGAAAAGATGCCTGCATGATCATGAACGGATCAATAAGCAATAGAATGAGTGCAGAGCCGCAAATTGAATTATAAATATTGGCCCGCCTGCCGATATTAACCCCTATGAAAACAATTGAAAACATGATGACGCTACGGGCTATTGGAGCAGAAAAACCAGTCAGAAATGCATAAAACCATATAATGGCAAGAATTAAAACCAACCTGATGTATTTACCAAAAGGCAGCTTCATCAAAAATGAAAATATCCAGCTAAGCCCAATGATAATGATACCCACATGAAGTCCGCTTACTGATAATATATGAACGGTTCCGGTACCGGCATAGTCGGTCATAATATCATTTGGTATATCGCTTTCATTGCCAATCAGCAATGCTTCTGCAATTCCTTTTTGTGCGGGATCAGGCAACGCCTTGGTTATTTCTGATTTTAACCGGCTGTTTAACGCGTAAATAGATGACCAGAAGGGGTTAGCCGTATTTTTCCCGGTCAGTGTCCAATCTTCTTTTTTAAGGTATGCGGAATGGTATATTCCTTTATAGGACATATACTTTTGGTAATCAAATTCGCCAGGGTTTTTAGGGGAAATCAATGGCGAAGTTTTGTTTTTGATCAATACCTGGTCTCCATATACAGGCAAAAGATTTCCGCTGTCTTTTTCAAAATACAGTTCCAGGTTTCCACTGGCTTTATGCATTTGGGTCTCAGCACCTATGGCAATAATTTTCGATGTCGTGCTTTCATACGATTCTTTGGTCTGAGGCGGATCAGTAATCTGTACCAGGATTTCATCCTGATTTTTCAATGTATTTGCAAAAAAATCAGGTCTTTGATCAGGAGAGTGCAGCCAGATATTTATGATTCCCGATGCCAATGCAAATAAAAAAATAGATACTCCTGTTATCCATCTCTGACTATACTTTTTTTCGGTGGATGATCCGGGATTTTGGGATAAAAATCTGCTATAGACCAACATAGAAATAAGGAAACAAAATGATACAGCAAATAGTGATGTTGCAATATATGGCTGGCTACTGGTATTCAATAAGTTAATGGCAATAATAGACCCGCCGAGAAATGGCACTAATATCCAGAACAATGGCGATCTTTTCAGCACGTTTCTCATTATATCGCTCCCCCGCTCTCCCGCTCTCCGCTCTCTTTTTTGTAGGTCATTTTATGATGCAATATGCCTGCTTCTTCAAATTCTCCGCCTTCAACTTCAAATCCGAATTTTTCATAGAAAGGGATGACCTGGTTTTGTGCATGAAGATACAATTGCTTTCCCGCCGGATCCCCAATATTTTCCAGTGTTGATTTCAGGAGCGTACTTCCAACACCCTTGCCCCTACGATCGGCAATGACAGCAAATCGCTCCAGTTTTATACCTTCATCCGTATATCTCCACCTTGCAGCTCCAACAGGGAAATTATCAATGAAAGCAACAAAATGCTTGCTAATGTTTTCAAACTCGTCATACTCAAGCTTTGGATCTACATTTTGTTCCTCTACAAACACCTTCTGGCGTATCGAGAAGGCCATTCTGAGCATATTTTCATCATTTACAAGTTGTACGCGAACCATATTCGATTTTTTTGATCAATAGATTGGACACGAAGTAAGGAATTTATAGGGTAATTTGCAATTTTTAAAGCTTTTTTGAGAAAATCAAGGATTTGGAAGCGTAAGATTTTTTAAATTTTGTACTGGTTTTCGCAAAATGGCATCGTATATTTGTTCCATCAACGAGACTTAAGATTTTTTCATAGGCAGTTGTAGTTTTGATATTTTGGCAATGGGAGAGGGCGAAACACTTGGTTTTGCCCTTTTCTTCTTTATAGGCCTCTGTGAAAAAGTATCGCCAGTAAGCTCTCGTAGGGGCTCGGCTCGCCCCTGCCCTCTATACGGATAAACACACTTCTTTTAGGGTATTTGACACTGATTGTGTAATCAAGATTTAGATTCTGAGAGCTCTCTCCGTTTGGGCAGGTGCAAGCCCTGCCCTACAAGATTGCTCTTTGGTGGGTATGTATTTGCCTTTATATTTCCAAACCTATAAGGTTTTGAAAACCTTATAGGTTTAATACGCAGAAGTACATTAAACCATTATATCCTTTCGCACTCTAAACCTAATATTTGGGCTATATTTTAGCATTTTATGGCTGTTTTGAAATATTCACAAGTTTTTTGTAAATTGCACTCCTAAAAGAGGGTATAAGGTTGAGAATTTTTACTCGGTTCTTCATTATTTTTCTATTTTTCTGCTCCCTGATTGGGCGGGCTTATGCTTCCCATATCATGGGAGGATCGGTTATCTATACTTATCTGGGTAATTATAAATATGCTATCCAGTTTATTCTATACCAGGATTGCCAGAAAAGTACAACACTTCTTCCTACAAGTTTTAAATACCATATAAGAGGGGCAAGTTCTTCTACAGCAACCAATACCGTAAGAACGATTAGCCAAACCGGTCTGGAAACGGTAACAAAAGCAAATTCTGCCTGCGGCTCCAATTATTGTACTAAAAAAGGCTGGTACAACGACACTATTACGGAAGGAACTGATACAGTTGGATATTATATCTGGAACGATTATAGCGCTTCCGGTTTTGGCACAAGCGCATTCGTTGCCAGGAATACAGACGTGAACTTAAAAGTAAATGCCAGTACTACCGGGATTGGTTTATATGCTTTTATGCCTCCGAGAGCCCTGGCAAGCAGTTCCCCTCAAATTGAAAAGGACATGACACCCAATGTTTGTGTCAACCGGACTGATGCATTCAGTGCTGGATTCTATTCACCCGATGGTGATTCATTGGTTTTTTCGTTCGTTCAGCCTTATGATGTGCCGGCGGTCAACTTTAATAACCCCCCGAGTTTTACCAGCATCCCATATAATTCGGGATATAGTCCAATGACTCCTTTTGGTTCGGCATATCAACCATCAATGGATAGTTCAACCGGATTGATCATTACCAAATTCCCGAATACACAGGGAAATTATGTTGCAGTGGTCCAGGTACAGGAATACCAGGTAAATAAGCTTACCCATAAAGCAAATTATATTGGTTTGGTCCGTGTGGACCTTGAATTTGTGGGAGTATCCTGTAGCTCACGTCCACCACCTACATTTGTTGCAGATGCGGCCGGATATAAAAGAACGGTTCAGATCAATCAACCATTATGTTTCAGTGTAAAGGCAACGGATCAAAAATTTGCCGGTACCTACGACACCATGACCATCACGGCAACAAGCCCTACTTTTGGCACAGATAATCCGAATTTTCCAAAGCCTTATGCATCATTTACAACTACAGACGCACCTGTAGCGGATTCCGGAACTTATTGCTGGACACCAACATGTGCGGACATTACTTATTCAACCCCTCATACGGTTACTTTCCAGGTAACCGACCAAAGCTGTGGTGTTGCCACCGAAACTTATTCGATCTATGTGGCGCCCAGGCCTTTTTCACCGCCACCTATCATGCGGGCCATAAATATTCTCGGGTCCCAATACATCAAACTGAACTGGGATACAGCGAAGCTGGATACCAATTTCCTCCAATATAATATCTACCGACGAAAGGTAAGCCTTCATGCGCCTGTATATACGCTGGTGAAATCTTTTACCAATCATGCCATTAATACCTGGACTGATTCAACGGCTTATGATGCTGAGGATACTGCCTATTGGTATTATATCGTTTCAGAAAACAAATGTCAGGCAGAAGGCTTTTCATCAGATACATTTGAATCTGTCGCCGCAATGCCCATCTACAATACTTATGGTGGGGTGACCCTTAACTGGAGCCCGATTAACTTCAGCATCAAGGACAGTTTTGCCATATTTGTTGACGTGGGCGCGGGTCTCAAGCAGATCGCATTGATCAAAGCCAACAGCTATCTGCTGCCCTATTGCTATAATACTTTGAAAGCCGTGCAGGTGATCGGTTATAGCAAGTTTTCTCCTTTGCCGGACCAGGGGAATATCCTGACAAACCTGTTGGTGGTGGATACGATCCCTCCGGTGAAAGAACCTATCGTTTATGCATCTGCCATTTCATGGGGAGAAATTGATGTTTTGTATGATAAATCATCATCACAGGACATCAACCACTATTATATCTATCGGGGCGTGAATGGCTCAACCCCAGTACGATATGATTCTGTATTTACCTTCCCGACCGGTAATACATTGCTGTATGTTGATAAAAAAGTAACCACAAATACCAACTATTACTGCTATTACATAGTGGCGGTTGACAATTGCGGGAATAAGACATCATACAACCAACATTGTACCATGCTTGCCAAGGTAATACCTCAACAACGAGCCTTAAAAATAACCTGGAACCCTTATGTTGGTTTTACCCCCGATTCTGTGAAAGTACAGCAATATGTAAATGGCAAATGGATCAATCGCGCGGTGAAAAAGGCTACTGACAGCGTTTTTCTTGATACCGGGATCACTTGCCTGAAAAGATACTACCGGATTCGTGATCTCTATAATGTTACCAAAGCGGTTTCCCTTTCAGACTCCGTATTCGGAACACCAATAGACACAGTACCGCCTCAGTCACCCCCAAATACCCTTATGACATTTGACCCGAAGGTGATTAACAAGATTGACATGACCTGGACGACTGTTTATGGCACTAATGATGTTGCTGGGTATAAACTTTACTCGTGGATAAATGATACTTTACAAACCATGCCCACTTCGCTGTCATCAGCCAGTTATCCATCGTCCGTAAGTTTTAATGCTACACCAGTCGGGAATAAAAAGTTTTGTTATGACTACGTGGCATTTGATTCCTGTGGGAATTCTTCGCTGCTTCATAAGTATTGTACCATACAATTAATCGGCAAACCTGGAAATTTAACGGCAAACCTGACATGGTCACCCAACGGCCAAACCGGTTATCTTAAATACTATATCCAGGACAGTACCCTTGGTGCAAGCGGGTGGGCCACCCTCGATTCGGGCGTAAAGGGCGATACCGCAGATACGGACCTTGGCTTACATTGTAACATCAATTATTATTTAAGGGTGATGGCGACCCTTTCCGGCGGAGGAAAAAGCTATTCAAATACTGTGGAAGTAACACCATACGACACCATAAAGCCACAACAGGTAAATATAGAACAGGTTACGGACCTTAACAACTCTTCAGTTCAGCTTACTTTTGACAAGGTCGCAGACCCGGTGGTTACCAAATACCTGGTTTACTACCGAAAGGATAATGGGGCCTTCACATTACTAAGTACCATAACCAAGCCTATCTCAAGCCCGATCAATGTTACCCAAACAGGCATAAATACAGCAACGGATTCATTTTCTTATGAGGTATTCGCGGTAGATTCATGTGCAGCCAATACGAGCGCCACTACACAGGTAGATGCACCTGTATTTTTAAAAGTAGATAGTGGTCAATATTTAGCTTCGTTGAATTGGACCAAATACAAAGGTTTTACCGTAGGCAGTTATACCATTCAATATTATGCGGGCGGATGGAAGACCCTTAAAACGGTTGCAAGTACCGTAAACTTATATATTGATCAGCCGATACCCTGTATCCCCAAAACCTACCGCATTATCGTAAATCCTACTTCCGGGGCACTCAGCAGCGTTTCAGATTCCATAACGGTTAAGCCTTACGACAGGGATACACCTCCGGCACCGGTATTGGTTTCAGCTTCGGTTACAGGCTATCATTCGATCTTAGTTTCCTGGCAAAAAAGCACGGCAACAGATGTCAACAAATACTACCTGTACCGCAAAAAATCAACTGCTTCAACCTTGACCTTGTACAAGGCTTTGGGCAATGTAACAAGCTATGTTGACAACGTCAATACGGACTCGGGTATATCTTATTGCTATGCCGTGCAGGCAGTGGACAGTTGTGAGGGCAACAAAAGCCTACTTTCAAGTACAGAATGTGTGGTGAACCTGAAAGCAGATTCAAGTACCTGCAACCAGAAAATTTATATTAGTTGGACACCTTATACCGGCTGGCCGGCAGGCGTAGCATCCTATAGCTTATACCGCCATGTGCAAAGCACAGGAGCAGATACACTTATTAAGGCAAATATTACTCCGGCAACTTTAAGTTATATTGATTCTACGATGAGCAATACGCGTAGCTATTGCTATAAGATTGTAGCACTGGAGAATCCGGGCGGGGCTGTCATTTCCACTTCCAATTATGACTGTTCAAAGATCTACCAGCCATTGGCGCCCCAGATATATTCCGCTTCTAAAACGACCACTTCCAAGACCAATGGAACCATCGTAATTAAATGGAATTCAGTGGCAGGGCAGCGGTATTACAAATACTATCAGTTATACTACAAATTGTCAACTGCGGCAACTTATACACTCCTGCAAAACAATATCCCTGTAACGAAGGACAGCTTTGTACAAACAGGTCTTAATACCCAAAACCTTGATTATGATTATTACCTGCTGGTAGTGGATAGTTGTGGAAACAAAACTCCTATTTCAACGGTCCATCAAACCATGACCCTCACCATAACAGTGGGGCAATTGATCCATCACCTGAGCTGGACGCCTTACAAAGGTTTTAATATCAAAGGATATATTGTTCAACGCTTTCAAAGCGGGGCATTTGTGAATATAGATACGGTGCCGGGGACAAAAACCTCTGACGTGGAATTCCCTGCGCCATGTAATTTTAATTTATTCTACAGGATAAGCGCTATTGATAGTTTCGGGCACTTCGCCTGGTCTGATACTGTAGGCAAAAAGGCTATTGACACGATCCCATCCAATGCACCAACCTTTGTAAATGCAACAGTAATAAATTCAAAGCAGGTGCAGCTAAACTTTTTTGGGGCTGACTCACCTTCAACTTATGCTTATTCAATACACAGGCAAACAAATGGGGTATGGTCTACCGTTGGCCAGGTATTGTTTAGCACTAAACATGCCCCGGTGCAGTATATTGATAATGTTTCCACGCTTACAGACAAACATTGCTATACCATCATTACCCTCGATTCTTGCCTGAACGCCACGCCATCTGATACATTCTGTACCATAACGCTTACGGGTACCCCGCTTGAGGCAGCCGACCAGATAAACTGGACGCCTTTCAAAGGTTACAAATTGAATAATTACCAGGTAGAAACGTATAATAACGGCTCATGGGGCGTTTTGTCAACACTTCCGGTAAAGGATACCGCCTTGCTGCATGATTCCCTGCATTGCTATCTTCCGCAGTATTATAGGATTATTGCCACTGAGGCCTCAGGGGGGCAAAACAGGGTAACCTATTCTGACAGCATGGTATTGACTCCATTTGATACAATTCATCCGCCAGCTCCTGTGTTGAAATATGCGAGTGTACAACCGAATGGCAGCATAAAACTGCTTTGGAATTATAACACCAGGTCAAACATTAAATTTTTCAGTATCTGGCGAAGCGTGAACGGAGGCGCATTTGACAGTCTCACGACTTTAACATTTGACACTACTTATATCGATAATCATGTAAATGCTCATGATACCATTCGATATTATGTTAAATCAATTGATTCATGCAAGGCTACCCTTGTTTCAGGGCCATCAGATACAATACACCTTATGGCCTTAAGTCTCGTTTCAGGGTTCTGCAAGGGGGCAAACCAGGTATCCTGGACACCGTATCAAACCTTGCCCGGAGGAACAAACAGTTATACAATTTTTAAGAGTACCTATGGTGGGCCATTCGTTGTTCTTGCTTCGGTAAACAGCAGTACGCTAACCTATATGGATACCCTTGTAACGCCTAATATTAAATATACCTATAAAATATTGGCAACGGGATCTAAAACGAACCTTGTAAGTTACAGCGATACCTTCTCAATACGCAATCTCCAGTATCAATTGGCCGACACAGGGAGAACCATATTTACGACAGTACTTAGTACGGACCTGAAAACGGGTTCAATATTGCTGCAGTGGAATAAAGATCCCACAAGTGATTATTCAGCAGTAGGATACAGGCTATATGAAGCAAATCCTGCAAATAATATTTATCACTTGATTTTCCAGACGACAAATCTTTCAGATACAACTTACACTAATACTAACATCAATACGGTAAACCAGGCACACGAATATAAACTTGCCGTGTATAACAAATGCAACAATGATGGCCCCGCCGGCCAGATACTTGTGCCTGTGATAGGTCAGGCATTTGCCATTGGCAACCTGACAATTAAGCTATTATGGAATGGTTATGGGGGTGTGCCTGTAACACAATATAATGTATACCGGTCTATAAGCAAGGGCATTCCGCAACTCGTTGCCGTTAACGCACCGGGAGATACGATATATGTAGATTCAAATGTTCATTGCAGTCATCATTACACTTATACCGTTAAAACAGTACTTTCAAATGGACTGGTTTCTTCATCTGATACTACAGGTGCAACAGCCATAGATTCTGTGCCGCCCCCTTCGTCAAAGCTTTATGTACTTTCCGTGGATACAACACTCCAATCCGGGGGGAAAATCAGTATGCAGTTCAGCGGAAACGGTAAATCCACACGTAGTGGCTTTAATATTTACAGACAAGTAAATAATGGGCCTTTTTCACTTTACTATCAATTGCCTTCCAAACTGCAGGATACCGTTTACTGGCAGGATCAGTTTGCAAATACTGTTGACGATTCTTATGGTTACTATATAGCCGCAACAGATTCATGTGGTAACCAGGCAGCACCCATAGATACCGATCGCTCAGTGCATCTGACGGCAGAGGCTCATTCCCAATATTTTAAACTGAACTGGACACCTTACCTGGGCTTCAATGACTGGATCTACAATGTTGAAAGAAGGACTCCAACCACACCGTGGCAGAAAATTGCAGGACTTTCCAATTCATCTTTATCATATATTGATAGCAATGTGACATGCCATATTTTCTATCAATACCGGATAAAATACGTGGGTAGCAATACGCCTTTATTCGGCTTTTCAAATTTTGCCGGGGATACCGCTTTTGATACGGTGGCCCCTAAGATCAACAGGATACAATATGCTACCGTGCTTACAACTAGTAAAACCAAGGGAAAGATTAAATTAGCATGGTCACCATCGCCAACAGAAAATGTCCTGGGATACTTTGTATATCGTAGTGTCGACAATTATGTCTGGACCCAGGTGGGCAACATGATGCAGGGGTATAGTTTTATTGATAGTAATTTGAATACCTATCAGCAGCCATACCATTACAAAGTAACCCCGATTGACAGCTGTGGAAATATAGGAGAAGGGTTTTCTCCGGAAAACGAAACGATGGTACTCCAGGCCCAGATCGGCGATCAAAGAGTGGGCTTGAAATGGAATCCGTATGTTGGCTGGAAGGTTAAAACCTATAATATTATCCGTGATGGAATTCCACTTGCTACAGTGGCTGATACCATCACCAGCTTCACGGACACACTTACCACTTGTCTAAGGTATTATCGCTACGTTATAAAGGCTGTGGCAGACAGTTCCGTCACCCTCATATCTTATTCAAATACGGACAGCGCCAAGCCGTATGACAATATTCCACCTGCAAAAATATATGTACGGTCGGCATCAATAGATGTTCCGGCCGGTCAGGTAGTTGTGTCATGGGACTCTTCTACTGCTTTCGACCTGAAAAACTATTATGTTTTCAGGAAGAGGGCAAGCGATGGCCAGATGATATTTCTGGATAGTACAACCGGTACCATATACAACGAACCTTTAGATCATATATCTGGTGCGGATTGCTATTATGTTTTTGCACGTGATTCCTGTGGCAATCAAAGTGATGGCAGCAATCGTGCCTGCCTCATTATCCTGGAGGGGATGAGCCAGAAGGCCTATAATTCATTAACCTGGAATGGCTATTTTGACTGGCCCGATGGAATAGATAAATATAATGTGTATAAGGATGAGGACAACAGGGGCTGGGTTCCAATAAATACCACCCCCGGCAACGTCACAAACTTTGATGATCATTCTCTTACAGATGACGTTGTTGACTACTGCTACCAGGTAGAAGCCGTGGAAAATACAGGAAATCACAACGCTACATCCAGTTCAACCATCGTTTGTTTACACCAGGATCCGTATGTTTATGTTCCGAATGCTTTTACCCCAAAAACATCCATTGATATCAATGACAGCTTCGGGCCGACAGGGATGTTTATCAAGAATTATAACATGACCGTGTATGACCGCTGGGGAGAAGTGGTATTTCAAACAAATAGCAGCGGTAAATGGGATGGTTACAATAATGGCAACCTCGTACCGGAAGGCATCTATATGTATGTCATCAATATAGAGAGTTACAATAATAAGTCGCTCCGCTACACAGGCAATGTAATGGTTCTTTATTAAAAAGATTTAACGGACATCCAAACAATATATTGAGAATGAAGGCATTAATTTTCTATTTCTTTCTTCTTTCATGTCTCATCTATGTGTCCTGTTCATCAGGGGTTAATTCAAAAGAAGCAACAAAAAACACAGGTACAGATTCAGTTCAAACACCAGCCAATGTTGCTGTAAAACATCATTTCCGGGCTTTTAATACAGGGGAAGTCATAAACCATATTCCGTGTCTTCAGGATGCCGCAGCTTCGTTCTGCATCTATTTGCCAAAAGATTATGATTCTACAAAAAGCTGGCCTGTTATCTATTTTTTTGATGCACATGCCCGTGGCAAGCTCCCTGTAAATAAATATAAGGCGCTGGCAGAGACGTACCAGGTAATACTGGTTGGATCAAACAATTCCCAGAATGGTTTGCAGTCAGAGGCTTATGATAAAATTGCGAATGATCTTTTTTTTACTACCCAAACGATCCTGAATATATCCCAAAGCAAAATTATCACAGCCGGGTTTTCAGGAGGAGGGAAGGTGGCAGCAACAGTTGCTGTTAAAAACAGCACCGTTTCTTCGGTGATTTCATGTGGCGCAGGGCTTGATATGAAAAACCTTGGCAGTGGTTATTTTAACTATGTTACAGTAGTCGGGAAAGGGGATTTTAACTATTGGGACATGATTGGTATAGATGAGCAAATAAGCAAGACCCCTTTAAAACACCTTCTTCTTACTTTCGATGGCATTCATGAATGGCCCGATACTAAAACCATGTCTGAGGCCATTTCTTTTGCGATGGATCCGACAAAAGTCAATAATAAAAATGCAGGTACGATTGATTTCTCGATTGAGCAGAAAGAAATGGGGATCAGGAATAAATATGCGCAGGAATTTCAATCCAAAGATGCCGCATACTGGATGGATGTAGTATATAATCTTAACCAGGGATATCGGCATTCAAAATCGGAACAGGAAAAATGGATGGACCGCCGGTTACTTTCTTTTATCAATATGATGACGTATGTCCGTATTTCTGATATGCTGAACAGTAAGCAATTAGATGCGGCTGGGCCCTATTTAAATGTTTTCAAGGCAAGTGATCCGAAGAACCCGGATGGTCCCTATCTGACAGCCGATTGGTTTGCATTGAAAGGAGATAAACAAGGAGCAGCTTCTGCTTTATCTGAAGCTCTCAAACTGGGATACGATGACTTTGCCCATGTGTCATCTGATCAGATGTTAAGTTCTTTGCAGGATGTCGAGTCTTATCAGATTTTTTATCAAACTTTAAGTAAGTAAATTTAAAGTTGTCAACTTTTTAAAAGTTGCCAACTTTTATAACTCAATGATGGTATTTCTCGCCTTTTAATATTGTCATAGCCCTGTATAATTGTTCCGCAAAAATTAAACGAACCATTTGATGCGTAAAGGTCATTTTTGATAATGATACACTATCTGCGGATCGTTTGTAAATGTCCTCGTGAAATCCATAAGCGCCACCAGATAAGAATATTATAGAACCGGCACTTTCATTAAACTTCTTTTGCAGAAAAACAGAAAAACCAACTGAGTCAAATTCTTTTCCTTTTCCATCTAATAAAATTAAAACGTCATTTGATTTTAATAATTTTATTATATCATCACGCTCATTATCAATATTTTTACTGTCACCCGATTTTTTGTTTTTAGAAGGGATTATTTCCCGATATTCAAAATTCAGATAATTACCGAGTCTTTTTTGATAAATATCAAAACCCTCTTTTATATAAATGTCATCCGTCTTACCAATACACCAGAAACCAACCTTCATTTTGATTCAACTTCTTTGTTCTTGTCCTCTATAACCGCCATGATTGCAAAAGCCTTGGCTATAAGTGTATAATCATCTCCTTTAACAGAATAAATCTCCCCTTCACAGTAATGCAATCTTTTACCAGGTTTTACTACCCAGCCTCTACCAAAAATGGCATCTCCTGTCCCCGGACTGAAATAGGATATCTTAAGGTCTGAAGTTACCACACGATCATGTGGCCCCACCAGGGAAAATGTGGCGAAGCCCGTAACAAGGTCTGCCACTGTTGCAATCACCCCACCATGAAACTTGCCATCCTGCTGACGCAGAAAAGGCATCATTATGGCTGATCCTTCCATATAGCCATCTTCGATATGGGTTAATTCGAAGCCAATATGGTTCATAAAATACTGCCGGGAGAGTTTATCTGTGATAAGTTCCCTGAAAGCCGGGTTTTTTGAATGGTATTTATAGGGCGTTGGAAATTTTTGAGGCATAGTGTGTTATTTTTCGAGGGGATGCACGCTTGTGTTTGTCATGGGCCCGAGGGTCTGCACCCCTCGCTGGTATATTGCGCCCTTTCAGGCTAAAATGTGTTGAACGACATTAACTGGCAGCTTCAGCAAGAGCAAGTTGGCTTACGCCATTTGCATTATATTCATGAACAATATCTGTAAGGACTTCCACACCAGTTTCGGTGATGAGTACAGTGTGTTCAAACTGTGCTGAAAGCTTCCCATCAATGGTTCTGGCAGTCCATTTATCGCGTTTGTCAATTTTTACCCGGGCTTTACCCTGGTTTATCATGGGTTCTATCGTGAAGGTCATACCTGGCCGCAATTTGACACCAGAGTTACGGTCTGCTTCGTGATTCACTTCCGGATCTTCATGAAATTTGACCCCAACTCCGTGCCCACAAAACTGGTGCACGACGCTATAACCATTTGCATGGGCATATTGGGCAATATAATATCCGATATTCCCGATACTGTTCCCGGGATAGCATTGTTCGATACCTATATCCATACAACGCTTTGTAACATTTATAAGTCTTTGCGCTTCGGGACTTATATCGCCAACAGAAAACATCATGCTCGTGTCTCCAAAGTAACCATCAAGGATGGTAGTCACGTCCACATTCAAAATATCGCCATTCTGTAGCATTGGTGAGCCTGGAATGCCATGACATACCACATCGTTCAGGGAAATGCAACAAGAAGCGGGATAGCCCTTATAATTGAGCGTGGCGGCTTTTGCGTTATGAGCATTTATAAAAGCAATGATCTTATCTTCGATTGCCTGTGTAGTTGTCCCTTCTATCATCATTGGCGCAACTTCATACAAGGCTTGCCGGGCAAGATGAGAACTTCTACGTATGCCCTCGATCTGGGCCGCGTTTTTTATGAGTATCGGCATTGTTTTAGCTTTTTATTGCCTCATCCTTAATCCTTCTCCTAAAGGAGAAGGCACATCGTATCTTATAATTTTGTGATACAAACAAAACACGGCGGCCTTTTATTCCATAAAAAGGCAAACCGGGCTTAAAATCATTCAAATGCTATTTATTTCACAATAAATTTACCGTGCATTTTTTGGTAATGACCCGGATAGGTACACATAAATACATATTCACCAGCAGGAGGCGTGGTAAACTCAAGTTCTGTTTTGGTACCTGGTTGTGTCAGTTTTGATGATGCTATTACTGCAGGTTCGTCAGGTACAAAACCTTTTGCAAGACCGGCGCTAATGCCGTGCATAGCAACGGAATCCATATCAGATGCTTTTACAATAACAATATTATGCTGCATAGATGGGTCGGTTGCGTCATCTACTAGGGTGATTTTCATTTTGGTATTTGCTGTGGTATGTATTTCACTCACATCGTAGTGCATTTCGCTCATGTTATTTCCAACCGCATGTACGGTGATATCGGTTCCTTCAGCTACTTTGCCGGTAGCAGTTGGCATCGCCTTTGTGCTGTCTACCGTTTTGGTGGTGGAATCAGTAGTAGTGGTTGTGCTTGTGGTGCTGGTACCGTTATTACAGGAAGCCACAAAGAAGCCTAAAGCCACCATGCTGGCTAAAAGCATTTTACTCGATAATTTTTTCATAAACCTATATTTTTAATTTGACCGCAAAGGTACATGTATTTTTAGAATACATGGGTCAAATAATCGCTTATTGAAGCTGAGGCTGCAATTCACTCTGCTCCATTTCCACAAAATCCCAATCAGTTGGATGGAAATTATCGGGATCGGCCATTGCCATGTCTTTTGCCCAGCGTTCAGGGTAAGTATTGGTCAAAAGGCATCCTGTTTCAGGGTACGGGAATACCTGGTCAAGGGTCTGTATTTTATTTGCAGAGACTCTTTTGGCAATGTATTTCCGGTTCAGGCCTTTTGTGCTGGTTAATCCTCCGGCCCCCACCATGTCCTTTACTGCTTTAATGGTATTGTGATGAAAATTCATCACCTTGACCTTTTTGTCCTCGGGATTTAAGCCATGTTCCAGTTTCGGGTTCATGGTTGTTACCCCACTGGGGCAGGTGTTTTCATTGCATTGTAAAGCCTGCACACATCCCAGGGCGAACATCATTCCCCTGGCGCTATAACACGCATCTGCTCCCAGAGCAAGATATTTCACGATATGAAAACCAGAGATTACTTTGCCCCCCACAAACAGTTTTATATGTTTTTTGAGGTCAAACCCTGTCAATGCATCATGGGCATAAACCAGGGCTTCTTCTGCAGGCGTGCCGACCCAATTCAGGGAATCAAAAGGCGCAGCACCTGTACCACCTTCACCTCCGTCAATTGTAATAAAGTCGGGCATAATGCCGGTCTTTATCATGGCTTTACAGATCGCAAGAAATTCATAAGGCTGCCCAATGCAGAATTTGAAACCAATTGGTTTCCCATTAGAGAGATCGCGCATTTTTTTTACAAAATACATCAATTCCACCGGTGTCTTGAAAGTAGTATGCCCTGCCGGGGAAATTATTGTTTCATAGGGTGTTACGCATCTAATTTTCGCTATTTCCGGTGTGTTTTTCAAGCCCGGTAATACGGCACCATATCCCGGTTTAGCGCCCTGGGATATTTTCATTTCTACCATTTTCACATTTGGATGCTGAGATGTTTCCGCGAATAGCTTTTCATCAAAATTTCCGTTCCCATCCCGGCATCCGAAATATGCCGTGCCGAATTGAAAAACGAGGTCTCCACCATAATGGAGATGGTATTCTGTTAGCCCTCCCTCGCCGGTATTTGATGCAAAATTGCCCAGTTTTGCACCGCCGTTCAGGGCCATAGTGGCATTCTTGCTTATAGAACCGAAGCTCATGGCTGAAACATTCAGAATGCTACTGGAATATGGTTGTTTACAATCAGGGCCTCCAACACTAATCCTGATATCTTCATCATCATGCTGTAACGGCGCCGCAGAGTGTAGAAACCATTCGTAACCGGGTTTATAATAGTTAAACTGGGTACCGAACGGATCTTCCTGTGACACGTCATCGGCTCTTTTATAAATGATTTCGCGTTGCACCCAATTAAAAGGACGGCCTTCACGATCGTTTTCCAGAAACCAGTCCTGGGCCATTTCACGGCTGTCCACAAAAATAGATTTAAGATGACCTACCCAGGGAAAATTGCGCCAGACGTTGTTTGGTCTTTGGAAAGAATCATATAGTCCAAGAAGAATCAGCGGGACAATGAATACAAAAGACCATGCCCATTGTATATCAATGTAAGTGAGATAGATGCCTGATATGATTAAAATTAAGGAGATTATGATGAAATATGGGCGCATCGAGTAATTTTTATAACATTGGGATTGTAAGTACAAACATAAAATAGACCATTAAGTTTACCTGAAAAATTTGGTTTTGGAATATCCGCAAGAATAGTGCCGGGTAATAAACCGAAGGGACTTTTGCAAGCAGAAAGCATTTATTTAAAATAATATATTACGCTATCCGCATCTATTCTTCCGCCACTCTTATATTTCATCAATTTCCCTGAACTTATAAAGAAATTCTGTGGTACGGAACCGGGATTTATTATTTTTTTTAATTTTTCGGAATGCGCCAATACCTGGTTGGTGAATTTATTTATTTTATCGCTTTCATTTGAAGAGTAGTCTTTGGCGCTCAGTATGTAAACACGGTTTTCATATTGTGCTCTAAATAATTGTTTACGAATATTATTAATATCATAATTTGTATAAATTAATACCATATTTATACTATCTTTTCTAAAGTCATCTATTTTTTTTATATTTGACGTTAGCTCTGCGTAACAATCGGGACACCATGGCGCTGAAAGTATTACCCAGGTATATTTTGCTTTACGGGTTATAAGGCCCAATTGTTCATAGTTTATCTCTTCAGGTACAATAGATTCCGGGGATGTTGGTTTTTTAAAAGCCAGGATGTTATCTGGAGAGAATTTTTCAACCAAAGCGCTGTTTTTACTGTACAGGTCATCTTCAAAATGCCTTGGCATCATTTCAATAGTACATCCAGTAAGGAGCAGTATGATCGTTAATATTTTTATTTTGAGCATATTGTTTATGCATTATTAATATTTGACGGTAAAGATACTCGTTTTGTTACATAAGAGTATCTTCCCCCAAAACCCATAATTTTGCCGGATGCCAACGGTTGAAATTTTACATAATGGTGTCCTCGAGGGACATAAAGATGCTGTATATGCACTGGTGTCGGGTTATGAGCCAGAAATAGTCTTTTCCTCAGGGGGCGATGGCATGGTTATCCGATGGGACCTCGCTCACAAAGGCGATGGGGAACTCATCGCCCGGTTGCCTTCTGCTGTTTATGGTTTACAGTACTTTAAGGAGCCAGATATAATGTTGGCTGGCACTCGGTTCGGGGGATTATATGCTTTGGATCTTAAATCGCATAAGCAAAAGGCTATCACAGATTTAAAGCATGATATTTTCAAGCTCTGTTATTTGCCGGAACAAAACCTTGTAGCTGTTGCATGTGCAAGCGGATATCTTTATTTTGTTCATCCGCAAACGCTTGGGATTGTTCACGAAATTCATCCAGGCCAGGCCAGTTGTCGCACCCTGGCGCTAAGCCCAGATGGTCGGCATTTGGCGAGCGGCTGGAGCGATGGAATGATCCGGGTTTATGATACAGATGGTTTCGCCGAAATTCAAAGTTTTATGGCGCATTCGCCTTCCGTTTTTGCTTTGGTTTACAATAGGGCAGGGGATAAGCTCTTTTCTGGAGGAAGGGATGCACAGATAAGGATATGGGATACCGGGCTTTCCTATATCGAATTGCAGAAAATCCCTGCCCATCTTTTTACAGTTAATGATCTGATAATGATTCCTGAATATAATTTAATGGCATCTGCCAGTCGCGACAAAACTGTGAAAATATGGGACCCGGAAAATTTTGATTTGCTTAAGGTAATTGATCGCACTAAATTGCCGGCCCATTCTCATTCGGTAAACCAGTTATTATGGGCCGGATATGAAAATAACCTTATTTCGGCAGGCGATGATAAAGCCATCCGAATCTGGGGGATAATTTGTGGATAAGATACCGTTTTGGAATTGCAATCTTTGAAGTTTAACGACACTATATTTACATCATGATACTTTCTGACAAAAGCATATTAGCAGAGATCGAAAAAGGCACGATCCTTATTGAACCATTTGACCCGAGTTGCCTTGGGACCAATTCTTATGATGTACACCTGGGTAAACACCTGGCGGTGTACAATGTCCGTGAACTGGATGCCCGTGAGCACAACAAAATTGATGAATTCACGATTCCCGAAGAAGGCTATGTCCTGCATCCGGGTACTTTATACCTGGGTGTCACTCAGGAATATACAGAAACCCATGGGCATGTGCCATTTCTTGAGGGCAAATCAAGTGCAGGCAGGTTGGGGATATTTATCCATGCCACTGCAGGCAAGGGTGATGTGGGCTATTGCAATACATGGACTTTAGAGATCACGGTCATCCAACCCATAAGGGTTTATGCAGGAATGCCGATAGGCCAGTTGATCTACTTTGAAGTAGAAGGCGATATCAATACCCTATACAAAGACAAACGTGGCGCCAAATACAATCAGCGCACCGTAAAGCCAATTGAAAGCATGATGTGGAAGAATAAGTTTTGAGGCAGAAATGCAGCCCTTTTGGATTATCCTATACACTCTATTGCTATCCTCAAATCCATCGAGGTCAATCAAGGATACTTGTGAAATAAAAGGGAATGGGTACAACGGATACATTATGCCAATATCGGGCACAAATGCAAAAAGTGATCCTGAGAATGTTTATTACAGGCCATCCGTTTCAGAAGTTGTTTTAGCAGAAAAGATGCTGGGCAGCTATCTGGATATTTTTTGCAGGCTTAACAATGGCTGGAAAGATCTGGCATTGAGTCCTTCTGATTCTGTGCTTTACCGCGGCTTTTTTACGTCTTATTTTAAAGGATATTACAGGCAATACGCCGCTTATATTCCGAAAAATGGAACTCATAAATTTGTCAGCATCAATCTTGTTTCGCCGGCTTTTCGGGACGAAGTGAAAGACAAACCTGATTTTTTAAAAAGAGAATTGGCAGATGTTGATGATGGTGCATGGATCCTCTTTCATGCCGATATTGACCTTGTTACAGGTGATGTGTTTTTGAGGGATAATGGTAGTTGAAAGAAGATGGTAGCAAGAGGCTAAGGATAGCAGATGATTGGCATCAGCCGCACTTTCGCTCTTCGCACTCTCTTATAGTCCTGTCCCCAGTTGCTCCACGCTACCTGTTCTTTTCAAAGTGCCCCAGTGTACCGATTCACCCTTGATGGCGCGACGTATGGATTTGAAAAGGATATAATACATGAGCTGCCTGTAAACAAGGCGTTGCGGCAGGAGCATCCAGAGTTTGGTGGCTCTTTCCCCCTCAAACCAAAAGGCCATCGCTGCACCAAGCGCATCCACAGCCATGAAAAGAAGATAGTACGACAATATATCTCCACCGTTTCCAAACGCCAATGCAAATATCATGAACAGGTCCGCCAATGGCGAAATAAGAGGCAGTAATATCTGGAATATCAATATGTTGGGCAATGCGATCCAGCCAAGTGTTCCATACCGCGGATTGAATACCGCATCACGGTTTTTCCAGAAACTTTGCATGATGCCAAATGACCAGCGGAACCGTTGTTTCATAAACATGTTCATGGTTTCCGGGGCTTCGGTCACGGCAATAGCTTTGGGACTGTACCGAACCCGGTACCCGAGTTTCAATATCCGTATCGTGATATCGCAATCTTCAGCAAGGGTATCAGAAGTAAGTCCCCCGGCTTCTATGATAGCGTTCTTTCTAAAAACCCCAATTGCACCAGGAATCACAGTGATACAGTTCAATAAGTCAAAAGCCCTGCGGTCGAAATTCTGGCTAGTGGTATATTCTATAGATTGCCATCCGGTTATTAGTCCATTTTCATTCCCGACTTTTACATTTCCGGCAACTGCTGCGGTATTTTCGTCCACAAAGTGGGTCATCAGGTGCCCGACAGCATCTGGCTTCAACTGGGTATCTGCATCTATGCAAACAACAAATTCCGAATCACTTTGACTGATTCCATAATTCAGTGCCGAAGCTTTTCCGCCGTTTGGTTTTGTGAGCAGCTTTACTTTAGGATTGGTACCAAATGCCGTACTTACCAATGAAAATGTCTCATCTTTTGAACCGTCATCAACGAATATTACATCAAAATCAAGATAATCAAGGCTTAATAAGTTGGTAATCGTTTTTACCGCATTCACCTCCTCGTTATAGGCCGGTATCACAATAGATACCTTTGGGCAGAGCGGATTTAGTTTTAATTTCCTTGCTCTACGGGTCTGTATCGAAGCGAGGATACCCATCAATACCATCCGGCCTACTGATAAAAAGATCCCAAGGAAAAACAAAGAGAACAATATCCTCGCACCCCAGTAGATTATTTCGGCGATGATCCAATCTACCTTGGTCATGTAGTAATCGTTGTCGTGTTTTACAGGAGGCATCACCTGGTCGCGGGTTTTGCCCAGCAATTGCGAAACAGATATGAATGTATATCCTTTGCTCTCGAAATATTTGATAATTCGTGGCAGGGCAATGACGGTCTGCTCCCTATTTCCACCGGCATCATGCAGCAAGATCATACTGCCCAGTTTTTCCTGTGCAATGCATCTCGCAACAATGGTATCGGCAGTGATATTTTTTTCCCAGTCGCGGGGATCAATAGACTCGCCAATGGTGTAATAATTTTCGAGTTTGCTCAATGCAACGGGGATGATGTCTTTCAAAGTCTGAGGTTCTGCATCCGCGTTATAGGGCGGTCTGAATAAAACGGTGGAATGCCCAGTAATGCATTCAATAAGCCGGCGGGTGGATGACATTTCAATTTCAGCCCGGTCTGTGCTTATTTCGGCAATGTTTGGATGTGTAAATGTGTGATTGCCAATTTCATATCCCCTTTTATAAATTTCCCTGAGCAGAGGAATGTTGTTTTCGGCCTGGAGGCCTACAACAAAAAAGGCCGCTGGCACTTTGTATTTCTTAAGGGTATCCAGGATGCGTGGCGTGTATCGGTCATCCGGTCCATCATCAAAGGTCAGCAGCATTTGTTTTTTGCCGAGCCCGAACTTTTTTACCACGTAAGCGCTAGGCAATGTGTCATAATACTCTTCGGAAATTACTTTGTCATTGTCATCAAACTGAACCCGGATTTTGCCTGGCTGAGGTGTACTGAGTACGTCAAGAACCTCTCCTTCACCGATATAGTCAATGGCAAGGCCTTTGCCGATAGTATCCAGGCTGCCATTATCAAAGGCGGCGAGGTTGATGGATTTATAAGAAAGATCTTTATCGTAAAACCGCCAAAGCCTCGAATCCTCACCCCCGAGCCGCCAAAGCGCTACACCGGCGAGTCCATAATCTTCAGCATTCCGGATTCCGTTAAAGCAAGTGGCAGCATCAGTGAAATCAACTTCATGTTCCAGGTTGGTATCGTCTTCGTAGGTAAAGTGGAGGTTATAGGTACTGTTGTCAAAGATTACTTTACCATCGCTTTCTTTGGCCGTAGTCAGGGCTTCCTGGTAAGATACGTCAGTTGCTTCACCACCCTTGGGCCAGTCATACCCATAAGCGGCAATGTTCAAAACGATTTTATTATCAGGTATTTTGCCGGTAATATCATCCAAAACTGTATCCACCCATTTCTGTTCTGCAATTGGTCCGGGCAGGCTGGTGCTATAATGGTGGTCATAGGCCATCACAAAAAAGTAGTCGTTGTATTTCTGAAGTTCTTTGAGGTTGTAATCCTCATTGAGGGGTGCAATGTCCATGGTAAGCAGGTAGCCTTTCGCATGGAGCGCCTCATATACCTCCTTCATAAAAATGATCAGGTATTCATCGCTTGTTTCTGTAAGTTCTTCAAAGTCAATATTTACACCCTGAAATTTATATTTAGCCAGAATTGCCAGAACCTGGTTTATGAAATCTTTTCTTCGGGCCTCGGATGTGATGAGCCTGTGAACAGATTCAGAGTGCCATACTTCGCCGGTATTGTTGGTGATCATTGGCAAAATAGCCACTCCTTTATGGAGAGGCTGCTGCATGATGGCAAGCGCTTTCTGGTCAATATCAACAAAAAGATTATTGCTTGTATCGTTCAAAAAAATCCATTCGGGCAAAACCATATTCATGTGATCTATATGGTCTTCTAAAGACCTGAAAGAAGCCGCATCCCAGTTTACATAGTATCCGGCGCGAACCTGGTTTTTGACAGAATTCTTAGCTGCATTTCGCCTGGTGATAAGGATATGTTTTTCCAGGGTGTCAACCTTTTTGCGCAACTTCTCAAAATCGCTGATGCGCTTGGTCTTAATGGTGGTGGGCGCTTCAGGGTTCAGGACTTTTTTGTAGAGGCTGTTCTGATCCACAAGTTTGGGCAAAAAAGGAGCGTCTTTGCTGAGAACGGCTGCTGCAATAGCAATAATTCCAAGAACCACGAAGAACATTAATATCCTCGTTCCCCAACTCACCCGTTTCCATCGTTTGGAATCAGGACTTTGAAATACTTGTCGGGAACTGGCGCTACTCATTGGTGCAAAAGTACCGAATTATAAGTAACTATGACATGAGGCACCTCATGCTAAAGGTTAAATACCAATTCTTATTTTTGTGGGTCGGTCTGGCAATACAGTTTTTGATTAAAATAGTTACCGGACCATACAACCATTTATATCGGATCTACGTCATCGCCGCGGAAAGAAGAATATCTAAATTTGCAGTATGAAAAAATTTCCCGGCGTTAAAACCAGCATCCTATTATCTTTATTGCTGTTTCTTTCAGCGACTTCATTCGGACAGAAGGGAAAGCTGGAAACAAAATACCATAAGAGCGATAGCAAAGATTCCGTAAAAGGTGCCGGTTATTACTTTGATGCCGGTACCGATAAAGCAAAGTCCGGAGATTGCTCAGCTGCTATTGACCTCTATGACAAATGCATTGCGTTAGACCCTGATACCTATGACGCCTACTATAACAGGGCCTTCTGTAAGATGCAACTCCAGGATTATGAGGCCGCAGTAGCTGATTTTACCACCTGCATCAGGCTCCACAAAAGCGTTTATTCTAATGCATTATACCTCAGGGGTTCGTGTTTTAACGAACTCAAAAAGTATGATATGGCTATCTCAGATTTTACCAAAGCGCTAGATGTTACCTCAAACCCTGACATTTATGGCGCCAGGGGATTAGCCTATATGCAAAAAGGTGATTTTAAAAATGCCGTTTTTGATTTTACCAATGCCATCACCAGAGATACCTTCAAAACAGAATACTATGGCAACAGGGCTCTGTGCCAGTATCAGTTGCGCCATTTGAAGGAAGCGGTACAGGACGCAGAAAAATATCTTGAGAAAAACCCTGCCACAGCTAATATCGTTGAAATTGAAGTAAGAGCGGAATTTGAGATGAAAGACTATCCGAATGCCATGATTGCGGCCACGAACTTAGTGACTGTTCAAAAGTCCCCTAAAGCATATTATTATAAAGGACTTATTGAATTCAACATGAAGAAATATGAGGAGGGCATTGTGGATTTTTCATCTGCAATTGTTCTCGACTCTGCTTATAGGGACGCCTACTATAGCAGGGCGCTTTGCTATTTTGGACTAAACAACGATTCCAACGCCTGCAAAGATATTCGGATGGCCAAGAAGCTTGGTTTTCCGAATCTTGAGGGTAAAATTGATTCCTATTGCAAAGAGGGTAAAAAGTAGCTAACCCAAAAAAAAATTGTTCAAAAGACGGGTTAAATTTAGCTAACCCGTTCGTCCTCACCAAGAAACTATTGTGAATCAGCGAGATAACCTATTGCCTTTGCAAACACAGAAACATTGTTTTTTTTTAAAAATTCTTTCTGTTTATGAAAAAAGCGTTATTTTTGACGCGTTTGTATTGTAGCATTCGTATAAAATTACATTTTTAAAAAGCAATATCATGAAGGATTTATTCTCATCAAGGGCAAAAGACGCACAGATTACCTTATCTAAACACACGTGGCGAAAATCAAAAAATTTAAGCTCAAGATTATTGACAATAGCATTAGTATGCTTGTCATGGAGCGCATTTGGTTTAGGATCGCCTACAATCACGTCATTTTCTCCTAAAAGTGCAAATGTTGGTTCAACAGTAACTATTACAGGTACCAATTTCAGTAGTACCCCCGCCAATGATATCGTCTATTTTGGCGGTATTAAAGCAGTGGTAACTTCAGCTACGGCCACTTCTCTGAGTGTGACTGTGCCAAAAGGCGCACGTTCATACCCGGTAAGTGTCACAGTTGGAGGGCTTACTGGTTACGCACAATCAGCGTTTCTCCTTACATTTCCTTCATGTAAAGCCATGTCTGATACGACAGGTTTTGCTGCCAGGACCAATTTGGCAGCAACCGGCAACCCGGTTAAACCCGTTGCAGTTGATATAAATGGTGATGGTCTTGTGGATGTCGTAACCTTCGACAGTTCGAGCAGTACCATGTCTGTATATATAAATACTACAAGTGGTGGTGTCGTTTCATTCAGCAGGTCTGATTTTGCGACTGCCGGACATGCTGCAAATGGTTCTATTGCCGGTCTCGCCGTTCATGATATTGACGGTGATGGAAAACCAGATATCATTGTGGCCAGCGGAGGTACAATGTCGATATTTCAAAATAACAGTTCAAGTAATACTTTAAGCCTTGGCTCAAGGGTAGATTTCTCAGGCCTTGCAGGAAACCCAATGGCAAGTGTCGCCACTGGTGACCTAAATAAAGATGGTGAAATTGATATCGTTGTTGCCGGTGACTCAGAAGTTAGTTACTGGACGAATGCAATGACCGCTCCTGGCACCATTTCTACTTCTTCATTTAATGCGCGTACAGATATCAGGGTAGCTTCAGCTGTCAACCTTTGGGATGTAGTTGTTAGAGACCTTGACCTTGACGGAAACCAGGACATTATTGTAAGTGATCATGGCTCATCCAGTACATTCATTCTCCAGAACAAAGGCAGTCTAAGCTTTGGTCAGTCTCTTGTATCTATAGGAACAAATAGTACAAATCAAATCTATGCCGCCGACCTGGACCTTGATGGAAAATTTGATCTGGTCGTTGCGAATAACGGCGCTGCTATAGTATCCATTTTCCGGAACACATCTACCACCCCTGGAACAATTACTTTTGGTTCCAGGATTGATTTATCTTCTACAGGTACTCCAAACGGTTTGACAGTAGCCGACCTGGATGGTGACGGCAAGCCTGAAATCATTGCCACTCTTTTGGGATCAGGTATGAGGATATTCCATAATGCATCTAGTTCCGGGTCTATTTCCTTTGGTTCGGGGATTGCTTTTAGTACTGCTAATTATAATCCTTCCGTTACTGTAGCAGATATAAACAATGACGGTCTGCCAGACATTATTTCCGCAGCGGGTGTTTCTAACCTGATAAGTGTCCGAAACAATGTTAACCTTTTACCTCTTGCATATGTAATTCCTCCGGCTACTGTTTGTTCCGGAAGTCCTATTGCACTTGGAGGCCCTGCTGTTAATAATAATACGTATTCATGGAGCAGTACACAATACTTGACAACTTCCACGGTAACCTTTACCTCTACTTCATCGAACCCAACAGTGTCCCCTCAGATCAATGCTACTTTTACTTTGAAAGAAACCACTGCTCAGGGTTGTTCGGTAACAAATAGTGTATTAATATCAACAAATCCGCTTCCTGCCGCTGCTGCTGGTTCTGGCGTTGGCCCTATATGCGCCAATGTTCCGGCAAATATTGGGGCTGCTGCGGTGAAAAAAAGTACTTATTCCTGGAGTCCTACTACAGGTTTAAGTTCTGCTACGGTTTCAAATCCAACGGCAACCGTACCAACTACTACCACATTTACCGTTACACAAACAGACTCGAATGGATGTAAGGCATCGAACCCTGTCACAGTAACGATATCAATTCCAGCTGCCGCTGTCGGATCACCCTATACTAATTGTGGGGCAGTTTCTGACTCAATCGGAGCCGCTGCTGTTACAGGTAGTACTTATTCGTGGACAAGTTCACCTTCCGGGTTTACTTCAACCTTGTCTAAAACTGCGGCCGCACCTTCCGCTACTACTATATATACTTTAACAGAAACAAACTCGCTTGGGTGCGTTAATTCAAATTCTGTTACGATAACTGTATTTCCTGCCCCCGCCGCTGTAGCCGGATCCAATGCTTCTATTTGTTTAGGGGCATCGGTCGGTATCGGAGCAGCACCGGTTGCAGGAAGTACTTATGTCTGGAGCCCGACAACGGGATTAAGCGCATCTTCGGTTTCAAACCCAACTGCGACTCCAACTGCAACCACTACTTATAAGGTAACAGAAACCAATAGTAATGGATGTTCGGCAAATCACTCGGTAACTGTAACAATAGCAACCCCTGCGGCCGCTACTGGTACGGCGCCGACTATTTGTTTGGGAACATCTGCAACTATCGGTGCAAGTGCTGTATCAGGAAGTACTTATGCTTGGACACCTGCAACAGCTTTGAGTTCTACAACTGCTGCTAATCCTACAGCAAACCCAACTTCTAATACTACTTATACAGTAACTGAAACAAACAAATTCGGTTGTGTCAATTCAAATTCGGTAACTGTTACAGTATCCGTTCCTGCGGCCGCAACCGGTTCTTCCAAGAACCTGTGTAATGGTTCTTCTACTGCAATTGGCGCTACCGCAGTTACGGGGAGTTATTATTTATGGAGCAGTTCTCCTTCCGGCTTTAGTTCTACCTTACCTAACCCAACTGTATCACCTACGGTTACTACTGTTTATACATTAAGTGAAATCAATAGCTTTAATTGTAAAGCATCAAATTCAACAACAATTACAGTAATTCCAATTCCTGCTGCTGCTGTAGGTACTGCACCTTCAGGTACTATTTGTGTTGGAACATCAGAGCCGATTGGAGCCGCTGCTGTTACCGGAAGTACCTATTCATGGGTGAGTAGTCCAACAGGATTCACATCTGCTGCTTCAAGTGCTACTGTGACACCTACTACAACAACAACCTATACTTTAACTGAAACAGGTGCTAATGGTTGTAAAGCATCAAACTCTTTAACTATTACAATGTTCCCGGTAGTTGCCGCTGCAGCCGGGTCAAATGCATCTATATGTATCGGTGGCAATGATACCATCGGCGCTATTCCAGTTAATAAAAGTACCTATTCATGGGTAAGTAGTCCATCAGGTTTTACTTCAACTCTTTCAAGAGTTGGTGTTGCACCTGCTGCCACTACTACATATACTGTTACGCAAACAGATTCTAACCATTGTTCTGCATCCCATTCGGTAACAGTAACCATAAACACACCTGCTGCGGCACCTGGTTCTCCTGCTACCATTTGTTCGGGAGCATCTTATACCGTAGGTGCTGCTGCCGTTAAAGGAAGCACCTATTTATGGAAACCAGCTGGTAGCCTTAGTTCGGCATCCGTAGCAAATCCAGTTGCATCACCAACATCTACCACAACCTATACTGTAACTGAAACAAATTCTACCGGATGCGTGGATTCAAGTACCGTGACCATTACCGTCAGTGGTAAACTACCCGCAGCTTTTCCTGGATCTCCTTCAGTTATATGTCAAGGATTTTCTAAAGTAATTGGTAACACAGCCGTAGCCGGGGACGTCTATTCATGGGCTCCTTCGACCGGGTTAAGTTCCACAACAGTTTCCAATCCTACTTTGACACCAACAGCAACCGGAACCTATACTGTAACAGAAACAAATACTACTACCGGTTGTACTAACTCCCATTCAGCTACCTTTACTTTAGGTGTTGCCAAAGCTGCTGCCGGCACTTCCGGGACAGTTTGTTCTGGAAGCGCTTATACAATCGGTGCAGCATCTGTATCAGGAAGTACTTATTCATGGGCACCTTCAACAAACTTAAGTGCATCGACAGTATCTAATCCTGTTGCAACACCAACTTCAACTACAACTTATACCGTATCTGAAACAACAGTTAATGGATGTCAGGCATCCAATACGGTAACATTAACCGTAAGGCCACTTCCCGCCGCCGCCACAATAGCATCAAGTACTATTTGCGCAAGTTCACCTATATCTATAGGAGCCGCCGCGGTATCGAAGAGTACTTATGCATGGACTCCTAAGACGGGATTAAGTTCTGCAACAGTAGCCAATCCTGTAGCAACACCTGCTTCAACCACATCTTATACTTTAACCCAGACAGATAGTAACGGATGTAAAATGTCAGACTCTTTAACCCTAACAACAAAACCACTTCCAGCCGCATCAGCAGGTTCATCTACCGCCGTATGTATTGGAGGTTCTTCTACTATTGGATCAACTGCTGTAAGCGGAAGTACCTATGTATGGGCACCTTCTACAGGTTTAAGTTCTACAGCGGTATCAAATCCTTTGGCAAATCCTACTTCTACCACTACTTATACGGTGACTGAAACAGCTACTAATGGCTGTTCCGCATCAAATTCTGTAACCGTAACCATAAATCAACTACCTGCAGCAGCTGCGGGTTCTAATCAAACCGTTTGTTTGGGAACAACGGTAACCCTTGGTGCAAAAGCCGTAGGAGGAAGTGCTTATGTATGGAGTCCATCAACGGGATTAAGTTCATCTACAGCTTCAAACCCGACAGTGACCCCGGCCAAAACAACTACTTATACAGTCACGGAAACAAGTGGCAGTGGTTGCGCTGCTTCTCATAGCGTTACCATTACGGTAAATCCGCTTCCTGCCGCCGCCGCGGGAACGTCAGGACCTCTTTGTTCAGGTAGTCAATTCACGATCGGGGCGGCCGCAGTTACAGGAAGTACCTATTCATGGGTAAGTAATCCGTCAGGATTTACATCCTCTTTGGCTACCACTACTGTATCACCTACAACAACAACTGTTTATACTCTTACTGAAACTAATATTTTTGGCTGTGTGGCATCAAACTCCGTGTCTGTCACATCGGTATTCCCGCTTCCAGCCGCCGCCGCAGGTAGTAACGTATCTATCTGTACCGGAAAATCAACCACCATCGGTGCGGCAGCAGTAAACAAGAGTACCTATTCATGGACAAATAGCACAAGTTTAAGTGCGTCAACTATTTCCAACCCTGTTGCAACACCAACCGCAACAACTACCTATCAGGTAACCCAGACAGACTCCAATGGTTGTGTTGCTTCGAATTCTGTAAAGGTTACCATATCTGTACCTGCCGCTAACCCTGGCCCATCCCTGACAATTTGTTCAGGTACGCCTACAGTTATCGGTGTAGCTGCAGTAACCGGAAGTACGTACAATTGGGTAAGTACTCCATCAGGGTTCAGTTCTACTGCTGCTAATCCAACTGCAGCACCAAGCACTACCACTTCATATACAATTATTGAAACAAATTCTACCGGTTGTTTTGCAAAAAATTCAATGACAATCACGGTGAATCCATTACCTGCAGCAAATGCCGGGGCAAACAGTGTTGTATGTTCCGGGGCACCTGCAACTATTGGTGCTGCTGCTGTAACGGGTAGTACCTATGCATGGGTAAGTACGCCTTCAGGATTTACTTCCACTGCTTCTACAGCAACAGTAAACCCGACGGTAACGACAAGCTATAAATTAACAGAAACAAATTCAAACGGTTGTGTCAATTCTAATGCCGTACTTGTAACCATGGGAACCCCTGCTGCCAATGTTGGCGTTGCAAAATCTATTTGTACTGGCGGTTCAACTACTATCGGCGCAACGCCACCTGTAGCAGGAAGCACTTATGTATGGAGTCCTTCAGCCAGCTTAAGTTCTTCAACCGTTTCTTTCCCGACAGCGACACCTTCTTCTACTACAACTTATACATTAACAGAAACAAATTCTCTCGGATGTACCGCTTCGAATACTGTTAAGGTTACAATACAGATTCCGGCCGCCGCTGCAGGTTCACCTTCTACTATATGTCTAGGTCAATCAACAACTGTGGGAGCTACCGCTGTAACCGGAAGCACTTATTCATGGAATCCTTCAGCAGGCTTAAGTTCAGCAACAGCTTCGAAACCAACTGCCAGCCCAGCATCTACAACTACTTATACGGTAACTGAAACTACCTCTGCAGGTTGTTCCGGATCAAATACAGTAACTGTAACCGTACTTCCGGTTCCTGCAGCCAATGCCGGTTCAGCAGCAACGATTTGCGCAGGGGCCGTTGACTCAATAGGAGCAACAGCTGTAGCGGGTGATGTTTATTCATGGACAAGTATCCCAGTCGGGTTTACTTCAGCTTTGGCTAAACCAGCTGTAGCGCCTGTTGTTACAACTATCTATACCCTGACGGAAACAAATCCTTCAGGATGTTCCATTACAAATTCGGTGAAAGTAACGGTATCTAATCCGGTTGCTGCCGCTGGTACTTCTAAAACAATATGTTTGGGAAGTTCTGCCACCATTGGCGCTGCAGCAGTGACAGGAAGTACTTATACCTGGTCACCTTCAACGGGATTGAGTTCTTCAACCGCATCTAACCCAACGGCAACGCCATTGGTTACTACTATATATACAGTGACTGAAACAAACGTGTTTGGATGTAAAGCATCTAACACAGTTACTATCACAATTGGAACTCCTGCCGCTAATGCAGGTGCCTCAGTTGCCATTTGTCCGGGGACACTCACTGGCATTGGTGGTGCTGCAGTATCAGGAAGTACCTATTCATGGGTAAGTTCACCTGCAGGATTCACTTCAACCGATGCCGGTCCATTTGTGACGCCTACAACAACGACAAGCTATACCGTAACGGAAAAGAACTCGGCAGGTTGTACAGCTTCTAATTCTGTAACCATAACTGTCAATCCTTTCCCTGCAGCTTCTGCCGGTGCTTCAACCGCTATTTGTAAGGGATCGGGTGCCGTTATTACAATCGGTGCCGCTCCAGTGTCAGGAAGTACATATAGCTGGGTAAGCAATCCGGCAGGATTTGCTTCTACAGCTTCTACAGC
>Ga0207007_1033_pt1 | contig 34510 bp, 30 predicted proteins | sample Alteio_BWMinCont_85_FD_153487 | JGI IMG/M metagenome (GOLD analysis project Ga0207007, IMG submission 153487) | Enriched cells from forest soil in Barre Woods Harvard Forest LTER site, Petersham, Massachusetts, United States -... | ecosystem: Environmental > Terrestrial > Soil > Temperate forest >...
CTCCTGAAATCGCCGGGAATCCCCGCCAGGACGACTTCGACAAATGGGTGTTTCATCGTGAAGAAGTCTTGAATACTGCGGCAACCGAAACTTCTTCCATTCTCGGAAGCAATTCGTACACCACAGGTTATGCTGACCTTTACAATTACGGCCTTTGGTCGAATATTCCGGGATACGGAGCAGGTTGGGTGCCTTACGGTGTTGGACTCGGCTGGATGCCATTTGTAAACGGGCAATGGCAATTCATGGGCGGAACGGGTTGGAATTGGATGAGCGGTGAATCCTGGGGCTGGCTCCCCTACCACTTCGGATCGTGGGTCAATGCTCCTGGGGTAGGTTGGGCATGGTTGCCTGTAGGAGCGACTTCCTATGTTCCCGCGACGGCGGCTTGGGTGAATGTAAATAATCAATTGGCCTGGATTCCCAATGCGCCGCCAATGACCGCGAAAGCTACGAAAACTCAGATGGCAGCGATTCCGGCAACCGCAATTCTGGCAGCGCCAGCCGCAAACGGCTCGATCAGCGCCGGGGCGCCCGTTGCTGTAACTCGTGAGGGACTGCTGCTGCACGCCTCCGCCGCCTCTGCACCAAGTTTTGCCGGGATTACAAATCAAACTGTGCCATCGACGCCTGTCGCCAGCACCCAAGCAAGCTCCAAATCATTTGTTCCATCGCAGCCGGCTCCCGCATCGCACGCAGGGCCCAGTGCCTCCATATCGGAACTGAGGGTAGCGAAGGGCAGTGCCGCTCCCCAGGCCATGATGGCGCCACATTCACCCCCCATGCCCGCGATTGCACACCGCGCATCCATGGGCGGATCCCGGGGAGGGCTTGAAGCACGCGGAAGCGCGGGAACGATGAGTGGAGGTACTGCAATCGGCGCTACGTCAACCTCGACCGCCTCGTCACAGGCATCCGCCGGTTCGGCTTCGCACGCCGGTGGGTCCATGGGATCGTCGGGGGGACACCACTAAGTCCACTGCCCAAACGTGTAGCTGGGTTCACGATGGAAGACTGAAGGTGTTCAAGATTTCGGAGAGTTCCCGCTTGCAGGAATTGAGCGAAGGTAGTTGACGATTAGCCATATCTGTTCGGGAGATTCCTTGCCCTCGTAGGCGGGCATGCGAGTTTTCCCTTTCAAAATCAAATAGGAAAGTTCCCCGTCCGTGAAATGCGCGAGGGATTCAGGCTTCCTCCAATCGTGGAGATTCATGTTGATGTCCTTTGCCAGCACTCCCTTGCCATCGCCGTCTTTCCCGTGACACAGAGCGCAATCCGTGGCTCCGTATATACGCTTGCCTTCCGCGACGGAAGCAGGATTGGATTCCATGGGATTCTTGCGGTCAACTTCTTGCTGCGGAATCTTGCTCTCGCCCGCCGATTTTGCTTTGCATCCGACTAGGCCACAACACAAAAGCGCGCACAGGATCATCCTTCGCCCCGCCATCGGTTCCTCCCGCCATCTGGAATCTCATGAGGCTCCGCTCGAATCGTCCTCGGACCTATGCTTCCGAAGAAGCTTATAGTTTTTCCACAAGCTCGTATACAAAAACCGGGGACACGGCTTGATATTTCTTCCGCGGTTTCATAATTACGCTGAAGTTCGGCTCGCTGCAAACCCGGATATACGGCGCTTGGCATATGGCCTTGCATTAAAAATCGGGTTAAGATAAGCGCACCTTCCGATTGAGGGCGGCGTAAATGTTCGCCGTCCGTTTGTATCCGAAACGGGGCAAATACGGCTCGCGTCTAAAGAATACGCAAATCAATGGCGAAGAAATTTTTCACCAGGCAGTGGATGGAAAGCGGGTTGTGTGTTTTGATCGCGGTTTTAGAAAAATCAACTTAACCGTATCGCGGTGAGGGTGAGGGAAATGCATTTTATTTTTGCGATTTGTCAGTGGCTGGAGCAAACGACAGTGGGCACGTCCATCCGGGAATCCCTATGGCTGTTTCCGATTATAGAGACAGTCCACATTTTCGGCATTATTTTGCTGGTAGGGGCGACTTCCATTCTGGATCTTCGGCTGATGGGTTTGACGTTTCGTGACGAGCCGGTTTCCAAGCTGGCCGAACGATTTCTTCCCTGGGCCTGGGCTGGCTTTCTCATTCAGGTTGTGACCGGGCTTTTGCTGTTCTCCTCCGAGGCCACCAAGATGTACGGAAATCTCGGCTTTGAGATCAAAATGCTGTTGATCCTGGTTGCCGGAATCAATGCCTTCGTATTCCACTCGATTGCTTATCAGAGCGTCGGCAAATGGGACAACGATCCCGTAGCGCCCTTGTCGGCCCGGGCGGCAGGACTCATTTCGATTTTGTTGTGGTTCGGAATTGTCGCCGCGGGACGCTGGATCGCCTACGTTTGAGTTGCCGGCCGCGTGTTCAGTGTGAAGACGCGCTCGTTTCAAGCTCCGGCAATACGGCTCGCTTCTTCGAGCTGCCGGCAACCGCCGCGACAAGCCCGCACAATGCGGCAAACGAGAGCCATAGCGCCGGCATGGCCCTGTTTCCCGTCTCGTGAATGAGGTAGGTGCAAACCGCTGGGGTAAATCCTCCAAAAATCGCTGTCGCCAAACTGAATGCCAGCGAAAATCCTGAGGTGCGAATCTCGGGCGGCATGATTTCCGCCAGATGCGGAATCATCGCCCCGTTGTAGACTCCGAAAAAGATCGATAGCCACAATTCCACGATGAGCAAACGTGCGGTCGATGGCTCGCTTACGAGCCACAACATCGCCGGATACGCGGTCACGATCGCAGCAACCGTAATTATAATCAGAATCGGGCGTCTTCCAACCTTGTCGGAAATTGCGCCGCCCATGGGCAACCAGAAAAAATTCGACATGCCCACGCAGAACGTGACCATCAGGCTTTGCCGGCTGGACAAATGCAGCACTTCGATTCCGAAGGTCGGCGTATACGCGGTGATGAGATAGAAACTCACCGTCGTCATCGTGGAAAGCAGCACGCCAATCCCGACGATTTTCCAATTCGTTGCGAGCGAGGAAAGAATTTCTGAAATTCCCGGACGATGTTTTTGCGCGAGGAACGCTTCCGTTTCCGCCAGGGACCTCCTAAGCCAGAACAAGAGCGGCACAATCATGCAGCCGATAAAAAATGGCACTCGCCAGCCCCACTGTGCCATCCCTGAAGGCGGCACCACGGCGCTGAGCGCGACTCCCAAAAGAGCTGCGAAAACCACTGCGATCTGTTGGCTCGCAGATTGCCACGCGCAATAAAATCCGCGATGCCCAGGCGTGGCCATCTCCGAGAGGTAGATGGACGCGCCGCCGACTTCAACACCCGCGGAAAATCCTTGCAACAACCGCCCGAGCAGCACGACGATGGGAGCAACGATACCGATCGTCCTGTACGCCGGCGTGCATGCAATCACCAGTGTGCCGATGGCCATCAAAAATAATGTGAGGATGAGTCCGGCACGCCTGCCGACCCGGTCTACGTAGGCGCCGAGAACGACCGCTCCAAGCGGCCGCATCAGGTAGCCCGCCCCGAAGGTTCCGAGCGTCATCATTAACGACGCGTAGGCGTTGCTGGCAGGGAAAATCTCGCGCGCGATGTACGACGCATAGTACGCGTAAACCATGAAGTCGTACATCTCCAGGAAATTGCCCGCGGAAACGCGGACAACATTGGCGATTTTCGAATTGGTCGCCTGAGGGCTCACTTGAGGGGTCATTGGGTCCAGCTGTTACTTTAATCTTAGCCTTTTTTGCGCTCGGGGCTGCGTATCGTCTATTTTCAATTCCCTGCCGCGGCGGAGTTGCCCGTCAAATAGAAATAACCCACCTTATTGTTCGAGGGCGTACCGTACCACATCCTGCCCTCGGAATCGGGAAAGAATTCGCGGATCGTATTCTCGGAATGAGGGAACGGATATTCGATAATCTTCCCGGTCTTGGGATCAAGGCGGCCAATGACATCCAAATAGTATGAGGAATACCAGATGCCGTGGTCAGCTCCGATACCGATCGCGTACGGAAACGCATCGGTTCCTCCGGGTACGTCATACTCCTTAAAGGCTTCCGTTTTTGGATCGAAGTGGCCAATTTTTCCTTTTTGAAATTCGCCGAACCACACCGTGCCGTCCCCGTCGACAGCGATTCTGCGTTCGTAGGTGTTAAGGGTCGGCGGCATCCATTGCTTCACTTTTAAGGTCTTGGCATCCACTTTGCCGATCTGCCCTGTCCCAGGATTTGTGAACCACACGTTTTCGTCCTTGTCGAACGCCAGACTGTACGTGTGCGCCGCTTCCGGAAAGTCATTGAATTTCCCTGTCTCCGGATCGAACCTTGTCAGAGGATAGCCGCTTGACCAAACCATTCCCTTGGAATCAATTCGAACCGTATGCCGCGATCCACCGTCTTCTCTTCCTTCCAATCCGGGAAGATACGTGTCCTGGTACTCGGTAATTTTCTGTGTATTGGGATCCCATCGGCCCAGTTTGTCCGATGCCTGCTCGGTAAGCCAGACGGAGCCGTCCGGCGCGGCGACAGCAGAATGAACCGCCGCGGTCCCTCCATTCGGAACAGGGAAATCCTGCATTTCGCCCGTCTTGGGATTGAGGCGGGTAATCTTATTTCCAATTCCGAAATTCGGAATCCACACGGAGCCATCTTTTGCCGGCGCGGCGCTGAACGGCATGCGGCTCGGGCCGGGCATGTCGTATTCGACGTATGCGATGTGCATGGCCTCGCTCGAGAATCGCCGCACGGTTTCTTTATACCCGGGCAAATCTGCGGGTGATTTCGGGAATTCCGAATCCTCTCCATACAACTTGTTCAAATACGCAGCCACTTCGGCGGCGTCCTGGTCGTTGATCCGGTAGGACAAGCTGAAGTGCATGGAGTCGCGCATGAATTGCACCCGGTCCCTCCAGCCGTCCGCGTCACGCCTCACGCTCGCCATGCGCGTCTGGAATCCATGGCAAATAAAACATTTCGTAAATATGATTTGCTTGGCATTTTCTTCCGGCCACAGTTTTTTCGCCTGGTAGATGGAAAGCTCGTTCCAGCGCACCATGCTCGACTGCAGAGCGAAATCAAGGCCGAGACTTTGGTCGGCCGTAAGGGCGACTCCGCTCTTGGGATCGCCGCGCAACCCGGTCGCCCTAATCTGCAGCCGATATTCGCCCGCCGGCAATTTTTCGACGCGGTAATGCCCTTCCTGATCCGACAGAACAAAAACACTGATTTTAGTTTTCGTATTTTGCGCCTGGACAAACGCGCCCTCGACCGGCGCCCCGTCCGGTCCCTTTACGATTCCGGAAAGCGTCGCTCCGATGCAGGATGCTGCGAAGCAAAGCGCAAACCCTGCAAGCGCCAGGAATTTTGTTTGGTACCTCATGCTTCCTCCACGTTATGCCCAGTTTTCGCCAAGGTCGAGATTAGGAACGATGATTTGCATTATGCCCCATAAACTGGGGGAATGGATACCAGGTCATCCTGAGGGCGGTGATAGGCGGTGATCATTGTCCTTTATCGCTTGGACCAGGCCACTCCGTCTGGGTCGGTCCCAATCGGAATGGTGCTTAAATTCTTCCTTGTGGCCACGTCGATGAAGGTCAATTCATTGGCGTTTGCATTTGTGATGTAAGCCTGTCGTCCATCGGAAGAGATGTAAACGCCGCTGGGCCCTTTTGATAGCGTTAAGGTAGCAAGCAGCTCGCGGGCGCGAGCTGCAAACACTGTTGTTTGATTGCTGCTCGGATTTGTCACCCAGACCTGGGTCCCGTCGGGTGTGAAATCCAATCGTTTTGGACCCTTCCCGCCGCTGGGAAATGCCGCCACGATCGCATCCGTGCTCGTCGAAATGATCGAAATTTTATCGTCGAGGCGGCTTGCCGCCCAAACCTCTTTTCCGTCCGGCGAAATGGCGATGCCTTCCGTGCCCGGGCCGGTCGACACAACTTTCACTTCGCTACTGGCCCTATCAATTACGCTGACGCTTCCAGAGACCGTGTTCGTCACGTAAAATTTCGTTTCATTCGGCGTCGTAACGATCATGTGGCTGCGCTGTTGATTGGTGTTCCATACATGCAAAATTTTTCCGCTCGCGGTGTCAATTTCGACCACCGCTTGGGGCGTTTCCGTAGTGGCCCAAAGAAACTTCCCGTCATGGCTCACGATCATCCCGTGCGGTCCCGTATGCGTGCCAAGATCGAAAGTAGACTTCACTTTGCGATCCACAAGATCGACAGCGGTGATCGTATGGCCCGCTTTGTCGTGCTCGGTATCACCCGCGGGATAAACGCTGTACCGGCCGAAGTTGGAGACGAATGCAGTACGGCCATCCGGTGAAACTGCCACCTCGTGCGGGCCGCGGCCGGTCGGAAGTTTTACCAGCACCTTCTCGGTCGCTGGGTCGACGAGCGCCAGTTGGAAATCCGATTTGCATACCACGACGACAGTATCCGCCCACGCCGGCGCTCGGAATGCGCACACCGCCAGGATTACGCCTAGCAAAAATTCAAAGCACGTTTTCTTCATTCGATTAACCCTCGACTGGTGCAACCAAATGGTTCAAAGCGATTCCGCCCCCGTACTGGAACGTGACCGTACGCCCACGAGGCTCGCATGTCAATCCCAGATCCGCCATCCTGCTGCGGGTCGTTTGAATGAGTTTGGGAGTCTTCAAAAGGGCGGGAGATTGTATGCGGAAGCGGCGAGGGGTATATTGTCACGCAGTAGGAAATAGATAATCAATTATTCGGCTCGGAGGGATTGCTCAAATGAAACGATCCTCTTGGATTTTGGCTGCCTTGATCGCAATGCTCTGGCCCGCCGCTCCTTCGAACGCACAGACGACGAAGGGGGCTGTCGTATTCGAAAATCATTGCGCCAGTTGCCATGGGAATCCAAGCGCCGCAACCCCGGCGCCGGAAGTTCTTTCTCTTTGGAAGCTTTCACCGGAAGCCATCTACGCATCAGTCATCAAAGCTCCGCACACTTCTTCCCTTTCGGGCGTAGCGGACGCTGACCTCCGGGAAGTTGCCTTCTATCTGGGCGGCCGGCGCGTGGACATTGCGAAAATCACCGATGCCAAGCTGATGCCGAACCCATGCCCCGGCAATTCCCCGCTCGGCGAGCTGTCGTCGAAACCTCTGTGGAACGGCTGGGGCAACGACGTTTCAAATGCCCGATTCCAATCTGCAAAAGGAGCGGGGTTGACAGCCGACCATGTACCCAACCTGAAATTGAAATGGGCCTTCGGCTTTCCGGGCGCTGAAGAGGTTTACGGCCAGCCGACGGTCGCAGGCGGACGTGTTTTCCTCGGCGTCGATACAGGCGCGGTGTATTCCATCGACGCGGAATCTGGCTGCGTCTATTGGTCCTATCAGGCGGACGCCGGCGTTCGAACGGCGATCAGCATCGGGAATGTGAAAGGAAAAGGCGCCACCAAATACGGCGTCTACTTCGGCGACATCAGGGCAAACGTCTACATGCTGGACGCCTCTACCGGCAAGGAGATCTGGAAAGTAAAAGTGGAGGACCACCCGGTGGCTAAAATTACCGGCGCCCCGATGCTTTATGAGGATCGCCTGTATGTGCCGGTTTCCTCACAAGAAGAGCGTGCCGCCGGTTGGAGCACCGTGTACCCGTGTTGCACATTTCGAGGCAGCGTCGTAGCGCTGGATGCCAACAGCGGCCATACCCTCTGGAAGACGTACCCGGTTCAGGATCCTGCCAAGCCCACCACAAAAAATTCCAACGGCGTGCAGCAGTATGGCCCAAATGGCGGCGCGATATGGAACACCCCGACAATAGACGCCAAAAACCATGCCATCTACGTAGGGACTGGCGATGCGTACACCAAACCTATCTCAAGAAATACGGACGCCATCATGGCTCTGGACATGAAAACAGGCAAAATTATGTGGTCGATCCAGGACACGGAAGCCGATGCCTGGATCTCCGGGTGCGGAGGAGAAATCAAGTCCGAGAATTGTCTTCCGCCTTCGGAAATAGGCCCGGATTACGACTTCGGCGCTTCTCCGATCTTGAGGACTTTGCCCAATGGCCATCGCATTTTGGTGGCCGGACAAAAGAGCGGCATGGTCTGGGGCCACGATCCTGACCGCGAAGGCACAGTGGTTTGGAAAGCACAACTCGTGAAAAAGCTCGCCCTCGGCATGATTACCTTCGGCGGCGCCGCGGATGATCAGAACGCCTACTTCGGATTGCGAACGGGCGGCGTCGCAGCAGTCCGAATGGATACAGGCGAGCAGAAATGGTTTACACCGATTCCACCACCGCCAGGCCCCGGCCCGAAGGGCGAAACAGCAGCGATCACGGCGATTCCCGGCGCGATTTTTTCCGGCGGATGGGATGGAATGCTGCGCGCGTTTTCCACCGAGGATGGACATTTATTGTGGGAATACAACATGATCCGTGATTACGATACAGTGAACCATGTTCCCGCCAAGGGCGGCTCAATGGCCGCTCCGGGCCCGACCGTTGCCGGCGGCATGCTCTTTGTCGGCTCCGGATACGTATTTGGAGCAGGCACCCCCGGCAATGCACTGCTGGTCTTCGCCGCGCAGTAGCGCCCGTTGGGACTGCGTAGACGGATAAACACAGATCGAAAAAGTTGAGAGTTGGGCGTACGGTTCTGAAAATTCAAATCTGAAATTAGTTCAGATTTGAATTCGTTTGCGGAGGCGGATCCGCTGGGCGGCCTGCCTCGGCGGGCCGGGTGGAATTCGATCCGGCGAATGTCCTCCTGCCGAGCGACGCCCCTATCCCGCTGGCCTGGGGAATGGATTACGATGATGCGGGGCTTTCCAGAGGAATCTGGATCGGCAGCAAGCGGCATTGGATGGGCGTTGCCATGGATGTAGTACCTGTTGAACCTTCCTGAATACTTCAGTTTCCGTGCGGGTCCTTGCTGGACTTTCCAATCCTCATCTGGCAAAACCTTTGATGGCTGTTTCCTGTTTCCAAAAGGCGGAAAATTGGAACATCTCGGAGCATTTGCTGTCGGCATTGTCATCGGGTTTCTTGGGGGATTATTTGGAAAAGGAGGAAGCGCAATTGCAACCCCGCTCTTGAGCCTGATCGGGTATTCGGGCTTTATCGCCGTAGCATCGCCGCTTCCTGCCACCATTCCGGGAACGCTGATCGCTTCCGCGGAATACTGGCAATCGCAATTACTGGATTGGGAAATCGTATGGTGGAGCATCGGCATTGGAGTTCCCTCAACGATCCTGGGCTCTCTGCTCACAAAGTTTACAGGGGCACGGGCCTTGTTGTTGGTCACCGGCCTGCTGGTGATCGGGTTCGGGCTTTCCTTCTTGCTATCACCAAGAGAAAAGCAATCCACGGGAGCTTCGCCGGATCAGCTCGCGGAAAATCGCCCCGCCTATTGGCGCTTGCGAATGGCGTTGATCGCAACGGCGGTCGGAATCATTTCCGGACTCCTCGCGAATGCAGGGGGATTCCTACTTGCGCCGGCTTACTCCCGTTTTCTGAAGCAGCCGATCAAGAAATCGTTTGCGTGCTCGCTGGCCGTGTCCGCCGTGCTGGCGCTGCCCGGGACTGCGGTCCACGCCTACCTCGGACATATTTCGTGGACGGTCGCGGGATTGGTCGCGCTTGGTTCGGTTCCGTTTTCCTACCTCGGCGCGCGAATCGCGATTCGCACAAGTGCCAGCCGGCTCGAGCGCGTATACGGCCTCGTCCTCACTGCGCTAGGAGCATTTTTCTTAGTTCATGTATAAGCCTTCGATAGCCCAGGCTTCCGCCTGGGCTGCAAAATGCATTGCCTGCGTGTCCGAAGTCGGAGTTAGTGTTAATTTAAACCCGCTTGAACGGGAGCAAGGAAATGTCTCTGCACGGCGCAACTCCGTTAAATCCAGCGCAATTTCTTGATCGCGCCGCGAAAATATTTTCCGAGCGCACTGCCATCATTGACGGCGTGCGCCGCTTCACGTACCGCGAATTCGGACAGAGGTCGCAGCGCCTTGCGGGATTGTTGCGCGACGCAGGGGCTCGGCAGGGCGACCGAATCGCGGCGCTTTGCACGAACAGCCATGTAATGCTCGAAATGCACAACGGCGTGCCCATGGCCGGCTGTGCGCTTGTCCCGATAAATATTCGACTCTCTCCTGGCGAGATCGCTTATATTCTCGAAAATTCCGGCGCGCGCATTTTGATTGCCACGCATGAATTTTACGAAACGGCGCAAGCCCTTTCCTCTTCGACGGGCGTGCGCCTCATCCTTGCAGGAAACGAATCCAGCGAATATGAAGAATTACTCAAATCTTCGGCGCCCCTCGCCACCGTCCTGATGGACGAAATGTCTCTCCTCGCGATTAATTACACCAGTGGAAGCACGGGCCGCCCGAAAGGCGTAATGTACACGCATCGCGGCGCATACTTGCAGGCTCTGGCGATGGCGTTCCACGCGCGCCTTGGGCTGGACAGCGCCTATCTGTGGACTCTACCCATGTTTCACTGCAATGGCTGGTGCTTCACATGGGCAGTAACGGCTGCCGGCGCGACCCACATTTGTCGGCGCCAGATAGATCCGGCGGATATTTGGTCGGCCATCTGCAGCGGGAGCGTGACCCATCTCTGCGCCGCGCCGACAGTCTTGACGATGATTGCCGAAGCTGCCGCAAAATGCGGGGGCGGCAAAGTGAGCCATCCGGTGCATGCTTTCACCGGAGGCGCGCCTCCGACTCCCGCGCTACTCGCACGCCTTGCTTCCCTCAACCTGCGCGTCACGCATCTGTATGGTTTGACGGAGACATATGGCCCGTCCGTAATCAACGATTGGCAGCCGGAGTGGCACGCAAAATCCGAAAACGAAAAGGCCGGATTGAATGCGCGGCAGGGAGTGGGGAATGTGGTGACGCAGGAGATCGGCGTGATCGACGCGGAAGGCAATGAAGTCCCTTCGGATGGCACAACCCTTGGCGAAATCGTGATTCGCGGGAACAACGTGACGATTGGCTACTACCGTGACGAAGCAGCTACCCGCTCGGCTGAAACCGGCGGTTGGTTTCGCACGGGGGACCTTGGCGTGCGCTTTCCCGATGGATACATCGAATTACGCGACCGCACAAAAGATATCATTATCACCGGCGGAGAGAATGTCGCGTCGGTGGAGATTGAAAAAGCTCTCGCCGAACATCCCGCGATTTTGGAAACGGCCGTGGTCGGCCGACCCGATGAACGGTGGGGAGAAATTCCGGTCGCCTTTGTCGTCTTGCGCCAGGGGGCGTCGGTCACACGAGAAGAGCTGATCGAGTTCGTCTGCGCGCGGATTGCCCGTTTCAAAGCGCCGCGGGAAATAATCTTTGAGGAGCTTCCAAAAACTTCGACAGGCAAAATCCAGAAGTACATCTTGCGCCGGCGGTTTAAGCGGCGATCGGGCCATGAATGATAATTCCGGATTGCAAATTCAAAGAACCGCACGCCACCCGGATGTAATAGAATCCGCATTTATTCTCTGGAGGCGCTGAAATGGCATTGCGAACGGCTGCCCAATTCCTTGCGGGATTGCGGGACACTCGCGAAGTTTACTACCGCGGCGAGCGAGTAACGGACGTGGTGAATCACTCCGAGTTGGGCGTCGCGGCCCGGCACGCATCCATCGATTTTGAACTCGCGGAAAATCCCACGTTTCGCGACCTTGCCGTTCACCGGGAAGCTTCGCGCGAAGGATCTGCCGAATATTCCGCCTTCTACCGCATTCCGCGCAACTCCGAGGATTTGCTTTCACGCTCCAAACTGATTGAAGCCGGCACATCCGAAGGCGCCACGTTGGTCCTGCTGATCAAGGAAATTGGAACGGACGCGCTTTTCGCTTTGAACAGAGTCCTTGGCCGCAGCGGCGATACGGATGGGATTCAGCGCGTTGAGGGGTTTTATCGGCGGTGCCGGGACAATGACCTTGCCATGGCTGTCGCGCAAACCGATGTGAAGGGTGACCGTAGCAAGCGACCCTCGGAGCAAAGCGATCCCGACATGTACGTTCGGGTGATAGAAAAGAGGGCGGACGGCATTATCGTCAGCGGCGCAAAAATCCACACTTCCTGCACGCCTTATGTAGATGAGGTGATCGTGCTGCCGAGCAGGTCCATGGGGCCCGGCGATGAGCCGTGGTCGCTGGCCTTTGCAGTTCCTGTGGCGACTCCCGGGCTTCGGCTCTATGCGTCCGACTACCTCCATGGCACGGATGATCCTTTCACGCGTCCGGTTTCCACGAGTCACAAAATGATCGAAACTTTGACCGTATTTGAAAATGTATTTGTCCCCTGGGAACGTGTGTTTTTCATGGATCGGCCAGACTTGGCCGGCGCTGCGGCGCTCACATTCGTTGAGTTTCACCGATTTACGGCAGTGAGTTATAAACTCCCCTTGCTGGACGCTTTGGTCGGAGCCGCAATTGCAATCGCAAAAGCCAATGGCATCGATCGGGCGAGCCACGTGCGCGACAAACTCACTTGGCTTGGCGGATACGCTGAAACCGTTCGCGGGCTCGCGGAACTCGCTGCCATTCGCTGCAAAGTGGACAACCATGTCGCATTCCCTGACGTGTTCACGACGAATATGGCTAAGTGGATCTTCGCGCGAGATTTTCACCAGGCCATTGAAACCGTGCAGGACCTCGCGGGAGGGTTGCTCGTCACAGGGCCAGGCGGCAAGGACTGGAATTCACGTGAGATTCGGCCGATGCTCGAAAAATATCTGCCTGCCGCATGGCCTGCCGACCGGCGCATGGCCATCATGAATCTGATCAGTGATTTGACGACGCGCCTTTATGGGGGGTATCAGGCCGTCCTTGCAGTTCATGCCGAGGGCTCGATTGAAGCCGAAAAGTTGGCCATGTTCCGTGCGTATGACCCGTCGAGGTCTTTAGCTTTGGCGATGAGGCTTGCCGGACTCGAACCTAAGGCGGTGGCGAAATAATCTTTCGACAAGCAACTAGCGACAGCAGATTCCCGGCGTTAGCAATCAAATCCTTGTAGAGCAATTCTTTGCAGAACAAATCTTTGTTGGCAAATCTTTGTAGGGCACGGCTTCAGCCGTGCCGTCAAGACGGTGAGAACAGTGCGGCTTTGGCCGCTGCCCTTTTTGATATGTAGCTTCTCAGAAAACTCATCAAGGAGCGGGATTCATTGTGGGCGACTTGAACGGAAAAGTTGCGATCGTCACAGGAGCGAGCCGCGGCATAGGCCGGGCGATCGCGGAGGCCTTTGCGCGCGAAGGAGCGCGTATCGTGATCTGCGGACGCAAGCAGGATACTCTTGATCAGGTTGCGGCCGAAATCGGGCCAGCCGTGAAGCCATTCGAGTGCCACGTCGGCCGCGCGGATCAAATCGAACATTTGGTCGAATTCACAACGCGGGAATTCGGACGTGTAGATATTCTGGTGAATAATGCCGCGACGAATATTTCCTTCGGACCTTGCCTTGCCATTGATGAGTCGCAATTCGACAAAATGATCGAAATCAATCTGAAAAGCGCATTCCGCCTCGTGAAGGCCGCTGCACCCGGAATGTGCCATCGCGGCAGCGGATCGATCCTTAACATCGCATCGATTGCAGGCCTTCGTCCGCAGCGGCACAGCCTCCTCTATAGCATGACGAAAGCCGCGTTGATCATGATGACACAGTCCTACGCGCTTGAGCTCGGACCAAAAGGGGTTCGCGTAAATGCCATCGCTCCCGGATTAATTCAAACGACCCTCAGCGAACATTACTGGAAAGACGATGCGCAACGAAACAGCGTTCTTGAAAAACAGCCAATTCAGCGCCTGGGCAGGCCGTCTGACGTCGCGGAACTTGCCTTGCTCTTAGCTTCGGAGAAGGGTTCTTATATCACCGGCCAAACCTTCACCGTAGACGGCGGATTTCTCCTTCCCGGCCTATAGATTTTGTAAGCCTTTTGTTTTCCTGCTGCCAACGCCGTCGGTGACTTACTCAACCAAATTACAGCCTTGACCCGATAGTTCGGCAGCCCTCCTGCTGCTAACAGTGCTAAGGACGAAAAAAGGGGCACACCTCGCGTGCGACAGCGACGACCCCGAGGAGGCAATGATGACGAGGAATAAACTCTGGAGTCGGCTGGTAGTGGCAAGCACATTGGCCGGCGGGCTTGCGTTGGCATTTAGCGGCACCGCTCGCGCTGACAGGGATTGGAAGGAGGATTGCCACCGTCGGTTGGAAGCGGATCGTGCCAGGATCGATCGCGATGCCAGCCGCCATGGCGAACACAGCCGTCAAGTCGATGCGGACGTCGATAAAATGAACGCAGACCGGCAATGGTGTAAAGATCACAAAGCCGACTGGGATCACGATCGCTTCGATATAGGGATATATTTTGGCCATCACGACGACCATCACGACGACCATCACGATGACCATCACGACGATCGGTAGTGACGACCAGTAAAACAGATAAGACCACGGAGGCGAAGCGGTTCGGATTCGCCTCCGTTTTTTTGTCTCTATGTGCCGGCAATCACGATTTGTTCACGGGAATCCCTAAACTACAGGCTTAATCTCCAGCGCCTACACGTTACCGAGGATTGTTGGCCTATCTTCCCGAATAGTAAATTCAACGATGTGATAGGCAAAGGCCAAATGCGAAGGTCGAGCGCGAGCCATTCCTTTGCGAGCGCGCAGAAAGGAAATGAAAATGGCCGAGCCGGTTCGTGTCAAGTTCCCGACCTCGTTCGAAGTTTTCAGTCCGACCGGACATGTGGTTATGGCTTTCCCCGACGATGACAGCTCGATCCTAGCCCGGTCTGCTTTGCTTGCCGGCGGATTCAGCGAGAATGAGGTCGCTCGATACACCAAGGGTGAAGTCATTCGCGAATGCGAGAAAAGTGAAGGACAGACCTCGAATCCCATGCAGATCGGGCAGGACGTGGCAATAATTGCCGAGTATTTGGCTCTTGCCAAGCAAGGTTGCGGTTTTCTGGTGGTTCATGCGCCTGAGGCTGAGCGATCGAAACGGGCGATTGCCATTGTGCAACCTTATGGATTGAAGTTTGCCGAAAAGTATAACCGCCTAACCCTGGAAGAGTTGGCCTAAACACTTTTTTGGCGGTCGAAGTGAATCTAGTTCGGAGGACGGAAACCAATGTTGCGAACTATCTTGATTATCATTCTAGTTTTGGCTTTGCTCGGAAGTTTGCCCGCATGGCCCTACAGCACCGGGTGGGGCTACTATCCGAGCGGCGGCTTGGGACTACTTCTGGTGATCATCTTGATTTTGGCGTTCATGGATCGGCGATCGGCAGTCTAACGACGCCTTCTGGGCGTGGTCCTTGGATGGCCCAGAAAAAACCCGCGCTCATTCGCTGTCAAAAAGAGGCAATGCGTTCTTCCTTCTCTTGCTTGAGTCTTAGGCGCTGCGCACGGATTTCGTGGGCCCGGAAGAGACCAAGAATCCACCCACAGTGAAGTAGGCCCCGCGTATCGAATATCTTTTCTTGATCGGCTCGCATGGATTGGAGATAAGCCGGAATTGCCTGAAGCTCGGGTGCGTCTGGAATGCACAAACTGTAAAGAAGTTTCGGTTTACATGCGCGATCCACTCACGGATCGGGCGACGTAAGGGGGTTAAGTCATGGAGAACGGCGATTCTACGGATTTGGAATCGATTCAGGTTTCATGAGGATTCGCTCGCATTTTTCGGGATCGTATCCTTGGGATCGGCTTCAACCGTGACATCCACCTGGGCGCCGACTTTGAGCTTTACTTTCTTGCCTTGCTTATCTTCCAGGGTATTCTCTATCCGGATCTCACGGTATAAGTGATCCGCACCTTCGACGGCAATCTCTGCTTTCTCCGGTTCCTGGGGGAAGGGAGATTTAATGATTTTTTCAACCGTTCCGGGTCTGGTAATCTTTGGCTTTTTGTTGTCCTTCATTTCTTACACTCCGTGGAGGAGGACGGTGGGACTGGGAACCACAGTCTAGCATTTCTACAGAATAAAATGTAGGCGCGTTGAAATCTTTCAAGTAAAAAATTATCATTCCTGCTGGGATTACGTTATTCCCGATGCATACGGCGGCATACTAACATTAATCCGAATCTTCATGCCATCTTTCAATCTGACGATTGATGCCTTCGTAGCATTCGCAGGATGCGGATTCCAAGCCGGCACGGTTTTCAATCGTCACTTTGCCGCGAGTGTAGGTGATCAGGCCCGCTTTTTGGAGAATTCCCGCAGCAACGGTGACGCTGGCTCGCCGCGTGCCAAGCATATGCGAAATGAATTCCTGGGTGAGCGGAAAAGTGGAGGTCCCCACTCGGTCCTGGCTCATCAACAACCATCGAGCCAATCGCTCATCGACTTCATGAAGGCGGTTGCAGGCGGCAATTTGGATAGCCTGAATCGATAATTCTTGAGAGTAGCGCTGCAAGGCTTCCTTGAGTTGGGGACATGCACCCAGGCTATTTTTTAAGTCCTGTGCGCGTATTTTGTAGCCGATGGCTTCAATCTGAACGATCGCCCTCGTAGGACTGCTTCTGTAGCCCACGATGAGCGGTAGGCCGACAAACCCTTCCTTGCCAGTCAAGCCGACTTCGACGCTCTTGCCATCGGACATGACACAAATAATGGAAACCACTCCGCCGTTCAAAAAGTAGCAGAACGTAATCGGCTCGGACATTTCCGTCAAAACGGTTCGTGCCGCGAGCGTGGTCAATTCCGATTTTGATAGTATTAAGGCGCGTTCCTTGCGAGGGAGGCCGACAAGAATTTCATTTTCAACGGGCCGGTTTCGGCCATCTTCTGCGGAAGGCACAACGGAAGACTTCACACCCAGACTTAGGACCTTATCGGCCATTGCTGGACCTCGACGCTCGCAAATTGTCTGTTGGCAAGGGACCGCAGAAGCGAGGCCGCGGAGGCATTCCCCAAGACCTTTACACGCTACTCCCTTTTAACAGAAGTTACTAGCGTGAAATGTTAAACCAAGCTAGGGTTTTTTACGGCTTTCAAAGTTTCGTACGGAAGCGTACACTAATGCATAGACAGTATCGTGAATGACAGTTTTTGGTTTAGAACTTAAGAGGAAGAACCTGCCGCAAATGCGCAAGCCGTCTAATAAATTGAAAAACTCAATGAAGCCGGAATGGGCCGCGATGATTTCCCGCTTGCGCAATCGCATGGCCTTGAACCAGACGGCTTTCGGACATGAAGTCCATTCTTCGGCGATGGGCGTATCCCGATGGGAGCGCGGCGCGCAGGAGCCGCCGTCGCACAGCTACATTGAGCTGGGCAATCTCGCCGGAGACCCGGAATGCTGGTTTTTTTGGGGGCGCGCCGGCCTTCGCAGCGAAGATTTGATGCGCGTGCTCCCGAAGCTCCGGGACCGCTTTCCGCAGCCTAAATTGCATAATTTTCAGATTGTGCACGCAGGCACCGCGCGCTTGAAACCTGGAAAGTCTGAGCTTGTCGCAATCCCGTTGCTGAAGCTTGTCGCGGCCACGAATGGGGAAAAAGGGGATAATATTCCAATTCTTCACGAAGCCCCCATCGAAAGCATGATTGCAGCCCCCAGGGAATGGTGCCCAAACCCCACTTCCACCTATAGCCTGCGGGTCCGCGGCAATTCGATGATGCCGTTGATTTACAATAACTACATTCTTGTCGTCGATTCCTCGCAAATCAATCGCGGGAAGCTGGACGGAAAGATTGTAATTGCATGGCACAAAGACATTGGACTGACCGTGTCTCGCTTCCGGCGCTACGACCACACGGAAGTCCTGCATGCTGAAAATCGGGAGTACGGATCCATCACACTGGACCGAAAAAACAAATGGAAGATCATAGCCAAGGTTTTGTGGTGGATTGGGAGAGCACCCTAGATTTCGTTTTGCTCGCCGCCCCGGAAGAAGCCCCCGGAAGAAAATTCCGGCCTTGATCAGAATGCCCGTATTTTTTGTCGTCTACCGACTACGCCGATGCAGTTTTCGCGACGCCCACGGATTTTGAAATTTCTTCCACCAAAAGTTCGATTTGATCCGATTTTGAAATCACGGCGCGAACACCGAAGGACTGGGCCTGGGTTCTTGTAACAACGTCCTTGTGCAAAGTATAAAGAATAATCGGAAGTTTGGGGAACACATCATGCAGTGCCGCCGCAGTGTCCAATCCATTCATTACCGGCATGCAAAGATCCAGGATCACTAGGTCAGGGGCCACATCCCTCACGCGCTGAATCGCTTCCAAGCCATCATTTGCTTCCGCGCAAGTGATTTGCTCCAGGTGGGATTCCAAATGCGTCCGCACATACTTCCGGACTAATTCACTATCATCAACGATAAAAATCTGCTTGGACATAAGGCCCTCCGTAGGTGACAGCACGCTGGAGAGCACCTATGTACGCTAGCGTACAATCAATCATGGCAATGGCAATACGGGGTTAGCTGTATGAAGTGGAAACCGGAAATTATGAAAAAAGACCGTGAATTGAGGAGGCGACATGCGGAGCAATCCAAAGAATTTAGGCGTGCCCGGCTTGCGCGCGAGCATTTAGCAGCGCGTGCACTTCGTGCATCAGGTTCTGGCCGGCGGTTGCCTTGGACAAATAACTGTTGGCTCCTGCGGCGAGAATTTCTTCGACAATTTGTTTGGAATCGTGCACAGAAAAAGCCAGAACCTTGGTTCGCGGCCGGTGAAGAACAATCTGGCGCAAGACATCCATCCCATTCATAATGGGCATGTTAATGTCTAGAATGACGAGGTCGGGCGCCTGGGCGAGTGTTTTCTCGAGTGCATCCTTGCCGTCGACCGCCTCTCCACAGACCTCAAGCGTCGGGTCGCTTTCGAGCATTGTACGGATTCCTCGCCGAAGCACATCGTGATCATCGGCAATCAGGATGCGTTTTCGGTGCCCATTGGATTCGACAGGCAGTTCGGTCGAGTTGGGCGGGATCATGTGGATGTCGGACCGTGCGTAAGGCTCGGAAGAGTCCAATCTCCGATTGCTGATAGGAAGAATCGCAGTGATGAGGGTCCCTTTGCCCGGCGGGGACGTAATCTCCAAGGTCCCCGAAAGCTGGCGCACTCGTTCCTTCATCCCTTGAATCCCCACGCCCAATGGCGCCAAACCGTAGTTCTTGGGCATTTTTGATTCTTGACCGATTCCCTTTCCGAAATCTCCAATTTCCAGTCTTACTTCGCCGCCGTCGGACCTGGCTCGAACATACGCAGTGGCGCTCCCGGAATAGCGATGAACGTTCGCCAAGCTTTCCTGAACAATGCGAAACAAAGCCACTTCTGCGTCCGGGGCAAGCCTTACAAAATTGCCGGGAACGTCCACAGCCACGCGAATGCCCGTGCGATTTTCAAAACCCTGGGCGAACCATTCCACCGCCGAGGGCAGCCCCAGTTCATCGAGAAGGGGCGGATGCAGAAGGTAGGACAGGGTTCGAATTTCCTTGTTCACATCATTGGAGAGGCCAATGGATTCCTGCAAAAGACGATCGATCTCTTCGGTCTTCGCCTTTTCTCTGTTCTTAAGGATGCTGGAAAGATCCATGGATAAAAGGGCCAACTTCTGACCGGTCACGTCGTGCAAATCGCGGGAGATTCGGCGGCGCTCTTCGTCCTGGAGCCTCAGAAGCCGGCCGGAAAGATTTCTGAGTGCGTCTTCGCTGGCCCTCAGCGCCTCATTCGCCCCGGCAAGTTCGGTCATATCCGTGGCTACAACACAAATTGTGCGAACCCCAAAATCGTGTACGGGGCTCAGCGACAAGCGCGCAAGACGCCGCTGGCCCTCGGCCCTTAAGAGACTGACTTCACCGCGGGACTCGCTTTGAAGACCGTCTTCAATCAGCTTTCCAAGTTTTTCATGTTCCTGGTGGGGGAAATGTTTCTTCAAGGGAGTCCCTACCAAATCTTGCACGAGCACACCCAGGATCCCGGCAAAGCTGGCATTTGCGTAGAGGACTGTGCCGTCAATATCGAGTGTCGCGGCCCCTTCATTCATGGTTTCTACCAGCACTCGATAGGGATGCTCAGCTCCCTGCAATGTGAAAACCCGGTCGCCATGCTCGCCATTTACGACCACAGCGTCGACGTGACCACACTGTATTGCCAGAAACGTTTCTTCCAGTTCTCGCACACGCCTGCGCAATGCATCGATTTCGAGTGCGGTGGAATTGCCGGACTTGCTGGATCGCTTCTTACGCATCCTTATTCCTTGAGATCGAGTCCGAGCAGTACGTCATTCTTATTCGACAGGTCACCCACCAATCTTCTCAACGGCAACGGAAGTTTCTTGATCAGTGTTGGCGCGGCGACCACTTGCGCTTCTCTTGCCAGTTCCGGCCGCTGGTAAAGGTCAATCACCTGCAGTTCAAATCTGCCCTCGAGATATTCGTCGCACACTTCGCGAAGGTTGCGAATCGAGGCAGCCGACCGGGGTGTCTGGCCGGTTATATATAGCCGGAGAGAATACATTTTGCGCCGGCCCGGAGTTTTTTGGACCACGGGCGCGCCTTTCCTGCGGGATCGACGCTTCAATGTCCTGCTCCCATCGCTTTTCCGGATGCCGCAGAATTTTTCTGCGATTTTCGATCCGCGCCCCGAAGGTCCAGTCCAACGAGAACGCTGTCCACGTTGGATAGATCTCCAATGATTTTTCGGATCGGAACGGGCAAATTTCGCACCAGTGTGGGAATAGCGAGGATTTGATCTCCCTGGGCCAGTTGCGGATCTTTGATCAGGTCGATTACTTCCAGCTCGTACTTTCCATTCAAATGATCAGCACAAATCCTCTTGAGGTTTGACAACGCCGCCATCGACTTGGGAGTTTGACCAGCCACGTATAACCGGAGTTTCATTGCAGGCTGCCCATTCGTAGCGGATTTTCCGTTCGCTGCAGTTGTTTTCTTCATTTCGGATCTCCCGCACTTTTGGCGAAGGCCGAATCCGTTGTAGGTTCAGGTGTTCCCGAACGAATGCGATTCATGGCGTCCCGTTCCATCTCTAATTGTTTCTCCGAGGCCTGCTGCCGTTTGATGATTCTATCCAGTTCCTGCTCTTCGGCGGAAAAATCCATTTGAAGAGCTTGAATTTGCGCTTCCAGGGCGCTCCGTTTCCTAACCAACGCTGCTTTTTTCTTCTCAATCTCCTCGGAGCGAACGAGTGCGTCGGCTTTCTCTTTCGCTTCCTGCGCCACGCGCGACGAGCCGGTCAGCACAACGCCCGCTCCGATATAAGGCGGGACCAGCCGGATTCCCTCGCGGCTCAACACGAATTCGCGTACTTGCTTTGAGTGCGCCATGCCGCGAGATTTCAAGATATAGAGGCAGCGGTTTCGTTCTCCGTTTAATTCCTGGTCCCTGCACAATATCCAGGTGTCGGTGAGCGACGAAATTCCTATGTCTGTCGTTTCGAGCGCCTCGCCGTCATTCGTTAGATTCGTGAGGAGCGCCGTGATATTGCGGCCCTTCAGAAAATCCATCATTCGCATCAGCATGGAATAAACTTCCTTTTGGGCGCTCCCGGTGACGAGGTTCGTGATCGGGTCGACAATCACGTTTTGAGGCTTAACCGCTTCGATGAGTTTGTGAATTCGAACCAGGTGCATCTCGATGCCATATTGGCTCGGTCGCCAGGCTTCGTGAACCAGCATGCCTTTTTCAGCCCATTCGTCAAGGTTAAGCCCAAGCGACTTCATATTTCGCACGACTTGATCCACCGACTCTTCAAAACCAATGTACAGGCAACGCTCGCCTCGCCGGCAAGCGGCCTCGGCGAATGACGCCGCCATCGTCGTCTTGCCGCTTCCCGCGGTTCCGCTGATCAAAATGCTGGAGCCTTTATAAAAGCCTTTGCCCCCGAGCATTTCGTCCAAATCTGGTATTCCGGTGGATACTCGCTCGTTTGAAACCTTGTAGCGCATCTCCGATGAGGTCACAGGCAATACGGATATTCCAGTGTTGTCGATGAGGAAGGGAAATTCATCGGCGCCATGGCTCGTTCCGCGATACTTGACGATGCGCAGGCGGCGCGTCGAAATTTGATCCCGGACGCGGTGGTCGAGCAAAATGACGCAGTCGGAAACATACTCTTCGAGGCCGTGCCGCGTAAGCGTTCGTTCACCCTTCTCCGCGGTGATCACGGCCGTAAGGTTATGATCCTTCAACCAACGGAAGAGCCGCCGCAATTCCGCGCGGAGCACTGCTTCATTGGAAAAGCTGGAGAAGAGCGCGTCGACAGTGTCAAGAAAGATTCTCTTCGCGCCCACGGAATCAACCGCATGTTGCAGCCGAATAAATAGGCCCTCGAGATCATAATCACCTGTTTCCTGAATCTCGCTCGGTTCCATATACACATAGTCAAGATATAGCTTTTTTTGATCGACTAATTTTTTTAGATCGAAGCCAAGCGACGCGACATTGGCCCCTAGCTCCTCGGGCGTTTCCTCAAACGCAATCAGGACACCAGGCTCATTAAATTGCTGAGCGCCGCGCGCCAGGAATTCCATGCCCAGCATCGTTTTGCCGCAGCCCGGTCCTCCGCAAACAATTGTGGTTCGGCCCCGGGGAAAACCACCACCGCTGATTTCGTCAAGCCCCACAATCCCCGTCGGAGCCTTGGCGAGTGAACCATTGGACGGCTCGCCGTTCAGGGGAATTTCATATTCCAGAGGTTTTGGGCGTTTTGACAAGAGCGCTCCTTAAACCTATTCAAGTTCAAGCGGATTCAAATTTGAACCGGATTTATTCATCGCCGCAGCGCTAATGACCGTCGGATATATAACTTAGGGTTCTTCGGTTTAGTATACTGTGCTTCTGGTATATCCGGCCTAAGGACGTTGTATCAACCCTCGAGCCCATTCGGGTAGTCCAGACAACGGAACATCCCTCGAAGGAAGTCGAAAATCCTCTTACCTCGAACGGAGCGGGAGACGGGGAGAGTCCCCAATCCTGGAGATACAGACATTCATCAGGCGAGATACAGAAGACTGTCTATCGCGGGACGCAGCTTCGATTGCTAGGGTCGTTCGTAGATGGGTTTTTGTTGCTTTTTGCAATTTGGAGGGATGAATGGCTAGATATGGGCGCGCCGCAAGCAAGGCTGTCAGGAGCGCAATGCGCCGGAGAAAACATGGAACATTGCGCTCTGGAAAAGGCGGAAAGGGTGGCGTCGTGAAAAGCAGGAAGCAGGCGATCGCCATCGGGCTCTCCGAGGCCCGTAAAAAGCGCGCAAAGGTTCCAAACGGACCTTCCCGCTGAGTTTGGGCTAACGTGCCGGGCGAGCTTAACTGCGCCCGGGAAATACGTGGTCGCTGAACCTTGGTTCAGGAAATTTGCAGGGCGCAGTTTCTGAACGCTAGTTAAGTGACGAAATCCCATAGTTTTTGCAGATATTTCCTGTTTACCGGGCGCAGGCCGAACCCTCAATCGAGGATCGGAGGTAAGCGGATTTGTTCGACCCCTTGACCCTGCTCGCTCCCCCCTGCAACGGCAAATGTTCTTTGTTCGCACGAACATGCCGGGCATTTCTTCGTGTAAAGATGTCATTGATTGAGCGGAAAATCGTGGTGCCTTCCCTCTCTATTTTCAGCTGGGTAAAGATTACAAAGGAACTTACGGTTGCTTGACATTGGCAGTCAACGTGCAGTTGCCACCGCGTTGTCGGGTATTAGGAGTGGCAGCTCGCGAGGGTTCTTTAAAGGGTCAGAAGCAATTGGATGGAAACCAAAAGCCGCAAATCCTCAGGATCCGTGCCCAGTTCGGTCCCCTCGAGTCCTTCGGCGAAGTTCTTATGGATGGTTTGGGTTAAAAGGCCTGGAATGTTTTAAATGATGGACACTAACTGACGATATGCTGCAGCGGGATCGCAAATGACGACGATGAAGAAAATGATGAACGCCGATTCAGTCTGGATGCCCAAGAAGGATTGGCATGATCGATTTCATTCCCTGAAAAACGTTCCCCCGATTTTTCATATGGTGTGGGAGGCGGCCCCCGGTGTGGTGGCCGCTAGCTTGTTGATCCGATTAACGGCGGCAGTGCTTCCGTTAATGATGCTTGTCGTCACTCGCCGGATTATCGACGCCATTTATATAGTGACATCGCAACACACGCATTTGCCGTCGGGATTCTGGGGCCTGGTGGCTCTTGAATTTGCGCTGGCCTGTTTGGTGATCATCCTGGCGCGGCTCGTGGCTTTTTGTGATACGGCTCTGAATGAGAGGTACACGCGTCACGTCAACACGCGAATCATGCGGCATGCGGCGACCCTGGACCTGTGCAGCTATGAGGACCCTGAGTTTTACGACAGGTTGGAACGCGCGCGGGTGCAAGGGGCCGATCGCGTGGGAATGATTCAGGAAAGCGGACAGTTAGTGCAGCAAGTCGTCAGCACGCTGTCTCTGGCGGCAGGAATCTGCGTGATTTCGCCCTGGATCATGCTTGCCCTCATCGTATGCGTCGTGCCGGAATTCCTGGCCGAGACCAAGTTCGCTTTTCTCGGATATTCGCTCAGCGTGCGTCAAACTCCCGCGAGGCGCGAATTGGATTATTTGCGGATTTTAGGTACGAGTAAGGAAAGCGCAAAAGAATTGAAGCTCTTTGGACTAGGGCAATTCTTCACGGGCCGCTATGATTCGATATCGAAGCAAATCCATCATGAGAACCTGGAACTGGGGGGACGGAAATTGGTGTGGGGTACCCTGTTGGCGCTTCTCGGAACGGTTGGATATTATGGGACTTACGCTTACGGAATTTATTTAACTCTCGCGGGCGTGTTGTCGCTTGGGGCCCTGACATTCCTGGCGGGCGCAATTGCCGGGGCAAGCACAAATATACAGGCTGTGTTCTCGACGTTTTCGCATATCGCCGACCATGCCCTTTTTCTCACGGATCTGATCGAATTCTTTTCCGTCAAACCCAAGATCTTCTCGAAAGCGGGAAGCTTGCCGGGACCGCGGCCGATCCGCGAGGGATTTGAATTCAGGAATGTTTCTTTCAGCTATCCGAGAAAATCGAAACCGGTTTTGGAGAACGTCAATTTTCGGCTGGAGCCCGGCGAACGAATTGCTCTCGTTGGCGCCAACGGAAACGGGAAAACGACAATTGTCAAACTGATGACGAGGCTGTATGACGTCACGTCCGGCCAAATCCTGTTGGACGGGATCGATCTACGTGAATATGACCTTGAGGATCTCTGGAAACATATCGGCGTCATCTTTCAGGATTTTATGCGCTATGACATGACCGTGGCGGATAACATTGCAACAGGCAAGATTGACGAACGAAATAATTCATTCCGAATTCGCGCCGCGGCATTTAAAAGCCTGGCCGAAAATGTCGTTCACAAACTTCCCCAAAGTTATGACCAAATGCTCGGCTGCCGGTTCGCGGGCGGAGTGGACCTATCCGGCGGCGAATGGCAGAAAATAGCGTTGGCTCGAGCGTATTTGCGCGACGCGCAACTGCTTATTCTGGACGAGCCGACTGCCGCGCTCGATGCGCGATCCGAGCACGAAGTTTTTCAACGGTTTGCGGATCTGACCAAAGGCAAAATGTCGGTTCTGATTTCCCACCGTTTTTCGACGGTTCGGATGTCGGACCGCATACTCGTTCTTGAAAATGGAACAATTGCGGAGCAAGGCGCGCATAATCAGCTTCTGCGGAGCGGCGGATGCTACGCGGAAATGTTTGAACTGCAAGCCGCGCATTACCGCTGACGAGCACGGGAGTGACAACCTGGAAGCAGATCTCGTTGCGTCTGTGCCGGGGGAAAATAATCTAGCGAGATAGAAGCGGCCCGCCGGAAAAAGCACACGTTCAATCGGTTTCGGAGCTCCAACTCTTGAGGAGTACCAAACAAAAGTCCGCCTTATCCATCTTTTTATTCCTTATTTTTCTTTTCAAGTGCGCAAACGCTTTCGGACAGGTTCGAGAGGTAATCGTCGACGTAGATCCTCAGGCTCCCAGCCACCCGTTTCCTCATTACTGGGAGCAAATGTTCGGATCCGGACGCGCCATTTTATCGTTGCGCGACAGCTATCGACGCGATCTGCGCGCGGTCAAGGAGGCAACGGGCTTCGGATATATTCGATTTCACGCCATTTTCCATGATGAGGTCGGACTATATGACGAGGATTCCGAGGGAAAGCCCGTTTATAATTTTTCGTACGTCGATCAAATTTATGACGGCTTGCTGGAAAATCAGGTCCGCCCATTTGTAGAGCTGGGCTTTATGCCTCAAAAGCTTGCCGCGAAACCCATTGTTCAATCGTTCTGGTATAAACCGAACGTTTCGCCTCCGAAAGATTGGAACAAATGGGATGACCTCATTTCCCATTTCGCGCGCCATCTGATCGATCGGTACGGCATCGAAGAAGTCTCCCAATGGTACTTCGAAGTCTGGAATGAGCCGAACCTTGATTTTTGGGCGGGAGAACCGAAAGACCAGACTTATTTCCAACTTTACGATTCGACGGCAAAGGCATTGAAGCAAGTCGACAAACGACTGCGCGTTGGTGGACCTGCAACTGCGCAAGCCGCATGGGCGGATCGCTTCATTCGCCACGCCGTGGAAAATAATGTTCCCGTCGATTTTGTTTCCACTCATGTTTACGCAAATGATTTGAGCGAGGATGTGTTCGGGACCAGCGAAAAGATCCCCAGAACGGAATTCGTCTGCCGAGCGGTCGGGAAAGTTCATGACCAGATAAAGGCTTCCGAAAGACCTGACTTGCCTCTCATCTGGAGCGAATACAACGCAAGCTATAAGACCGAGCCCGACGTCACCGACGCGGAATTTATGGGTCCATGGCTTGCGGACACGATTCGACAATGCGATGGCCTGGTCACGATGATGTCCTACTGGACGTTTTCAGATGTCTTTGAAGAACAAGGTGTAGTTAAACAGCCTTTTTATGGTGGCTACGGGTTGATCGCGGAGGACGGACTCCCGAAACCTTCCTTCAACGCGTTCAAAATGCTGCATACTCTCGGCAACACCAGAATTGACACCGATTCGAAGTCTGCGCTTGTGACGCGGCGCGATGACGGGACCATCGTCATAGCGGTATGGAACCTGTTCTTGCCGGGCGCTGCGGGCGATAACGCCAAAGTGAGCATCAACATGAAAGGGTCGGGAAAATATCGCCGTGCAAGAGTCTATCGTCTCGATGCGGATCATGGATCCCTTCTCCACACCTACGCGGCTATGGGAAAACCGCCTTATCCGACGCAAGCTCAAATTCAGACGCTTCGGAATGCCGCCGCCCTCACTGCGCCAGAGAATGCGCAAATTGAGCGGGGCCGGCTTACGATCGTCCTGCCGCCGGAAGGTTTGGCTTTAATCGAAATTCACTGACCGCTTTTAGGATCGGATTGCCCGAGGGGCTCGGGATAAGAAGCTGGATTTCTATCCTGCAATTCCAGAGCGGGAAACGACTGGAAACCCGCCCGCATCATGCCGCGCTGCGCTTCCGGATTTTTCATGAACGTATCCCATACAAATCCGGACCGCGCGTTTTCAACCATGACCATCGTAATCCCGGTATCAATTCCGATGACGTCATGGTCGTACCAATTCGTCAGTGGATTGAACGCATCCACGAATCCGTACTGGCACCAAGCCCCATTCCCGTACCGTTCCTTTACCGTGTGCAGTACGCGCATTACGGAATTTTGCAGAAAGGGCAACGAACCTGCGGCAGCGCAGGGAACGACGGATCCATCAATCGGTCCCGTGGAGGGGGGTCCTCCCCAGACAACATATCCTCTCGCTGAATCGGAAGCGGTGATCCCCCACAGATCGTCGCTGTAATCGGAAAACTGACCAGCCAGGTCAATGCAAAAACGACGGTGAACATCCGTGGCTATGACTGAATTCCGAAAATAGTCCGTGTAGTGGTCCCGCTTCCCGCGAAAGTCAAACCAGGCCTGAGAATACTGGTGCACGAATAATGGCGCAAATGAGCCAATAAAGCGGATGCCGTCATATTCAAAAGTCGTGCGTTTCCAGGCATTCCAACTTTCAGGCGGCAGCGGGTGGGTTTCCGAACCCAGTCCCAGCAGATACATCATCATCATTTCGCTATAATTGTCCCAACGATATTGCATGAAGCCGCTTTCCGGTCTCCACCCATGGGGCAGGATGGAAGTGTCTTCCGATAGCCAACTCCAATCCACGCGATTGAAGATATCCAAAGCCAGCATGCTGATTTCGGAGTGATCGAAATGCTGGCGGCAAGTGAGCATCCCGCAGAGAAGAATTGCAGTATCAATGGAGGAGACTTCCGAATCCCAGAGCCTTTCACCGGTATGGATATTGGCCCAGTGATAGAAAAAGCCCCGGTGATTTGGAAGTTTTCTCCAATGAAAACGCAGAGTGTTCAGCACGCGCTCTTTTGCTTCCGCGCGTGAAATAAACCCGCGCTTTTCTCCGATGCAAATGGCGGTTAGTCCAAAACCTGTGGAGGCGATGCTCCCCAAATCGCTATTGTCGGGATTTCTGACGTTGCAACGGTCCCTGACAATGCCGGTATCAGGATTGGCCTGCTCCCAAAAATAGCGGAAATTCGCGGCTTCCAGGTCGTTGAGGAAAGCGTCATCTTGTTCGGAAAATGTGCTTGCCGGAGCGGGGGGTAGCTGACGATGTCCGTGTCCGCCCGCCTGTTGCGATACATATGGACGATTCCACCCTAGCAGCGGCGTAATGGCAGCCGTTCCTGCAAGCTTCTTCAGCCATTCGCGCCGAGTCAAATGTTGATTGTCATGGCGGCCGTTGTTCATTAAGCTGATTATAGACTCTCTTCCATTCAAATGAAGCATGACCATACAGTTAAAAAAACGTGGCGGTTCCGCCGTTTTGGGATTAGAACCAATCTTAGGTATGCGGACCATTTGATGATATCGACGCATCCAACTTTGCAGGTGAGATAATGCTCCATGGACGAAAGGCCTTTGTTTGGATCATCGTTGCTAGTCTTGGAAGTCTCGCGGCAGCATTTCTGGGTGTCAGCTTTTTTCGCAACTATCAAGCGCGCCCGATTATGCTTCGAGGCGCGATTATTAAGCAAGACGACGATCCTATCAAGCAATCCCCCATCATGGACGTGGAAATTAGCGAGGCGAATGGCCTTGCCGCAACGACCGCGAAATCCAACTTTGTGGGATATTTCGCGATTCCACTTTTACGCGGGGTCAGCCGGAATGAATCCGTTACCTTGAGGTTTCTGCATCCCGATTATGTGCCGCTGGAACTGACCGAATTGGGGACCGACAAACTGACAATCGTTCATTTGGTTCCGATTCACAAGGAATCCGTGGAGAAAACAGTTCAGCCCGATCATCCGCCAATTGCTGTCGCGAATGTCCGAATACGTTATTCCACCGAATCGGTTACGCAAGACAATATCGGCACAGGCGTAAAAACATTCCAGATTCAAAACGTGGGAAACATTCCTTGCCAGAACACCTCACCGTGTTCCCCTGACGGCAAGTGGAAAGCGGCGATTAGTTCGGAAACATTGGATGCCGGAGAGGGAAGTGATTTTCGAAATGCCAGGGTTTCCTGTATTGCGGGACCCTGCCCTTTCACCAAAATTGACTATGACGGCTTTTCCCAGGGCGGACGCTACATAAAGGTCACGGTTCGGAATTGGTCGGATACAACTACTTTTTTATTTCAGGCGGAAGTGTTCCGGCCGCAGATTTCCGATCTCGTGAGGATGACGTATCCGATCATTCTCGGCACGTCGCTGAATTTTACTTTGCCGCCTACCGCGGAAGGGCCCAGCGTGGAAGCCGAACTAAACGGGGAAAATATTATTTTCCCGCTTGGGCCGATCCCCATTCTCAGCTGGGCGGATTGCAACGTCAGCGTGGCCAGGAATCAGGTGAAGTTCTACCGATGCGAGCTCAACACAGGATATCAATTTCGGTAGGAAGCGTCCGTCTGCAAGTTGCGCTCGCTTGAGGCTGTCTATGTTTTACGTCACCCGGAGTGTTCACATTTTCTGCTCGCTTTTGGTTCAAGGAGCTCTGCTGATGTCAACCATTTCGGTGACAAATTCCGCCCAAGGCCCAGCTCCTCCGAATTCGCACGCTGCGACTGCCACAGATTCGTTGTCGGATATTCTGGAATATATTTCCTCGAGTTGGGACACTCTCACGCGCACGATGAATCGGTGCGAAAGCCTGGAAGATACAAAGACAGGCGGCGAGGCGGTCCTGTACCTTCCCGCTGAAATGGCAGTCCCGCCTGACATTGCGGAACTGCAAAACCGCTGCCGCGTGCGCGTGGAGCATCTTCCAATCAAAATTACGAAGCCTGGAGAAATTGACCTGAACAAGATTCCAAACGAGGGCCTGTTGTATCTGGAAAATCCCTACGTTGTGCCAGGCGGCCAATTTAATGAGATGTATGGGTGGGATAGCTATTTCATTGTGCGGGGCTTGCTTAGGGATCATCGAACGGAACTGGCTAAGGGGATGGTCGAGAATTTTTTCTTTGAAATTAATCACTATGGAAGCGTATTGAATGCCAACCGGACATATTATTTAACTCGTTCTCAGCCCCCTTTTCTAAGCTCCATGATTTTGGCCGTATGGGATGCAGAAACAGCTGCGGGAAAGCAGAGCCTTGCGTGGCTGGAAAAGGCATATCCCTTTGCCTTGCGCGATTACGAACAATGGAATCAGGAACCTCACTTGGCTGGCGATACCGGTTTATCGCGTTATTTTGATCACGCGGACGGTCCGGTCCCGGAAATCATGGGCGATCCCAGCCATTATTATCGCGGCGCGGCTAACTTCTTCCTGGCGCACGACGACGCATTCCATTCGGTTCTGATGGAAGATAGCGGTAGCAACTCTAACGGCCCAATTCTGGGGCCCCGGTTCCCCGTCTTCGTGTGCAATCCGGAGACGACCGATGCCGGTTCGTCACAATGTGCACCAGCATCACGGGTAGCATTATCCGCTGATTTTTATAAGGGCGACCGAAGCATGCGAGAGTCGGGCTTTGACGTGACGTTTCGCTTTGGCCCTTTTGGCGCGGCGACTCATCATTTTGCCCCGGTGTGTTTGAACAGTTTGCTTTACAAGACGGAGAAGGATCTGGAACGGATGAGCCTGCTCCTTGGCCATCCTCGGGACGCGAAGAATTGGAAAAATAAAGCGGACCAGAGACGCAAGCGGATGATTCAGTATTTTTGGGATGACCAAAAAGGCTTGTTCTTTGATTACAACTTTGTAAGCGGCAAGCGATCGAAGTACGAATACGCAACCACGTTTTATCCTCTTTGGGCCGGTTTGGCCACAAAAATCGAAGCCCGGGCCATTACGCGAAATCTAAATTCATTTGAACAACCGGGCGGGATCGCGATGAGCCGGACCGAGAGCCAGGCGCAATGGGATTTCCCGTATGGTTGGGCTCCGATTCAGTTGCTGGCAGTGGAAGGTTTGCGCCGCTATGGGTATGAACGCGAAGCAGACCGGATCAGCGAAAACTTTCTTTCGATGATAGTAGAGAATTTCCGGCGGGAACATACGATTCGGGAAAAATATAATGTGGTGACGAGATCTTCTGGTACGAATGTCGTCGAAGGATACCGTCAAAACGTGACTGGGTTTGGCTGGACAAACGCGGTATTTCTTGAATTGTTGCAGGAGTCATCCAATGGGATGTCACGATTGGGCAAGAATCAGAAGGAAGGGCAAGAGAAAGGAACAATACAAAACGGGGGAACGTGAAAGATATGGTGTATCCTCCTAAATGAGATCTCCGTGCGGCTCTAACTTTTTCGACAAGAGGCAAGTGCGGTGAGACCCGAGACCAAATTGCAAAATAGCGCTGCCATGGCGAACACAGGCAACCAGGCTTTTGTCTACCTTGCCGCGATTTTTGCCGCGCTGGGAGGCCTCCTTTTCGGGTATGACACGGGAGTAATTTCCGGCGCCGAGCTTTTCTTCCGCAATGAATTCACGCTTTCTACATTCGAATTAGAAGTCATCGTGAGCGGCGTGCTTGCCGGCGCAGCGTTTGGCGCTTTGATCGGTGGGCGGCTGGCTGACCTGTTTGGCCGCCGCAAACTTCTGATCGCGACAGCGATTATTTTTGCGGCCGGTGCAATCCTTTGCGCCGCAGCGCCGTCAGCCGTGATCCTTGTGGCCGGGCGCATGATCGTCGGCCTGGGAATCGGATTATCGTCAAGCGGTGTGCCTGTTTACATTTCCGAGGTTGCGCCCGCCGAGGCCCGCGGCTGGCAGGTTTCGCTTTTCCAACTTGCGATCACGGTTGGAATTCTCCTTGCCTATCTTGTGGACTACGCGTTTTCGAGTATTCAGGGCTGGCGATGGATGTTTGGCCTGGCCGTGATTCCCGCGGCGGTCTTCGGTACAGGCATGATTTTCTTGCCCGAGAGCCCGCGGTGGCTCTTGCGGCGCGGAGATCGCTCTGCTGCGCGCGCAATGCTCGCACGCATTCGAGGCACAGGCGACATCGATTCGGAACTTGGGGAAATTGAGCAGTCGATAACAAAAGCGCCGGAAAGCGGGCGTTTTTCTGATCTATTTGCGCGCTCCATCCGCCCGGCGCTTGTCGTCGGAATTGGTTTGGCAATCTTTCAGCAAATAACGGGTATCAATACGGTTATTTATTACGCGCCACTCATCATTCAGAGTGCCGGGATTTCCTCCGCTTCGGGAGCGATTCTCGCAACTGCGGGGATTGGGGCGGTAAACGTTCTTATGACCATTTTTTCCATGTGGCTGATCGACCGGCAAGGCCGCAGATTTTTGCTGCTGACGGGCATTGCAGGAATGGCGATCACACTGTGCTTGTTGGGATTCGTCTTCCATAGGCCACAACAAACGACCGGAATTGCCTGGCTGGCGGTGATCAGCATGATGGCGTATGTCGGCTCCTTTGCCATCAGCCTAGGTCCAATTTTCTGGCTGCTCATCTCTGAAATTTATCCTTTGAAGATCCGCAATTCGGCGGAAGGGCTGGCGGCAACCTTCAATTGGGGGGCGAATCTCCTGGTCACCCTCACGTTTTTGACTTTGGTGGAAAAATTGGGGCCGACCCGGACGTTTTGGCTCTACGGAGTGTGCGCGATTGGCGCTGGATTGTTTTCGTATTATTTTGTCCCTGAAACGAAAGGACGCACACTCGAGCAGATCGAGGCGTCCTTGCACACCGCGGACCACTCTTCAAGTCGGCGAAACTAGGTTAGGCGGCCATGCTCGTATCTACCTTCTCGTCAAGCCCCTAGGACGACCCCGAAACTCTCCGTGAAGACCGGTCTTTATTGAAATGTCATAAGAATTTTAACGAAAACCCCGCTCTGAAATCTCCGCGAAGGGCGCGCACATCCCGGACGCAGCTACTGTATTTCACAAAGGATGAACGCGTTTAACTTCCTCGTTGTGAACGGCGTAAAGCTCTCTTTTTTCTGTGTTTTACCTTACACGACTTCTCAACGGCGAATACAACTTTCACCCGATTCATCGATCAAGATGTTCTGTGGTTTCATAATGGCGAAGACGATGAACGGCAGTGTTGCTTTCGTGTGAGTCGTGGGATGTCTGGCCACGATTTTCATGGGCCCGCCGAAACAGTTTTACGGAATTTCAAAAGATCAGTCGTTGGGACTGAGAATAGCGAAGCTTTGTACTCCAATGTACAATAACCTTAAAGCCAACACGGAACGAGGATTGCTTACGAGTCTGCTGCCATGCGAGTGGTTCGCGGTCCGCACCCGCCCTCGCCACGAAAAAGTGGTGACCTCACAATTAGAAAATAGCGGAATTGAAACCTTTCTTCCTCTTTGTCCGCAACTCCGTTCCTGGAGCGACCGGCGAAAGATGATCGATTTTCCTTTATTCCCTGGTTACGTTTTCGTTTGGACCTCGCGCGCGACTCAAGCGCGCGTGCGCATCTTTCAAGTAAGAGGGATTCTTGGCTTTGTCGGACCAAACAACCAAGCAACCCCGATTCCGGCGCACCAGATTGAAGCTGTGCGTTCCCTGCTGAAGGCTCAAGTCGAATGCCGCCCACATCCGTACCTGACGGTTGGCCAGCGCGTCCGAATTCAAAACGGGGCGCTTCAAGGACTAGAGGGCATATTCGTCCGCATTGCCAATGATCACAGCCTGGTCGTCTCGGTCGATTTGATTAACCGGGCGGTCTCGATTCGGCTGGAAGGATATGAAGTGGATCCCCTCTGAAGTCTTTCCTGTTTTTTAAATTTCTTTACATCCTCTGAAGGTGGGTAGCTATGGTTCAACAGAACGGTGAAGCACTGACGAATTTCTCTCCTGGTTCTTCCGGCCCTGTGGCGGAAAGGACTCTGCGGCAGCGGATCAGCAATTGGTTCTGCGAATCGAATTGGAATGGACGGGGAACCCTGGTCTGCTTGGCCGAACTGGGGCTCGTCGCCTTGTCCTTTCTATTCACTGCGTCATTCTTCGCCAACTCGACTAGCGCCTATATGCCGGCCGAGGTGATGCTCATTTTTCTTCCTCTCGCTTTAGTCATTCG
>Ga0207007_1034_pt1 | contig 34390 bp, 31 predicted proteins | sample Alteio_BWMinCont_85_FD_153487 | JGI IMG/M metagenome (GOLD analysis project Ga0207007, IMG submission 153487) | Enriched cells from forest soil in Barre Woods Harvard Forest LTER site, Petersham, Massachusetts, United States -... | ecosystem: Environmental > Terrestrial > Soil > Temperate forest >...
TAAAAATGAATTCTTCGAAAAATAGCAATAAAGCAGGTAAAGCAAAACAGTTTTCAAAGGAAGACTTAGCCAATGCCATTGAAGGAACATTATATAGTCATGACAGTAGTTTTGAAGCCACAAAAATAAAAGCAATAGATTCGATCATAAAAAGTGGCTTGCAAAAGGCCGGTATTACCACTCCTTATATTTATGGTATTGTTCAGAACAAGTCGGGAAAGGCTAAATTTATCAGCGATAAATCGGCAAATATCAAGGAATTAAAAAGTGGATACCATGTTCGATTGGATATTGGATCCAAGGCTGAAGCGGAAGATGTCTATTTATATTTCCCCGATCTCGATAAATACATTTATGCTAAAATCTGGTTTATTTTCCTTGCCGCTTTATTATTGATTATCATTATATTATCTTGTTTTTGGTATTCAATAAGGATTATTTTCCGGCAAAAGAAACTTTCTGATATGCGGAGCGATTTCATCAATAATATGACACATGAATTTAAAACGCCCATTTCAACTGTCGCACTTGCAATTGAAGCTTTGTTGAGTTTTGATGTGCGCAAAAGCGAAGAAAAAACAGTGCAGTATTTAAGGATATCCCAACAGGAAAACAAACGTCTTGGGACCATGGTGGAAAAGGTTTTGAATATCGCTGCATACGATCGTGGAGAGATTATGCTAAACCTCAGAGAAACAGATATAAATGGGTTGATTGAAGATACAATGTTTCATATGCAAATGCAGGTCTCGGAAAGAAATGGTGTGATGGATCAGGAATTTGAGGCTCGGGATCATGTATTGATGGTTGATAAAGACCATATCAAAAATGTGATTACGACGCTCATTGACAATGCTGTGAAGTATAGTTTGGGAAACCCTGAAATCAAAATCAACACGAGGAATTCAGGTGATTATTTGGTTATTTCCGTCGAGGATAATGGTATGGGCATTTCTAAAGAGGAACAAAAAAAAATTTTTGAAAAATTCTATCGCGTCTCCACCGGAAATATCCATAATGTAAAAGGTTTTGGCCTGGGTTTAAGTTATGCGGCCGGTATTATTGAAAAACACAAAGGCATGATAAAAGTCCACAGCCAATTGAATAAAGGAAGCATTTTTGAGATATATTTACCTGTAAATCATCATGACAGCTAAAACAAAAATACTTATTGTAGAAGACGACCCTTACCTGGGCATGATCATGCAGGAATGCTTTGAAAGCCGCGACTTTGATGTCCGCTTGCTCGAAAATGGGCAGGAAGGACTTGATACTTTTTTTAGTTATAAGCCGGACTTGTGCATCCTGGATGTGATGCTGCCAGTAAAAGATGGTTTTACTATTGCCAGGACCATTAGAGAGACAGATACACAAACTCCGATTATTTTTCTAACAGCCAGATCATTGAAAGAAGATATAAAAGAAGGTTTCACAATAGGCGCTGACGATTATGTAAAAAAACCCTTTAGTATTGAAGAGTTGATTATGCGCGTACACGCTATTTTGAAACGAACTGCAAGCCAGGAAAGTACAAACCAAACACTAAAAAACATCCCTGTAAATATTGGCAGCTTTGTCTTCGATTTTCAAAAACAATTACTTATCTCCGCGACGAAAAAACAGAAGCTCACTGCCCTGGAAGCAGATTTGCTTAAAATGCTTTGCGACAATATGAATGCCACTCTCGACCGCAATTCTGCTCTTAAACAACTATGGGGAGATGACAACTTTTTCAATGCCAGGAGTATGGATGTTTATGTCACCAAACTTCGTAAACATCTGAAAGACGATCCTTCAGTAGAAATTATCAATATCCGTGGGAAAGGGTATAAGTTGCTTTTATTAGGAAGCCATGAAGGTGTATGAGTCAAAACATCTTTGTATCGTATTCATTATCTGATATATACAATATATATTTCGCATTTGGCAAGCCCTTTGCAATACCTATGGTATAAAAATTTGAAAACGATGAAAAGGTTAATTTTATTTATGTTCTGTTGTATCGCGACCGGGGCCATGGCTGCAGGAAGCAAGGCTAAAGTGGTAACGACTTTTGTTGATAACGGCCCCAAAAAAGTGGCGCTGACATTTGATGCTTGCCAGAGCAAGACACCGGCGTATTTCGATAAGACAATATTGAATTATATCATTGAAAATAAGTTGCCTGTGTCGATATTCCTTTCCGGTAGGTTTGCACGCCAGAATGAGGCCGAAGTAAAATACCTTGCTAAAAATTATCCCTTTATAGAGTTCGAAAATCATAGTTTGAACCATATCAACCACATGGAAAGGTTGAATGATGCAAAAGTGATCAGTGAAGTAGCTGATAATGAAAAGCTTGTAACGGCTATGACAGGACGTGCGCCGGAGTATTTTAGATTTCCAGCCGGTAATTATAATGCACATGACCTGGAGCTTGTAAATGGATTGGGTTTAAAGGTAGTTCACTGGACTTATGCCAGTGGTGACCCTGATAAACACATTACCCCGGTAGCCCTTGAAAACGAAATAAATACCATGACCAGACCTGGTGATATCCTGATCTTTCATATCAATGGCCGCGGATGGAGTACAGGCAAAGCACTACCTGAAATGGTTAAGGAGTTGCATGGCAAAGGATACAGCTTTGTTAGACTCGAGGATGTGGTGAAGTAAGGGATCAGGCGTCAGGGATCAGGAAATTAAGAGTAAGAGGTGAGAAGTAAGAGAGATGAATTTGACAGAATTTTTCACTTTTCACCCCTCACTTCTTACTTTTTACTATTTTATTTCCAAAACGCACATAAAAAAACCCGGCGCAGGGAGCCGGGTTTTTTATTTAAATATTCTGAATCTATCAGTTATGACTTTGTTGCTGGTTTTGTGCAGGATTTTTTTCCTGTGCATTTACCATCACATTTTCCTGTGCATTTGCCATTGCAGGCTTTGCTGCTTTTGCATTGTTTAGCACCATCAGTTTTGTCATTCCCCGCAAATGCAGAGCTGACAATGGCGAAGCTGAACATAAGCCCCATTCCATATAAAAGAAGATTTTTCATTTTTTATAAATATTTTAAAGTTGAGTCACAAAGATACACAAACTGCTATAGAAAAGAAATAGTTGCTTTATCATGTTTAACTTTGGACCTCAGTTATTGCAATGACCCGAAAAGAACTATACCAATACGTTATTCAATATTTTGAAAAAGCGATGCCTGATGCCCAAACAGAATTGCATTATCGCAGCCCTTATGAACTTCTGGTATCAGTGATACTATCTGCCCAATGCACGGATAAGAGGGTGAATATGACCACACCTGCATTGTTTTCAGTTTATCCAACCCCGGTTGAATTATCTAAAGCAAGTTTTGACGAGGTGTTTCCTTATATCAAAAGTATCAGCTACCCTAATAGTAAAACCAGGCACCTGATTGCTATGACACAAATGCTGGTGGATGATTTCGCGGGTGAAGTGCCGGAAGCCCGGGAGGACCTCGAAAAGTTGCCAGGTGTAGGCCGTAAAACTGCTAACGTAGTGGCATCAGTGGTATTTGGCGAAAATACGATGCCTGTAGATACTCATGTCTTTAGGGTGGCACAAAGAATAGGGCTTGTTACGGTATCAAAAACACCGAGGCAGGTTGAAGATCAATTGGTTAAAAATACACCTTCTGAAATTCTTGGGAAGTTTCATCACTGGTTAATCCTTCACGGCCGATATGTTTGTGTCGCAAGAAGTCCCAAATGTGAAATTTGCGGGTTGAGGGATGTTTGTAAGTATTATAAGAAAGATCAAAAAGCAGAATAGGCATTCTGTCGGCTCCTTAAAATCATCTTGAACCGCTTCTTCTTTTTTTACGGGAAAAACCTTATTTTTGTTATCTGATCGCCATAAAAACCCCTTGTCTCATCCAAATGGAACACAAAGTAGGTATTAACAATCTAAAAAGTATTGCCGGAAACTGGACTGGCAAGGTCAGACAAGTGATGCTTGGACAGGATGTTGAAATATATGTTGACATGGACTTACAGGGGGACGGAGATAAAGTCATGGGCATGGCCAGATTAGATGTGTCGCATATTCAATTAAAGGATGAATCGGGCCAGCCTCTAAAACCTGCCACAGTTTCTATAAACGGGGCATTTTATGAAAACAGGTTCCTTCATTTGAATTATAAAAATCCGGATGAACCGCTTCAATTCGGATATATTGTTATTGATTTATATGAAAACTCCATTAAAGCCAATGATTATATTATTAAAGGATTACTTATTGGTTATGGTCCCAAAAGCAAAAAGATTATTAACGGGGAGATTGTTTTGAAGAAATCTGCAAGCTGAACAAATACCTGATGGAATCCTGATCGCAATTACACAGGTTTGCAAATTTTGTTGAACCGATAAAACCCTTTAAAAACAACATCTTTGTCATTATTACAAAAAAATTGTCAAAAAATTAGGCAAAACTGAATCACGTATTTATTTATTGCACTACCTTTACAGCTCAAATTTAATACACCTCACAAATGGCAAAAGAAGTTAAAGACGACAACACCGAGAAACGCAAAGCGCTTCAGTTGACGATCGAGAAGTTAGAAAAAACGTATGGAAAGGGAGTAGTTATGTCACTGAATGACAGGCAGCTTGAAGGGATAGAAACCATATCTACCGGTTCGCTTGGATTGGATATAGCACTTGGGGCGAGAGGCCTTCCAAAAGGCAGGGTTATTGAGATTTACGGCCCTGAATCTTCCGGTAAAACTACGTTAGCCATCCATGTAATTGCCGAAGCCCAGAAACTGGGAGGTATGGCAGCCATTATAGATGCAGAACATGCTTTTGATAAAATATATGCCGAAAAACTAGGCATCAACGTTGATGATCTATTGATTTCGCAGCCAGACGATGGTGAGCAAGCGCTTGAAATTGCCGACCACTTGATTCGCTCCGGTGCCATTGATGTCATTGTGATTGACTCCGTAGCTGCCCTGGTGCCCAAGGCAGAGCTTGAAGGCGATATGGGAGATAGCAAAATGGGTTTGCAGGCAAGATTGATGTCGCAGGCCTTAAGGAAACTCACGGCTTCTATCAGCAAAACACAAACCATTTGTATTTTTATCAACCAGCTCCGTGAAAAAATCGGGGTAATGTTTGGAAATCCTGAAACAACAACTGGTGGTAATGCATTGAAATTCTATGCTTCAGTGCGTCTGGATATTCGTAAGATAAGTACCATAAAAGAGGGCGTAGATATTGTAGGTAACCGTACCCGCGTGAAAATCGCGAAGAATAAAGTCGCCCCGCCATTCAGGGTGGCAGAGTTTGATATAATCTATGGTGAAGGCATTTCTAAGGTGGGTGAGATCATAGATATCGCTTCTGATTATGGGATTATCAAAAAAGCTGGCTCCTGGTTCAGTTATGAAGACACCAAGTTAGGACAGGGCCGTGATGCCGTAAAACAGCTTTTGAAAGACAACCCTGACCTGGCTGACGAGATTGAAAAGAAAGTTCTCGATAAAGCTTATGGGGCCGATAAGCCTAAGATTGCGATGGAAGTGGAATAAAGTCAGAGTAGAGAGCGGAAGTGCGAAGAGCGGGGTAAAGAAGAAAAAACGATAGCTTTTTCTGTCATCTCGAACGAGGCACGAAGTGAGGGATCTGCATCTGTCTGAGTCAATAAATCAGAAGTGAATTAAGTTGTTTATAAATTGTCCCTGGTCGGTGTCGTCACCGACCAGGGAATTCAGACTTCTCCTTTGTCGAAACGACAAAATGATTACTTTTTCCTTGGAATGGACAGCGTCTGCCAGTCATCATTCCTGATCATTTTTGCGATATAAATAATCTGTCCTATGTGTTGCGAATAGTGCATAATCTGCCGCAAAATAGCCTGTACAATTGTATGAGGCTCATTGCGGATGGTGATGGTTTTGTCAAAGTCATTTTCATTCAGGGATTCTAAAGTAATGAACATGCATTGCCAGCCTTCTTCCCACAGTTTCATGAGGTCTTCCTTCGTTTCTCTATGGCCCACAAATTCTTCATCGCGGGTGCGGGTAGGCTTTTCTCCATCTGTTGTTAAAAAATCTGTCCAACGGCTCAACATATTGCCATGTAAATGTTTTATTATAACGGCTATACTGTTACTTTCCTCACCCGGTTGCCAATGGATCTCATTATCGGTTTGTACCTGGGCGATTGCCTTCTCAGCAAGCCTCTTGTATTTTTTCAGCTCGTTGATACTTTCATTTAAAAATTCGATTGATCTGTCTGGCATAAAATTAGCTTTAAAGGAAGACAAACATAGTAGATTTTGATGAAATATTGCTGCCTAAGAAAAACAAATTCGAATAGTTTGTATCAAATTTTCAGTTAGACTAATGTTGTTAATTCCTTAAATTTGCACGTTTTATAAATCAAACCGATTATGATAAACCTCAATCTATCAGGGAAAACAGCCATTGTTTGCGGAAGTTCGCAAGGGATTGGCAGAGCGGCGGCTATAGAACTTGCTGCACTCGGTGCTAATATTATCCTTGTTGCACGAAACCCATCTGCTTTAGAACTGGTAAAAGAACAATTGCCAACTGAAGAAGGACAAATCCATTATGCAATGGCGGCAGATTTTGACCATCCTGAAGAGCTGAAAGAAAAAGTGAACAAGTTCCTTGAGAAGATTCATGAAATACATATCCTCGTAAATAATACCGGAGGCCCCAATCCCGGCCCGGCCAATGAAGCCACTGAGGACGAATTTCGTATTGCATTTAACAGGCATTTGATCTGCAACCAGGTGATGGTACAGGCGGTTCTACCCAAAATGAAAGCAGGCGGCTATGGCCGGATCATCAATGTAATAAGTACTTCCGTAAAACAGCCAATTCCAAACCTTGGGGTTAGCAATACGGTACGTGGAGCTGTGGCAAATTGGGCAAAGACGTTATCATTAGAATTGGCAAGATTTGGGATTACGGTTAACAATGTTTTGCCGGGATCTACAAGTACTGCAAGGCTAAAGGGCATTATAAACAATAATGCTGATAAAAAGCATTTATCAACAGATGAGGTAGAAACTGCTATGAGAAAGGAGGTTCCGGCCGGCAGATTTGCTGAACCAGAGGAGATTGCTTATGCCATTGCATTTTTGGCAAGCCCGGCGGCCTCATACATTAATGGGATAAACTTGCCTGTTGATGGTGGCAGGACGGCGAGTTTGTAAGTAGTTGTTTCAATTTATCTGGTTTTGGAATGTTTTAAGCAACTTTGCGTTCTTTTAGAATGTAACGCTAATAGAGATGAGAGTAATACTTGAAGTAAAAAAGGAAAGATTTCAGTTTTTCATTGAATTGGTAAGCAGTCTGGGCTTCGTTAAGATTGTGAGCGATACGCAGGAATCGAAACATGATCAGGCCATAGAAGATATGAAAGATGCCCTCAACGACGTGAAACTTCACCAACAAGGCTTGAAGAAACTAAAAACCATTGAAGAGTTTTTAGATGAAATCTAAGATATTCCTCTCTGAGAACTATGAGAGAAAATTGAAAAGGCTAAGCAAAAAATATAGTAGCCTAAATGATGATCTTGCCCCTATTTATGAGCAACTAAAAGAAACACCACTATTGGGTACCGCATTAGGTAACAACTGCTTTAAAATTCGGGTTAAAATTTCGTCAAAAGGAAAGGGAAAGTCAGGCGGTGGAAGAATTATCACTTATTTTATCAGAGAGCAAAATAGCGTGTATCTGCTTGATATATATGATAAATCTGAGCAAGCTGACATATCCTCGAAAAACCTGAAGGAGCTCGTTCAATTAATATTGGGCTGATTATTTAAACTTTCACAGCTTAATACAGATATTCTTCTTTTCTGTAAAGAAATCAAGCGCTTCGAAGCCGCCTTCACGGCCAACCCCGCTTTGTTTCATACCACCAAAAGGTGTTCGTAAATCCCTGAGCAACCAGCAATTGATCCAGATAATGCCACTTTGTATTTCGTGGGCAACTTTATGAGCTCTTGTCAGGTTTTCTGTCCAGATCGTAGCGCTTAATCCATAAGGAGTGCTATTGGCCATTTCGAGTGCTTCCGCATCCGTATCAAAAGGCATAATGGTTACAACAGGCCCGAATATTTCTTCCTGGTTGGTTCGGCAAGTATGGCTTAAGCCTTCAATGACTGTTGGCTCAATAAAATAACCATTGGCGCAACGTCCATCAGGATGCACTTCATTGCCTCCGGTCAGTATCGTACCTCCTTCTTCTTTGGCTAAGGCGATATAAGACATTACCTTTTCCTTATGCCCTTTAGAAACCAAAGCGCCAACCCTGATGCCATCTTCCAATGGATCACCAACTTTCAGGCTTTTTACTTTTTCTACAAATGCCGATTTGAATTTTTCATAAATAGGCCTTTCCACAAATATCCTTGATCCGCAAAGGCATATTTCGCCCTGGTTTGTAAATGATGAGGATATCGTGGTTTTCAACATCTTCTCAAAATCACAATCCGCGAAAATGATGTTGGGGTTTTTGCCGCCCAGTTCCAGTGAAAGTTTTTTGAACATGGGTGCCGCAACTCTTGCGATTTCCGCACCCGTTTTAGTGCCTCCGGTAAAGGAAATGGCAGGGATACTTGGGTGACTTACAATCGCTGAGCCAACTTTGGGGCCGAGTCCATGCACAATATTTAGTACGCCTGCCGGCAATCCTATTTCTGCACAAATTTCAGAGAGCATATAAGCGGTCATGGGTGTTATTTCTGAAGGCTTTGCAATCACGCAATTACCTGCGGCGAGTGCCGGGGCTATTTTCCATGTGAATAAATACAAAGGCAGGTTCCATGGCGAAATACATCCCGCCAGGCCAATAGGGGTCTTGTAAGTATAGTTTATGGCTTCATTTCCGGTTTTATAGGAAGTGGAGGACTCATGTAATATAGCCGTTGCAAAAAAGGAGAAATTATCACGGGCCCGGGGGATATCCATGACCTTTGCAAGCGAAACAGGCTTACCATTGTCCATACTTTCAGCCATGGCAAGAGTATCCAATTGCGCATTAATGGTATTTGCAATCTTCATCAGATATTCAGAACGTTTTTCTTCGGATAGGGCACTCCAGGCAGGAAATGCTTTCTGAGCAGCCAGGACAGCAAGTTCCACATCCAATCCATCTGAATCAGGTATTTGGGAATATATCTCGCCGGTTGCAGGGTTCGTATTATCAAGCCACTGACCTGAAAGCGGATCCAAAAATTCACCACCTATGTAATTTCTAATTTTCATCATTTAGATTTGTATAAACCAGACTTTGCCCTCTTTGCGGTTTTTCCCTTTTGCGTTCTTTGCCTGAAATGCATGAGAATTTTCACGCAAGGGGCGCAAAGATTTTCGCAAAGATCGCAAAGTTAAGAATAATGAAAGAGGATTGGAATAGGATGATTAATTAAGCCTGTAGGGCGCAATCATTACAAATTCAGGTATTTCAACCTCAAAGGTTGCGCCATCGCTCTGCCTTTCCATGAGATAGGTGCCGTGCATTTTGCCCAGTTCGGATTGTAATTCACACCCTGAAACATATTCATGTTTATGATCAGGTTCAATCACGGGCTGTACGCCGATAACACCTTCACCTTCTACTTCACTAAGCTGGCCATTGCTGTCAATAATATGCCAGTGCCTGCTGAGCAATTTAATGGTGAACTCGCTATGGTTCTCAATAACAATACGATAGGCAAAGACATACTTTCCCGTTTCCGGGTTGGATGCCGTTTCCTGATAAAAAGTTTCTACTGAAACTTCCACATCTTTTGTTATTGCTTTGTACATGATATTTGAATAACGAACAGGCGCAATTTATGATTATAAATCATTCTATAAATTTATATACGAACAAATTTTATACACGGTTGGTGTATATCTATTAATGAGCAAAGGCACTTATTTGTTGAGTTCCGGGATGGATTTCTTTTAACAAGGGTCCCGTAAAATTCTAACATCTTAAAACAGATTAATCGGCGACCGCATCCCTTCGTCTATTTGGCAGCATAAATCCCACGCAGATAAACCATATAAATCCAGGGAACCTTGTTAGTGGAATCAGGAAAAGGGCTTGTGGAAAAACAAGATCAAACCAACTGAATACACCAAACACAGCCAGGATAATCCCGAATATGCACAACCATTTTGGCAGCAGCTTCATCAATAGGGAAGGGATTGAAACGCCGGCTATTAATAAACCCATCGGTACAGAAAAACCTACTCCTCCAAATCCAAACTGAAGGAAATAAAGTGCATTTATTAACGGGGCATCCTGTGCTATTCCAGGATGAGCTGCAGCCCACATGATCATAGCGGAAGCAATGATATTCATGCTTATTAGTATTCCCCCTAACAGCGCGATATAAGTACCCGCGACTTTCGCGCCGAGAAACCGCAATTGACTCACGGCACAAACTGTAAAAAGTCCAAGAGGAATCGCAGAGCCAAACTGAAAAAATGCACACAAGACAACTGCATCTGCTCTCAGGAGAAAAAATTTCTGAATGACAGCAGTAGTTTCCCAGGGTCCCGGGAAATAAGGTGCCCCGCCAAATGAAGTTACAAAAAAGAGCCCGGTATTAAACGTGATTGCAAACATGATTGCTGGCAGCCATAGGGGAGGGCCAGGGTGGCGAATGGTTTTTGTCGAAATTTCTGATTGTGTTTCCATTTTGTTAATTGTTTTAAAAGTGAAAGTTGTTTTTCTGTTAATGTTGTTTGTATTGCAAACTAAAAATGCAAAAAATATATGATCAAAGGTGGAGGTATTTTTTTATGTCTTCGACATAGTTTTCAAAGGCCTTTCGGCCTTTTTTGGTTAGCTGGCATAAGGTATGAGGATAGTTTCCTTTAAATGTTTTGATCACTTCAATATATTCGGCCTCATTTAGTTTCTTTATCTGGTGGCTCAGGTTACCCTGCGTGGTATTGGTTATCTCCATCAGATAATTAAAGTCAGCCTGTTTCATTTTGATCAAAGTTGAAACAATGGCCAGGCGCACAGGAGTGTTTAATACCGGATCTAAATCCTTGTACATTAGTCCTTTGAATATTTAAGTAAATAGCCCGGTATTAGATAACCGGTAACTACTGCAATGCCTTGTACCAGAGGGCGGTAATCTTCAGCCACAAAAGCGCTTAATACAAAGGCCAAAAGAAACAGTGCTCCGCCTATGATAAGGGGTCTGAACTTCAATACAAGTCCCGAAGCCAATGTACCTATTCCGCCAATAAGAATCGTATAGGTAAATGGTTGATGATCCTGGACAATATTTGTCAGCACAACCACTATAAAGCTTAATCCCAAAACGATCCACATTCTTTTAAGATAATGACTCAGGAAGGTTTCAGATAGGTTTTCACTCCGTAGATAATAGGCTATTGTTATCGGGATTCCAATCCCTACTAAAACCGGGAAGGGCAAAAAATAATACCTGAAAGATGTGAAGCTATGCAGGATATAAGATGAAAAACTGGCTATAGCGATAAGCCATCCCCACAACATAAAGCAAAAGCTATGCTCCCTGATATTTTCTTTTGTCTTGCTGATGGTTTCCGAGATCAGCTGCAAACTTTGTGATGGATCAAGCCCGGTTTCTATTGTTTCCATATTGAGATTCTTAATTAAAGTTACAAATGTACATGTAGTTTGTGATACAAACCAAATATTTTTTACAAAATTTATAGACTTCGGGGAATAACCCCAGCGGGGTTACACGTTTGTAGAAAATTGATCATAATAGTTTTACGACCCCAGAGGGGTCGAACAATATCGTCAATTAATACGATGTGTTTGTGCTGATGTGCGACCACCTGCGGGGTCGAAAAATGGGTCGCCGTGTTCTATAAACATGTGACCCCTCTGGGGTCAGGCGCCGATGCATATAACCTGGGAAAAAACGTTACCCCCTTATCCTTTCCTTCACCGAATACACATTTCTATCTGAAGCAGATCGTGAAACCAATTCTCCGAGGAATCCTGTAAGGAAAAGCTGAACGCCAATAATGATGGCAACCAACGCCAGGTAAAACATCGGTTTTTCTGTAATAGCACGGGCATGATGGTTATAGAGATTATTCAGCTTCTCGATAAAGAGAATAAAAGTAAACAGCAATCCAATTAAAAACGAAACTGTCCCGACAGTTCCGAAGAAATGCATTGGCCTTTTACCAAATTTGTTGACAAAAGTAATGGTAAGCAGATCCAGGAAACCATTGATAAAGCGTTCGAAACCGAACTTGGTTTTGCCATACTTGCGGGCCTGATGTTGTACCACCAGTTCCCCGATTTTTTTGAACCCGGCCCATTTGGCAATCACGGGAATATAGCGGTGCATTTCACCGTAAACCTCAATATTTTTAACCACGTCACTTTTGTAGGATTTGAGTCCGCAGTTGAAATCATGCAGGTTATTGATCCCGCTCATTTTGCGGGTCGTCCAGTTAAAGAGTTTGGTAGGAATCGTTTTCGAGAGAGGGTCGTAGCGTTTTTGTTTATACCCCGAAATCAGGTCGTACTTCTCTTCTTTGATAAGCCTGTACAGTTCCGGTATCTCTTCGGGACTGTCCTGCAGGTCTGCATCCATTGTGATGACCACATCGCCTTCCGTTGCTTTAAAACCTTCACTAAGGGCGGCAGATTTTCCGTAATTTCTTCTGAACCTGATACCTTTTACCCAATTGTATTTATTGGATAATGAGGTTATAACATCCCAGGAACTATCACTGCTGCCGTCATCCACAAATATGGTTTCAAAACTGAAACCGTTTTTTTGCATGACTGTATTGATCCATTCTGCCAGTTCGGGCAGCGATTCTTCTTCATTGAACAGGGGTATGACTACGGATATATCCATGGATCAGTTAAGCTCCTTTTTGAATGGTGATTCGTTTTTAATAAAAATAGAGGTCAGCAGAAAAATCAACAGGCTAATAATGACAATAACAATAAGTCCGGTAATGGAATAAAACAATATGGTATTGCTGTTCATATTTTCTATACTGGATTGTGCAGCCGTATATTGAACTTTATTGATCGTTCCATTCCGGAGCATTCCGTCCATTTTGTCTATTTGAACGCTTTTCATCTTTTCAATAAGATGCGGGTCAATTACAAAGTACAGCAACAGCATAAAAAGCGTGTACATCGTTTGCCCGATGCTGAATACAGCCAATGAGGTAGTTACGGCATCCCCATAGCTTATCATATCGTCATTGTATTTCCTGCGCTTTACAGAAGCGATCACAGATACGCCAAATGTAAAAAGGAAGCCAATATATGCATAGTACCCAAATATCAGGCCTGCATCTATCAGGTACAAAATGGCTACAAATAAAATTGCAAGTGCCCCGCAGATCAATCCATATCGGAGAATGATATCACGCGGAGTAAGAGCAGGATTGGCTGATTCTTCCATACGGGTGTTAATTAAGTTTTTTTATTTGTCCATTGTTGATAACTGCCACAGCTTTGCCTTTCAATTCTTTACCCCACAGCGGACTGTTTTTGGATTTCGATTTATTGCTCTCATTATTCAGTGTCCAGGACTTTGAAGCGTCAAAAATAGTAAGGTTTGCAACGGAGCCTTTATTTAATGGGCTGGTCTCAATATTCATGATCTTTTCCGGTCTTAATACCAGAATTTCAATGATCTTTTCAATTTTTTCGGCTCCGTATATTTCCAGCATTTGTGAAAATACGGTTTGCAAACCTGTGGCACCATAAGAAGCCAGTTCAAATTCACACTGTTTACGGTCTTCTTCATGTGGTGTATGATCGCTTACAACAGCCACAAAATCATTATTAATTACTGCTTTTCTCAAATATTCTTTGTCTTCAGCGGTACGCAATGGCGGTCTCATTTTGAGCATGGTATCAAACATGCCCAGGTCTTCTTCATCAAAATATAAATGATGTATGCTGACATCACAAGTTACTTTCAATCCGTCTTTATAAGCCTTTTCTATGGCCTGCATACCTCCTTTAGTGCTTACACATGAAAGATGAATCGGTTGGCCTGTGTATTGACAAAGATGAAGGATCTTATTAATATCACTTTCCTCGGCAATGGCAGGGATGCCTTTGAGTCCGAGCCTGACACTAACCGTTCCTTCATTTACAAGACCTTTTCCGGCAATTCCAGAGTCTTCCGGCCTCACCATTAATGGCAATCCTGTCATGCCGGCATACTCCATAGCCCTTAACAGAAACCCACTATCCTTCACCGGCCTATACCCTGAAGAAAACCCTTTTGCTCCGGCTTCCTGTGCATCAAACATTTCTGTTAAAGATTCATTGTCTTTTGCTGATGATATGGAGGCAAGCGGATATAAATTAACAACATGGCCTTCCGCCTTACGAAGAACATATTCAATGATCGATTTTGAAGACAATATGGGATCTGTTTCAGGCAATATAGCCACTCCCGTAAAACCTCCATAAGCTGCGGACTCCAGTCCGCTCAAAATATCTTCTTTGTATTCAAAGCCCGGATCGCTGAAATTTGCCCTTAAATCCTGCCAGCCCCTGCTCATGCAAAAATTTTCACCCTCGATGGTTTCTGCATCCTTTGCATCCACCTCTGCAGATGATATGCTATCAATTTTGCCATCTTTAATAAGGACATAAGCCTTTTTCCCATGCCATTCTGACCCGGGATCGATGATTTTTATGTTTTTAAGATAGATTTGGGTCATTTCCAGAACCTTGTTATGAGCATTTCGCCCAACAAAAATACTAAGGCTGCCCAAATAAACCACTTCCAAATATTTATTCCTGCCTCAAGTTCTTTCACTTGCTTCTTCAGCGAGACCTTGCCGGGGTTCAAAACATCCCCCTTCACATCCAATATGGCATCTTTAATATCTCCGGGGTTGGTAAATTTCATCACACTTTCGCTTCTATCATAATTGAATGCAAACTGGTAAGGCTTCAAAGCGGTTGCACTTCCTGGCTGGTTGTCTTTCAAATGATAATACCCTGCCGTATGGATCAAACCCTCCACAAACAATTGTAATGAACCTTCAAGCATTCTCTGGTTGGGGATGAATTCAATACTGTCCTTGGCAAGTGAAAAGATTCGCTTTTCATCACCTGAAATCGAAGGAATGCTGATCAGATTGTCTTTATCAATAGTATATGCGATAGGTTGTTCTTTGTTATGATAAAATGCCATTTTGTAAAGAGAAGGCAGAAACAACCAGTGATGCGCAAAATTGGTCCATGCATCATTAAACGGCACTGCCGATACAAAAAGGTAGCCTTTACCCTGGGGTACCATAGATAAAAGCGGGTCACCATTATTGAGCGAAAGAAGCGGCCTTGACCGTGCATTGCCTGATTTCTGTACCTGGAAATATTTGTTTGCTTTGGGCATAGAGACATTCCTTGGCATATCCTCAATAATATTGGCAAAGAAAGGTTCCTGTTTGTCTAAAGGTGCAAAACCCACACTATCCGTTTTGGCGCCAACAAAGCCATATGCGGCGCATAATGTCAAAAAGCTACCATAACTTTCAATATTGATGTCTTTGGAGGAAGGTATCACCAGCACATTCCCATTCTTTTCCATATAAGTTTTCAGACTTGCTGCCAGTCCGCTCGAAATTTCAGGCAATTCGTTGAGGACAATAAAATTGTATCGGTCAAATGATGAAAAATCCACATTTCCTGTCAATACATTATGAAGGAGAAAGGATCTTTCCGCTCCAAAAGCTGAACTGATGTTTTTATTTGAATCTATACCATTGATGACCAGGATGGGAATGGAATTGGTGACACTGTAATTGAAGTAATACTTGTCATCAAAAGTGATAGGGTAATCATCAATAGATACCGTTCCATTATTAATACCGCTGTCTGATATGGTATAATTCAAAGGCACAACCACACTGCCCTGTTCAGGAATGCTGAAATTGGCGAGCGCTTTGGCCTTACCATTGATATCAAGGTTCAGGGTATGATCGCTGATGGCATGGTCGCCGCTGTTTACGATTTTTACATTCAGGGTATTTTTCTGGTTCATTTGCCAGATAGGCGATTCGAACCAGACCGAATCTATATATATGTTATCATGTGTAGAAGCCTGAACGGGAACAAAATTGAAGTGGACAGTGCTGTCATTTTTCAATGCTGACAAATCGGCCATGTTTTGTTGAAAATCACTGATCAGGTAAGCTTCGTGGTTGCCGGGATCCACCTTTCTGAAACTCTCTTTCATCCTGCCTGAAATATCAGAAACTTTGCGAAAAGCAGGGCTAAGGTTGATGTCTGATAGCATTTTCAAAAACTCGGTCCTGTTCACCCATCGCTGATGTTTGATTTCAAAATCATTGGTAACCAGGTTATAGCCATCGCCTTCTTTATAGCCGGAGGCTATTTCGCCGGCGTATTTTTTAGCAGACTGTAACAGTTCTCCATCCGAACCGGTGTTTCCCATACTGAAGGAATTGTCAATATATACGCTTACATATTTTTTGCCTGGGTTGAGCCCGCCATGCAAAGCGTTTTTCTTAGGGATAAAAGGATGTGCGAAGGCAAAAACTATTGCTGCCAAGGCAAGCATGCGCAGGATAAGAAGCAGCAAATGACGGAGTTTGTTCCTTGATTTCTGCTCCTGTTGCAGATCGGTAAGGAACCTGACATTAGTAAAAAAGATCTTCTTATACCTCCTGAAATTGAAGAGGTGAATGATGATGGGAATGGCAAGAGCCGATAAAGCAAAAAGAAATGAGGGATATAGAAACTGCATGTATGGAGCGGGACCTTTCTTTACAAAATTTGTTTAGTGGTACAAATTACGTGCTAAACAGGATATAATGGGAAGATATTGTGAAAGAAAGTGAAAAGACGGAGCATTTATCTCCCAATGTTGCCAACTTTCCAAAAGTTGTCAACTTTCAATCCACCCCTACCGCAAACTTCCTCAACATATCCAAAGCGCTCATGGCAAACAAATGAATATTTTCTATCCGGTTCCGACGGAACTGAAATGAGCTAATTATCATATTATCCTTATTCCCAACACCAATCCAGACCAGGCCAACAGGTTTGCCATCTGTGTCTCCGGTTGGTCCGGCAATTCCGGTAGTCACCACCGCATAAGTTGTATTGAATTTTTTCAGGCATCCACTCACCATTTCACGGCAGGTTTCTTCGCTCACGGCCCCGAATTTTTCTAAGGTTGATTCCGAGACGCCAAATTCTTTGGTTTTTACTTCATTGGCATAAGAAATAATACTTCCTAGGTAATAATCAGAACTACCTGAAACAGATGTGATCAAATGTGCGAGGTAACCTCCCGTGCAACTCTCAGCCGTTGAAACAGTTGCCTGTTCCTCCCTCAGTATCTTACCGATATAGGTAGAAATGCCTTCATCCCCTTCGGCATAAATATATTTCCCTGCTTTGCTTAGTATTTGTTCTTTGAAGTTATTGATATTGTTTTCGATCTTCGTACTATCATCCCCTGAACCAATGATCTGCAAACGAATGGTTCCCATGGAGGGCAGATATGCCAATTTATATTGCTCATTTTCGTTAGAGGCAGCTTCAATCTGGTTTTCAACTTCAACCAGTTTCATAGCAAGATCACTTTCAGGGATGCCGATGACTTGTAAAATAATTCTCGAGATTTTCCCGGAGCCAAATTGCTCGACGATTCTTGGAAGCAGAATCTTTTCAAACATGTGTCTCATTTCTGACGGTACCCCGGGCAGTGTCACAAGCACTTTCTCTCCCTGTTCTATCCAGAAAATGGGGGCCGTCCCAACATCATTTCTTACGATTTCCGCATTAGACGGAACCATAGCCTGGTCGCTGTTGAGGGTATTGAGGGGCCTTCCGCTGCGGGTATATCTGTCCGTCAGATCATCATAAATTGCCTGATCGAAAACGAGCTCTGTATTGAAATAAGAAACAATTGCTGTTTTAGTTACATCATCTCTTGTAGGCCCTAATCCACCGGAACTGATGACTATATCTGCTTTGGTAAAAAGATATTTAATCCCCTCTTTGATTGCTTGTTCTGTATCAGCTACCGCTAAAATATGAGCAACTGAAATATTGTTTTCAAACAACAACCTCGCTGCAAAAGAAGAATTGGTATCCTGTACGTTACCGCTTAATATTTCATCACCTATGACGAGTATGGCTGCTTTCATTTTGTAAATATATCGCAATTTAAAATAATTGGGGATGTTGTCATTTCGACGCAGGAGAAATCTCCTTTATTTATATTTCGAACGCAGTGAGAAATCTGATAGGAGCGTAATATATTAATAGAAAATTTAAAAACCCTCTCGGATTTTAGCTTTGCCTCTATCAGATTTCTCGTTTCACTCGAAATGATAGTTCGAGATTTCTCCTAACGTCGAAATGACAAAATGGTAATTGCCCTAACTTGCGAGTTCTATGACAAAACTCTTCATTACAGGCATAGGCACTGACATTGGCAAGACAGTTGTTTCTGCAATATTAGTCGAAAAGCTAAAGGCAGATTATTGGAAACCAGTCCAATCTGGTGAATTGGATCATTCTGATACGATGAAGGTGAAAGCTTTGGTCAGCAATCCTGTTTCGGTATTTCATCCCGAATCTTACCGCCTGAATACACCTTTATCCCCCCACCATTCCGCAAAAATTGATGGTATAAAGATTGATCCTTCAAAAATTATTCTTCCTGAAACGTCTAATGAATATCTTGTCATTGAAGGTGCCGGCGGACTCATGGTCCCATTAAATTCTGAGTATATGGTCATTGACCTTGCGAAAGATTTAAAAGCGGAACTCATCCTTGTATCAAAAGCCTACCTGGGGAGCATCAATCATACGCTTCTTTCTATAGAGGCCATAAAGCAAAGAGAACTACCTTTGCGCGGTATTATTTTTAATGGGAATCCGAACATTGAATCTGAACAAGTGATCCTTGAATATTCCGGAGTAAAATGTATCGGAAGGATACCCGAAACTGCAAACCTCGACAAAAAATTTGTTTCGGATTGCGGCAACTTAATTGATATTTGAAATGACCCTTTCTGAAAGAGACCGATCGATTATCTGGCATCCATACACCCAGGCGCTTGGGGCAAATCCTCCAATCGGAATTGTACGTGGCGAAGGAACTTATCTTATTGCCGAAGATGGGCGGCGCTATTTAGATATGATCTCGTCCTGGTGGGTGAACCTGCATGGCCATGCACATCCTTATATAACCCAAAAGGTTAGCGAACAGTTATCAATCCTCGAACATGCCATTTTCGCAGGCTTTACTCATGAGCCCGCTATAAAGCTTGCCGAAATGTTGCTGCATGTTTTGCCTGCCAATATGGGGAGGATATTTTATTCGGATAATGGCTCTACTGCCGTAGAAGTAGGGCTAAAAATGGGCGTTCAATATTGGGATAATCTTGGGCTTAAAAAAACAAAGATCATTGCATTTAGAAATGGTTATCATGGCGATACATTTGGTGCAATGGCAGTAGGGGATAGAAGCGTTTTTACCCAGGCTTTTCATGACATGCTTTTTGAGGTGGTCTTTATTGATGTTCCGGTTTCGGGACATGAGCATGAAGCTATAAGACAGTTGAAGGAACTGGTTTCTGGCAAAGAGGATATAGCTGCTTTTATTTTTGAACCATTGGTTCAGGGAACAGCCGGCATGATCATGTATAAGGCTGAACCTTTGGATGAAATGCTAAGGATTTGCAAAGCGAATAACATCCTCACCATTGCCGATGAAGTGATGACAGGTTTTGGCCGGACAGGAAAACTGTTTGCCATGGATTATCTTGAAAACCAACCTGACATCATCTGTTTATCGAAGGGCATTACCGGGGGAACCATGCCACTCGGGGTAACCGCCTGCACAAATGAAATTTATAATGCATTTCTGTCCGAAGACCGAAGCAAAGCCTTGTTTCATGGACATTCATACACGGCAAACCCAACTGCCTGTGCAGCCGCTATTGCCAGCATGGAACTGTTGCTAAACACTGAATGCCAGAGCCAGCTTTTGATGATTGATAATGCCCATAAAGCGTTCAGGGAACAGATCAGGGAGCATAAAATAGTTATAAACGAACGATCGTTAGGAACAATTCTTGCCATAGAACTCAATATTGGAAATGGCACCTCTTACTTCAACAATATGCGGGATTATCTTTACGGTTTCTTCTTGGATAGGAACATCTTAATGCGCCCCCTGGGAAATATCATTTATGTATTGCCGCCATATTGTGTTACGGAAGAACAATTGAAAACCACCTATTCAGCAATAGAAGAGCTACTTGACACATTAGCCCAAAACAACTCATGAACGATAAACTCAAAAAAATCATATCTACTGTCATTAAAAATGATAAACAACACGCACGCTGGTTGAATACCCTGAGCATGATGGAAAATACGGGCGCCCGGAAGATATCCGCATCAGAGCATAAGAACCATGTAACGCTGATGATCCTGAAACATGCCGCAGAAGAAGCCCGCCATGCCTTTTACCTGAAAAAGCAGATCAGTAAAGTAGCGCAAATCAATCAGTTCAATAATTACAGCCCGGCTACATTGTTGAGTCCTTTGACAAGCCTTCAATATCTCAACCGACTTGATGTAGAGCTGTGCCGTTATTTAAAAAATGATCTTAAAAAATCAGGACGCGACCTGGTGTACGGAGCTTATTTACTTGTGACTTATGCCATTGAAGTCAGGGCTGGGGAATTGTATCCCATCTACCAGGAAATACTGGATGCCAATCATTCCAAAGTAAATGTCAAATCAATCATTGCAGAAGAAGAAACCCATCTTGAAGAAATGCTTCACCAGATGAAATCTTTTTTCGGGGATACCTGGAATGAGGCTGCTCAATATTCCGAAAATGTGGAGAGAAAGTATTTTGAGGAATGGCTCGATAAACTTACCAATGACCAGTTAACCAAATAGCCTCTTTAATGCATTGGATTCCTGGCATTTTTCAATTTGAAACCTTTACGATCAGAAAATGTTTCTTTGGTTTGTCATACATAACACACACTGAAACCGAAAAATAAATGGAAATAGGAATAGATAGTTTCGCTGCAGCGGAGCTGGATAATAACAGCATTAATGCTGCAAACAGCATGAAAGCAATGGGGCAATTACTAGATAGGATGGAACATGCGGATCATTCAGGTCTCGATGTATTTGGCATTGGCGAGCACCACCGCAAAGAATTTCTGGATTCGGCACCTGCATTGATCCTTTCTGCTGCTGCCGCCAGGACCAAACGCATCAAACTTACCAGTGCTGTAACGGTGCTTAGTGCAGCAGATCCGGTGAGGGTATTTCAGAATTTCGCGACCCTGGATTTAATTTCTGAAGGTCGTGCAGAAATGGTGGTCGGGCGTGGATCTTTCACAGAAGCTTTTCCTCTATTTGGTTATGATTTACAAGACTATGATGAATTATTTGCAGAAAAACTGGAACTGCTTTTAAATATTCGTGACCATGAATTAGTGAATTGGTCAGGCAAATTTCGTCCGGCCCTACGGAACCAGGCCATCTATCCTCGTCCGTTGCAAGATCCTTTCCCGATTTGGCTGGGCGTGGGTGGCACACCGGAATCATTTGTAAGGGCCGGATTATTAGGCATGCCGCTGATGGTCGCCATAATAGGTGGTGATACACATCGTTTTGCACCATTGGTAAACTTATATCGCCAGGCAGGAAAAGAGGCGGGACATGCTCCTGAAAAACTGAAGGTTGGATTACATTCACTTGGATATGTTTCAGAAACAACGGAGCAGGCTGTTGAAGAATATTATCCCGGTTATGCAGAAACATTTACAAGAATCGGCAAAGAACGTGGCTGGCCACCCGTAACCCGCGAACGCTTTGAGGCGCAAAGAGGACCACTTGGAGCTTATTTGGTTGGTGGCCCTGAAGAGGTAGCGGAGAAAATATTAAGACACAGTAAAGCGCTTGGTGGCATTTCGAGGCTTACGTTTCAGATGGATAATGCCGCTTTATCCCATGAGAAATTAATGCAGTCCATTGAACTCATCGGGAAAAGAGTTGCTCCATTGGTTAATAAAGAGATTCCCGAACTTGTATGAATTTAGTCTCGCTTCTGTATTCTGACAAATGTCAATCTAAATCAAGTATTTTACGAATTAAAATGGAATCAGGATCATAAGTGCCAACAATAAAGAAAACATTACCGGTTCTGAATATGTCTTGTGCTTCTTGCGCAGTCAGTGTCCAGACAATTCTATCTGCACAGCGGGGGGTGGTAAATGACGATGTAAGCTACGCCAATAATTCTGTAAATATTGAATTCGATCCGGCTATTACCACACTTCAAAAGCTAAAGAGTGCGGTTCAGGGAATTGGGTATGATCTCATGATTGAAGATAGCGAAGATGCGAAGGCCTCATTGGAAGCTGCCCAACATGATAATTATAAGTCATTGCAAATCAAAACTATTGGCGCAGTATCTCTTTCAGTTCCTTTGGTTGTCATAAGTATGTTCCTGATTCATATACCTTATGCTGATTATATCATGTGGGTCCTGGCAACACCTGCAGTATTTATTTTTGGAAGACAGTTTTTTATTGGAGCTTATAAACAAGCCAGGCATTTTTCCGCCAATATGGACACCCTTGTGGCGCTCAGCACCGGGATCGCTTATTTATTTAGTGTTTTTAACACCTTATTCCCTAAATTCTGGACAAGCAGAGGTCTTGAAACGAGCGTTTATTTTGAAGCAGCATCAGTAGTTATTTCATTTATTTTGCTTGGCAAGCTGCTTGAAGAAAAAGCCAAAGGCAATACTTCTTCAGCCATAAAAAAACTGATGGGTTTGCAACCAAATACGGTTACAATTATACACGAAGGAGGCCATCAGATGGAAATTCCTTTGGTTCAGGTTATGGCAGGGAATATACTATTGGTAAAACCCGGCGATAAAATTCCAGTGGATGGAATTGTAAATCAAGGTAGTTCTTTCGTGGATGAAAGCACTATAACAGGAGAACCAATACCCGTTGAAAAAGCAATAAACGACAAGGTATTTGCCGGAACCATCAATCAAAAAGGAAGTTTTCAGATTCGGGCAGAAAAAGTAGGAGGGGATACCCTTCTTTCCCAGATCATTAAGATGGTTCAGGAAGCTCAGGGTAGCAAAGCTCCGGTACAAAAACTCGTGGATAAAATCGCGGGAGTATTTGTGCCAGTTGTAATGGGAATCGCGGTATTAAGCATGATTGTCTGGATGCTTTTAGGCGGCGCTAATGGACTCACCCATGGACTTTTGGCAATGGTAACTGTTTTGGTTATTGCCTGCCCTTGCGCGCTTGGGCTTGCAACTCCCACTGCCATCATGGTTGGCATTGGCAAAGGTGCTGAAAATGGAATTCTCATCAAAGATGCTGAAAGTCTTGAGTTAGCGACTAAAATAAATGCTGTGGTTTTAGACAAAACAGGGACTATTACGGAAGGTAAACCTATCGTTCGGGAAATTGTATGGACTGACAATGATCATACAAGTACGGATATTCTGAGAAACATTGAAAGACTATCAGAGCATCCATTGGCAGAAGCCATTGTTCAATATTTACCCGATGGGAAAAATATTGAAATTCAAAATTTTGAAAGCATTACTGGTTTTGGGGCAAAAGCAACTGTAGATGGCACGGAATATTACGTCGGCAATCTTAATCTTTTGCGTGAGAAAGGGATCATCATAGATGCAGCCATTTCTTATGGAGCGAATAAATGGCAAAGTACGGCACAGACGATAATTTACTTTTCAAATGACAAAATCTGTCTGGCTGTCATGGCCATTGGTGATAAAGTTAAGCCAAGTTCGAAGCTGGCTGTGAAGAAATTGCAAGATTCAGGTATTAAGGTTTATATGCTTACTGGTGACAATGAGAATACAGCCAAAGCCATTGCCGCAGAGGTAGGTATTATTAATTATATGTCAGGAATTTTGCCTGCTGATAAGAGCCAATTTGTCAAGGAATTGCAACAAAAAGGAAAAGTTGTCGCCATGGTTGGTGATGGTATAAATGACAGTGCTGCGCTGGCACAGGCTGATGTAAGTATTGCCATGGGAAAGGGAAGTGATATCGCAATGGATGTAGCAAAAATGACCATTATCTCTTCTGATCTGAATAAAATACCACAAGCCATAAAACTTTCTGCCAGAACAGTTGCCACCATACGGCAAAACCTGTTTTGGGCATTTATCTATAACCTGATTGGGATACCGATTGCGGCAGGGATTTTATACCCGATTAACGGATTTTTGTTAAGTCCCATGATTGCGGGTGCTGCCATGGCATTGAGCAGTATAAGTGTGGTAAGCAATAGCTTACGCCTGAAATTGAAAACGTTAGAATAACTAAATCATGAAAACATTAAAATTCAAAAGCAATATAAACTGTGATGCTTGCATCGTAAAAGTTACCGATACACTGGATAAAGTAGTTGGCAAGGAACACTGGAAAGTAGATATCACAAACCCTGAAAAAATCCTGACTATGGAAACAGAAAATGTTACAGAGAAAGAACTTAATGATGAATTAGGGAAAGTGGGCTATAAGGTTTCGTTAATCCGGAATTAGTCGAACTCCTTAAAAATGAAATTACAAGTTCTCCATTTCATTTGCTTTAATCTTTAAAACTTCCAGCAACGTATCGATCGTTTTCAGATGCGTTCTGAAAGACAAAACTGCGAGTCGCAAAGTAAAATGTCCGTCAAGAAGGGTAGAAGAGATGAATACCCTGCCATCTCTTTGAACGGCATCTATTAATTTTTTATTGAAAGCATCTGCATCTCCTTTTTTGGGAATATAGCGATAAGTAACAACAGATAATTCGGGCTCCGGCCCGACAACAAAACCCGGTATTTTCTGAATCTCTTCATAGAAATACCTGGCCAGCAAAAGTTTTTCTTCCAAAGCTGCTCTGAATGGTTTTAGTCCATGCAATTTGAGCGGCAGCCAAAGCCGTAAACCCCGGAAATGCTTGGTAAGTTCGGGGGATAAGTCCGCAGGCGAATATTCATCTGTAGATTCAAGGGCATCCTGCATATAATTGGCCTGGTATTGATGGGCTTTGTTGAGGGCGTGAACATCTTTAACAAGCACGACCCCAAGTCCGTAAGGAAGAAACAAACCCTTATGCGGGTCCATGACAACCGAATCAGACATTTCAATTCCTTTCATGATTTCCTTACCATATTCCGTGAGCAGAAAAAATCCACCATAGGCCGCATCTATATGATACCATAGCTCGCGCGAGCGAGCTATTTTCCCGATTTCTTCCAAAGGATCAACAGCACCCACATCTGTCGTTCCGGCTGAAGCGATAACCATAAAAGGTATTAATCCTGCTTCTTTATCAGATTGAATAATTTTTTCCAAATCTTCCGGGATCATCCTGAATTGAGAATCCAATGGAATTTGTCTTTGAACACATTCATGTAATCCGGCAATTCTAATAGCCTTATCAATACAATGATGAGCCTGTGATGACAAATAAATAACCGTTTTCTCAATATCTTTTGCCTTAATATTGTGCGCTTCTCTCGCAGCAACAATAGCAGATAAATTTGCAATGCTACCTCCGGAAGCAAGATTTCCTGATGCTGAAGATGGATAACCTACCAGATCAGCCATCCAACGAACCAACATATTTTCCATACGAACAGAGCCAGGTGAGGCGAAAAATATCCCGGCGTAGCGGTTGGTAATATCCGCCAGGTAATCGCCAAGGGCAGAATAATAAATGCCTCCACCAGGGATATATCCCAGGTGACCTCCGGATGCAGGGTTTAGTCCAGGCGTATCAACGTTTTCAAGAAGCAGTTCCAGGAGGGTTTCAATCCCTGCAGGGTCTTCATTTATAGGAGATTCCAGGAGGCCAGAACCTTTATTTTCAGTAAAAACATATGCTTTCAATTCGTCGATTTCATCCAGAAAATCTTCACCATACTGTACTACTTTGTCCCGGACATCTGATCGTTCACCGGAATTGGGTTCAAGTGACTTTGAGATAGCCTCCAGTGCTCGTATTTTCCCTTTCATGGTGAGGCAAATTTAAGACTTGTGTGGCCAATAAAGGGAAAATTGAAAACATTCCGGGATTAAAAACTGAATGATTCAAGAGTAAAATAAATTTACTCAATAATTTTCATTGTTTTTAGAATCAATATAACAGGCCTCTTTAATCAGTATCTTGTTGCCTATATATATATCATCTATCAAGCCGGCATATTTTACTACAATTTCATCGTCAGACAGTATAGGCTTGCCATCCGCAAACAATGATTCATCATTAATAATGACTCCTCGTTGTATCCGATCAGGCCTGTAGTCCAATTCACCATTAACCAATCGCATACATCCTGTTAAACAACTTCCGAATTCGTCAGTATTTCCGGGGCACATACATCTTTCAATTTGAGATCCCTGGAAGCCATGATCAGAAAAAAGTTTTGAATTCGGGAATATTAAAGCAAGAGGATAATATTTTTCGTTGCCTGTAACGACTATGTATTGGATATAACGGCAATTCAATTTCATGATGTTGTTGAATTCTTCCGGGTCAACAATATCATCATTAGCCAATCGGACAATTCTGTCTCCTGGAGGAAGTATGTTCACATCGAAGGTGTAGTTTATATTGTACACGATATTTAAGGTTTAATATTTAATACAAACGACTTCTAAAACATTGCAAATGAACCTCTATTAATAAAAAAAAGGAATGATGCAAATCATGAATATGAATGATTCTGGTCATCTTGTATAGAGCGTACAAGTGCAAGGATGTATTGGATATAAAACAAAAATCGCTTTCGAAATTATTTCGGAAGCGATTGATGATTCTGTGACCCCGGAGAGGCTCGAACTCTCGACCCGCTGATTAAGAGTCAGCTGCTCTACCAACTGAGCTACGGAGTCATTATTAATTTTTTCGAACCGCAAAGGTTAAATGAAATTAGAAATTTTTAGCCAATACCTTGAAAAAAAATAGTGAATGGAGCGATAAATATTCACAAATCCCCTCAGAATCAACTCTGGAGGTTAATGTCTCAAACATATCCTGTTTTGTAGTAACTTAGCCCTAAAAAGCAACTATGCCTTGCAAAAAGCGCAATGCGGTTAGATACATCAGTTTACTGGTTTTTCAATTAGTTGCTCTTCCTTTTTTCTTGTCAGCCCAGCAAAAAATAACCAGCCCGGTTAAGATAAACTTGCCCAAAATTGAGGGTTTCATAGAAAATCAGGGTCAACTAACTAACTCAGACCAGGATCCTGTAAACAAGATCAATTTCTATTGTTTACAAGGAAGTGCATCCATATATTCCACTACAACCAAACTTAGTTTTGTGTTTTCAAAAAAAGTCCTCGATTCTACGAATAAGGATATCAATGGCATACGGGCAAAGCACAATATCCTAACTGAGACTGGCCGGATGGAAATGCTTTTTATAGGAGCGAACCAACATTCTAAAGTTCTTACTGAAGAACAAAGTAAGGTTTATGTCAATTCTTATCTGACAAATGGCATGGATGGGATAACAAGAGCAAGGGTATTTAAAAAAATAACTTATCGAGACATTTACCCAAAAATTGATCTGGTATTGATTTACGAGGAAAATAGTTTGCGATACGAATTCGTGGTAAAGCCAGGAGGCAAGGTCTCAGATATCAAGATCCGGTGGACTGGCACAAGCGGGATAAAAAGCATTGAAAAAGGTGGATTTGTATACCAGAATACCTTAGGTTCAATAACCGAAGAAGTGCCGTTTTCTTATACTTCCGAAGGGAAACGGGTTGGAAGTAGTTCTGTTGTTGATGACAATGAAATCAGGTTTGAAACAGATAAATACGATACCAGTAAAACTTTAACCATAGACCCTACTTTAACCTGGGCGACTTACTATGGTGGACCCGGAGAAGAATATGCTGATAACGCATCGGCTTGTAATGTGGCTACTGATACGGCAGGAAACGTGTGTGTTGCTTATATTACAGAGAGTGGTACCGGCATTGCTACATCGGGAGCTTACCAGACAACATTCACAGGCAATAATTCACCTTTTGTCGTAAAATTCGATTCATCGGGTCATTTACTTTGGGCTACTTATTTTGGAGGCACACTTACCGGCTCTTCCGAAGATAATTATGGATGCAATATAGCGGCTGACATAAGTGGAAATATATTTATTTCAGGAAGTACCATGGATACTTTGCGTATAGCAACCAATGGTGCCTGGCAAACTAAAAATGCCGGTGGATGGGATGTCTTTCTCGCAAAATTCAATCCTGAAGGAAACCTGATATGGTCAACTTATTATGGTGGGCCATCGGGTGAATATGGTTTAGGTATGAAAATAGGTCAAAACGGGGACCCTTTCCTGGCGGGATGGACATTCAGCAGTACCGGGATAGCCACTAAAGGGGCATTTCAAACCAATAATAATGGTAACGGAGAAGCTTTTGCAGCGGATTTCTCTTCACAAGGAAAGTTGAAGTGGGCAACCTATTTTGGCGGAACCTCACAAAATGAAGGAATGTGTATTGCAGTTGATAATAATGGAAACATAGATTTGGCAGGATTAACCAATAGTACTGGCATAGCCACAACAAGTGCATATCAGACTTCTTATGCCGGCGGCTTTGCAGATGCTTTTCTAGTCCAGTTCGATTTTAATGGTGCAAGGAATTGGGCAACCTATTTTGGAGGTCCTGGCTATGATTATGCAATTGGATTAAGTGCGGACAAGAATGGTAATGTTTTTATGACCGGCTATACTAATAGTTCAGCTGAAATAGCAAGTTCCGGAGCACACCAAACCAAATTGGGAGGTAGCGCTAATGCTTTTCTTGCAAAATTTTCAGGTTCAGGAGCACTGGATTGGTCAAGCTACTATGGCGGCAACAATCTTACAGAAGGCACGAATCTGGCAACAGACAGTTGCGGATTTGAATATATGACCGGTTTTACGGAAAGCGATACTGGGATTGCCACATCAGGCGGTTATCAATCAACTCCTTCATCCTCTAATTCTCATGCATACCTCTCAAAGTTTAGTCCAGACGGGGAGTTGGTTTATAGCACTTATTACGAAGGTAATGGCGCTGAAACCGGATTTGGGATTGCATTGGATAATAAAAAGGATATTTACATATCAGGGCAAACAACCAGCAGTTCTGGTATTGCCACATCAAACGGATATCAAACAAATTATGGCGGTAATGGAGATGTTTTTTTGGCAAAGTTCAGGCAAATACCTCCTTTTATATCTGCGGGAATTGCTCAAACAATCCATTGTCCAGGTGACTCTGCTATATTAGGTAGCCCGGCTATAAGCAAAACGGAATATTCATGGACGAGTAAGCCCCCTGGATTTGCTTCAAATGCATCCAATCCTGTTGTTAAACCGAAATTAACAACAACTTATTATTTAAGAGCTTATCCCTATAATGATTGTCCGATATATGACTCGGTTATTGTAACTGTAATTCCATTTTTATCAATAAATCCTGTGAAGTCTAGAGGTATTTGTCCAGGAGATTCATTGAAGCTTGGCAATTCAGGTTTCTATGGATATTCTTATTCATGGACCAGTAACCAAACAGGATTCAATTCAGTAAGCCCCGATCCATATGTTTCGCCTACAGATTCGACTTACTACTATCTGACTGAAACCAATAATACAACCGGATGTATTTTGAAAGATACCGAGCTGGTATTTATCAACCCTATACCAAAACCATCAACCGGTAGCAATCAAACAATTTGCCAGGGACAAAATGTTCAAATCGGATATACCGGTGCAGGAGGGGATAAATACTCCTGGGCAAGTAATCCTGCAGGGTTTAAATCAGGCATTTCAAATCCAATTGTGAGCCCTTTTTATACAACAACATATACGATTTCAGAAACCAATATATCTGGCTGCATCGCATCTAATTCTGTTCGGATTGTTGTAAATCCGATTCCGTCGGATCCGAAAATGCCGAAAACAGATTCAATTTGTGGAGGACAACCTGCTTCACTTTTTTTTAATCCCCCAAAAGGGGCCATTTATAACTGGAGCAGCATACCTTCCGGATATTCTTCAACCGATAGTATAATAAGTGTTTCTCCAAAAGCAAATACAGATTATGTTCTTCATGAGGTATTTCCAGCGACCGGGTGTGAGAGGCAGGATACAGAAAAAGTCATTGTAATACCTGTGCCGACTCCATCCATCCGGGGTGACACAGTTCTTTGCGGTGAGGGGTCACAAATTATTACATATACAGTAGCTTACAAGCAAGGTGATATTTATATCTGGTCAGCGTATGACGGAACTATTCGCTTTGGACAGGGAACAACGCAGCCTGGGATAACTTTGAATCGTTATGGGATAGATACGATCTCTTTAGTTGAAATATCGCAACATGGTTGTTACGGAGTTTCAACATTGAAGGTAACAGTTAATACACTACCGCAGGCAGGACTTATATACAAAAGGGAAGCCTGCCAGTTTGAGAATATCAGTTTTAAAGATTCTAGTTCAAATACGGTTAGAGAAACCATTGATTTCGGAGATGGCAGTCCTGTAAGAATATTACCAAGTCCATTTTTTGGGCTAAGCCATACCTATCTCAAGTCTGGAAATTATATCATGACCCAGGTAGTGTACTCAGACCAGGGATGTCCGGGGGGAAATTATTACAAGATCACAATAGACTCCGTACCTGGTTTGAACTGGATTATTGAAGCAGATACAGGCAGAAGTATTATTTTCAATGAAAATGATACTGAATATGCCTCTTACGCCTGGAATTTTGGAGATGGCGATTCAACTCATTCAAAAACCGGCATTCATTCTTATCTTCGGAATGGGGATTATAATTTAAACCTCTTAGTCACTTCAGATAAAGGCTGCTCTGTCTTTTTTGATTCTACCATTCATATTAACCTTATTTATTCAAAAAATTCAGTCTGGGCTTACCCCAATCCTTTTACAGACGAAATATCACTTGAATACACATTATCCGAAAATTCTCATGTAACAATGGAGCTTAATGATGCCATTGGCAGGAAATTGGGGAATTTGTTTGATGAACATCAATCTAACGGGAAGTATAATGTCTCTTTTGGAGCAATTTTCCAGACCCTCCCTCCATCTGTGTATTTTGTTAAAGTTTTAATTAACAATCAGGTTTTTATAGAAAAGGTTGTCAAAACACAGTGACCGTTTCTTTGGATCGTGTCATTTAACAATAAGATAATATTCCCAGGAAAGAATCAGGGATAATTGGCTTCATCTTTGTTTCAATTCTGCCCTTATGATGACTTTTCGTAAAAACAGTATCGCTTTCGCGATCATATCAATGGCGGTTATTCTTTCTGCCTGCAATTCCAAAACAAAGAAAACCTACACGGTTGAAGGCAGCCAGGATGTGCACAATTTTACCACGTCACCGGCTACGGAAAGATTAACGGATCCTCATGATAGCTTGCTTTACAGTTTTGTAACAGTGGGTTGCAACCGGATTGATAAAGACGATATTACCAAAGATAATCCCAGTACCGCCAATCTGGAAGAAATCAAAAAGACATTTGAGGAAGTGGCAAATATGAAACCCTTACCTGATTATTTTTTCTTTACCGGGGATATGGTTTACGGGTATGCAAAATTTGATACCGCAAAGCTTGCCAAAGAACTCACGGGCTGGCGAACATTGTATGAAAGCTCAGCACTTGCCAAAACAGGAATTAAGATGGTTGCATTGCCAGGCAACCACGAAATGTTGATATCCAAAAAGACCAATACGGGAATGGCAGAAGAAAATATATGGAACAGGATCATGTCGCCCTTTATTTATGGGAGCAATGGGCCTAAAAGAGGTGGCAAGGACAGCCTTGATGCTGATGAAAGCCGGCTGGATTATTCATTTGACTTTAGGGGCTCACATTTTATCATTCTCAACACAGACGCGATGGGCCAGGAATGTAAGGGGCCTGTTTATTGGATTGATGATGACCTAACTTCGGAACAAGCCAAAAATCCGCAACATACTTTTGTGTTTTCACATATCCCGGCTTATGGCGCACCTGAAATGAATGGCCCCGGAGAACAGCTTCAAAATGATTCTACATTCTGGGACGTACTTGAAAAACATCATGTAGATGCCATGTTTTCGGCACATAACCATGTTTATTGCAGGCTATTGCCGCACAAAGGCAAAACAACCATGCTTATTGCGGGTAATGGTGGCAGCCCTCTTAATGAGCATTGCACGGATGCCCAGAAATTCTATGGCTATACTTTGGTAAAGGTTTACAAGAGTGGCAAAGTGCTTTGTTATAGCTACGGACGTCCAGTTCCTAAAGGCGGATATATGGCACCCGTAGATGGCCCAACTATTTGCAAAGATTCTGCAAATATTTCCTGGGGGGCGAATTAAACTTTTGCATCTTTCAAAAGTCTGTATTTAAAAGAAGGAAAAAGTCTGCAATTACTTATCATTTGTTAAGATAATACACTGTGATAAATAATTAAGATAGTTTTTTATATCTTTGTTAACAGGTAACTATAGGTAATAAGCAATTTTTTTTTCGTGAGCAATTCTAAACTAACGCGTGTTATTGTCATCACATTCAGCCTGGTATTATTGGGCAGTCTTATCTATAACTATCGTTATGTGAATGATATAAATAGAAATTATAATGATATTGTTGCCAAAGAGTCAAAAGAGTTCCAGGCGTTTGAAAGCATTACATTTGAATCATCATCCATCCAACGGGCATTATTAAATATCGCTATTGTTGCACCACCTGAATACAGACAATGGGAAAATATGATTGATCAAAGCCAGGCAAAAATAGACCAGGAGTTCAATATTCTTAAGCAGCTTGCGGATAGCCCTGACGAAAAGAATGCCATTAACCAATTGAAGTCGTCTTATTCCAATTATAAAAAGGATTATTTGAGGCTGGATGTACTGCTTTTGGCTGAGAATTTTAAAGGGACATTGCAAGATGAAAAAATCAAGGAAATAGGGATTACCTACGAATCCTATATGAAGCAGCAGGAAAATCAATTGGCTTTTTTCAGACAAAGAGCAGAAGATAAGAGTACAAACCTAAGGGCGAGTTCCAATCGGACTTCAACCGTATTACTAGTTGTTGGTACATTGCCTTACACCATACTTGCCTGTACCCTTTTGATATCTTTCATTGTCCTGATGCTGCTTGGCAGTACAACCAGATGGTTTAATCATCAGGAATATTATTGATATTTATGAGCAATCAGGAAAATAATAACAATCTCACTTCCTTCAGTGACCACCTTGATGCACAATATGGCAAGGTTGGTACGCCCGAAAGGGAAAAGTTTGAAGAAGGCTTTGAAGCATTCAAATTAGGTGTCATGCTAAAGTTCCACCCCCTACCCCCCGCCAGCGGGGGACAGCCTTTAACTTTCTGTGTCGCTTTAATCCAACATTTTAGCTCCTTTCATTTTTTTTGATAGACAGAGTGATAATGTCTGAAGACCTAAAATGGTGATAAATGCTGTCCCCCGCTGGCGGGGGTAGGGGGTGGGAATCCGAAAGAGAATCAATTATCTGTAAATCCAGCAATAGTATAAAAATCAGCGATTATTGAATTCTCAATTAAATTCAGGGGTGATGCGAACATGGGTAAGTTAGATGGAATGTATATAGGTGGACACCAGCCATTTTCTAATATTTTGTAATCTAAATCGAAAAGACCTTTTAACAAAGATGGTTCTATTTTTGAAATTGCACTAACGAACCTGTGCCAAGTAAACTCATGAACAATTGCTAATTTTCCTTGAATGAAACCTATTTCCATCGGTTCAGGTCTTATTTTTCTTCCAGATTCCTTATGCAAATACTTTTCTAAAATAGATTTACTACTCCCAAATACAAATCTGTGGGCTAAATCGCCAATTGCTTCATTAAATCCTTGATGGTTATTGTGTTCAAGATTGAAATAATAAATATTAGGTTTCCATACTCCATTAATGAATGTGGCCAGTTTTCCACGGTCTCTGGGAACTATTTGGAGAATATGATTTTTCGTCAATGGTATTGCAATTCCTTTATCACTTGTTCTTGAATTTATAAAAAAACAATATCCTAAATCATTAGTTATTAGTTCATCTTCTCCGTTAATTCTACATACTCTCCATTCAGCTACCAAAATTGGTCCTAGTAATCTTTGTAACTCAAGGATGCGACTTGCATTTTGGAATTTCCCATAAGTAAAGCCCAAACTTTTCATCCTTTCATTAAAACGTATATTAAAATCGGGACTTCGTAGGAACAAACAAGCAATGAATGGTACAAGTGTCCTTGCCCA
>Ga0207007_1036_pt1 | contig 34289 bp, 31 predicted proteins | sample Alteio_BWMinCont_85_FD_153487 | JGI IMG/M metagenome (GOLD analysis project Ga0207007, IMG submission 153487) | Enriched cells from forest soil in Barre Woods Harvard Forest LTER site, Petersham, Massachusetts, United States -... | ecosystem: Environmental > Terrestrial > Soil > Temperate forest >...
AGTGTGACTCCTGCCAATAACAATGATTCCATATACTATCATCTCATAGAGCCTTTGTCATCGCCGGGGTCTTCAATTCCTTATTACCCTTCACGATATGCCTACAACTTTCCGCTGGAATATGAAGGGTCTTCGCCAAATGATGCCAAACCAAAAGGTTTTCACTATGAACCCAATTCAGGGGAGTTGGATTTTACGCCGGAAGCGTATGACGAATCGTTAATATCCCTTCAGGCCGACGAATATGCAAAAGACACATCCGGCAAATGGTACCTGGCTGGCAGCACTGTTCGCAGCAACGTACTGGTATGCAGTTCTTTCAATGCTTCAAAGAATGACCCTGTATTTTCACTTGTTGGGCAAAGCACCACCGATACATTGATCGCCTGTGCGGGTAACGAGATTTCTTTCAACGTGAAAGCTTATGACGCAAGCGATGTCACAGACTCTCTTACAATGGGCGCGGTGAACGAAACCGGAGGAAGCATCAGCTATACAAATGGCGCCAACGCCGCGGCTTCATTTACATGGACACCCAAAAATTCGGACGTAAGCACAAAACCATACCATGTTATCATTACAGCTACGGACAATGTCGCCCCAGTTACGGACCAGATCCAGAATTCTTATTATATCCTGGTAAAGGATTCCATGCCCGCTGTTGTTATCAACCCTAAAGATAATGGCTGCGCCAGGTATTATTTCAATGCGAAAGTAAGCCCCGCAAACGGGCTTTTTTATGAATGGTATATTAACAACTCGATAGTCTCAAATGATACTTCATTTACATATACCTTTCCAAGGAACGGCACATATATTATTGACCTTCATCTTTCAAATGCATTGGGCTGTGCATGGGACTATTATGATACCGTGAAGATCACCATACTGCCCAATATTAAGGCAAGCGGGGGTGAGGAAATTTGTGAAGGGATATCCGCACTCCTCAGTGCAAAAGGAGGACTGCAATATAGCTGGCAACCTTCTGCCGGAATTGCTGTTGACACGGGCGCATACATAAACGTTACGCCTAAAACAACAACCCACTATTACGTTAGCGGCAATGACGCTAATGGCTGTAAAGCAATTGATAGCGCAACTATTATTGTGGACGCCATCAACCCGCACATCAATCCAGATACCACTATATGCCTCGGGCAGACAGCTTATATCAAAGGTTACATAAATGATGCTAAATCTTATAGTTGGGTTAACAATGCAGGCAACCTGATATCTGACAGCGCTGCCTTGTATTTCAAACTTGTTTCGGATACCCAATATCTTTATAATGTTGTTGACAATTTTGGCTGCACAAAAACAGTTTCAGGGCTTATCCGTTCTGATGCTGTCAAGCCAAACGTCATAGCAAAGGCAGTCTCGGTATGTTATGGAGACAGTGTTCAAATCAAGGCTTCTGGAGGTACGAGTTATAACTGGGCGCCAACGGTTGGCCTTTTAAAAGGATCGATGAATGCAGCAGCCTTTGTAAAACCCGGAGGTAATCAATATTATTACGTTTCCATCTCAGATAACATTGGTTGCGTAGCAGCAGATTCTGTCCAGGTCATCGTTTCAACCGTTTACCAGAAACCTACGCTGCAGTTCTCAATTTGTGCAGGAGATAGCGTCAATTTGTTTGTTTCAGGAGGAAAATCATACACATGGTCGCCTGCTATCAACATCAGCAATAGTCATATCGCCAATCCGACTGTAAAACCGGATACCACAACTACCTATGTCGCCAACGTATGTGATACGCTTTGTGGCTGTTTCAAAAAAGACTCGTTTCAAATTACAGTCTATCCTTTTGTAAAAATATCTGCAGGTGCTGATAAGCAAATTTGCGAAGGGCAAACTGCCCCTATAGGCACGAAGGCACTGACGGGTTATTCATATTCATGGTCCAGTTTGCCTAAAGGTTATATCAGCACCAAAGCAACCGATAATGTATCACCGACAAAAACCACGACCTATATTTTATACGACCAAAGCCTGGTATCCGGTTGCCATTCAACCGATTCTGTAAAAATAACTGTCGATACATTTGATACAAGATTTACAGGAACGCCTTCTGTTTGCGAGGGAGACACAGATGCTTATTTGTTAATCTCTTATAACAAAACAAATACTTATACCTGGAAAATAACAGGAGGCCATCCCTATGTTTCCGGTAAAAACAATACCATAGTGATATGGGATTCTGCAGGCAAAAATAATGTCACCCTTGTTGAAGAATTATCCATCGGAAAGTGCAAGGATTCTTCATCACTTACAGTTAACACTACCGCGCTTCCAACCACAGCTATATCGTTAAATAAAAAGATATGCCTTGGCAATTCTGTCTCATTCATTAACACCGGATCAACGGCTCATTCTTACTATTGGCAATTTGGGAATGGTGATACATCAAATCTCAGGAACCCTGTTTATACATACATGAACAGCGGAATATATCTCATATCCCTTTTGGCTTCAAACGGATTGTGCAGTTCTTATGATACCGCTTCGATTGAAGTATTTAACCTCCCGGCCAGGTCGCCTGTTGTGAGCCACACCGGTTTCAGGCAATACCTTTTTGATAATAATGACAGTACCGGGATCAATTACACATGGTATACTGGTGACGGTGATTCATTAAAATTCAGCGACATACCACATACTTACACTGATACCGGCTTGTATAAAATTGTTTTCGACTACGGCTATTCATGGGGATGTGCGGAATCTTTTGATACTTTAATACATGTTACCGATGAGCTACCTCCTCCACCGCCGCATTATACTGATTCTGTTTACGTTGGCCCAAATCCTTTTAATGACCGTATTATTATAGGCTTTAACCATAGTACCCAGGAAACCGTACAAATCGCTGTTTATGACGCCATAGGTCAACTTATATCTGAAAAAAGTATCGATAATCAAACGCCCGGTAATTACAGTTATACTTTCCAGGCATGGCAGGTAAGCAGCGGCATATACTTTCTGAAATACCAGGCTGGTGGAAAATCGAAGGTATTTAAGCTGGTGAAAATGTAGTTGGATTCCGTTCTACCAAAAACCAGTTAAGAAAATGTTTTTTGTGTAATAGTAGCTGAGTATCCAACGTGCTTTATGTATCATAAACATTTTGTAGTTAGGCTTTTACGCAGCAAAGGCGTTCATACTTGCGCGCCTTTGCTTTTTACTTGTGGGCGGAATTACTGACCCCTGATTATTAATTCTTATTAACCGCCTCGCTTACAACATTTCCGTTGCTGTAGATAACCTGTACATAATATATCCCCGAAGGCAATATACTCATGTCAATTTGTTTTTCGATCATGCCTTTACCGCTTACAGCTTGTGTATAAACGCTTACGCCGCTCATATTTATCATGCGTAGCACCGCGTTTTCACCTGTGGCGCTGGTCCAGTTTACATTAAGGGTATTGCTCGTAGGGTTTGGATACATAGACAATGCCGGGCCCTGGTTGGTAAGGTCTACAGAACGGATCGTGGAATATTCATAAGCCCCATTGAAATCGACTTGTTTTAGTCTGTAATAGATGGTGCCTGTTGGTATTATCCCTTGAAGGTTGTCTATATCAAGGTAGCTGTTGAAGATGTTAGAAGTACCATGGCCTTGCACCTGGCCAATACTGGTCCAGTTGGTAGCATCCATAGAACGCTCTACATTAAAGTATGCATTGTTTTGTTCTGAAGCCGTTGTCCAGCTGATGTTTACATGCCCACCCTGGTATTGTGCCCCAAAAGTAAGAAGAGAGACAGGGAGGGCTGTTAGATCTGAACCGGTGGCGATATAATAGGTATTTGGATTATTCATAAGAAGCTGACTGCCCAGACCAGAGGGTTGACCCCAATTTGCCCCGGTTGTACTGTCTCTGTTCCCGGAAAGGGGACTAACGTGTTGTGCAGTATTTCCGGGCGCAGTATTAGGAATCCAGGAATTTGTTTCGGAAAGCCTGTATGATACATAAGTCTGTGTGTGATCAACTGCTCCTGTTTCATCGGCAATATCTGCCCAGCCTACCACGAAGCCGAAATTTTGACTAACCAAGGCTTCAGGTGAAACAATCCAGGTCCTGTCTATAACATTTGGTATTTGGGTAATACCATTTGATGTTGTAACGTGCTGTTTTACCCTTACATCTAAAACAGGATCTCCGGTAGTCGCCTGAAATGTAATAGGTGTGTAACTGGCATCAGAAATCCCTACGGGGTATTGAATGCTACTGGAAGGAGCAGGGTCCATATTTAGAGTACCGGTACCGGCAGTAACAAAATAGCCCTCCGTATAAACTACAGGTGCAGTACCGGGATAGGTGCCCCAACTTAAAGTAGCGCCTGGAGCAATGATCGCATTATTAGTACCCAACTCAAAATTTCCGGCTACAAAATCCAGGTTTGTACCAATTGTAACACCACCAGGGCTGCCACCTACAATAGTGTTTGAATTATGGTTCTGAAGGCTGTAGAAAGCCTGTTTATGTGCAACGGTTTGTATATGCGTTCCGGTAATATTTTCCAGGTAACCATTAAAATCAGTCTCCTGCCCGGTTGAGGTAACAAAATCATTGTCTGGCAGGTTCAGGTTGCCATAAAGCCTTACGTTGGCAGTATTAGTGGTCATTGCGCTGTTTCCATTAAGATCAGCCAGGATTTTAATATAACCGGAGGTATTATTCAGGGTAACTGCATTGTCAATATCAAGAAAATCAAATATATAATTGCCTCCAACAACACCTCCCGGTTCAACGATCTGGGCACTGCTGCCAGTAAATCTTACGGTGGATGCTCCCAGGCCCGCGTTATTTTGAAAATCGGCGATGGTCATATTTCCGGCTATGTTACAAAGTTCGGCTCCATCTGTTAGCGCCGATGCACCGTACAAAAACAACTCTCCCGTACCTGATAAGTTTCCGTTTATGGTTATTTCACTTCCTCCATTACTGTGAGTACCGCTATAACCAACAGGGTAATTGTATAAACCTGCTGATGCCAAGGTGCCGCAGATAACATCGTGTGACATGGTCATACCCTGAGAACCATCTCCATATAACGCAGATCCGTCATTTACATTTAAAGTACCATTCACTAATAAAGTGCCTGTACAAGTAATGTTGGTCGCAGCACTTCCATCCCCTATATTGAGGTTATTAAATATGATCGGGGCAACTGTAAAAGAGCCTGCCGTTTGAAATTGTACCGTACCGGTTCCGTCAGCAAAAGTGCCGGACGTTTTTGACATGTTTCCGCCGACATACACGGTGAAAGTATTGGCGCTAAAGGTTCCCAGGCTAAGGGTAAAATTTCCCCCTATTGTTACGTTTCCGTTGAGGGAAACATTGTGCGCGTTATTGATAGTAAGTCCGCCAAAAGTATGTGCATCAAGTTCCTGCGCCGTTGTGGCCCCATCGTAAACAGTTGTCAGGCCTGTTAAGGTATAAGAGTGAAATGTTATGTATTGATTTTCCAGAACATCACCTGCGGCCACGTTATTTACGTGTGTGGTACCAGTGCCTCCGAATACTGTTGTTCCTGAATTTCCTGTGATGGTATTTACAGTTCCGGGATTAAAATCCGCACCGGACCCAACAGTAAGTGTACCAGATACAGAAATATTTGCGGTAGTGGTAACACCAGATGTATTGGCGATGTTCAGATTATCAAATGTTTCTCCCGTTGCGATTACTTGTACTAATGTACCCGCATATTCAATAGTAAGACTCGTAAGGGTAAGTGATCCTGTATATTGGTTTGTTAAATTATCGTTAGATGGCGATGTCCCGGTATTTGTAACCTCTGCGGTTCCAGAACCACCCAAAGAACCGCCCAATGCATTTCCCGAAGCAACGATCAATAATGCCCCGGAATTTATGGTTGTACCGGTGGTGGGCGCTTCGTTTGTGTTAAAGGTAACACCGGATGAATTGGCTATAATAAAATTAGCAGGGTTAAAGCCCGTAGTCAGCGTTTGCGCGCCTGTCCCTGTGTATTTTATAGTTACAGGAGCAGGAATGGTTGCGCCCTGGTACTGGGTTGCAAAATCATCACCTCCTGTTTGGGTAACATCTATGGTTCCGGTACTGCCAGTTAAATCTCCGCTGATGACATCCCCCACACCAACCGACATCTCGCCACCGTTGTTTACTACTATGGGTTGTGATATATTGCAATTGAATGTGATAACGCCACCTGATGTTGTTGCCACGACCCAACTGAGTGGGGGAATAGAGGTGGGGACAGAGTTGACGTTAAACGGTTCAGCGCTCAATGTCTGGTTACCAGCCCCGGCAAATTTTATTATTGTATTAGTTAAATTTACGGTGCCTCCGTTATTTATAATAGGATACTGGGAAATCAAATCATCCGTATTGCCTGTCGAAGTCACATCAATCGTTCCACTCGATAGAATATTTCCAGTAACACCTGCAGCAATAATATCTGCGGGGCCGGCTATTAGTTCAGTACCTGATCCAAGGTTAAGGGTCAGATTAATTGTTAAGTTCCCGCAATTCACCACAGCTGAATTACTAAGGGTCAGATTGGCAAGCGTATAACTACCAATGGTTTGGCTACCTGTCAATTTTACTGTAGCACTTCCGGGCGCACTTATAACGGCCACAGATAAACCACCACCTACCTGGATTGTCTTCCCACTCTTGAGAAACAAAGCTCCACCGCCGGTAATGGCGCCTGTGACGATAATTACTCCGGTGTTTATGCTAAGATCTAAAGTCCCTTCAATATCAATCCCTCCGGTAACTGTCAGGTTACCTGCTCCAGCGGCTATAAGGGTCGCACCATTGTTAATTGTTAAACTGGCAATGCTTTCCGTTACAAACTGTGGATGGAAGCTGCTGGTCGTGGTTATTATGGCAACATCCCCCGCACCGAAACCTGGAAAATTTGTACCTACGTCCCAGTTTCCTGGAGTAGTCCAAGCGGTAGTGCCGGCGCCACCAGTCCATGTATAAGTAGTTGCCTGGGCCTTGTTATTGAACAGCATGCATAGAGCCATGAGCGCCAGTATGCCAATATGTTTTTGTAAAAATGTTTTTGTTTTAGTTTTCATTGTTAAATGGTTGTTTGTCATTGTTTAGTTATTGTGAGTTTTAAATCTTATACAAGGGCAGACCTATCCTGCATTAAGTTTATTCGTTGGTATGATCACCAGGTTTTACAAACCTGCACACGTTGCGCAGTCATTCTACTTATCCAATAGCGTTGTCATCCTACATAAATGATAATAATGTATTTGCCAGGCAGTGAATCCTGCTCCTAAGCCGAATCAAAAGTACATTGAATTAATTCCCTTCTTTTACTTTAATGCATATATATGTTTATATTTCAAAGTTTTGTCAGTAGTAGCCTCACCCCCAAACATCTCCAAAGGGGAGGCGGCGGGGCTGACGTGAAATACTTTCCACAACCTGCACCAAAACCGCTCATCTTTTTTAAAATTTGCAGGACTAATGTCGTTTCAGCCCAAAGACTAAAATTCTCAAAATGAAAAAATTGATCCCGGCCTTTTGTATGGTATTCCTTATAACCCAAATGGTTTCTTCTGCGGATCCCAGGCATTTTTCTTCGCAGGTTTCTGAAGTTACGGTTTATCTCCAGGGAACTATGGTAAAGCGCACGGCGCATGTTACGCTACAACAAGGCAGCAATGAAATCATTCTGGATGGACTTTCAAATTATCTCGACATCAACAGCGTAAGGCTTGAAAGCAATAGCAACATGACTATTTTATCTGTAAACGCCGCTACAAATTACCTGAGTCCTGCTCAAAAATCATCCGAAGAAACTGCATTGCAAACCATCCTTGACACACTAAACCAAAGGCTTGTATTGGTGCAAAACGACATAACCGCCCTGAATACCGAACTGGAAATGATGAAGGCAAACTATAAGGTGACACCTGGTTCACAGGGTGTCTTTGTAGATGCCCTTGAAAACTCTGCTGATTTTTTTGGCAAAAGGATTAAAGACATTTTGAACGGACTGGTACCCCTGCATGCAAGAGAAAAAGAACTCACTGACAAGATTACCCCGCTCAATGCACAGCTTAATGAAATTCACCGGAAAAACAGTTCACCACAGGGAGAAATAACCGTGATAGCCACCAGCCCGGGCTATGCCGAAGCAGACCTCTCATTTTCATATTATGTGAGTCAGGCATCATGGGTTCCGGCTTACAACATGAGGGCCGCCAATGACAGCTCGAATATTTTATTGGACTATGATGCGGAAGTTTCGCAAAATTCCGGTGAAGACTGGAACAATGTGAAACTGACCCTTTCTACGGGGAATCCGTCAGTTAGTGGAATAAAACCAAGGCTGGTTGTGAACAGGTTGGATTATGAAAACCAGGAACAAACCATGAACAAAAGAGCTACGAGCAATTCGTTTTATTCTAATTCTGCTCCAGGAAATACTGTAGCTATTCAACAGTGGAGAGATCCTGCTGCAAATGGTGTAAACTATGCCTCCGACTATACCAATATGAACCAAAACATATTGGCAACCGTATTTGACATCAACCTGAAATACAATATTTTATCAGACGGCGTAGCCAGGCATGTCAGAATTCAACAAGACACCCTTCATGCCAAATTTTCCTATTCTGCCGCCCCTAAACTCAGTACAGATGTTTTTCTCCAGGCTGATATCACGGGCTGGGAAGAATATAACCTGCTGCCCGGGGAAGTGAACATATTCCTTGAAAACAGTTTCGTGGGCAAATCCTATATTGACCCATCTATCACAAAAGACACTTTAAGTGTATCATTTGGAAGAGATAAAAGAATAAATATCCGCAGGACCCGTGTTAAAAATTTCACCCGCAACCAGTTTCTCGGCAGCAGCCAGATACAATCTTTTGGTTATGCCATAAGCACCCGGAACACGAAGTCCGGACCTGTTACCGTGAAGATCGAAGACCAGATACCGGTATCTACCCAAAAGGATATTGTGGTTGAACTGTTGCAGTCATCGGGAGCTGAGCTGAACCCATTAACCGGAACATTAGCATGGAGATTGACTTTAAACCCCGCTGAAGAAAAGACCGTGACATTTGAATATACAGTTAAGTACCCGAAAGGGAAGAGCGTGAGCTTTTGAAAAGGAGTCAGACATCAGGAGTCAGGGGTCAGGCACCAGTCAAAAAACGAGTCCAGCCATTCGTAATTCATAATTCGTAATTCGTAATTAAGTGTATACCACTTCCTCATCTGCAATCATAGGAACTGATGAAAACCTTTGAAATAGGCGAAATAGCGTCACAATATCCTTCTGACAATAGATCATGATACGCTCGAGGTCTTTTTCCTGATGATATACCCTGGCTACATCTTTCCCACTGATATCGTCTTTGGGACTTGGGATATTGAAGCAGGCAGCGAGCAGGTTTAGGGATGTTTTTTCTTTATAATCGCCGAAACGCCAAAGGTCCATCGTATCTATAAGCCATTTATTGTCCCAGCTTTTTGTACCCGATACATCTAATAAAGCCGGCAGCGCAACTTCGTTGATCAGCATCCGTCTGGCGATATATGGAAAGTCAAATTCGATACCGTTGTGGGCGCAGAGTAAATGCTTGGCGCTGTTGTTATAGTTTTTATCAAGCAACTGTTTGAAATCGGTCAGCAACAACTTTTCATCATGACCATAATAGGATTTAATGCGAAGGTTAAACTTACCTGTGTCCTTATCCTGCTTATATGCCCCAACAGATATACATACGATTTTGCCAAATTCAGCGTGGATACCCGCCTTTTCAAAGTAAAGTTCTTCAGCAGGAAGGGATTCATAAGAGTATTTACGTGATTTGTCACGCCAGAGTTCCTGGAAATGCTCCGGCAAAGATTCAAAATCAGGATAGATAGGAACCGTTTCTACATCCAGGAATAATACATCCGATAAATTTACCTCCCTGGAACTGCTTCCATATTTGATTTTGACGGCCATGATTGCTCAAAAGTACAAATTCATTCCGTAGTGGATACTTTCCGGAAATTTTGTTTGAAGCAGTGTATTTGTACAAATAAACAAAGCGCTGCATTGGCAGCGCTTTGCCGTATCAGATATGATTTAAACTAAGTTGATTAGCGGTCTATCACAGCCATGTTCCCTACCTCATGACGTTCACCGACAGCGGGGGTAAGGTTATTCAGCCTATCCAATTGATTGGCAGTCAATTCAAGTTGGTCGGCTGCAATGTTCTCTTCAGCCCTTGCCACATGCTTAGTGCCGGGAATAGGGGCTATGTCTTTGCCTTGAGCGAGTAGCCAGGCTAATGCTACCTGTGCCGGGGTTGCATTCACTTGATCTGCAACAGCCTTGACCTCGTCAACGATACGAAGATTGCGCAGAAAGTTCTCACCAGTGAAGCGTGGATTCTTTTTTCGCCAATCGTCGTCAGATAGTTGATCTGGTGATTTGATGTCGCCGGTAAGAAAGCCATGACCGAGTGGCGAGTAAGGTACAAATCCAATACCAAGTTCGCGCAACAGGGGCAGCAATTCGGTCTCCGGGTCACGAGTCCAAAGCGAATACTCAGTCTGTAATGCTGTAATCGGGTGGACGGCATGAGCCCGGCGGATTGTGTTGGGGCCTGCCTCTGACAGCCCAATGTAGCGTATCTTGCCTTCGGCAATAAGTTCAGCCAAAGCTCCAATGGTGTCTTCTATAGGGGTATTTGGATCAACCCGATGCTGATAATACAGATCTATATGGTCTGTGCCCAACCGCTTCAACGAACCTTCTACTGCAGTGCGAATATTCGCGGGACTGCTATCAATAACTCCAGGCCCACCACCAGAGTGCGAAACGAGGCCAAACTTCGTGGCCAGGACGACCTGATTTCTACGATCTTTGATGGCCTGGCCGACAAGTTGTTCGTTGGTAAATGGACCATAAATCTCTGCGCTGTCGATAAGTGTAACGCCAAGGTCGAGCGCACGATGGATGGTACGGATTGACTCAGAATCACTGCCTCCACCAATGTTGTAGTAGCCAGACATCGACATAGCGCCGAGTCCAATACGGGAGACTTCGAGCCCCCCAATTGATATGTACTTCATAATGTTGTTATTATTTTGTTGTTATTTATAATCAGGATGCAAAGATCCACAGAGTTACAAACAAAAAATAACGAAAAACAAAGGGAAAAGTATAAATATCAAAGGTGAGCAGCCCTTATCGATTTAGGTATGTGGCCAGTTTTCTTTTTAAAGAAGTTATTAAAGTAGGTAGGATACTCAAAGCCAAGAGCATAAGCGATTTCAGCAATATTCCAATCCGTGTGCTGCAGCAGTGCTTTTGCTTCGCTGATTACTCTTTCAGCAATATGAGCAGTCGTGGGTTTGCCTGTCACTTCTTTTACGGCACTATTTAAATAATTGATATGAACCGATAAACTTTTCGCAAAATCTTGCGCCGTTTTTAGCTCCAAAGGACGTTCCGTATTTTCAATAGGGAATTGTCGTTCCAGAAGTTCAAGAAATACTGAAGTAATTCGCTCGGAAGCATTACTATGTTTGGTGAGGTTTTCAGAGGGGTGCATTTTCAATGCTTCGTGAACAATCAGGTTAATATAATTGCGTATTAACTCATCTTTAAAGGCATAATTGGAATCTTGTTCTGCAATCATCTTTTGAAAAATAGTCCCTATGGAATCACTTTGCTCCTTATTTAAGTTTAAAATCGGTGTGCCGCCAATTTTAAATAAAGGGGATTGCAGGAGGCTTTCAGAACGATCGCCCAACCTCAGAAAGTCTTCCGTAAAGAGACAGGCATAGCCATCGAGCGTGGGTTCAATAATCTCACAGGAGTAAGGGATATGGGGATTGGCAAAAAACAAAATGGGTTCATCCGTTTCAAAACTCCTGTCAGCATAATGAAAGATATATTTTCCAGAGGTCAAACTGATTTTGTAAAAGTCTTTCCGACTATAATTGTGCCCAATAGCTTTACTGTCAACTTCATATACTTTAAAACCCTTTAGTTTCAGGTCCGTATTAAAATCTACAGTTTGACCACTATCCTTCTTATCCATGGAGCAAAGTTAAGAAAATCAAAGAAAAAAATAAGGATTTGTGATATCTAACGAAATAACAAAAAAAAGCCTGGTTTTTAACCAGGCTCCTGCGGTCCGGACGGGACTCGAACCCGCGACCTCCGCCGTGACAGGGCGGCATTCTAACCAACTGAACTACCGAACCGTTTTTCGAATAGAGGCGCAAAACTAAGAAAAATTTCTTCACTGACGTACAATTATGGTAAGAAATTCATCAAAAAGTTAAACCTGTGGTTCACAATGCTAATGACTTTTACTCTCTTCTCTTTTTACCAATTGACTTTCTTTCAACCTGGCATTTTGAACGGGATCAAAGGGGCCATATTTGTGCTGGATTTCGGAGAATTGATCACTATAAGGGCCGAAGGGATAATCAATAGGCTTACCGGACAAGTTTGGCCAATCTTTCGGATATTTTTTGTTGGGCCTTGGCTGGGAATTAATAAAAGCAGCCACATCCCATGCCTTATCCTCGGCAATTCCAGGGTGTTGATGCGTTGAACCAAAAGGCATATTATCTGCAACAAAGCCCGCCATACGGCTGATGCGATAAAGTCCGGCTGCAGTAGTGAAACTATGTTTACCCCACAATGGAGGATAGATGTACCCTGTGGCGTCGACTTTTTTCAATCCCTCCCCTTCAGGGCCATGGCAATTCCGGCAATATTGCATGTAAACTGTATGCCCCTTTACTGTATCTGCTGCCCGATCCAGGAACTTAAGATCAGAAATGCCAGAGCCCTGAGGTTTTTTACCTTTGGGTACCGCATGTCCCATCCAATTTATATAGCTGCTTATGGCTTTCATTTCCCGGCTATTGCTGTCCAGGCTTGTTCCATTGAGACTCCTTTCCACACAATCATTGATCCTTTTGAATATATTCTCCACTTTTCCGCTCCGATCTCTATATTTTGGATAGTTGGCATATACTGCACTATAATTATTGCCAAACATTTTTGATCCTCCTTCCAGGTGACAATTTTGGCAGTTCATGCCATTTGACGACGAAGCGACTTTGCCATTGGGTCCGAGATACCAGGAGGTATTTACAATCAGGGACCTGCCATAACGAATCAGTTCTCCTTCAGAGGTATGTGGAATAGCACCAATGTCCGGCGCTATCCAGATTGCTTTGCCGCCAGGGCTGTTTAGAGAAAGCTTAGAATGTGAATTGGGATTTCTTTTACATCCGGATACAAAACCTAATAGTAGGAAAATAAACAAAAAATATATCCCCAAAAACCATCTGCTCCTAACTTTCATCTGTTCAAACAATCAGTTCGCACCCAAAAACCTCGGCAAATTTTTCTTTGACAACTGATTTGACTTCTTCCATATCCATTTCCCTGCCAAGTTCTTTTTGCAGACTGGTGACTCCTTTATCAGAGATGCCGCATGGAATGATGTAATCGTAATATTTAAGGTCTGTATTGATATTGAATGCCCAGCCATGCATGGTGACCCAGCGGCTGGTCTTCACACCAAGGGCACATATTTTACGAGCTTTAGCTGGGATTTCGGGATCGAGCCAGACACCAGTTGATCCGGGGAAACGTCCTGCTTTAATCCCATGCACTTCCAGTACGCGGATAAAAATCTCTTCCAGGTTCCTCATGTACAGATGAATATCAGTGAAGAAATTATCAAGGTCAAGAATAGGATAGCCTACATTTTGTCCCGGACCGTGATAGGTAATGTCCCCGCCTCGTGAGGTATTGAAAAACTCAATATCCTTTTCTTTGAGGGCTATATTATTAAGGAGCAGGTTTTCCATAGAGCCACTTTTGCCAAGGGTATATACATGCGGATGCTCACAAAAAAGAAGATAACTCTTAGTGGGCTGATGCTCCTCTCCCGCTGGCAGATCACGGTTTTTAATCTTGATGGCAATCGTTTCATCAAACAGCTCGGTCTGGTAATCCCATGCCGGTTTGTATGAGATTTTACCAAGGTCTTCAAAAATTACCTGTTGCTTTTCCAATACTCCAATTGAGGTTGATATGTGTGGTTCTTTAAGCGTATGATCCATGAAAGCGATATTATCCATTGCCATAATGATCTGAATAGATACAAAGTTCCGAACAATAAATCTATTAGTTCGCTTATGAGCCGTATTTAATCAGTGTAACTTTCTACCTTCGCGTGTTATGTTGATTTCGGAACCAAAGACGAGGATACTTTATGATGCTAAAGACGCATCCTGGAAACAGGATGAAAGAGCCGTTTGCAATATCATCATATCTGAAAACCATATTGTTGAAGTCATTTTTGATATCGCAAATCAACGTTTTGTTTCATTATATGCTACAGAAACAAACATGAATGGATTGGATAAACAGGCTTTGATTGAGGAGCGCTTTTCAAATTTAAACCCATCCATATCCAAACGAAATATTTTCCTGTCCGTCCCAAAAACCATGCTGATCCCAAATGCTCTGTACGAGAAAGATAACCGCAGGAGTTTTCTCGAAAACCAGCACAAAATTGAATCTGGCGAAACCATCTCTGATTTCCCGGTAAAGATGATAGACGCCCGGATGGCATACCTTTACCCGGATTCCTTTAACCTTTCATCATCTAATTTAAATTTGATCCCTTTGGATGCTGCCTGGCTTGATATACTTAGCATGGCGCATAAAAACGATGACCAGGTTTATTTCCATTTCAATGTCAGTGATGGATTTATAAGCATCGCTGTTTTTAAAGACGGGGGGCTTCAGTTTTATAATACTTTTGACACGGCAACACCCGAGGAAGTGCTTTATTTTGTGATGTTTGTATCAGAACAATTGCACATAAACCCCCTTAAGGACCCGTACTTTTATTCGGGTTTCATTTCAAAAACGGATGAAACATATAACCTCCTTTCTAAATATATCAAATTCCTGAAACCTGAGGAACGCCCCGGCATTTATAGTTATAGTATGCCGGTTCTGGACATTCCAGGATATTCATTCTTCAATGCTTTTTGTACCCCAATATGCGAATTATAAGCGGCTCTAAAAAGGGCCATATCATAAGACCACCCAAAAACCTGCCCATCAGGCCAACAACCGACCTGAGCAAGGAAAGTTTGTTCAATATTCTCGTCAACCGGTTTGACCTTGAGGATTGTGATGTTCTTGACCTATTCAGCGGGGGCGGAAGTGTGAGCCTTGAATTTGCCTCTCGGGGAGCCAAAAGCGTGACTTCCATTGATAAACACCCGGGATGTGCCGGTTTTTTAAAATCAGAAGCTAAGAAACTTAATTTTGATCAACTTGAAGTGATCAGAGCAGATGTCTTTCATTTTATCAGGAATACCGGGGACAAATTTGACATTATTTTTTGCGACCCACCTTATGCTTTTAGCCAGGCGCAGTATGATGAAATGATCAGAACTATTTTGGACAGGCAATTGCTAAAAGAAGATGGCTGGTGTATTGTTGAACACCATTTCGTGACCAAATTAGACCATTTCCCGGAACGCTTTAATATGCGTGCCTACGGACAGAACATTCTGAGTTTTTTCGGGGAACAGGAGTCAGGAATCAGGAGTCGGAACTAGGAAAGGCAATCAAGGTATGACTTACCCTGACTCCTGATTCCTTAGTAGAACTCATAAACATTCCTCGTTCTCCTGGTCCCGGCATCCGACCTGGTAATTGACTCGATCAAATGTCCATATTGGTCATAAGTATTGTCAGTAGTGCTTTGTTCTTTATCGCCTTTAAATACAACTGATTGCCTGATATCTCCAAATTCATTGAAAATGTTAATGGTACGGGCATCTGGAAGTAATTTTCCGACAGAATCCCTGTCATAGTGAATCTCCATGATCTTATCTCCCGCTGAATCATATTGGCTTTCAACTATTTCAAGAGGAACTTCATTTTCGATAAGGACTATTTTCCCCGATTCAAGCCCTGTAATGCTATCATAGGCATATTTCTCGTGGCAATCCGTCTGGGTATCTTTGTTGTTCTTGGTTTCCTTGCAGACACATTCTATCGGTCTGCCTTCTTTATCATAATTGTAATAATACAAGCGGCTTATCACGAATTTCCCTTTCTCATACCAGTCCCATTTCACCATCTTATCATGTGAGTCATATTTATATTCATGCCTGCCCGAAGTACCATCTGTCCGGCTCCAATCTGTTGATAGAAGGTGTTTGTCCTTGTCATAAGTATTCTTCTCGGTTGATTCGTAATTGGAAATCGGATATACGCTATGGGTTTCTATGGCGTTACCATTATCATCATATTTGGTTTCAGTGGTATATTCAACTTTGCCGCTGTCTTCTGTATAATGTGTCTCTTTGGTTTTCAGCCCTTTGGAATTGTATTCTGTAGCGGCCGTAAGTATCTCTTTTGCATTTGGATTCGCACTGTCAGTAGTTGTAATATACGTTTTTAAAGACTTTATTACAGGCGATTTCTCGTGCTTTTTATGGTATTTGTCGAAGTCAAAATGTGACCCGCTTTTGTTTTTGCAACCAAAGAAAATCAGCACGCAAAGTGCTGATAAGGTGATCGATTTAGAAATTAGGTTCATACTATAGCAATTCTTTATTCCCATCTGAATGTTTTGGCAGCAGCAAAATAAATAACAATACCCCAGACTGCCAGAATTAAAAGTTCTTTCCCAAGATCCTGCAAACCAACCCCTTCAAAAGCAACTTTCCTCATAGCATCATTCAGATAGGTAAGCGGCAATATTTTGGCTATATGCTGTAGCCAAACGGGAAACGCAGAAATGGAAAAAAAAGTACCTGAAAGCAGGAATTGAGGTAAGGTTATGATATTAGCCATGGGTGGAATGGCATTGTCATTTCTGGCAACCCCTGATACAATAAACCCAAAACCCATAAAGACAATCAGACCTATAGTGGATAAAACGAGCATGTTAAGGACCGTAATAAAGCCGTGAACAAGGGTAAAACCAAAAGCGAAATATCCGACCAATATAATAAAAAGAGCCCCGAGTAACGCAAAAACAATCCTGCTTAACCCCTCGCCAAGAATAATATAACTCCGCTTAACAGGTGTTGCAAAAAATCTTTTTAATACCAGAGTTTGCCTTAAACCAAAGAACACGAATGCAGTACCAAATACCCCTGTACTCAGCAAGGCAAAACCAAGCTGACCTGGCAGGATAAAATCAATGGTACTGTATTTGCGTCCCGATACTTCTGATGATCTTATTTCAGCAATATCCTGATGCTCCGGGGCTGCACCAAGATTCATTTTACTGATAATATCATCGAGGATCAACTTTAGCATATTCCCTTTGTCTGCCGAGGCCTTACTTGTTTTCAATGTGATAACATAAAATGGCCTTCCCTTTGGTTGTGTATTCTGAATATTAAGCCAGGCTGCAATATTTCCTTTTTCAAGGGCTTCCTCAACCTCTTTATCTGTCATGTTATCAATGATATTCACGCTGTGGCTGCCCGTAAGCCCCTTTAGTATGGGACTGTTTCTATCCATACTTTTATCAATAGCCACATCCATCTTAAAGGCTCCTCCACCAATAAAACCAAAAACAACGATAAATATAAGCGGAAATACAAGTGTAAAAACAACTGCCGAAGGGCTCTTTATCGTAGAGCTAAAACTGGCTTTGGCCAGCGCCATCATCGCCCTGAACTGACTGTATTTTGGAGTGTTGCTCATTTAATAAAAGTGGTAAGTGATAAGTGGTAAGTAGGACGTGGCAATAGTGGATTAGCGGTGCTTGTTTTCATTTTCAAATTCCCAAATTTTCAAATTTTCAAATAGTTTACTGGTCTCTATACTCATGACCTGTAAGATTGAGAAATACATCTTCAAGGTTCGCTTGCTTTACTTCTGTTTTGCGCTCAAACCCCTCAGCTATCAGATTATCAATCAGGTTTGAAGGAGAGTCGAGGGCGATGATTTCGCCAAGTTCAATAATTCCAACCCTGTCACAAAGGACTTCAGCCTCATCCATATAGTGGGTCGTGATAACAATAGTAGTTCCCGTATCCCGTATTTGTTTAATAAGGTCCCAAAGGTTTCTTCTTGCCTGTGGGTCAAGACCTGTAGTTGGTTCATCCAGAAACACAATTTTTGGTTTATTGATGAGCGTGGTGGCAATTGAAAAACGCTGCTTTTGGCCACCTGAAAGTTCTTTGAATTTTGCTTTTGCCTTGTCCTCCAAAGCTACAGATTTAAGAACTTCATTCTTATCGATCTTTACATTGTAAAGCCCTGCGAATAAATCCAGTAACTGAACCAGGCTCAGGCTTGGATAATAACCGGCAGCTTGCAATTGGACACCGATAATTCCCTTTATTTCAGCCTGGTTTTTATCAACCGATAAACCATCAATAATTACCTCCCCGCTCGTTTTCTCGCGAAGCGTTTCCATAATTTCCAGGGTAGTGGTTTTACCGGCGCCATTTGGTCCAAGCAAGCCGAATATCTCGCCCTCATACACATCAAAACTGATCCCTTTTACAGCAACAAGCTTATCGTATTGTTTGACAAGGTTTTTTACCTGGATGATACAAGGGGCTTCTGGTTTCATTAGATTTTATTTATCCGCAAAATTATCCTAATTATTTACATAGCCAACAGTAGCGGTTTATATTCCTCAAGGCCTTTGAGATACAGCGCAACAGCATCTTCCAGTTTGCCCTTGTAGCTTCCTCCGGCGGCATTGAGATGACCTCCGCCTTCAAAATATTTACCTGCAAATTCATTGGCCGGGAAATCACCTTTTGATCGAAGTGAAAGCTTTACAAGATGCTCCCTGTCAATAATCAGCGCAGCGAACACCACATCGCTTAGCATCAGGGAATAATTCACAAGGCCTTCTGTTTCCCCGGTCACAATTTCGTATTCTTTTAGTTCCGCTTTTGTCACGCTGATATAAGCCGCTCTATATTCCGGCAATACCACAAGTTTGTCTTTGATACACATGCCGAAAAAGCGAAGTCGTTTCTCTGTAAAAGTATCGAACATCATGTCATGAACATGTGAATGCTGTAAGCCCGCATCCATCAAAGCTGCCACAATTCTGTGCACCCTTGCTGTTACATTGGGGTAGCGGAAAGATCCTGAATCCGTAATAATCCCCGTATACAGGCAAGTTGCAATGTCTTTATCTATGAGCGAAAGATCACCCATCTGCTCCATAAAATCGTAGATCAGTTCGGCAGTGGCACATGCATCCGGATTCCAGATATGGAAAATGTCAAATCCCTCCGGATCCAGGTGATGATCGATCATTATTTTGGGGGCAGTTGCTTTTTTCAGGGCATCCGCAAAATATTCTGTCCGTTTATAATTGTTAAAATCGAGGCAGATGATTAGTTCTGCTTCATTCAGATGCTTTAAGGCCTTTTCTTTATCCACAGGCAATGCCAAAACTCCTGGATTACCAGGTAACCAGTGAAGATAAACGCCATAATCTGAGGGACTCACAACAACAGGTTCATGACCTTTTTTAATGAGATAATGAAACATGGCCAACGATGAACCCATGGCATCGCCATCGGGTTTGCTATGGGTGGTGATCAAAATTTTACGGGGGGTGCTCAAAAACGTCTTTAGCTCATCAATTGTCCACATTCTCTTCTCTTCACAAAATTTAAGGGTGCAAGATACGGAAACGGGTGAGAAGTGAGAGGTAATAAGAAGTGAAAGGTGTATTAATGAATCGCCATAGCAATCCTATTTGCTGGCCTGATATTTCTACAAGAACCAACTTATGCGCTTGGCCTTACCGACTCTTGCATTTTTCGTTGCTTGAAGTATTCCAGGATTTCTTCTTTTGTCATCCTGGATAACTTTTCGCTCAATTTGTCCCTTTGCTGACGCATAAATTTAACAGCGTCAAAATGTTTTTCTGTCGTCTTCATATTTTTCAAATTCTCTGGGTGAACGAATTTCTAATTGTTTGTAACCGTATTTGATATTTATTGCGTTATAACCCCTTATTCTGTCAATGTTAACAATATGTTTAAAATTCCAGCTTACTAAAAAGTCTGCACGATTAATTGTGGCTAAAGCAATATGTAGACAGTCGGCGAGACTTGTTTGACCGACAACTTTTTCCGTTATATATTCCTCTGCTAAATCAATAGCCTCTTTTGTTGTTTCAATAAACTCAGTGTTCTCGACTTTAATGCTTTTGACAAGGTCTTTTACCTTCTCCGGTGCGTTTTCGAGTTCATCTTGTGTTACGATTGAAAACAGTAATGTAAATTCGTTATTCAAAAGCCTGTTAAATAATGGAATAGTATGTTCTGAAAACTCCTCATCGTAGTAGCCTCCGAAAACTGAAGTGTCTATATAAATTCGCTGTTTCACGTATTCAAAATTACGAAAATCTTCTTACTTCTTACCTCTCACTTCTCACTCTTCAATAATTCAACAACTCCCTCAACTTCTCCGCCACCCTGTCTTTGTTAGGCAGCATTTCTTTTTCAAGGCCGATATTGAGGGGAACTGCAGGCATATTAGCTGCACCCATAGAAATGACAGGTGCATCAAGCCATTGAAAACATTGTTGTGAAATCCGTCCGGCAACGCTTTCAGCAAAAGAATTAAGGATCTGTTCTTCAGCGAGAACCAGGCATTTGCCATGTGCTTTTACACGTTCCATTACCAAATTTTCATCCATTGGATATAAAGTGCGTAAATCAACGATTTCGATCTGGCCTTCCAATCCCATGGCAGCATTCAATGCCCAGTGAACTCCCATTCCGTAAGTAATTACAACAACTGTATTACCTTTTTTCTCTTGCTCAGGATTTGCTTCGAGAGCGATCCGTCCTTTGCCAAGCGGAATGATATAATCTTTATCAGGTTCAATGGTTTTGGCAGCTTCAGTTCCGGGCACTTTACTCCAGTATAGGCCCTTATGCTCTAACATAACAACAGGGTTTGGATCATGCCAGGCAGCTTTCATCAGGCCTTTCATATCTGCTGCATTTGATGGATAAACAATCTTAATTCCTTTTACGGTTAATAATGCTGATTCGTGGCACCCTGAATGGTAAGGTCCTCCCCCACCGTATGCGCCGATTGGCACTCTCACAACAGAACTAACCGGGAATTTCCCCATCGTCAGATAACAAGATTTAGAAAGCTCTGTAACCAACTGATTGATCCCAGGCCATATATAGTCGCAGAACTGTACTTCAACAATTGGCTTAATTCCAACCGCAGACATACCCGCCGTAGAACCAATAATATATGCTTCCTGGATAGGTGTGTTAAAAACCCGGTCATCGCCATAAGTCTCGGCAAGTGTGGCCGCTTCGCGGAAAACACCTCCAAGGCGGCGGCCCACATCCTGTCCGTATAAAATAGCTTCTTCATGGTCGGCCATAATTTCCCTTACAGCATATAATCCGGCATCTACCATGATAATGGTACGACCTCCTTCAGGACTACGGTTACCTGTTTCTTCTTTAATTGGCGACTCTGCAAACTCATGAAGATAAAGGCTTTCCGGCTCCGGATCCGGCGATCCAACAGCCCTTGCAAATTCCTTTGCTATAAATTCTTTGGCTTCAGTATCAATTTCAATCAATTGTTTTTTTGGTATTCCCGCTTCCAAAAGAGCTGCATATAGATGCAGGATTGGGTCATCCGCAGCGTGTTCTTTCAAGTCTTCTTCAGTCCTGTAAAATTCACGTCTGACCCCTGAAGTATGGTGCCCCAAAAGCGGACATGTAGCGTGCAATAATATAGGACCGCGATTTGTCCGCACATATTCGATACATTCCTGTACTGCCTCATAGGATTTGGCAAAATCAGCTCCATCACACCGCCTGCGTTCCATTCCTTTAAACCCTGCAGCGAACTCATAAGCATCCATGGCACGCATTTCAGCAGCGCTTACGGATATGCCCCAGGTGTTGTCCTGAACCAGGTAAAATATCGGCAACTTATGTAAAACAGCTTCCTGAAATGCTTCGGAAACTTCTCCTTCTGTTATGGAACCATCCCCGAAAGAGCACAAAACAATCGGCGCTTCTTCTGAATTTACTTTTCCTCTTTTTTCGAGATAAGAAATTCCGTGGGCCATGCCTGTAGCCGGGATGGCTTGCATGCCTGTCGCGCTTGATTGATGTGGAATAGTCGGGAAACCCGGTCTTCTTAAAGACGGGTGCGCATAGTAGCTCCTTCCCCCTGAAAATGGATCATCCCGTTTGGCAAGTAATTGGAGCATCAATTCGTAAGGCTCAATTCCCATGCCCATGAGCATACTTGCATCACGGTAATAAGGGCTTGCAAAATCATAAGGTTTTAGTTGCATTCCGGCAGCAAGCTGTATCGCTTCATGACCCCTGGATGTGGAATGCACATATTTCGTGATATCCCGATTTGCTTCATATATATCAGCCATAGCCCTTTCCCGGCACATCAGGCGATAGGCTTTCAGCATTAATTCGTTGTCAATTTTTACTTTGACTTCCTCAGTTTCTGTCATAATTATGTGAAATTGCGACAAATTTAGGGAAATGTGATGGGAAATTTGAAATTTGAAATTGGGCTTTACAGATGAGTGAGGCAGATGCAACAAAAATTGAATCCGGCATTAGGAGATTCTTCTTGAAATTGGGAGGGGTATTAGCTATTGTACTCCATCCATGTTTTTTGTTTTTTTATTGTTTTATAACTTTGCACTTTCTCTTTGACCCTATCAAATTCAGCTTGATCTTCTTTGAGCTGTTATCTTCAGTAATATTGTTTACTGTTATTATTCCAGCGTTATTTCCAATTATATATGCCAAAGATGCATTCTTGAAAAAAAAGAAATATCGGCCAATTTCCATTTTGATAACATTTGTTTGCTATGCATTATGCATTATAACTTTAATTTTGTTATCCTTTTATCAAGCATCAGTAAGTATTAAGATAGGGGAATTTGAATGTATTTTATTGGCTATTTTAATGATTGGACTATTTATTCTGTTTATTTCGAGCTTTTGGTTAAAGATCAGCTTTCACGCCAATGGTGTAGGATTCTTAACAGCGCTTTGCTACATATCTGCATATTTTTGGTATAAGTTCTCCATTGAAATAATCTTTTCGGTACTATTCTTATTTATAACGACTTCCTCCATAATTCTTTGGCAAAGAGTAGCTTCAAGGTCACATACTTTTTTTGAAGTTGCTAGCGGATTTATTGTTGGATTCTTTATCACCATTGTATCACTTTATATTATTGTCTTCCATTCTTATGAATTTTTAGCTAATTAATTCTGAATCAAAAATCCATCCTTACCTTTGAACCCTATGCTTAAAATAACCATCAACGCTAAAAACGAATACGATATCTCCTGGTCAGGAGAACAGATGCTTGTCAATGGCAAGGAAGTGAAACCTGACCTTGTCAAAATTTCGGATACACGGTATCATCTTATTCTTGGTCATAAATCATACAGGATCAATATTCTTTCTAAAACATCTGATAAAGAACTGGCAGTTGAAGTGAACGGAAACAAGTATGATATCAATGTAAAAGACCGGTATGACCTGCTTCTTCATGACCTTGGTATGGATGCTGCTTTGAGCGCCAAAGCTGATTTTATCAAAGCCCCGATGCCGGGCCTGGTTGTCAATATTCTGGTGGAAGAGGGCGAAACAGTTGCCAAAGACACCCCATTGATCATTTTGGAAGCCATGAAGATGGAAAACGTCCTAAAAGCCACTGCGCCAGGCGTTGTTGACAAGATCCAGGTAAAAACCAAAGATGCCGTTGAAAAGAACCAGGTGTTGATAAGTTTCAAGTAAAAGGGCCAGCCTGTTGATAACTGGAGAACCTCTTTTGCCCTCGTTACGGGAAATTGCCTATCTTTGCGCCCAGTTATGAGAAGTTTTCTCCTCTTAATCATAGGCTTAACAAGCCTTTTTTGCACCTTTTCCTGCAAAAGCTCCCAAGAATCCCATATCCGCTTCGAAATGGAACATGACATAAAACTGTACCACCAGGCCATCAAATACGGGGATGTTGGGACAGCTATTGCCGCTATGCAATCATTGCTGGTTTGGGACAGCACCAAAACGAATTATTACGACACACTTTCTGTATTATACTATCATTCTGAAAACTATACACAAGCTGTTCAATCAGCCCAGGTAGTGCTCGACAAAGACCCGGATGATAATAAATTGCTCCAGATTATCTCGCATTCGTATCAATACCTGGGAAGGCAGGACCTCGCAGTGCCATTTTATTTAAGAATTGCAAAAAAACAACCAGACCCTACAGTTCACTACGAAATAGCTGCATGTTACTTTTATATGCGCGATTTCAATAATGTAAAGACCTACGTTGATAGGATCATGTCGGACAAAAGAAGTGATACCACCAAGGTAAATATCAGTTTCAACCAGGGGCACGATCAACAGGACGTACCGGTAAAAGCAGCATGTTATAACCTGTTGGGAACCATGTCTGCCAACGATCACAAGAACGATGAAGCCATGAAAGATTTTAACCAGGCACGTGCCTTATTCCCTGGCTTTGAACTGGCAAAACAGAATATTGGATTCATAAAACAATTGAAAAAATAAAGAAAATTAGACAATTTGGAAATTAGGCAATTAGATAATAATATGAAAAAAATAATTTTGACCTCAATAATGGCTGGATGCTTAGCTTTGATTTCATGTAAACACCATGGAAAAGGCACTGATACAACCACTACAAGTTCCTCCACTCCGGCAGCCACTTCTATGGATCCTGTAAAAGCAGAACGCATTGCACACAATAAAGCGGTATATGATATGGCTGCCAAAGTTCATGACAACTATACCCAGCTTAACGCACTGTACAATATTATGGCTGATGATACGACTAACAGTCTGAGAAACATGGATTCTGTAGCTGAAATTTATCTCAAACTTAATTTGGGCACACCTGCTTTGAAAATGGCAGAGAAAATTCTCGCAAGAGAGCCCGGAAATGAAAAGATGCTTGAACTGAAAGCCGAAGGAGACATGAGCCTCGGTAAAAATGAAGAAGCGCTAAACATAAACAGGCAATTGTTTGACAGAACAAAAAAATTAAAATATCTTTTTAATATCGCAAATGTGCAGCTGCAGACAAATAATATGAAAGATCTCAATGAGACACTTGATAAGATAAAAGCAAATCCAAATTACCAGACTGATTCTATTGAGGTAGCTGACAACCAGAGCGGAATGCTTCAAAAGGTTCCTGCACCGGCAGTTATGAGCTATGTAGAAGCAATGCTTAGCTATCGCAATAAAGATGTTAAAGGCATGTACGCAAAATTAAAGCAAGCGGTTACTATTTTCCCTGATTATATTAATGCAAACAGGGATATTCAGGCAATTATGCAACAAAGTCAGAGAGCGCAACAATAACCTGATAATGAACTTTTATGGTTCAGATTTGTTTTAATGCAAATCCCTGAACCATAATGATTATTCACCCTAAATTTAAATTATGAAAAAAGGCCTTGTATCATTTTTTGGAATTTTCTCTTTGTTTTCCTTTGGAAAACTTCTTCATCACCCTACCATAGAGGGCGAAAGCCAGAAACCCGAAAAAATCCACGAAAAGGACGAAATTAAAACTACATCTATCGTTTCTGATGAACTTGCATTTGCAGGACAACCCGTACCAATGGCCACCCCGGCCGTAAAACGCAGGTTTTATACAGAACTTGCCACTTCCAAATACTGGCGCTTTATCGCGACCAATCTCACCGTTAAATCAGACAGGTACTTCCCTGTCGTCAGACCCATTCTTAAAAAATACGGAATACCCGACGATTTCAAATATATCCCATTGATGGAGAGCGGATTCACCAATAAGGTATCTGTTTCCGGTGCAGCCGGCCCTTGGCAATTAATGCCTGAAACAGCAAAACATTACGGCCTGCTCATGAATAACCAGATTGACGAGAGGTATAATCTGGCACTCTCGACAGACGCAGCCTGCAAATACATCGCTCACCTGCATCATCAATTGGGTGACTGGACCCTTGCTGCCGCTGCCTTTAACAAAGGCCTGGACGGTATTAAGAATGCCGTGGCGAGGCAAAAAACAGCTTCCTACTATACCCTGAAGCTTAACCCGCAGGCTCAGCACTATGTTTTCCGCATCCTGGCTACAAAAGAAGTCGTCGAACATCCATCGAGGCATGGATTTATAAATAAAGCAGCACATTTTCATTACAGCATCCCGACTTTAAGGATAAAAGTAAATAACTCCATTACCAACCTGTCGGCATTTGCTAAAAAGCATGGCATTTCACTTCAAACTTTAAGGGCATATAATCCATGGCTCAGGGCAAACCGCTTTGACAATCCCGGCAGAAAGGTCTGTTACCTGGAAATACCATTGCTGAATGAGTTCTATGTGCCGAAGGTAAATGCGATATAAGGACTTTTCGAACTGCGGCTATTTTTGCCTCTATTCAATTTCTTTAAGCAGGAGCAGCAATTCCACGTCATTGATATTGGATCTTTCTGATTTATCATAGATCGAAATCAGGAAAACAGTCGTTTCCTCAATATAGAGATATGTAATGACCCTTGCGCCTGCGAATTTTCCTTTGCCTTTACTTGCAATTGCAAGTCTGATTTTATAGCAATCGTGACCGATTGATACACCTGATTTAGGATTCTCAACAAGTTGGTCAATTAGTTCTGCATATTCATCTTTAAGGGAGGGATATTTTTTCGCTAGTCTCTTTAGTTCCCCTTTAAATTTGGGAGTAGCTATAATATTATAGCTCATGCAATAAAGCTTTGGCAGATATCCCTTTAAGTTTCCCTTTTTTGATCAGGTTTACTTCATGGACGGACTCCTTAATGTCCTTCATTATTTGTTCTTTGGTTGGCTCATCATCCAACCCGACTTCCTTAATAAAGCCCAGATTTTTTATCAATTCCATGAAAAAGGGGTATTTTTTCTCAGGAACACTTATTGTTATTTGTTTCATTGTTTGATTCTTATCATTCAGGATGTCCTAAAATGGGCAATGCAAATTTAATGGAAATAGTTCCGTCTTGGAAATTGCTCAGCGTTTTCTTTTCAAAGGCCGAGAAACGACTAAGCATCAGATTTGGCTCCAAATCCCCCAAATTTCCCTTAACTTTGCAGGTCGGAAAATCCATAAGAACTACAATTGGAACCCTCCTCGCAATATATTGTTGATATAGGGTTTAATACTAAGAATGATCTCAGCAAAAGCCCCAAAGTCACCCGGTAAGAAATCTTCCTCGAAAGGAAAAGAAACTCCAAAACCTATTCAGGATGAGGTAGTTGAAAACGGTACCATCGAAATTTTCGGTGCGCGCGAACACAACCTCAAAGATATTGACCTGGTATTGCCTCGCAATAAACTTATCGTGTTCACCGGCCTCAGTGGCAGCGGCAAATCCTCTCTCGCATTTGATACCATCTATGCCGAAGGGCAGCGTCGCTACATGGAAACATTCTCGGCTTATGCGCGACAGTTTATGGGCAACATGCAGCGCCCTGATGTGGACAAGATCAACGGACTGAGCCCTGTAATTTCTATTGAGCAAAAAACCGTCAGCAAAAACCCGAGGTCCACCGTCGGTACCATTACTGAAATCTATGACTTTCTCAGGCTCCTTTTTGCACGCGGGTCTGATGCCTATTCCTATGTGACCGGCAAGAAGATGGTGCGCTTTACCGATGAACAGATTCTGAGCGCCATTATGGAGCAGTTTACCGGCAAATCAATATATCTGCTTGCCCCGCTGGTTCGGCGTCGTAAGGGACACTATAGAGAGCTTTTTGAAGGCCTTCAGAAGTCGGGGTATAGCAAAGTACGTGTGGATGGAGATGTGCAGCAGATCGTGCCTAAAATGCAGCTCAGCCGCTACAAGATCCATGATGTAGAACTGGTGGTAGATATCCTGAAAGTTTCTGAAGAAAGCAAACAAAGGCTTCGCGGTTCTATGGATCTTGCTTTCCGCCAGGGGAATGGCTCTATAGCGATTCTTGATTCTGAAACGGACGAACAGCGCTTTTTCAGCCGGAACCTTATGTGCCTCGATTCGGGTATATCTTATGATGAGCCGCAGCCGAACTCTTTCTCCTTCAATTCGCCTTATGGATGGTGCCCCAAATGCAAGGGACTCGGATTTTCGTACCAATTTGAACTCGATGATATTTTTCCCAATAAATCACTAAGCATTAAGGAAGGCGCTATTGCTCCCTGGGGAAAGGATGTTGATTATTGGAATGCCTGTAAGTTAAAAGCTGTACTCATAAAACACGGATATAAAGGCACTGAACCCATCAGCCAGTTGTCTGAAGATTGCATCAATGAAATCCTCTACGGCAGCGAAGAAAAAATAAAAGTAGACTACAATTATACTGAAGTAAGCGTTGATAATGATGGGATTGTAGATTATTTCGAAAAAGTGCTGATCAGCAATACCGGAGACGATCTGAAAGAAAATCTTGAGAATATCGGTCACCTGGCCAACTGCCCCGAATGCAACGGCTACCGCCTGAAAAAAGAAGCCTTGTATTTTAAAGTCGGTGATAAAAACATCGGCGAAGCCTCTGTGCTACAGCTTGATCATTTTTATGAGTGGATCATGGAACAGGTGGGCAATCTTAACTACAAAACCAAACAGGTTGCCGGTGAGATACTTAAAGAGATCGTAACCCGAACCAGGTTCCTGCTGGATGTGGGATTGGATTACCTCACGCTGCACCGCGGCGCTTACTCGCTTTCAGGTGGTGAGGCACAGCGGATCAGGCTGGCCACACAGATCGGTTCGCAGTTGATCAATGTGACTTATATCCTTGATGAGCCAAGCATCGGTCTGCACCAGCGCGATAATATGCGGCTCATTGACGCCCTTAAAAACCTGAGAGACATCGGCAATACGGTCATCGTGGTGGAGCATGACAAGGAGATGATCCTGAACAGCGACTATGTGGTGGACCTCGGCCCGGGTGCGGGTGTACATGGTGGCAAGATCGTGACCGAAGGTACGGTGGATCAACTCATGGATACCGAAAGCATTACCACAAAATACCTGCAGGGCACCCTTTCCATTCCCATCCCTGAAAAGAGGCGGCCGGGATCCGGCGAATTCCTGGAACTCAATGGCGCCAAAGGGCATAACCTCAAGAATGTAAATATTAAACTGCCCCTGGGCACATTGATCTGTGTGACAGGTGTTTCCGGCAGCGGAAAATCATCCCTGATCACCGATACATTGTATCCTGTTCTTAAAAAATATTATTACCGCAGTTCCGCTTATGCCCTGCCGCACAAGAGTGTAGAAGGCCTCAAGCTGCTCGATAAGGTGATTGAAATAGACCAGAGCCCGATAGGGCGCACGCCGCGCAGCAACCCATCTACGTACACCGGTGTTTTTACCCATATCCGCGCGCTGTTTACCCAGCTGCCCGAAGCCAAAATACGCGGGTACCAGCCGGGCAGGTTTTCGTTTAATGTGAAAGGCGGCCGTTGCGAAGAATGTGGCGGCGCGGGACTCAAAGTGATTGAAATGAATTTCCTGCCGGATGTATATGTGGAATGCCCCGTATGCCTCGGCAAAAGATATAACCGCGAAACCCTGGAAGTACGGTACAAAGGCAAGTCTATCAGCGATGTACTGGACATGACGGTGGAACATTCCATTGAGTTTTTTGAAAACATCCCGGCCATTAAAAGGCATGTAAAAACCCTGAATGATGTGGGCCTTGGTTACATCAGGCTCGGGCAGTCATCTACCACCCTCTCGGGCGGGGAAGCGCAACGGGTGAAACTGGCTACCGAACTCGCGAAAAAAGACACCGGCAAAACTTTTTATATACTGGACGAACCCACCACCGGCCTGCATTTTGAAGACATACGCATCCTGATGGACGTCCTTAACAAGCTGGTGGACAGGGGAAATACGGTCCTTGTGATTGAACACAATATGGACGTGATTAAGATGGCGGACCATATCATTGACATGGGCCCAGAGGGCGGCGACAAAGGCGGCAAAATCGTAGCCGAAGGCACACCCGAACAAGTGATCAAAAACAAAAAAAGCATCACCGGGCAGTACCTTGCTATGGAAATGAAGCCGATGTGATGATGTGCTAATGTGATGATGTGCTAATTGGCTAACGCACAAGTGATCAATACTGTCATTTCGACGATAGGAGAAATCTGATACTGGCATACTCATACCCTCAAACTCTCTTGTCATTTCGACGATAGGAGAAATCTGATACTCTTGCGTCAGCCCTAAGTGGATTTATTTTTATTATTTTTGCGTTGGATAAGATATAAACACTTCATACTGTGCAAACGCTTACGATTGATATATTAAACGAAAAGGCCGTAAAACTCCTGAAAGATCTGGAGAACCTGAAGTTGATAAGGGTACGTAAAAAAGCCACCCCTGCCAAAAAAACTGCGAATTTGGTAGAAAAATACAACGGCGCCATGAAAAAGGAGCCCCTGAATGATATTGATTCCCAATTAAAAGAGCTTCGAAACGCATGGCAGTAAAATACCTTTGGGATACCAATAAGGTTATTTACTTTTTGCCAAAGCAGTTCCCTCACCCTGCTGAAAAATTTGTTGTCGATCTCACAAAAGATGCGAAACCTGCTATTTCTTTCGTGACCGAAATTGAATTGCTTTGCTGGAAATCAACTGACCAGAAAAGCCTTGATATCATAAACAGTTTTATCAGTGATTGCGATGTAATTGAATTAGACCAATCCATAAAATTAAAGACTGTAGATATCCGTAAAACCTATAGAACCAAATTGCCCGATGCCATTATTGCCGCAACGGCTATAGTTAATGGCATGACGCTCATTACAGGCAATGTTTCTGATTTCAGCATTGTTAGTGGACTGAAAATCATTAATCCATGGGATATTTGATTGATAGAAAACCTTTAAGGGTTTAAACTCACTCGCGCCAGCCAATTCCACTCTTTCGTTTTTCAAGGAGGGGAAATCCAGGATGATTTTGGAATTTGCAAGGCCGGAGTGGTTATTACCCTCTAACTCACTCGCGCCAGCCTCCCCCTTTGAAGGGGGCAGGGGGATGATCTTCAAAATCAAACACATACCCTCAAACTCATTCGCGTCAGCAATACTCCTCTCCTTCGTTTTTCAAGGAGGGGAAATCCGAGAGGATTTTGGAATTTGCAAGGCCGGAGTGGTTATTACCCGCAAACTCACTCGCGCCAGCCTCCCCCTTTGAAGGGGGCAGGGGGATGATCACAAGCTAAGTTTTGCTAATTTTGCGAGAATGATTCAGCGCGTATACATAGATACTTCTATTGTTGGAGGATATTTCGATGAGGAATTCATAAAAGCAACACATAAACTTTTTGACAGATTGGAAACCGGGGATATGAAATTTGTCATTTCAGATTTACTGGAATTAGAGCTTGCAAATGCCCCTAAACGTGTGAAGAATTTATTGTTAAACTATCCGGAACATTATTTTGAAAAAATAGAATTGACCAACGAAGTCCTTACCCTCGCAGATATGTATATTTCTGAAAAAGTAGTAGGTAAAACAAGCCTTGAAGATTGTCGTCACATAGCCCTTGCAACAATAAACAAGGTAGATGTGCTAGCCAGTTGGAACTTTAAACACATTGTAAACCTTGATAGAATTAAGGGATACAATTCCGTAAATTTAAGAATGGGGTATGCGTTGCTCGAAATAAGAAGCCCGATAGAACTGATTAGCTATGAATAAGAAAAAAACAAAAGCCTTTGACGCTGTAAAAATGATGCGGAATATCCGTGAAAAAATTGGCGCCGAAACCCAGGGTATGACTCTGGAGCAATTGAAATTATATATTGCTGATGGCATCAAAAAAAGCCACAAAGCGATACCGGTTAAGAAATAATTTCATTGTGAAAATGCCTTAACCTCTTTTCAAACTCACTCGCGTCAGCAAATTCCCCTCCTTCGTTTTTCAAGAAGGGGTGGCCTGAAAGGCCGGGGTGGTTTTTTCTCTCGAACTCTGACTCATTTTTGAAAATAGTATGGAATGTTTATTTTCGTAGTAAATTAATAATCAGGCCAAACAGATGTCAACTACAAGGAAATTACAAGTTAAAGGCAACGAAATAACCGTTATCAGCAATGGTGAAATGGATTATATTTCACTCACCGACATGGTAAAAGGCTTTGGTGATGATACAATGATCTACAGTTGGATGAGAAACAGGAATACTGTAGAATTTATCGGGATATGGGAAGAATTGAACAACCCCGCTTTTAAAGGTAACGAATTCGTAACCTTTAAAACCCAGGCCGGCCTCAACAGTTTCAATCTTACGCCAAGGAAATGGATAGAAGCTACCAATGCAATAGGCTTCATTTCCAAAGCAGGGCGCTATGGCGGCGGCACGTATGCCCACAAAGATATTGCATTCGAGTTTGGGATGTGGATCAGCGCCGAATTCAAAATATACCTGATCAAAGAATTCCAACGCCTGAAAGAAGATGAAAATCTGAGACTGAAATCCGGATGGAGTTTTCAGCGGACACTAGCCAAAGTAAACTATAAAATACATACCGACGCCATCAAGGAAAACCTTGTTCCTGAAAAACTTACGAAGCAACAAATAAATGATGTGTATGCCGGCGAAGCAGATCTTTTGAACATGGCTTTATTTGGCATGACTGCAAAAACATGGAGGGATGCAAACAAAGGCAAAGAAGGAAACATCCGCGATCATGCCACCCTCGAGCAACTCGTTGTCCTCTCAAATCTTGAAAGCCTCAATGCCGTTTTAATTCATCAGGGACTCACACAGCCTCAAAGAATTACGCAGTTGAATGATATCGCCATTCAACAAATGAAATCACTATCCGGAAATAAACAGTTGAACAAGCTGAAAACCAATTAGTCACTGTGTTGATGTGATAATGAGACAATTGCTTTCGCATTCAAACACTCATTCGCGTCAGCAATATTCCCCTCTTTCGTTTTTCAATGAGGGGAAATCCGGGAGGATTTTGGAATTTGCAAGGCCAGCCTGTCCTGACTTCTTTGGGAGGGTGGTTTATACTCCGTCGAATTCAATGGGTTTAAAAACCGATCTGGAACCAGACAAAAAGCGGATGCGATGAATATTGAACCAATTCCAGTATTTTTGTGTAAGTTTTAACATAAATTTGTTCCAATGAAAGTAGTGCTTGATATACAGGATAATAAAGTAGATTATATACTTAACTGGCTTAAGCAATTCAATTTTGTTAAAATAAGCATTGGAAAAAACGCCAAAGCAAAGGCTGAAGCAGAAGAATTGAAAAACAAAGCGGCCCGCCAAAACAAAATGCAGGAAATGCTCTTGAAAGGGCCAGTTATGACTGACGCTCAATATCATGATTTCCTTGAAAAACGCAATCAATTCTCCGCTTGGAAATAATTTGTGTTGACACGGATATTCTTATTGAATACAACCGTAAGAAAACAAAATCCGAGTCTATTCTTTACAGGCTTACCGGCGAATATGATATTGCTGTTACTACCATTACGGTTTACGAAATATTAAGGGGAGATAACCAGGATGAAGATCGCTTTTGGAAAGAATATTTCGCAAGTATAAAAGTATTACCATTCAGTGTTGAAACGGCTGAAACAGCTGCAAAAATATACAAATCATTAAAAAGCAACATGATAGATATGCCCGACTTACTGATCGGAGCAATTGCCTTTCATGAAAATATTCCTCTCGCAACTCTCAACAAAAAACATTTCCAACGGATCCCGGGTTTGAAATTACTGGATTTTTAAAACTCAGACCATTCAACAAATGAAATCACTATCCGGAAATAAACAGTTGAACAAACTGAAATGATCCGATAGATCGACCAAACCTATAAGGTTTGGGAAACCTTATAGGTTTTAAGCCAGGAAATCATACATTTGGCAAATGATACCCAAGCCAGATTTTAATTATGCTTTTCTATGTGGTGACCAGCCAACTACATGTCCAAAATGCGCTGATATTCTGATGCTTGAATTCAACAGAGCCATCTGACCTGTTGTTCAGGAGTTTAATAAGTCTATTACGATGTTCTGTTTTGTTGTATTCTTGGCCAGTCAATTCCTTTTGAAGCATTTGAAAATAGTCTTCAATAATCAATTCGACTTCAATATCTGACCAATCAGCCATTTCGTCTTCTGGATTTACCCCGCTCATTTTAAAGTGCTAATGTAGGGGATTTTGA
>Ga0207007_1038_pt1 | contig 33412 bp, 26 predicted proteins | sample Alteio_BWMinCont_85_FD_153487 | JGI IMG/M metagenome (GOLD analysis project Ga0207007, IMG submission 153487) | Enriched cells from forest soil in Barre Woods Harvard Forest LTER site, Petersham, Massachusetts, United States -... | ecosystem: Environmental > Terrestrial > Soil > Temperate forest >...
ACAGAAGAAGATAAACTTGATTTGGCCAGAGACCTTATTCAAAAGGCAAAAGATCAAAATGTGGGTTTGTTTTTACCGGCAGATAGCCTGGCAGCCGACAATTTCAGTAATGATGCAAATATTAAAGTGGAAGAATCAGACAATATCAGCGGTGACAGGATGGGATTGGACATAGGGCCTAAAGCGATAGAAGATTATAAGGCGATATTAATGAAATCCAAAACCATTCTTTGGAATGGGCCAATGGGTGTTTTTGAATTGAGCAATTTTGAGAATGGGACCAAACAAATTGCATTTGCAGTTGCAGAATCGACCTCAAAAGGAGCATTTTCATTGATAGGAGGAGGGGATTCTGTGGCGGCAATTAATAAATTCGGGCTTGAGGATCAGGTGAGTTATGTATCTACAGGTGGTGGAGCCATGCTAGAATACCTGGAAGGAATGGAATTACCAGGAATTGAGGCGATCAGAAATAATTGACAGCAGAGCGTTTATAATTGAACATAATTGCATTTTGATATTTGAAAATGTAGTACCTTTGCCGCTTCTATTAATTAGAAGACGATAAACCACATGGCAGTTAAAATCAGACTACAGCGTCAGGGACGCAAAAAAAAACCCTATTACCATATCGTAATTGCGGATTCCCGCTCACCACGTGATGGTAAATTCATAGAGAGAATTGGTATCTATAACCCGAATACCAATCCGGCAACCATTGACCTTGACGGTGATAAGGCTTTGGACTGGATGGCAAAAGGAGCTCAACCAACCGACACATGCAGGGCTATATTATCTTATAAAGGGGTAATGTACCGCAAACATCTTGCAAGAGGAATTGCGAAAAGCGCATTGACCCAGGAAGAAGCAGATGCAAAATTTGCGGCATGGATGGAAGATAAGGCAAACAAAATTGACCAAAAAGTTGCAGGCCTGAAAGATAAAGTGGATTTAGAGCAACGTACAAGGTTGGAACGTGAAGCTTTGGTGGCACACAAACGCGCCAAGGATATCATGACAAAAAATAATCCTGAGCCTGTAGCCGAAGAAGCTGAAAGAACTGAAGCGGAACCAGAAGCAAGTGTTGCTGAAACAGAAGCTCCTATTGCTGAAGCAGAGACCGCTGAAGCTCCTGTTGCAGAAGCAAATGAAGTAGCTGCCGAGGAAAAGGAAACCCCTGCCGAGGAAGCAGCACCCGCAAACGAATAATTAGTATGCCTGTTTGGAAGCTTGATGACGGCATCCTCTTAGGCAAAATACTCAAACCATACGGCTACCGTGGCTTTGTCCGGGTAGCCTTTTTTATTTCCGGGCTGGAGAAGGTTCTGTCTGAAGGGAAATTCATTTTTATAGAATGGATAGGTAAGCCTGTTCCATATTTAATCCAGGAGATTTTATGGGACGATGATAAAACAGCAAGGCTGAAGTTTGTGGATGTTGAGAGCCTTGATGATGCCTCAAAATTAATTAGCAGGTCTGTTGTCCTTTCTGAAAAATCTGTCCCGAAAAGATTATTGAAAAGCTTAGAATCTGAGGAATTGATTGACTATAAGGTATTTGATATACAAAATAAACTACTGGGCTTTGTCACAGGTCTTGATGAAAGCGGCAAACAGAGCATTCTTGAAGTCAAACTGGATGAGAGGGAATTCCTGATCCCATTTCATGAAGACCTGGTTAAGTCAATAAACTCTAAAAGAAAAGAGATTATTGTTGATCTGCCGGAAGGCCTGTTAGATCTTTAAAGATTACTGAAGACCAGGGATAATTTTCTGATAAGGCAAGTCTCCCATAAAATTATTCCATTCAAGCGGGGATAAATTCCGTGTTATTTTTTTCTCGAGCCTGTTTACAATATCCTGTTTATCAATATCGTATATGAAAATGTTTTTATCCTTTCCACCTGAATATACTTTTTTGCCTCCGGGTCCAATGGCCATGCAGGTTACCCAGCCATCATGCTCACTAAATACAATGGCAGGATAGCTTGTATTCCATTCCCATAATTTTACTTTTCCATCAAGGCCTGAGCTGGCCAATAAATTCCCCCGTCCAAATGCCACTGCACTTAAGGCTGTTTTATGTCCGCTTAGCGCTTCAGCAAGAGCGGATTTATGTTTACCTAATTTATTCGCTAAAGGGGCGTCGGGTTGATCCGTATAATATATTTTTAAGGAACCATCCGAAAATGCGGCTGCAACCACGCTTCCATCATCGTTGAAACTTAAACCCGTCACCTCACTGCCAGCCTTATCTTTGATAAGAAGGGTAGGAACATTGTCCTTTTCATTTTTATTGATCAAATAGATAGATCCATCCTCAGTTCCAACGGCCACCAGATTTTTTTCCTTTGAGTACGCCAATGAAAGAATAGGTTTCCCCAGAGTATCTTTACTCTGTGTATTATTCTGTAGATTATAATATATAATCATTTTATCAAGGCCCACAGATATCAATTCATTATTTGCAAATGCGATGCAAGTAATTTTATCGGCATGCACAGATAATTTTAAGGGTTTGTCTTTTATGTTATTCACACTCCACAAATAAATAAAATGACCGGATGAGGCAGCAAGCCATTTGTTGTCAGAAGAAAATGCAAGGGAGGTGAATTCATTATCACCCGACATTAAAGTTGATGATTCGTGCTGCGCGGCCTGCAAATCCCATAAAATTAATTTACCATCATCCCCTCCCGAAGCCAGATAACGGTTGTCAGGGGAAATTGCGAGACCTTTTACAATCCCTGAATGTCCTTTTAAAATGTACTTGTCATTATCGCTAAATGCCTTATTTGCATCATACAGCGCGGTCATGATATCGGCATTGAAAGAATCTTTTTTGTTTGTGAGGTTCAGTTTGTAAGCCTCCAATGCCAGGAGCCCCTTAACATTTTTTTCATCATTATCCTTGCCATAGCCTATAGATTGACCCGCCAGGAACTTGGCCAGGTTATACTGGCTTTGATCTTGTGCTACCTGCTCGTTAGATAATGCAAGTACCTTAAGGCTATCCGCTTTAGCCTTTTCGTCCTGGGCTAATTGCTTTTCAATCTTTGCCCTTTTTTCAGATTGCTCTGCGGATAATTTGGCTAACTCGGCTTTATTCCTCTGAATCCGTGTTTGAATGGTCTGAATATCAGCTAATCTTCTTTGTCTTTCTGCTTCGAGTTTTTGTTTTTCAGCTTTACCGGTTTGGTCTAAGGCCATTTTTCGCTGTTCCTCTGCTATATTAAAATTTTTCTCAGCCTCAGCTGCGCTTTTTACAGCTGTTTTCTCTGCTGATTCTGCTTTAGATTGCTGTTTTATCGCCTCTTTAGCACTCTTGAATGCAATATTTTGCTCGATTACCGCCCATAGGGTTAATGCACCTGCACATAAAAGAAAAACGATAACAATTACATTGGTAATGAGCCTTCTTCTTTTCTTTTCAGCAAGCATCCTTTCTTTTCCGGCAATACTCTCTTCAAGAAAATGCATACTCTTTTCAAAATGCTCGTTGTATTGTTCAGCCCATGCCTTGTGTGGGTCATTTTCTTCCTTCCATTCCAAAGCTACAGAAAGCTCAGGATCGCGCCACAAACCCGCAGCACCGGCTTGGAAAAGCACAGCAGCATCAGAGAGCCGTTGGTACATCTGTGCCGAATCGAACTCTTCATCAACCCATTGTTCCAGGCGTTTCCAGTTACGCATCAAGCTTTCATGAGAAATATCAACCATTGTTTCTGGCAATAATTCTACGCCTACGGGTGGCATAATAAATCCCCTTCCACTTTTTCTGAAAACTTCGAGGGTTTCAATGACACTTTTTTCGCTCGCTTTCGTAATTGCACAAATATCTTTCAGTCTCGTTGGTCTTCTTATGCCCCTATTGTCACTGCCTTTTACGGTAATACATTTGAAAATCAGCTCCGCCAGTTTTTTCTGTTTTTCATTCAGTTCAGCAAAAGCTTCATTTGCATGTTGGTTCAATGCATGCTCCATGGTACCTATGGCATTGTAGTTTACAAGATCCATTGGTTCACCTGGCTCTCCTGTTTTTTCCCTGTTTTCCCAGGTACGCATCAGGGCATGCTGTAAAATAGGTAATTGATCCTGGTTGTTGCTCATATCATTAAGCAACTGCTGCACCAGCCTTGGGGCTATTTTACCATGTGCATAATTTACGGGGCCTTCCACAACCAGTTTATAATGTTCCCGGTTCAGCCGGGGAATAAGGTACTGCCCATCGTTAATTGCTTCAGGCAGTCCTTCAAAAGCGGCGCAATCACCCAGAAAATCAGCCCTTAAGGTTATTACAACATATATTCCTGCATCTTGCTGACGAACAGCCTCAATTAATAAATTCACAAATTGAGTGGCATGTTTTTGGGCTTCCAAATCATTTTCGGAAGCAAAACGGAACAATTCTTCGAACTGGTCAGCCAGTATAAGAATATTTGTGCCTCTTTTAATGTTAGCCCTTACTATTTGCACCAGCCCCAGAGCGCTTTCATTCAATATCTCGAAAGCATCGTCAACCTTGCTCCGGTTTTCTTTACCGATGCCGAATACATTTTGATGGAACAACGCTTTTGCCAGGTTGAAGATCGGGTTTGCACCCGGTCTCATAATTGCTATTAGCCATTCCGAACTACCACCGGCATTGTATCCGTTATAGAGCCTGGCAAGAAGACCTGCTCTTACCAATGATGATTTTCCACTCCCGGAGGTGCCGACAACAGATACAAAATGATATAAAGCAAGTTTTCTGAGAAGTTCTTCAACCTGGTGTTCTCGTCCAAAAAATAAAGGACTCTCCGCAACATCAAACGGCCTCAAACCGGGGAATGGGTTTTCTGCCAATGAAGCACTTATTTTAGAATTTGCCACTTATATCAGTTTTTCTAAGGTGTTTACGTCCCAACGAAAGGTCAAAAATACTAATTCCGTACAAACTCAAAACGTTTTAATAGTTAAACTTGCCCGGAACTCTTATAATTAAGGACAAGTTTCCCCTTAAATTGTTTTCAACACTGAAGGAGTGTCCGATAAATGAAACTTCTATCAAAGAAAATGCTGTTTTTCTGAAAATTGTCTATTTTTGGCTCATAGTTATCCAGATAAATATCAGCCTGGGATGGGAAAAGAAGATAAATTCGATTTAAAAAAGCTTGCAGAATGTTCTTAGGGAGCTCAAAAAGAGATATTCAGTCCTTAAAGGAGAGGACTGATAAGGCTATTAAAGGCAATGAATTTCATCCTATTGAAATAGAGGAGGATGGTGAAATAGGGGAGCTTGGCAAGAATTTTAATAGTCTTGGCCTGAGACTTAATGAGGCCATTGTTAAAATAAATGAGTTGGCTAAACTTTCAGAGCAAAACAAGGAACTTTCGGACAAACTTGTTGAATACCAGAGCTCTATTGATCAATTGTCAATAATCGGTGAACTTGGACAAAAGGTAACCTCTACACTCAGTATCCAGGAAATGTTTCAAAAACTTTCTGAGATCATCAATTCGATGATGGACGCATCTGTCATCTTATTAGGAGTCGTTGACAGAAAGAAAAAATTAAAGTTTTACAGATCACCCGAGTTTCCTTCTGATGCCAAGGATCCGCCCTCAGTCAACGAAACAACTGTTGCGGAGTGGAGTCTCGCCAATAAAATAGACGTATTTCTTGATGATGCTGAGAAGGATTACAGTCGTTATTTTTTCGACCCGATCATAAGCCTTGACATGATGCCGGCAAAATCGGTTATCTGTTATCCAATGACCCGTAATGAGCAGGGTGTTGGTGTTTTATGTATCTTTAGTTATCGAAAAAATGCTTATAATGATTATCATCTGAGTATGATCCGGTCTTTAATGACTTATGTTGGAGTTGCTATTGAAAATTCCGCTGTTTACGAAGAATTAAAAGCTACCCAATCTCAATTGGTACAATCAGAGAAAATGGCATCACTTGGACAGTTGACTGCTGGAATAGCTCATGAAATAAATAATCCTATCAATTTCGTTTCGGCAGGCATTGAATCATTAAAAAGTAATTACCAGGAAATTAAGGGACTGCTTGGTGAGTACATGGATCTTAAACCGGGCGAGGATAATAATGAGAAGTTAATAACCATAGAAAAACATAAAAAGGATATTGAAATAGAGATTCTGTTGCATGAAATTGAAGAATTATATGGCAGTATTAAAAATGGTGCGAGCAGAACAACCGAAATTGTTAAGAACCTAAGGAATTTCACACGCCTTGATGAAAACGAATTTAAACTGTCAAATCTGGAAGATGGGCTTGATTCAACACTTGTAATATTAAACAGCCAATTAAAGGACAGAATCGAAGTAATTAAGGAATATGGCCATTTGCCATTGGTTAACTGTTTCCCTGGACAAATTAACCAGGTTTTCATAAATATTCTTAATAACGCAGCACAAGCTATTGAGGGTCAGGGTAAAATCTGGATAAAGACTCAGGTAGAAAATGGATTTGCCGAAATAAGAATAAAAGACTCTGGCATCGGAATGAGTGAAGAAACTAAAAACAAAATATTCGATCCTTTTTTTACAACTAAAGATGTTGGAATCGGGACTGGTCTCGGACTTTCTATTTCTTATGGAATTATTGAAAAGCACCATGGAGCAATATCTGTTGAGAGCACTCCTGGTGAGGGAACACAATTCACTATCAAAATACCTTTAAACCTAAATTAGTATAATGGAAGAACAGGAAAAACCCACAATTCTTTACATCGATGATGAGGAAGACAACCTGGTGGTGTTTAAAGCAGCATTCAGAAGGGATTATCATATATTTACGGCACTTTCAGCAGAAGAGGGGATGGAAATCCTTAAAAAAAATAGCATACCTATTATAATAACGGATCAGAGAATGCCTTCCATGACGGGTATTCAGTTCTTGCAAAGCCTGCCTGATGAACCTGAAACGATCAGGATGATACTTACAGGCTTTAGTGATATTGAAGCCGTAATAGATGCCATTAATACGGGGAAAGTATATCGATACATTACCAAACCCTGGAATAAAGATGAGTTAAAGATAACCCTGGACAAAGCTTATGAAACCTTTAGTCTGAGGCATAAAAACAGGGTATTGATTGAAGAACTTCGGGAAGCAAATGATTCTCTTGAAGAAAAGGTGGCTGACAGAACAGAAACCATCAACAAGCAAAAAGTAGAGATAGAAGACCTGCTTCTTAATATCCTTCCGTTTGAAATTGCTGAGGAGCTTAAAAAATTCGGCAAATCGGCTCCAAGAAGACACGAGAATGCGACAGTAATGTTTGCCGATATTCATAACTTTACTAAAATTGGTGAAACCCTTACCCCTGAACTGTTGGTTGATGAACTAGATAAATGTTTCAGGGCATTTGATGAGATCATTGAAAAATATGGGATTGAAAAGATCAAAACAGTTGGAGATGCTTATTTATGTGTTGGCGGACTACCTACAGCCGATAAGTCTCACCCCGAGAAGGTTGTACAAGCCGCGTTGGAAATGCAACGCTACATGGAAAAATACAGGAAGGAAAAAGAAAAAACCGGCGGTATCGGTTTTTCAATTCGTATTGGTATTCATTCCGGTCCTGTTGTGGCAGGTGTAGTAGGGGCAAAGAAATTTGCATACGATATATGGGGGGATACTGTTAATACCGCAGCAAGAATGGAAAGTAGTTGTGAAGTGAACAAGATAAATATATCCGCCACCACTTACGAGTTTGTAAAGGATAAATTTGTTTGTACATACAGAGGCAAAATCGAGGCAAAAAATAAAGGAGAGATTGATATGTATTATGTTGAGTCTGAAAAACATTAATATTGTCGACGATCATCTTATTTGAAAACAGAAAAAATAATTTAGTATATGGATTATGAAAAGGCGAAGGCTTTTGTTTTTGCTAAATTGACGGCAGACTTGTTACCCGTCCTCACATATCATGGTATTCACCATACACAGGATGTGCTGACAGCCGCATTGATGCTCGCCAAAGCTGAACAGATTTCTCCTGCCGACACACACTTGATTAAGACTGCTGCACTATTTCACGATATAGGCTTTACGGTACAGTATAAGAATCATGAGGAGGTCGGTTGTGATATTGCCAGAAAAAGTCTGCCCCATTTTGGATATAACCCTGTGCAGATAGAAGAAATATGTGGCATGATCATGGCCACTAAAATACCCCAAAACCCAAAGACACCCTTGGAGGAAATCCTTTGCGATGCAGACCTTGATTATCTAGGCAGGAAAGATTTCTATCCCATTTCAAATACTTTATACAGGGAATCACTTCATTATGGATTTGTCAAAAACGAAATGGAGTGGGACCGGCTCCAGGTAAAGTTTTTTGAGAACCATCACTACTTTACAAAAACAGCCAATTCACTAAGGCTTGAGGAGAAAAATAAGCGCCTGCAAGAATTAAAGGATATTGTTGAGAAATATGACGAGGAAAGGGCAGGCTATGAGTAGCTGCGTTTTAATATTAAGTGATGTCTGACGCTAAACCTCAAATCGTTTTTATTCATGGTATGTTTGTAACCAACAAATGTTGGGCTAACTGGTTACCGTATTTTGAATCCAAAGGCTATCAATGTTTTGCCCCTGCATGGCCTTATAAAGACGAAGCACCCGAAAACCTTAGAAAAAAACATCCGGATATGCTAGGAGAAGGCCATGTTCATCTTCTTGACATAGTTGCGCATTATGAAAAATTCATCAATTCTTTACCAAGCCCCCCTATCCTTATCGGTCACAGTATGGGTGCATTGGTGGTTCAGTTGTTATTGAATAAAGGTTTGGGATCGCGTGGGGTAGTCATTGACAGTGCACCTCCCTTAGGTGTTCTTTCTACGGAATTTTCTTTGTTCAAAGCCAACTGGCCAGTTCTTAATCCATTCATAAACAAATACAAACCTGCATTATGGACTGAAAAGCAATTCCAGTACGCTTTTGCCGACCATATCACCGGTGATGAATTAAACCTGGCTTTCCAGGATATTGTACCCCAGGGAAAACTGGTTGCACGTGATTCTTTAACTTCAGCGGCAAAGATCAATTTCAAAGCAAAGACAAAACCGTTGCTATTTATTGCAGGCGAAAAAGATAAGATCATTCCAGCTTCCCTTAACAAAACTAATTTCAATAAATATAAGAACGCGCCATCCAAAACAGAATTCAGGAGGTTCCCAAACCGAAGGCACAATTTAATTATGGACAAGGGTTGGGAAGAAATAGCGGCTTCTATCTATGAATGGATCAACCATTTACAGGATAATAGCAATTAATTAAATTAACTAGTAAGTCAGGTTATAAATTGCCGCTGCTTCGTCAGCAGAAATAGCTCTGTTATAGATCCGTACATCATCAATTGAACCAACATAGCCTTTATTGGCAATGATCAGATTACTCACTCCGACCGAAAGCTTTTCGGGATAAGATTTTTGAAGAATACCATTCCAATAGAGTTTCGTATTTGTGCCATCATTCGTTGCAGTAATATTTACCCATTTCCCGTTGGTTACTACTGAGTCACTTGCACTGGCTCCGGTGAGATGGGTCAATTCACCATCAAAATCACCTAGAAAAGTACCAATTTTATGAACATTCAGGTATAATGAACCCACGGCTCCTGTAATAACCTGTAGTGCGGAGGCATTTTTTTTCGTTTTAATCCAGATGGATAAAGTCGCACCTTTTGCATTATAGTCATTAAATGCCAGTACAGTAATTGCTTTTTTGGTCCCGTCACAATAATAGGCCCCGTGGCTTTTCCCAAACCTGTCGTGTGCGGGTTTGGCATTGTTTACAATCCCATTTCGCCCATTGCCACTTGAGTCATTGGCATTTCCGTTAAGTGGATACCAGGCAATAAGTCCATTGGTCAGGTTTACCTGAGCGCTAAGCTTGGTTAGGGTACATACCATCGCCACGATGATGCAGAATAGAAAGAATTTTTTCATAACCCCAAAAGTTTACACAAAAATAGCAATTTCTAACCGAATTAGTCTACGTATATTTATTCAAGATCCAGTGGATAGGATATACCAATGGTTGTGAGCACACCCGCTGCATATATGGTTCCGCGATAAGGCAGGTCTTTGACTGTGTAAAAGAAACCATATTCACCTATAGCTCCTATATCAATTTTGATTTTAGAAATCTGAAAATTAAGACCAATACCGCCCTGGGGGCCTCCGTTCGCTCTGTGCATATTGCTGGTGGCGTATATGGTTTTATTATCATTTGTATAACTTCCATAAAACAGGTATCCGGCATATAACCCGGCTGTGTAATAGAAATTTATATGTTTTACGATCTGGTAGCTCCATTTCATCCGCCCGTAGATATCTACGTATTCAAACATCATGTTTGACGCGAAATCCTTCGGATCTTTAACTTCCGGTTTTAATACTATCGGGCCGGTTTCCTCCTGGCTGAACATAAACCCTGTATTTATGAATAGGTGATCGAGGCGGTCAAATTCGGCAAAGATGCCTCCATTGTACACCGGTTTGTAAGTAAAGTCGTGAATATCTGTATACACACCTGAAGGGTATGTATAGCCACCTGATAAGCCAAAATTAGGCAAATCCTGTGCTTTTACACTGATTTTCAAACATATAAATGCCAAAACTACCAGTAAATATATTTTTTTCATTTCGATTTTTCTGAATTGAGGTGCGAAATTAAAGATTTGAGCCCAAAACGGGGCAACTAAACTGTTTAGTATTGATAATGGGACAAAGATGCCGAAGCTGGGAATAGCGGGGCAACTAAACTGTTTGATATTGCGTCTTATTTAATATTGGAATTTGTAATTTGGTATCCTTCAGTTTTTTTTGCGAAAAATTGTATATTTGATACAAAACCACCTACATGCACAAATCATTGCTGATTATATTTTTTGCCGTATGTTATAGATTTATTTCATTCGGGCAGATCGAGGGGGCGAATATAATTCTAACGACAGGTGACGCCTGGCTGAGTTTTGATTGTAAAGGAGTACATTTTATTGACAAAAGCAATCAATCATCGTATGATCTTTCAAGTTCTATATCTGATACTTTTGGGAATATCTTATTCTCAGTTCGCGATAGCGTTATTTATGACAAGAATGATGCAAGAATAACAAATCTGGACAGCTTTTCTTATTCTTCGATTTTAGATTTCGATCTGATAGTACCAAACCCTCAGAACATTGCCGAATATTATATTTTCTACGGGTGGTATGGTAGTAAGTTATTAAATCACTACTGTACTTACAACGTTATTGCAAAGAAAATCACTTCAAAGGGATTATTGAGTTCTGGCGAAAGCTACATTGCTTCCGCTAAAGTGCCTGGGAAACAGGCTTATTGGTTATTTTTTTCCAGCGGAAATGATATTTCGGCTTATTTGATTGACAATGCTGGCCTACATTCTAACCCGGTCACATCCAAAAAATTCCCTTCAATTTATCCAGAGTTGGTTCGTATGAACAACGAATGCAGTCAATTATTGTACTCTTTGCCAATGTCGCCAGGGGATTCAGTTCAAATGATAATTCTTGACTTTGATAAATCGCTGGGCACGTTCTATATGGATACGTCATTTATAATTCATAATTCAGGCTTAACTGGAGGTTGTTTTCGGGGTTATATTGCTATTTCTCCCGACAGTAAGAAATTATATTTTCCAACAGGCTGTGGATGTGGCGCATGCAAGACATTTAGCATTGTTCAATATGATTTAAGCAAAAGAAATGCAGACACTATTATTAATTCGGCTATTACTGTTTATTACGGGGACAAAAACAGAAGAGACTGGACTGAATGGATAAATGGTCCGGATTGCAAGCTTTATAATTCTGATTACAATTATAATTTTGGGATTATCAATAATCCTGATTTTAAAGGGATTGCGAGCGGTTACACTATTATGAATACTAAGACTTTTTCAAGTTATCAACCTGCTAATTTCCTCACCCGCCAGGATTATTGGCCTTCTTTTTCTATTGACACGGCCACAAATAATTCATTAGAACTCATATTTACTTACAATGCACCAAAAGCCGGTGAAACTTATCTGTGGGATTTTGGTGATCCGTCATCAGGGTCCTTAAATCATGATACAGGTAAAACAGCCTCACACGTATTTGTTCCGAGCAATGTTTATTATGTAAGACTTTTGGTTTTCAACAATGGGTATCACACTACATTCACCAGGCTAGTTTGTGTTCATCAAGGTATTATCACTCCGGTAAAGGATACCGTACTATGTATTCTTGACAGTTTAAAACTGGATGCAGGAAATCCGGGATCAAAATTTTTATGGTCGAATGGCGATACTTCTGAAACTACAATCATTGAGAAAACCGGTAAATATTGGATAAGAATAGTTAATGACCATGCAATACTTAGCGATACTTTTACTGTAGGTCTAAAGAATATTTATTTAAACCTTGGCAAGGATGTTTCAGTTTGCAAAGGAAATGATTATATGTTTTCCTCCAATATAAAGGATGCCAACTATTTATGGTCAACCGGAGATACAAGTTCCTATATTTTGGCCAAACAGCCCGGTGTATATTGGCTAAAGGTAGATTCAGTAGGTTGTATAGGATATGATTCAGTAAATCTGGCTATTATAAATCTACCAAAAGTCAATATCGGGCCGGACACCGCAATATGCTCAGGCACAGTACTGAAACTTAGATCAAATATTTCAAATGCCTCATATTTATGGTCAACCGGTGATACTACCGTTTCGATTTTAATTGAAAATCCCAGTGTATATTGGCTAAGGGTTGATTCAGTTGGTTGTTATGGTTATGACACCATTCTGGTGACTGTTAACCCTCTACCAGATATTGTCCCGCATCCGGTAACCTATTTTTGTGTTTATGACAGCGCCAGTATTCAACTCACTGAAAATGCATCATATTCTTATAAGTGGGAGACCGGGGATACAACTGCATCCATAAGGGTAAGTGAGCCAGGTATTTATAATCTGATTTTAAAAACCGATAAAGGCTGTGTGATAACAGATAGTTTTATCGTAAAATCAAATTGCCCCGGTAAATGGTTTATGCCTGATGTTTTTTCGCCAAATGGTGACGGGCATAATGATAGTTTTAAAGCAATCGGTATTGATATCACAGCTTTCAATATGAGTGTATATAACCGATGGGGAGAATGTGTTTTCACATCAACGGATGTTAACAAAGGCTGGGATGGAACATTTAAAGGGTTAAAAGCACCGGAAGACATTTACCTGTATATGGCGAATTGTCAATTTCCCGGCCAGCCAAAGCAGTTTGCGAAAGGAACGGTCCTTTTAGTAAGATAGTAATGTTATCATCGTAAATAATAAGACTATGAAAACTCCGGATAACAAATCAGGCAAAATCCTAACCCTGCATCCGCAGGGCAAATCGGGAAGAAATATTGATGTTGGGAAATATGACCTGCTCAAAGATGCGATACTATCAACCCTGAAAGGCAAAGAGCTTACCCACAATGAATTATTTCATGAGCTCAGGGCAAAATTAAAAGCAGGATTTGAAGGTAACCTGGATTGGTATGCAGAAACGCTAAAACTTGACCTGGAAGCCCGAAACCTTATTGATAGAACGGCTTCTAAACCTCAGAGGTATAAGCTGAAAGAGGTATAAAGGGCATACCCGGAAGAGCCTGTCTTGTAAACATTTCCCAAGAGGGGTTTGTTAGTTGGAAAATCTTCTCCAGTCCTTATGACAAAATTCTTTAAGTCTTCCTGGCAACTCATCAAAGAAACCGGGACAGAATTCTCTAATGACAATGCAAGTACATTGGCTTCGGCCCTGTCATATAATACTTTGTTTTCTTTGGCTCCCATTCTTATCATTGTCATAGCCCTGGGAGGGATGATTTTTGGCCACCAGGCCGTGGAGGGAGAAATCTTTAACCAGTTCAAATCATTTATAGGGGCTGATGGTGCAAAGCAATTACAGGATTTGCTGAAAAGTGCTTACCAACCGGGCAAAAGTATTGTTACTACTATTATAGCCACGGTATTGCTCATTTTTGGCGCTACTTCTGTTTTCTATCAATTGCAAATGTCTCTCAATACAATATGGCAGGTAAAACCCAAACCCAAGAAAAGCCTTCTCAAATATCTACGCGATAGGGTATTGTCTTTTGGACTCATCATCGCCATTGGTTTTTTACTTTTAGTTTCTTTTGGTATCAGTGCGGCCTTGGCGGGTTTCAGTCAATATCTGGCACAATTCATTTCCAAAGATTCTGTTATACTCCTGTCTGCACTCGATATTGTATTGTCCTTAATCGTTACGACCTTTCTGTTCGCACTAATATTTAAGGTGTTGCCTGATGCAAGTATCAATTGGGGTGATGTTTGGGTCGGTTCCGGAGTTACAGCAGCTTTATTCATTGTGAGTAAATATCTGATAGGACTATATCTCTCAAAGAGCAATATAGCAAGCACTTATGGGGCAGCAGGGTTTATTGTCCTTATACTTTTATGGGTCTATTATTCTTCAATAATGTTGTTCCTTGGAGCAGAATTTACCAAAGCATGGGCTACTTCTTATGGAAAACCCATAGAGCCATCCGAATATGCAGTAAGGATTAAAAGTGTGGAGGTAGAACAGGCGCCCACAGAAACACCCAAACAGTTCGAGAAAAAAGCGGACATTATTGAAAAAAAGGCGGATAAGCCCATAACAGCCGGAACTCCCGCGTCGTAATATCGGGGGTGTTTTTTACTCAAACACTTGTTTTTGAACATTATGAACTTCATATTGTTTCACCTGAATAATTGAATTTTAAACCAACTAAAAAATGATCATGAAAACGAAAAAGATTTTTACCACGGCAGTATTTTTAATTGCATTTGCAACATCGGGCATTGCCCAAAATGGATTGTTTGAAGCGCGGGTTGATATTGGTTATGGTACCACATCAGGCCCGCAATCAGTAACTAATGTTTCAGGTTCCACTTCAACCGATGTGCCATACAGTATGGGAATGGGATTTAATGCGGCCCTCTCAGCAAGTTATTTTTTCGGTGACCATATAGGTGCCGGTCTGGATATTAATTATGTGGTCGGAACCCCGACTACCGTTACCTCAGGCGGAACTATTCAATATACTTCTACTTTGCAAGGTAGTTTGGCAACTGTGACGCCTTTCCTGGTGCTTTCAGCTCATCCCGGAGGAATAAATCCTTATGGAAGGTTTGGCATCGTCCTTGGGGTTCCACAAGCCACTATATCTACAACTGCCGCAGGTCCTTTGGCCCCTTCCGGAACAAATATTGATGAAGCATCAGGAAACCTTGCGATAGGATTGTATGGGGCTTTTGGAGTTGAGTTTCCGTTATCAGGCAATCTCGCTTTAGATGTGGAATTGTTCGACAGATCTTTGCAATGGGAACCAGGACAGGTTGAAAATACCCAGGCTTATGATGGTGAATCTAAAGCAAAGACAATAACCTATTCCCATAGCGTTACAAGCCCTTCCGGAGACAACCAGGTTTCAAGCTATTCAACGCTTTATTCTCCATTCAGCAGTTTTGGAATTAAAGTGGGGTTGACGATGAAATTCGGGCAGATGTAATCGTGATTGACCTAATAAATAAAATAAAAGCCCGCCGGAAAATCCAGCGGGCTTTTGTACTGAGTCCTGACCCCTGATTCCTGAGTCCTGACTTCTGTACCCGGAGTCGGGCTCGAACCGACACGGAGGTGAATCCACTGGTGTTTGAGACCAGCGCGTCTACCAATTCCGCCATCCGGGCATCGTAAAACGAGGGGCAAACTTACATGAATTTCGCCGGATTGCGAATAAGAAGGACAAAAAAGCTTAATTGAAGCAGACTCGCATTCTCTTTTATTGCGAAGGAATAATATTCCTGATATTGGCCACGATCATGTCACTGAGCATACTGATGTTATGGTCAATTATTTTATTAATATCATTAGTAGATGATTGGTAGGTATCACCAACCACACCGCCCGACACATATTTGCCGTCAAAATCAAGTAAGGTGTAATGAATGTAAAAATCACGTTGAAAAACATTGTTTTGAAGGTCAAGACATGTCTTGAAGCGGGTTGTCATTTCAAAATTTGTAATAAAGAGGGTATAAGAACAATCATGTTTGTTCATAATTGCCGAATAAATGGAGTCTTTCCCCTTGATAACAACAGCCTCATCAAATTTGTGATGATTGGGGTTGGGCCTTTGACCGGAGTTATTTACGCAATCGCTCCCCCAACGCATGTAGGCAGGTCCCAATTTTTGCCATAAACTAAATGGCGGATATTCTTTGGCATATCCTTTCAGCTCTTTATATCGGGTTTTGTATTTAAAAATCTGGTAAAAAACAGAAATATCGCTATTTGGATCTTTAAGATTGTCTACAGGCTCTGTCACATCGTAATAGTAATTCATGTTTTCCATTAGCGATCGTGTAAAACTGGTTCGCATCATTTCGCTGAGCTGCCCAGGGGTAATTCCGCTTTTCCCGCATATAAACTGATCTCCTACAGCTTCATACATCTGGGGGTTGAAAGGCACGACAAGAATAATAACCTTGCCAAGGTTTTTAGACGTCACATTACTAAGGTCTTTTCCCTGCCCGAATACAACGAAAGGCAACAGGATAAAAAGCCCAAATGTATAAATCCAATAATATTTCCGCTCTTTCCCCTTAATCATCAACCTAAATCAAGCGCTAAAATTAACGCTTAAATATGAACTGGCTCATATCATTATATAAAGCAAATGCCATGAGCAAAAATAAAACCGACATTCCGACAATCTGTGATACTTCTAAAATCCTTATACTTACAGGTTTGCGTCGTATCATTTCAACCAATAAAAATATAACATGCCCTCCATCCAGTGCGGGTATTGGCAGCAGATTCATAAAAGCAAGGACCATGGATAATAAACCAGTTAACATCCAGAAACCGCTCCAGTTCCATGTAGAAGGGAATGCATTGGCAATACCAATCAAACTATGCAAGGATTTCGCAGGAAGTGCCCCTGTGATCATTCTCCAGAGTCCCTTTACATTATCTGCCACGGCATGCCATGCGCGGTTAGCACCGATTTTGAAAGATTCACCTAAACTATATTGTTCCGGTATAAAATTGAACTGGGCTGCGAATCCCATGTGGCCATCATTGTCAATTAAACCTGTTAATATAAGAGGAGAAGAGGCTGAGGCACGCTTCACGGTAATCTTAACCTCTTTGTTCTTGTTTTGGGCAAAAGCATGTGTGATGTCACTAAAAAATGGGGTAGCTACCCCATTTACTGCTGTTATAGAATCATTTGCTATCAAGCCCGCTTTTTTTGCATTGTCGATCGGAAAACCATCAACTGTTTCAACGGCAAACTTTTGTCTTAACTCCACAAAGGAATCTGGCCAATCATGGCTGACGACAATTTTTTTCGCAAAGTCTTTTGGAAGAAATATGGTCTGTTCCTTACCATTTCTGACAATTCCATAGTTGACATTATCATCCAGCAATAGGGTAGGACTGATAATATCGCCGGCTTTTTTTAGTTTTTCCCCATTCATTTTAAGGATCACATCTCCCGTCTGCAAGCCTGCCTCCCTTGCGAGACTGTGTGCAATAATGCCATTGTTCAGGTCGCTGATTGGGATAGATTCTTCTCCATAATGAAATGTATGCCAGGTAAATATCAATATACCAAGTATCACGTTCATTGTAATCCCTGCAAGCATCACTATAAGCCTTTGCCAGGCCGGTTTGGAGCGGAACTCATCATCCTGGGGCGCAGAGTTGGCAAAATCTTTATCCATGCTTTCATCTACCATGCCCGCTATTTTCACGTAGCCACCTAAAGGCAACCAGCCTATACCATAAGTAGTATCCCCGATTTTTTTGGAGAAAAGTTTAAATCCACCCGCATCAAAAAACAGGAAAAACTTTTCTACCCTTATACCAAAGATTCTCGATGCTATATAATGGCCGAATTCGTGTACAATAACCAATATTGAAATAGCAAGTAAAAACTCACCTGCCTTGATCCATACTTCCATTCTTTCTTTTTATATTAATGTTTTAATGTATTCTCTTGTTTCTTTGTCAGTTGCAATATAATCATCAAGACCTGGCGTTGCAATAAAACTGATTTCACATAAAGTTTTTTCAATCAGCTCAGGCATTTTCAGGAATGCAACACGGTCTTCTAAAAAGGCTTCAACAACAATTTCGTTGGCAGCGTTCAATATGCAAGGTTTATTTCCGCCATCTGCCATGGCTTGCATTGCGAGTGCAAGATTACGGAAAGTTTGGGTATCGGGTTGTTCAAACTCCAGTTTGGATAGATTGGCGAAGTCTAATTTGGGAAATTCATTCGATAGCCTTTGGGGATAGGCAAGGGCATATTGGATGGGCATTCGCATATCAGGCGGCCCTAACTGAGCTTTGATCGACCCATCAATAAATTGCACCATAGAGTGTACAATAGATTGAGGGTGAATGATTACCTCTATCTGATCCGTATTCAATCCAAAAAGCCACCTGGCTTCGATCATTTCAAGCCCCTTGTTCATCAGCGTAGCCGAATCAATAGTCACTTTGGCACCCATGGTCCAGTTCGGGTGCTTTAAAGCTTCTTTCCTGGTTATAGTTGACAACTGCTCCTTTTTATATCCCCTGAACGGGCCTCCGGATGCTGTTAGTATAATTTTATCAATTGATGTGTATCTTTCTGCGGCCAGGCATTGAAAGATTGCGGAGTGTTCGGAATCAACAGGCAAAACCGGAACGCCCTTTTCAATGGCTAACCTGCTTATCAGATCGCCCGCAACCACAAGTGTTTCCTTATTTGCGAGTGCGATGATTTTACCAGCTTCAATAGCTTTAATGGTTGAACTCAATCCTGCAAAACCTACCATCGCAGTTAAAACCACATCAATTTCATCTGTCTGTACAATTTGCTCTACAGCCTCAATTCCGGCATATACTTTTATGAATTCCTGTTTAAGAGCGTCTTTTACAATAGCGTACTTATCTTTATTGCAGATCACAACAGCATTTGGCTGGTATTTCAATGCCTGAGCGATAAGCATTTCATGATTGTTGTTTGCCGTGAGAACCGATACTTCAAAGAAATCCGGATTCTGGTCAATAACCTGCAAGGCCTGTGTACCGATTGACCCTGTGGATCCTAAAATGGCTATTTGACGTTTTTTTATTTCAGACATCTGAATTTTCTGGCTCTAAATGAATTAAAGTCTTAGTAATAATCATGCCAATTTACTTTGAAGCAAAAAAGGCTGGAGTTTATCTGCAATTGTCCGGTCGTTGCTGAGGCGTGGGAGTTTGTTTTGTCCGCCCAACTTGCCGATCGATTTCATATAGTTTATAAAGCCATCTTTTTGCATGGGGCTGATATGCAGTGTGTCAAGAATATTGCCATTTAATAGGTCTTTGTAATAGATGTTTTTCTTCCGAAGCTTTTCATCTAATGCCAGCCTGAATTTTTCCAGATTCATAGGTATGCTTTCGAACTCAATAAACCATTCATGATAAGGGAGTTCACCGTTAGTGGTGTTTACTTGCGGAGCCACTGTGAATTCAACGATCCGGGTATTAAATTCCTTTGCGGTTTCGGCCAGACAATATTCCACTTCTTCAGCAATGACATGCTCTCCAAAAGCTGAAATAAAATGTTTTATCCTGCCGGTTACCACAATTTTATACGGGTTCTTAGAAACAAACCTGACCGTGTCGCCGAGATTATAACCCCAAAGTCCGGCATTGGTATTCAATATCATGGCATAGTTTACATCCAATTCAACTTCAGTGATATTTAACCGTGTAGGGCTATCGGAAAAAATCTCATTTGCTGGCACAAATTCGTAATAAATACCTGCATCAAGTAATAATAGGAGACTTTCGTCTTTCTGGCTATCCTGGTAGGCGAAGAATCCTTCAGAAGCAGGGAAAGTTTCTATAAATGAAACCGGCCTGCCAATAGATTCCTGCAATTTTGTCCGGTATGGATCAAAATTTACACCACCATGAACAATAACAGAGAGATTTGGGAATAACTGACCGACTTTTTTATGTTCTTTTTCATAAAGCCTGTCAAAATACATCTGCATCCACGGGGGAATACCGCTGATCAGTGTCATATTACTATGGACGGTTTCTCCTACAATTTTATCTAATTTATCTTCCCAGTCTTCTATGCAATTTGTAGCATAGCTTGGCAACTGGTTTCGTTTTAGGTAATTGGGCACGTGATGATTAACAATCCCTGACAACCTGCCCGTTGGAATACCGCTTTTTTCTTCAAGTTCAGGGCTGCCGGACAAAAAAATCAGTTTGCCTTCAACAAATTTTGCATTCCCTGTTTCATGGATATATGATAAAAGAGCATTGCGTGCGCCCGTAATATGATAAGGCATGGACTCTTTTGAAATGGGGATGTATTTAACGCCTGAAGTGGTTCCCGATGTTTTGGCAAAATATAAGGGCCTGCCGGTCCAGAGTACATTCTCTGCGCCTTCAATAATCTTTTTTATGTAGGGGTTTAGTTGTTCATAATCCCTGATAGGGACAGCATCTTTGAAATCCTTGTATGTTTTAATCCGGGCAAAATCATGGTCCTCCCCGAAAGAAGTCTCTTTTGCAGAACTTATTAAAGAATTAAATACCTTTTGTTGTGCGCTCTCAGGATCAGAAACCCATTTTTTGGTCTGGCTGTTAACGATTTTGGCGAACCATTTGGCGGCATATGCCTTTATGCCCATGTATTTTAGTTATTAGTTAAAGTCATAGACTTTTGGAAAGTCAATGACTTTATATCATGCGAAATTACGTTTTATTTAGGGATTGTCGCTTTATAGTCAAAAGTCGACACTGTTGATACTTGTCTAAAACTTCACTATCTGCTTGCTTATATAGCCATCGTCGGTCATGAATTTTAACAAATAAATCCCCGGATACAGATGGTATTTTTCAGCATCTATGGTTAAGGAATATTCTCCCCGAGGAAGCGTATTGTTTTGTAGACTTTCGATTTGTTTGCCTGTGATATCAAACAAAGCGATATTCACCCTTGAGTAATTGCAAAGCGTGTATTGAAGAGTTGTGGATTCAGAAAAAGGGTTTGGGAAAAGATTAAGCTGATAATCATTTAGCTCAGATTTGATGTCTGACTTTGTAACATTTAAGGCAGAATCAAAAATGGCAATGCAATTTGTTAGCACTTGCAAAGTAACGTTGTAGCTCTTGTTTTTTGGGAATAGATGGGAAATCAGGTAACCATGCTTTATTAGTGTTGAATCTCCAAAATTCCAGGAATAATCAGAAGAGGGGTAGGTACTATCAATGGCATGGAAGATTGCAGAATCACCTCTGTAATTCATAGTCCAGTGGGCATTAGGTCTAGGAACTACGGATATGGTCAGTGAATCGGTTTTGCTGCATCCAAATGAATTTGTTTCTGTGCATATATATATAATGCTTGAATCAACTATTGTAAGATTGTATGATAATGTGGAGGTAAAACCTTTGGGAAAGCTTGTCCAACTATAAGTGGTCTCCGAATCAGGACTCGCTCCAAAACTTAGCTCGGTACCTTTGCATATAATTCTGGTAGGACCTGTAATGGCTTTTGGATTGCTATGAATATTTACAGAAATCGAAAAAGAATCATTAGAGGGCGCTGAATCTTTTAATCCGTTGGGATTAGATGTCCAGGCCCTTATGGTATCATCACCAGGGGTGAAATTAAATGTGCCGAGGCTTACCAATGCCGAACTATCTGTTATAAGATGCCCTGACCAACTATAAGGGGTTTGCGGTTTATTGTTAACAGACCATTGGATATTTGCTTTTGTAAGGGAATTCGAACCATAATTTTTTAATTTTACAATCACTTTTTGAGTGTCTGAACAGAAAGTCTTTGCGGGACCAGGAATATCAGCGATGCCTGCATCATTATGTAAGAAACCAAATTTTGCCAGGAAAGCATCGTTGGTTCCACCACTGAATGCAGTTTTATATGCTCCGTAAGTGGCTATTCCACTATTATTAGTTGTGATACCTGTAATATATATACTGCCTGAAGCATCTGCACATACCCCGTACGCCAATGAATATAAGTCACCACCGTAATACGTGCCCCAGATTTCGGCACCTAGTGTATTGAATTTTGCCAGGAAGGCGTCGTTTAATCCCACTATGGAAGATTGATATCCTCCAGAAGTTGCAATTCCATTTTTATCATTCGTATAGCCTGATATGTATATATTGCCTAAAGCATCGGTGCACACACTGTAAGATTCGGTTTCGTTGCCGCCAAAATAGGTTGCCCATGCTACTGAACCCTTTGAGCTAAATTTTGCAAGGAAAGATCCTCCAAAAGACGTTTGATAAGCGCCAGAAGTGGCAATATTAGAATCACTTTCAGTAATACCTGTAATGTAAACATTCCCGGAACCATCAGTGGCAACGCTGTTGCCTACCTCGTTTCTGTTGCCATAGTATGTAGCCCATTCTCTGTTACCAGAGCTATCAAATTTAGCCAGAAATGCATAAGGATTAGTACCGAAGCTGGTTGTTCGGATGGTTGTTAAGTACGCACCACTTGTTGCAATGCCAGACGTACTGGTTGCGTACCCAGTTATATACACATTTCCTGATTTATCTGTTGCTATTCCATTACTTTTATCAATAGCCTCTCCACCGTAATAGGTTGCCCACTTGATGTTTCCAACACTGTTGAATTTTGCCAGGAATGCATTCTCACTACCTGCAAGATAAGTCTGGTAAGCCCCGCTTGTCATCATAATAGAATCGCTTTCAGTTTCTCCGGTTATATATATACTCCCGGCACCATCAGTTGCTACGCCATACCCGATATTGTATCCGGGGCTACCATAACTACTTCCTCTGCCATAATAGGTGGCCCATAGTAGTGTACCATTGGTGCTGAATTTCGAAAGAAAAGCATCCTGCCCTCCATCTAATGACGACTGATAAGATCCTTTCGTTGCAATCCCGGAAGGACTTTCAGTTTCTCCTGTTATGTAGATATTCCCGGAGCTATCAGTAACAATACTATTCCCAACTTCATCACCACTGCCTCCATAGTAAGTTGCCCATTGAATTGCACCTTTGCTGTCAAATTTTGCAAGGAAAACATCACCGCCATTTGAATATGAAGGCTTATATGACCCTTTTGTGCTAATGCCTGAGGCGCTAAGTGTAGATCCGGTAATGAATACATTCCCTTGAATATCTGTAGTCACCGCCGATGCCTGATCCGTACCGGCTCCTCCAAAATATGTCCCCCAAAGCAAAGTTGGGTCAATAATTAAATCGTCGTTCTTATCATAGTTTCCAACCCTAAATCCATAATTAAATCCATTCTTTATAAATCTGCTTGGTACAACTTTTCCTTCTGCAAAACTTTTTGGGGCGCTTTCTTCTATTTTCCCAAGATCAAAAGAATATTCAATTCCAAAATCTTTTAATCTTTTAATCTTTTCAATTCCTCTCCATTGCAATTGAATATCTGCCACTTTTCCGCCGGGATGGACGATGAATGAATATTCCATACCTTGTTCTTTACAATTCAGTACCATGTCAATATGAGGGTAAATTGATTTGTAAGAAATTGTTTTGTAGGTAGTTACATTGGTGATACCATGATCCGCATCGCTGGTATTGTAGAAGTTTTCGTAATATTTCTGTTGGTTGGTGGCGATGATTTGGGCAGAAGGATCGCCGTTGATTAGGACAAGGTCGGTACGGGAAGTAGAAACAGGAGAATGGAGAGCGGAGAGCGGAGAGCGTTGCTTCCGCGGGCGCAGAACCCCTGTCGCTTCGGAAATAGGGTCATCGTTGTTCTTTTCAGTCTTCGTAAATACAAAACTGATCATCCCAGGTTTGCAATATAGATAAAGACCATCTTGATGACCATAATATTTAATATCCGAAGAAGAAAGTTGGCCTTTATTTTCTACAAAATTCCAATCTTTGTGATTTATGAATTGTGTGACATTCGAAGGTTTGGCTGCGTAAAGATGGCTGATAAAAAGAAGGCAGAATGTTATAATTATGAGTTTGTTGGATTTCATCACGCAGTCGAAATTTTATCAAATGTAATAAATTAGAATGAAGGGAACAAAGTAATTGTCGAATCCAAACTTATTGAAAGTCAAAGACGCTGAAACATTTGGAACAGAGATTCAATTTTAACTAATTTCGTCCCTGACAATTCCCCATTTGTGGTTTTCAAAGAATATTAGTCATAATTCTGTAAGAAACAAATTCTAAAAAATCCTTATATTTGAAGTATGATTGATTATTCGAAATATATCACAGTAGAACCTGGAAAACGTAGCGGGCAACCTTGCATACGTGGTTTAAGGATAACCATATACGATGTCCTTGGCTACCTGGCGGCTGGGGATTCGGAAGAAGAAGTGTTAAGCCATTTTCCAATGCTCACCCGCGAAGATATCCTGGCTTCTCTTGCATACGCAGCTGACGAAGAAAACAGGATCATGAGAATAGCTTCATAAAGCCGGAAGATTTGAAACTATTGTTTGATAACAACCTTTCGGTTAAAATTGCCAGGGCCATAATAACGCACTTTCCGGGCTCAAAGCATGTATCTGATCTGAAAATTGATCATTATCCTGATTTTGCAATCTGGGATTATGCCAAATCAAATCATTTCTGCATCATAACAAAAGACAAAGATTTTTATCACTTATCAGTTACTTATGGTCATCCCCCGAAAGTAATATGGCTATTGGCTGGAAATAGCACGAACATGGATATTCTGAAAATGATAAATTTTCACAAAGAAGATATTCAGGCGTTTCTATCAAATGATAAAAATATTTTACTGCTTAAATAGGGATTTTTACCAGCATTATCGAGTCGTTAATTTTTCAAAAATCAACGACTCTGAAATGGATGCCAAAGAGATTCAATTTTAACTAATTTCGTCCCTGATTCATGAAAGGTTCTCAAAGAATATTAGTCGCCATATTGGTTGTGGTGATAGGGGGTGCAGGAGCATACCTTTATTTTAACAAACAGCGCCAGCAATTTCCGCAGGCTTGTCTTGCTTTGCCGCAATCAGCAGTTTTTGCCTACCAGGGACAGAAGCTGAATTCGGAATTTGCTGAATTTGAAAACCAGGACATTTATAAATTTTTGCATAAGAATCCTTCTGTTGCCGCATTTGAAAATGATTATCTTTTTTTTGATTCGATTTTAAAGGGAAGTAATGTCATCATTAAATCATTGGCAGCAAGGCCATTGGTTGTGAGCCTGCATGTAACCACAGCCGATAATTTTCAATTGCTGTTTTTGCACCAGACTGAAAATGAATTTGATATTCATGATATTGAGAAGATGGTTAAGGTCTTTTACCCGGATGAAAGGGCTTTGGACCATGATTTCGAAAATGTAAAAGTTTCTGAAATCCTTGATGATAAAAAGCAACCACTCTTTGCCTGTGCATTTATGGATGGGATTATCGCCATGAGCAGGAACACGACCCTTGTAGAGGAGGCTGTGAAATCCTATCATTCAAGCAAGTCAAAAAACAGTGATCTTGTGAAACAAATGGTTTCCGCCGAAAATCAGGAGAAGGTGTACATTAACTATGAGCAATTGCCTGAACTTCTGAATATATATGTTTCACCGGAAACACATAGTCAGACAGAAGGTCTGAAGGATTTTGCATCGTTTGGGGTTTATTCATGGAAAGATGAGGCTGATCAGATCCGTTTAAATGGATCTTTGTACGCAGGCAGTAAATCAAACCTCGTAAACTGCCTTCAAGGGCAAACACCCAAAACCGCTAACATTCCTTCCATATTGCCAGAAGGCACTTCGGTATTTATGGATTGGTGCGCTGATAGTTTTGCTGCCTATTTTTCAAAATACAAGGCCTATTTATCTGATAAAGGAAAAGCAGATGCCTGGGATGGGGAAATGAAAGGCATTGAAATGGGTACGGGAATTTCGCCATTAAAAGATATTATGCCGGCAATCGGGACGGAATGGGGATATGCCTTACTGGAATCACCAGAAGGGGTACATCCAGATGAATTATTATTGATAAAGGCAGCAGATACTTCTAAAGCATACGAAAGCCTTAAAAAGCTTTCAAAGGGGCAATCTTCAGAGTACAATGGATATCAATTGAATCAGATACGTTGCGGAAGTGCTTTTAAGTTGTTACTTGGTGATCTGTTTAAATCATTTAATACCCCTTATTTTACCAAAGTTGGGGATTTTATCGTGTTTTCACAAAACAGTGCGGCTTTAAACAGATGTATAGACGCTTACAAAGACGAAAAATCATTGAAAAAGGCACAATTCTATAAGTCATTCTCCAAATCATTGATTTCAGAGACCAATTTTTTCATGTATATTAACCCTGAAAGAGCCACAGGATACGGCGCAGGGTTTGTAAAGCCTGAATATCAGGGTAAGTACAAAGACAATAAATTAATTTATCGGGGTTTTAATGGATTTGCATTCCAGCTTGCTGCAAATGGGAAAGAGTTTTACAGCCAGGTTACATTGGCGAAACCATCTGACAAAGAAGGGAATGTTGAAACCGCTTGGGCCATATCGTTAGGTGCAAGCCTCAAAGGAGTGCCTCATATTGTGAAGAATTATGAATCGGGTGTGAATGAAGTAATGGTTCAGGATTCAGCCAATGTTTTGTACCTCATTAGCAATACAGGAAGCATATTGTGGAAGCGGCAACTGGATGAGCCGGTAGAAGGAGGTATATTTACAATGGATCTCTTCAAAAACGAGCAATCTGAGTACCTTTTTACCACAACAAATAAAATTTATTTATTGGACCATAGTGGCAAAGATGCCGGAAGCTACCCGCTCAACCTTGCTGAATCGACTCATGCCGGGGTATCATCATTTGATTTTGATAACAATAAAGAATACATATACCTGGTAAGCTGTGACAGAGGTAAAATCTATGGCTATAATGGTAATGGACGCCCATTGCCTGGCTGGGCACCGAAAATGGTGGATGGTGCATTGGCAGGTTCCGTTCAAACATTTGATTATAATAATAAACATTATCTCTTTGGCGCATCTCAAAAGGGAACGGTGTATTTATGGGATATAACCGGCAAGGCTGTTGTGTCTCCTGTTTCATTGCACTCGGGGTTCAAAAACCCATTTTTTGTATCCCTGGATACCAAATCAATAATTTCAGCTGACAGCACTGGAGATGTATTTCATGTTTCTTTTTCAGGAGCCGTTAAAAAGAAAACTTATTCCAATTTTAAAAGCAGGCCATTCTTTAATTATATAGCCAAAGATGAGAACGGGAAAATGGAAACGGTTCTGGCCGGTGATAAAACCATTGCAGGATATGCAAATGATTCTATTGAGGCCTGGAAACTTGTAACATCAGATAATATCCTATATTCGCCACATATTATATATTTTAATGAAAAGCCTTTTATAGGATACGTAAGTGTAGCGGCCGCAAAAATTTATTTATTTACGGGCCTCGGGCAGTCCTATCCCAATTTCCCTGTTACGGGCAATTCGGATTTTGTAACAGGGGATTTGACAGGGAACGGCGACACCGATTTGATAATTGGAGGGCCTGATAAAAAGCTTTATCATTACAAACTGAATGATTAGATTTGCAAAACCATAAAAAAAATTTAAATATGAAAACAAGAATACTATTTCCTTTATTCCTGGCTGGATTTGCCTCTTCCGCAATGGCACAGAGTGATTTAAGTAATTTTACGGTTACCGGATCAGGGCTGGCGACCACTTTATCAACGGACTATGAGTGTATAGGTATCAATCCTTCAAACCTGGGATGGAACAATCCCAAACAAGTACATTTTGGATTATTGGAAGGTGGCTATTCTATCTATTCAGATGCCTTAACAAAGGCACAGTTTTCCAATAATTTTTTGTTGGACGATGGTGATGCAAAGCTTGGAACTACTACAACCACTAAACAGCAAGCTGCTGTAGAAATGGCTAACAAAGGATATGCCCTGAATGTAAATGAAACCTTATTAGGCCTTTCACTTCAATTACCGGGTATCGGTGGTTTTGGCTTTGCTATCAAGGCCGTGGGAAGTGATTACGTACACTTAAATGGAATAGGAGCTGATTTGACTTATAATGGAAGTAATGCTGCTTATTTTACTTCAGGCGCGGCAAAAACTAATCCCGAACCGCTTGATCAACTTTTTGACGGTTCTAAAATCTATACGGATATTCATACGGAGTATGACTTCTCCTATGGAAGACAATTATATCATACTGATGATGTCAAGGTATATGGTGGATTGGGTATCAAATTTGTCGAGAGTTATGGGATGATTGACATAGAATCAAAGAATGGAGTTCTTACAGCTTTTACGGCATTTGCGCCTAATTTCAATGTAGATTACGGTACGGGTCTTAGTCCGGCGCCTGATACCACAGGAGGTTTGACACCTATAGGCTCCGGCGTAGGTTTTGATTTTGGAGGCAGCGTTATTATCAAAGACAAAATAAAAATTGGGATATCCATTGACGATATTGGCTCTATTACTTATACAGGAAATATTTACTCAGCTCCTGATGCCGTTCTAAAATCAACAATTTCATCAGGGCTTGCATATTTCGCAAATTATAAAAACCTGAATGCCCTTGTTGGCGGCGAAGGTATTTTTAAACTGCAAAGCGGTGCAAAGACCCAAACCATTTCAATGCCGACCAATTTCCGCCTTGGTGCCAGTTACGAAGTTTTAAAAAGCCTTGTTCTTGGTGTTGATTTTATGGCACCTTTGGCAGATGTACCAGGAAGTCTTGCAGCTCCTCAGTTTGGACTGGGTGCTCAGTTGAAACTTGCTAATTTTATAAAACTATCTGCAGGATTAAGTGTAGGAGGGAATACAGGGTTTAATATTCCATTAGGAGTTTCGTTTGCTCCTGGTAACGGCACATACGAATTTGGAGTGGCCACAAGGGATATCCTCTACCTGGCAAGCTCATCTAATCCTAATGCTTCCGTTTTACTTGGATTTTTAAGATTTGGGTTTTAGTAATTAGAAATAAACCGGAATGAACCAACAATTAATAGAATCTATTTGGGATAACCGTGAGTTGCTCAAAGAAATAGCCAATCAGGAAGCAGTCGCCGAAGTTATAGAGGCGCTAGATAAGGGGAAAATTCGCGTTGTAAATGAAACTGAATTCGGTTGGGTGGTAAATGAATGGGTCAAAAAAGCAGTATTGCTTTATTTTGGTACCCGAAAGATGGAAACTTTCCATGCCGGCCCGATGGAGTTTTATGACAAGATCCCACTTAAAACCAACTATGAAGCGTTGGGTGTCAGGGTTGTACCGCACGGTATAGCCCGCTACGGTTCTTATATTTCTAAAGGGGTTATTCTTATGCCATCTTATGTAAATATTGGCGCGTATGTAGATGAGGGAACATTGGTTGATACATGGGCCACGGTAGGTTCCTGTGCCCAGGTTGGCAAAAACGTTCATTTGAGTGGTGGGGTAGGGCTTGGCGGTGTTTTAGAACCAGTACAAGCTGCCCCTGTTATCATTGAAGATGGCGCTTTTATCGGCTCAAGATGTATTGTTGTAGAAGGTGTTCGTGTAGGCAAGGAGGCTGTTTTAGGCGCAAATGTTGTTCTTACCGCTTCTACCAAGATCATTGATGTTACAGGTGAAATGCCGCATGAACGAAAAGGATTTGTACCAGATCGTTCTGTTGTGATTCCGGGAACCTATCAGAAATCTTTTCCTTCTGGCGAATTTGGGGTTTCATGCGCTTTGATCATCGGTCAACGCAAAGAATCTACAGATTTGAAAACATCTTTGAATGAGGCGTTAAGGGAATTTGATATTCCATTGTAGAATTTAAATGCAAATTCTATTGAGGAAGATCCTCATTATACAAACGGCTTTTATCGGCGATGTAGTCCTGGCAACTGGGGTCCTGGAAAAGTTGCATGATTTTTATCCGGACGCTAAAATTGATTTCCTTCTCCGCAAAGGGAATGAATCATTATTGGAGGGACATCCTTTTCTGAATCAGGTTATTATATGGGATAAAAAAGATGGCAAATATTCCAATCTTTGGAAAATACTGAATCAAATAAGGCATACGGGATATGATTTTGTTATTAACCTTCAAAGATTTGCGGCATCCGGAATTATCACAGCTTTTTCAGGTGCTAAACTGAAATATGGTTACGATAAGAACCCTTTTTCATTTCTTTTTACAAAATCGTTTCCTCACCCAATAGGGAAAAAAGGGGATATGGTTTATCTCCACGAAATCCAGAGGAACCATGAATTGATTGCAGAATTTACAGATTTTAATGCTTCAAAACCCAGGCTATATCCTTCTGAAAAGGATTTTGAAACTGTAAATAGTTATAAAACAGGTCCGTACGTTACTATTTCGCCTGCTTCGGTATGGTTTACAAAACAATTTCCAAAAGCGAAATGGGTAGAACTGATAAATAATATTCCTTCAGAATATAAAATTTATCTCACAGGAGGCAAATCGGACATTTTGCTTTGCGAAGAAATGAAAAAGGAAAGCAAACATTTGGATATTGAAGTTCTGGCTGGTAAGCTTAGTTTCCTGCAAACTTCAGCATTGATGAAGGATGCTTTGATGAATTATACAAATGATTCTGCGCCTTTGCATTTCGCGTCAGCTATGGATGCCCCTGTTACGGCTGTCTTTTGTTCCACGGTTCCAGAGTTTGGGTTTGGGCCTTTGTCCACAATCAGTCAGATCGCCCAGATTAATTATAACCTTGAATGCAGACCCTGTGGGTTACATGGATTTAAAGCCTGTCCGATGGGCCATTTTAAATGTGCTATTGACATTCAGATTTGACAACTTTTCAAAAGTTGTCAAATCTTTACTCCTATCCTTACCTTTGGGGCAATGATTGAAAAACAGATAAAGTTTGCTGTAATTGGTTTTGGCAATATTGGCAAAAGGCATGCTGAAGAAATTGCAGCTAACAAAGACGCCTTGCTGGTTGCAATAGTTGAAACTGATGCTATTGCTGCAGCCAAAGCCAAAACATTGCACAATATTCCCGTATATAATAGTATTAAGGCATTGGTTGACAACCATCCCGAAACAGATGTGGTTAATATTTGTACTCCGAATGGCCTTCATGTTCCAATGGCTTTAGAGGCCATTGGATTGGGGATAAATGTTACTGTTGAAAAACCTATGGGTTTGACAAAAAAAGATTGTGATACTCTTATAGCTCTGGCAAATAAGAAAAACAAAAGGGTCTTTTGCGTTCTTCAAAACAGGTATAGCCCACCTTCTCAGTTCATTAACAAAATTGTTAGCGGAAGCGAATTGGGGAAAATTTATTGGGTTTCAGTGAACTGCTATTGGAACCGGGATGAAAGATATTATATACCAGGAAGTTGGCGAGGCACTTCCGATATGGATGGCGGCCCTCTTTATACCCAATTCAGCCATTTTATTGACTTATTATATTGGAATTTTGGACCATTGAAAAACATCCAGGCCCGTTTTTATAATAACAATCATTCTTATCTTGAATGGATAGAAGATACTGGTACTTTTTCTTTTGAATTTGAACGGGGAGGCGCAGGTGTGTTTACATATTCTACTTCATTGCACGATTCAAACCTTGAAAGCAGTATTACAATAATAGGGGAGAAGGGCACCATAAAAGCCGGAGGTCAGTACATGGAAAAAATTGATTATTTTAATGTGGAGGGAATGGATACACCAAGACTTGAAGCATCTCAACAACCAAATGATTATGGACATTTCAAGGGGTCAGCAGCTAACCACGCTTTTGTAATTGACAATATTATAAAGGCTTTGAATGGGCAGCCTTATGAAATGGCAAGTGCTGAAGACGCGGCATCGAGCGTTGGGATTATAGAAGAGGTGTATAGATTGAGGAAATTTTAGACTTGTTGGCAATATGATAAAATATTTGTATCATTGATAAAAGGAAATCATGAAGGAGCCTATAGGGGTTGAAGATATAATTGAAGCATTCTACTGGCATAGAAAGGCGATCTTAAAATCGAAAGAGATTAAAGATTTTATTTTTGAAGACAGGGGAGGGTCTTTTGGACATCAATCACGATATACGTTTGATCAAACCATTCAAAGAAAAATAGAAGATCATTGTCCTGATTGTAAAGGATTCAAAGGGAAAGCTATTTTAAAAAAAGAGAAGCGAGCGCACTATAGCTTATGCCCAGAATACCAATATTTGCCAGTTAAAATGCCAGAAGTTACTATAAGTCTAAAACCAAATGAAGGCTTAAGTTATGATGAATTAGAAGGCGCATTTAGGAAAAGAAGGGAAATAAATTCTATTCAAAGAGATAGTAGTATTGTTATTGAACTTAAAAAGCTGTACGATAATCAATGCCAGTTATGTGAAACAAAGTTGCAAGTAGATGAAGACAATTGGTATTCTGAAGTTCATCACATCAGACCTCTTGGAGAACCTCATAATGGCTCTGACACTGCTTCTAATATGATTGTGGTTTGCCCTAATTGCCACGTTTTACTTGATTTTCATGCTATTGAATTGAATGATATCCATGTCAAAGAATCTCACTCAATTGACAAATCTTATTTGAAATATCATAATGACCTATACATTAAGAAATATGAGCAGCATAAAACTTTTTGAAAGTAAACAAATCAGGTCTGCCTGGAATGAAGAAGACCAGAAATGGTATTTTTCAGTTCAGGATGTAGTAGGAGTATTAACTGATTCAGTCAATGCTAAAGACTATATCAAAAAGATGAGGAAAAGGGATTCTCAGTTAAATTCCAACTGGGGGACAATTTGTCCCCCAGTTGGAATGGTTGCAGCCGATGGCAGGATGCGAAAAGTGCAGGCTGCCAATACTCAGGGCCTGTTACGCATTATTCAATCTATTCCATCCCCGAAAGCAGAACCCTTCAAATTATGGTTGGCGCAAGTGGGTTCTGAACGGTTGGACGAAATAGATAATCCTGAACTCGCCATGCAACGTACCAGCGAACTCTATAAATTAAAAGGATACGAGGAAGATTGGATTGAAAGAAGGATGCGAAGCATTGCAATCAGGGAAGAACTGACAAATGAATGGAAAACGCATGGGGTAGACGAGCATTCTGAATATGCCATCCTGACCGCAGAAATTTCCAAAGCAACTTTCGGTCTGACACCAAAAGAATACAAAGAAGTCAAGGGGTTGAAAAGAGAAAACCTTCGTGACCACATGACTGACCTTGAACTGATTTTTTCCATGCTAGGCGAAGCCTCAACGACCGAAATTGTGAAGACACAAAATCCGAAAGGATTTGTT
>Ga0207007_1039_pt2 | contig 32855 bp, 27 predicted proteins | sample Alteio_BWMinCont_85_FD_153487 | JGI IMG/M metagenome (GOLD analysis project Ga0207007, IMG submission 153487) | Enriched cells from forest soil in Barre Woods Harvard Forest LTER site, Petersham, Massachusetts, United States -... | ecosystem: Environmental > Terrestrial > Soil > Temperate forest >...
GGTACAAACAGTACTGTTTGTACCACCATCAATAAAGTATGTGCAAGTGGTGCTAAATCCATTATTCTCGCAACCCAAACCATCCTGCTTGGCGATAACGATATAGTGGTTGCAGGTGGCATGGAAAGTATGTCTAATGTGCCTTATTATCTTGACAAGGCCAGGGAAGGATACCGGCTCGGGCATGGACAGGTGATTGATGGCGTGATCAAGGATGGGCTATGGGATGTTTATAATGACTATCACATGGGCAACGCTGCTGAAAGGTGTGCGGCTCAAATGCACATCACTCGCGAAGCCCAGGATGCTTATGCAGCAGAGAGCTATCGACGGGCTGCCAGGGCGGTTCAGGCTGGATTATTTAAAGATGAAATTGTTCCCGTAGAAGTAGTGGGACGCAAGGAGACCGTCATTGTTTCTGAAGATGAAGAATACAAAAAAGTAGATTTTAATAAAATACCGACTTTAAAGCCTAGTTTTCAAAAAGATGGTACACTCACTGCCGCCAATTCTAGCAGTCTGAACGATGGTGCATCAGCTCTCGTATTAATGAGTGGTGAAAAGATGAAAGAACTCGGGTTAAAACCACTTGCAAAAATATTGAGCTATGCCGATAGCGCCCTTGCACCCGAAGATTTCCCAGTAGCGCCCGTGAATGCCGTAAAACATGCCGTGCAAAAGGCAGGGCTTGAAATTAAAGATATTGACTTCTTTGAAATAAATGAAGCATTTGCTGTGGTATCAATAGCCAATAATACTTTGCTTGGCCTTGATCCCGCAAAAGTAAATGTGAATGGCGGCGCTGTGGCGATGGGGCATCCCATTGGCAATAGTGGTGCGAGGATCATGGTGACTCTTACATCTGTATTGAAGCAAAACAATGGCAGATATGGCCTTATTGGGATATGCAATGGTGGTGGCGGTGCATCTGCTATTGTGATTGAAAGGGTTGCGTAGAAATTATTATTTAAAATAAGTTAATAAGGATATAACCATCCCTCCAACCGATGCTATTTTCGTAGTTTTGCTTTTATGAACACGAAAATCTTTTTGAAACCATTAGGGCTAATCGCCCTAATGAGTTCAGTCCTGGTATTATCTTCTTGCAACCGTCATCATGCGTTGGTATTGCATAGCGGTGAAGGTATGGATGAAGACATTGAAGCCAGGATGAAATGGGAAACCCAAATGCTCGCAGATCCTGCAACTGGAAAGATCCCAGATTACATCAGGACTAAAGAACTCACTTTTGGGGCCACTCTTCCAAAGCAATCTGAACCACAGACCAAAAGCGGATCATTCTGGCAAAGCCGCGGCCCATGGAATGTTGGAGGCCGTACCCGCTCGGTTGCCATTGATGTTACCAATGAAAATATAATCATTGCGGCAGGTGTGAGTGGTGGTATATATCGAAGCATAGATAGTGGTGCAACCTGGAACAAAATCACAGGACCAAGCCAGGATATTGATATAAGTTGCCTTGTACAGGATACCAGGCCGGGCAAAACCAATATATGGTATGCGGGTACGGGAGAACTTATTGGCAATAGCGCAGGAGGAAGTAGTTATTATTCTATGTATTATGGAGATGGTATCTTAAAATCAACTGATGGTGGCGTTACTTTTTCAAAGATTGCCGCCACAAGCTACGATGCTCCTCAAACTTATCATCCCTTTGATATCGTAAACAATATAGCTATTGATGAGGCCGATACCGGGGATATTCTTTATGCTGCGGTAGGAGATCAGGCTGGCAATATTTATAAATCTGTAAATGGGGGAACAAGCTGGACTTTGATAAAGGGTAATGGCTTTTCACCTAATTCAGTATATACTGATGTGGCAGTTTCTCCTAAAGGGGTTATTTATTTCACCCGCGGCACTATAAATAGCGTTAGTAATAATGGTAGCACAGAAGCCGGGCTGTACCGCTCAACTGATGGCATTACTTTTACAAATATTACCCCGACAGGTTTTCCGGGTACCTATGGCAGGGTTGTTATTGGTATAGACCCCAATGATGAAAATACGGTTTATTTCCTCGGATATACCCCCGGGTTTGGTGCGAAAGAGGTGAATAATCTGGGGACGGTAGACTATTCAAGCCTTTGGAAATATCGCTACCTGAGCGGCACAGGCACCGGTGCAGGAGGTGCGTGGAAAAACCTTACGTCCAGTCTCCCTGAACAGGGAGGGGATTTCGGAAACTTCAATACCCAGAACGGTTATGACTTGTATGTGAGGGTAAAGCCGGGAGATTCTAAAACCGTGTTTCTTGGAAGTACAAATTTATGGCGCTCAACAGACTCATTCTCAACATCGAAAAATTTAACCTGGATTGGCGGGTATGGCGTTAATACTTCCCTTCCAAATTACCAGTTATATCCAAACCAGCACCCAGATGAGCACAACCTGGTATTCTATCCATCCAATCCTAACAAAATGATAACCAGTTGCGATGGGGGAGTTTTCAGATCTGATGACAATACGGCTGCAAACGTTGTGTATTCATCCCTTAATAACGGGTACCTTACCACACAGTTTTATACAATAGCTATAGATCATGGTACGCCCGGAAACAACGAAATTATTGGCGGATTGCAGGACAATGGCAGCTTTATGACACGCTCATCCAATCAAACCGATCCCTGGACTATGCCGGGCAAAGGGGACGGGTGTTTTTGCGCTATTGCCAATGGCAGGACTGATTATTATGTATCTTCTGAATTGGGGAAAACGTATCATGAAATACTCGATGCTTCAGGTCTTCCTACGCAGTGGGCACGTGTCGACCCTCTTGGTGCTAAGGGACAGATATTTGTTGAACCTTTTGTGCTTGATCCAAATGACCAGGGCAGGATGTATTATGTAGGTAACGATCGTATCTGGCGAAATGATGACGTCACGCAGATACCATTACAAAATAGCATGGATACGATAAAAGTAGCCACAGGCTGGCAGATGCTTGCCGCCACAGCAATTCCTGGCGGAAGTATCAGCGCACTTGCCATTTCAAATGTTCCGGCTAACAGATTGGTTTACGGAACAGCCACGGGTGGACTGTTTCGTATGGATGATGCAACGTCATCAAATCCCACCGTTAAAAATATTACGAGCTCCCTTTTTCCGAGTGCGTATATCAGTTGCGTTGCAATGTCTCCTCTGAATGCGGATGATATGATCGTAGTATTTTCCAACTACAACGTGATAAGCCTTTTTTATACCGCAGACGGTGGTACCACATGGACAAATATTTCAGCCAACCTAGAGCAAAATGCAAACGGAACAGGTAATGGCCCATCCTGCCGTTGGGCATCCATTATGCCTATTGGTCATCACTTTGGGTATTTTATCGGCACAAGCATCGGGTTGTTTTCTACGGATACCTTGAAAGGTACAAACACAGTTTGGGCACAGCAGAGTCCGACCGGGATTGGCAATGATATTGTCACCATGATTGATACCCGGACCTCTGATGGAATGGTAGCCGTGGCAACGCATGGGAATGGTGTCTATTCGGCAAACATCAGCTTCCCCTACCAGATATCAGGCATAGATGAAAACGGGAATGAAATTTTATCAAATGAAAACCTGAAATGCTATCCGAATCCTGTTTCATCCGGTGGTATTTTGAATATGGAATATGATTCAAAATCTATTAGCAATCATACTATTGTATCCATACTTGATGAAGAGGGCAGGACGATTAAACAAATAACAAATCCCGGCATTTCAGGTGAGGGGAAGCAAACCATCGCGCTGAACCTGCCTGAATTAAAACAGGGCATTTATTACGTGAGATTCCAAAGCGAAAGTTCTGTCGCAACAAGGGCATTTGAAGTGAGGTAAGGTTAAAACTTAGCCGTAAATGCCCCGCCCGTTATGGTAATTTTATTTGAAGTATTAAAATCTTCAACAGTAGCTGTGAAAGTGCCTTTTAAAATATTATTAGCACTTGAGGATATAATTATTGACCCATTTATGGCATCATAGGTAATGTTGGATTTAATGTATTCTATGGTACTGATAGAACCGAACTTCAATGTATCACCGGAATTCTGATTAGAAGGAAAAAGAAGCAAGATAGTGCTGCTATCAGAGGCACGCAAACCTGCAATGGTATCTACCCCATTTGTACTTGTGGCAGTTAAAGTAGTTGCTGTCCACGCAACCCCGGAGACTATAGCTGTCAACCCTGGAGAAGGATTGGGTGCAGGCGTGGGTTTTTTCGCACAGGATAAAGTCAGGCAAAACATTGACATAGCGATGGATGCGAGATAGATGGATTTTTTACCCATTTTGATATTTTTAGCCTGAGAACAAATATAGGAAAAATAGATTTAAACCTGGCGGCCTTTCAAAACCCAGCTATGTTTTACTATTTCTTATCGCCACTTTGGCTATCGCCCTAAGCGTTATTGCCGCAATCGTGCCCCAACAAATAAACCACCTCTACGTTAAAGACTTTTGCAATTTTTTCAAGTATTTCTAAGTGTATCCTGGTGATGCCTTCTTCTAATTTGGCATAGCTGCTGGCGGACATGCCGAGCATTTGAGCGATGTTCTCCTGGCTATATTTGTTTTTGTGCCTCAAAAACAAGAGGCGGTCAACGAAAATTTCTTTTAGTGTCATGGTGTTTTTCGTTTTTGGAAAGTTTTTGGAAGAAATCGAAATATTTTAGTCCATTTTAGAAATATTTTAGTAAAAAATCGAAAGACAACGTATCTGGCTGCTGTTCTACCTTTGGTTTGTCTTGTTTAGCAGATCAAATATCGTAAAAAAAAAAACAATTTAAAAACCAAAACCAATGAATTTTATTTTGAATTATAATATGGATAGGTTTCATAATCATTACATTTGATATAACTTTTAAACCTTATATCTATGAAATACCTATCAATCCTTTTAATCTTCTCCCTTCTTTTCCTTGCTGTAAAATGTCCCAAGCCAGATAATACACCACCGCCAGCAGCCTTACCACCAGCTACCCAGACTGGTGCCAATACTTTTGGTTGTTTATTAAACGGACAGGTTTGGTTGCCATCTCAAAAGCCTTCTATGTATGGGCTAATAGATGCTCAATATTATAAAGGCTTATTTATTTTATCAACTTCGAATGAACAAGGAGAAATTTCATGGTCATACCAACCAATATATAAGCCAGGAATATATTATTTTAAAAGTGCGCCGGCTGGAGGGTCGCCAGGTATGTTTTATTATGCTAACAATAGTAAATGTACCTATTATACCGATGATAAGGACAGTTTAAACTATCCGATCACTATTACCAAACTTGATTCAGCTAATAGGATCATATCCGGCACATTTAATTTTCTTTTCACGACACAAGGATGCGACACTTTAAGGATAACCGATGGACGATTTGATATGAAATATACTTACTAAATCTTAAACTATAAATCAAACAAAATTATGAAAAAGCTAGTTATCCTTTGCATGATGGTTTTTGCTGTAATGAAAGCTAATGGCCAAACTGATTCTGTTTACACATATACTGGTATAGACAGTTCGGTAACGACGGTAAACGATACCATTTATAGCAGTACCATTGACCAGCAGTTCCATTACATTTTTGAGAGCCTCGATACAGAGTATATGAACACGGATGTCCTCATTGACCGGACCATAAGCGCCATAGATTATAGAGTGCATACTGGTGATACATCTGTGGATTCTGCCTGCAATTATAAAACGGTTGCCGGCCTTATCTGTGCCATGAACGGCGGGGCCAAGGATATATCTTTACACCCTTTCGATTCCATTGGTTATTACAACAATATTATTAAAGGTATTGATACGACTACCAACCATATCCCCATTATGGTAATGGCTGCGCAATTTAACAAACTGGATTCAATGGCGGTTATTGATAATCTTATAAGTGTCACCAGTGGGCAATTGCTGGATGTATTGCCGCGAGGGAGCAGCCCCTATCTTGATGAATTTGCCTTTGCCGCCGCGCCCGTCACTTTAACTTTTAATTCTGCCGATGATACTTTTATTGTCCCCACTTCCCTTGTCGTATCCAATTTCAGTACAATGCCTTCGTCAATCACCATTGACTTTGGCGATGGCTCGGGGGCTCATACTGTAACGCTTGACGTACCAATCCATATTCATTTTACACCTCCTGCCCCCGGTATGTATGCCAATTTTTCAGGCGTTGTTTCAGCCACCTATCCTATGGGTACTAAAAGGTCTTATTTCATAATCAAGGTCAAAACCTTGCCTGCAAACCAATATGGCGCCGGGCAAACCATTACCTGGAACCTGCATCCTTTCAGGGGGCAGGTTCCGGCAGGCGCTTTTGTTACCATAGCGCTGGGCTGCGGCAACAGTAAACTGACGAAACCATTGATCATTGTAAAAGGTTTTGACCCGCAAAACACGTATCACTATATTAGCTTTGATATATATGGTAATCCTTCTGGCTTCCTCGTAGATTTACAAAGTTACAATTCAAAAATACTCAACAACTTAATAGATCAAGGTGGCTATGATCTTGTATATGTAGATTTTTACAATACCATGGATTCCCTGGAGCGTAATGGCCGGGTGCTGAAAGAGGTTATAAAAAAAGTAAACAGGACCTTGATTGCGAATGGTTCCCCTGAACAAAATATTGTAGTCGGCATAAGCATGGGCGGCCTTATAGCCCAATGGTGCCTGCGTACCATGGAAAATGAGCATACTGCACACAGCGACAGCGCCACACATAATGCAAAAACATATATTTCCTTTGATTCGCCCCACAAGGGAGCGTATATACCACTTGCGGCCCAATACCTTGTAGTCCATGCGCATAACATTCATTATCCTTTTCAAACGCAGATTGATAATTTTCTTGTTAAGCATACTGATTTTGATTATCAGGCCGATATTCAGGAGCCATACAATTGGCTAACAAGTCCTGCTGCGCGGGAAATGCTTTTGTTGCAAACGGTACCGCTAAGCCAAAACCCTCATACCAGTTTCACAACCGATATTGATTCATCAACTCTTGCTTTGACGCCTTTTTTAAAAAGCCTGGCATCTCTTGGATACCCACAACTATGCCGCAACGTTGCCATTGCCAATGGTTCCCAGGTACAGCAGACCCAAGAGATAACCCCTTATACTCAGATTATTGGTTACACCCCTACTTTTAATTTTGGGATCGGGTGGCTGGATATACAATTTGAAATGTACACCCTTCCTGCTCAAGGCAGAAGTAGTCAAATTTATCTTGCAAATATACCATATAACATATTCGGTATAGAAGGCGACATAACCGAGGTTAGCGTTTCGGTTTACAATTCCACGCCCTATGAAGATGCGCCAGGAGGCCAATACAGTATTGCGGGCCTTTTAAATGGTATTCCCCAATCAATTATCAATATACTTAATGTTACATATTTTGGTTTTGTCCCTACTGTCAGTTCATTAGACCTTGCGAACCCATATTATCGAAGTGCCTTTTACGATGTGTACGGTAATAGTATTTTATCTTCCCCGGTTAAAACGCAGTTCAAAACTTATGTAGCCCCTATAGTTAGTTTTGGTGTTGTTAATGAATCCCATGCAACCTTCAGCGAAACCAACCAGCCACTATTTGTAAATGAGTTAAGCATTGGTGGTGGACATATCAATTCAAGGGACACGGATTTCATTTTTTCGGGTATTTCTTACAATTTCGGCGCAAATACTTCATCACTTGTTCAAACAGGTGACCGAATTGGTAATACTGATTTCTATTCAGGCACATCATTGCTAATCAATGCCGATTCCACGCTTGCGCTCAGTACTTCAGGCTTGCCCAATCCGACCCATGGATCCAATTTTAACGTTTTTACCTCAGGTTCCAATTGTGGTGGAGCAGTTACTGTAACAATAGAGGCAGGGGCTCGGATGATTATGGGCAATAGTACTTATGGCAACACAGGAAATTTCTATGTTGACAGCACTGATTTCCTGAACATTTTTGGAGATGTAACACTTAATCCCGGTTGTCATATCATTGTCAAAAATGGCGGTGCTATTGGCTTTGGCCCCGGTTCCATTACCATGGGGCAGAATTGTAGTATTGTCGTTCAAAAAGGTGCAATATTCTATACTTCAGGAGGGACTATAAACCTGAATGATACTTCTGCAAATATTGAAATTGATGGTACGCTGGATATTAGCTCCGGATATACTTTTACAATGAGCAATACTAGCAGTGGATATATTAAATTCTATCAATCATTAGCAGATGATGGTAACCGGAACATTACAGATTACGGTACTTTTTTACTGAGCGGAAGCTATTCCAGCCATAAAGTGCTTGAAGTTGATGGCGGAGGTTCTCTATATCCTGAGGATTACCAGACCATGTTCCAAATAGAAAATGGCCTTGTAGCTTTGGGTTCAGGTTCTCGGCTAAATATCGGTTGTCCATTGACTTTGCAAAACGTACACATCAATTCCAATACAGGTTCTTATAATGCACACCGTGGGCTAAATATCTACGGGCAACCGAGTGTTTATATAGACAGCGTAAACGTAACCAATGGTGCCTATGGTGTATTTGGGCTACTGTTTTATGGCGGCTATGGAGTTACTTTTCAGGACCTGAGTGCATCGGGTTCATGGTATAGCGTATATACCGATGGCGTAACGGCTTCATTTGATGATACCTGCTATATTTCAAGCAACTATACCAATGGCTGGGCAGGCGATAATATGGATGGGGGAACTTTTGAAAGAAGCAAGATAGCAGGCTCTAATAACTATAACGGAATTATTGTCAATGGGTCTTACTCGGGAGCGGAAATATATATTGGCCAGTCTTATATTACCAATAATGATGTCGGTTGCAATGCCGATAACTGTACTTTGACAATTGATACATCAAGAATAAGCGGGAATTCTACTAATCTCCTGGGGACCGATGCCACCCTTAATTTATGCCCTACTGCAAACGGCGGGTTCTCAGATTTCAGTGGTGGCAGCATTTCAATAAATATGCAGGCAAGCACTGTACTAAACATGGATGGTGGTGATAACAACCTTATCCCAAGTTCAGGATTCACTATAAATGCCAATTTAAATTATTGCCCCGGGTCAACTGTTTCGTACGATGATAACGCCTGGGACGCTGGCGGGGCTGGCCCTGCCGGAACATATATTGCCAATGGCTTAACTTGTTCACCAACGAATTATACCATCACAGATGCTTCCCCATTAGACTTATCAACATGGAGCAGTACATATTCCGGCTTATATACCGGGCCAACTTCACCCATAAACCGTTTGCACCTTGTAGATACGGAGTTTAATCAGTTTATAATTGGCGATGCGGCACTTAAACAAGAAATATATAATGGCATGTTGGCGGCGCAATTTGGTCAATACCCGCAGGAAGCCAGTATATTTAACCAATGCATAAACCAGTATATTAATATGGGCCACCCAGATGACGAACTTCTTCACAGGATGTACAATAAAGCAATGGAAGGATTACATAAATCTATCAATAACAAAGAGCTAAAAGCCACCGATCCATTGGTTGATTCGGTGATAAATACGCAGGACTTGATGCGCAATAGTCTGCAAGCTTCAGATGAATATTTCCTGCGCTTCATCACCACTCTCGATAAAGCTGGATTAAAACGTGCACAAAACAACCGGATAGAGGCATTGCAAATCCTGGAAAACCTTGAGACATGGGCAGACCCTAACAGGCTTAAACATCTACAACATATCCACTGTATTATCAATGCGGAACAACAAATCTTAAGCGGTGAAGCGCCTAAAGACAAATTTCAGGCACTTGTAAAAGACTGTGGCAGGGACATTCTTGAACCTGTACAGGCCAATGGGCAAGTAATAGGTGCCAATAACCTAAACGGCATGAGTTCGGGGCCTGTGATCTATCCAAACCCGGCAGGAAACACATTTAATGTAAGCCTCAATTCGCATGGTAATTCAGAATTGAATACCAGTATTATTGATGTGAATGGCAAGGTCGTTTATTCGTCTGCGGGAATGGCTTTAAATGATGGATCAAACGTTGTCAGCTATCCTATAACTGGATTGCAACCTGGAGTATATGTTGTACACCTGGTTTATAACAATGGTAAAGAATACAGGGAGAAGATCGTTGTCCAAAACGAATAGATGTTATAAAAGAGAATAGAAGTTTTTGTAATCGTGCAAGCCCCGGAAATCCAGGGCTTTTTAGGTGTTGTCAACCCGTATAGATTTGGTATTCTTCAAAAAGTGACGACAAATCTCAAAAAATATTTCGTTATAATTCATTGGATAAGTATGAGTTAAAAAATATTTTTCAAGAATACCCACCCACTTTGGGGTTTCGGTATATATGTAGGTAAGCCAATGTGCGAATGTGCCGATATGCAAATGTGCAAATTGGCTGGCGCGTGATAGAATGCATCGGCAAAACTTAAATCATGACTAACAGAAAAACTCAAAGATAAACCGGCCTTTTCGGGCATTCTGGTCTGTTATTTCCCTGATAATCCCTGATATTTGTCAACGAGTTACGTGTAAGAAATTGAATATTAAAAGATTGAAAAATTGAAAATTGAAAGAACAGTCCAGAATGGTCAAAAAGGGCGTTTTTGGAAATTTATCAATGGGAAATCAATAAAAATGGCGTTTTTACCAAGCTTCATTAGGGATATAGAGAGAAACTCCGTGTTCTTTGCGAAACCTTTGTATCCTTTGCACTTTGAAATTAAATTATCCTTAGTTTTATCCCCGAATCAGGTTGCGGACGATTAATAAATCGAATATGGCAAACAGGAGAACATTTGTAAAAGCAGCCGGGGCACTTGCGGGAAGCGTAGCGCTGGCAGGCATGATGCCCCCGGTATTTGGTAAAGATATGGATTTTCAGGACTTTTTAAAACATCATATCCCCGGCGCCATGAACAGTAATGGAAGCGACGAGGATTTCTGGAACTGGGTAAAAGAAAGTTACACAGTAAGTAACACACCTATCAACCTGAACAATGGCGGGGTAAGCCCACAGCCTAAAGTAGTGCAGGATATGCACAAACAATATCTTGACTTATGCAATGAAGGCCCCTCTTATTACATGTGGCGGATACTCGACCAGGGACGTGAACCACTACGAAACAAACTTGCTGAACTGGCGGGCTGCAGTGCCGAAGAAATTGCCGTAAACAGGAATACGACCGAAGCAATTAATACGGTCATTTTTGGAATGAACCTGAAACCGGGAGATGAAGTCGTACTTACAAAACAGGACTACCCAAATATGGTAAATGCCTGGAAGCAGCGCGAAAAAAGGGATGGAATCAAATTGGTTTGGCTTGACCTGCAATTACCTTTTGAAGATAATACGGCCGTTGTAAACCAGTTTGCCTCAGCTTTCACAAGTCGCACAAGAGTGGTACATATCACCCATGTTATTAACTGGACGGGGCAGATTCTACCCGCGAGAGATATTGCCAGAAAAGCACACGAAAAAGGCATTGAAGTGCTGGTTGATGGCGCACATTCATTCGCTCATTTTGAATACAAAATCCCTGACCTGGAGTGCGACTATTTTGGCACAAGCTTACATAAGTGGTTATGTGCGCCTTTAGGGAGCGGAATGCTCTATATCAAAAAAGAAAAGATCAAAGATATCTGGCCCCTTTTGAGCAATGATAAACCCGATAGCGACGATATCCGGAAATTTGAAAGCCTGGGTACCAGGAGTTTCGCATCGGAGATGGCGATAAGCACTGCAATTGATTTTCATTATACCATTGGTGGCAAACGAAAAGAAGACAGGTTACGTTTTTTAAAAAATTACTGGGCAGAAAAAGCCGGGAAAATACCGGGCGTAAAGTTAATAACCTCCTTAAAACCAGAGTTTAGTTGCGCGTTGGCTATGTTTGCAATAGATGGGATCACGGTAGCAGATGTAGAAAACAAACTGCTTACAAAATATAAGATTCATACGTCGCCGATCAATTGGGAAATAGGTAATATCCATGGCGTAAGGGTTACTCCGAATGTCTATACTTCCACCCGGGAATTAGATATCCTGGTACATGCTATTGAAGAAATAGCCAAGAAATAATATTTGCTAACCAATAGATTGTCGGTGAGGACACCGACAATGGACAAAAAAGTGATTTACTAACGCCTAACGCCTGTTTCCTACTTCGAAAACTTGATCTTCCGCAAAGCTGCAAAGCACATGTTGAGCATGATGCGGCCGTTTTTGATACGGTTTGTCATTTTGGTTTCACCATAGGTACGTTCCATATAATGAACAGGCATGTCAACGATTTTCAGATGTCGTTTTGCAGCACCGAAAATGAGTTCATAATCACCCCAGCGGTCATTGACACCCCACGAACCCCTAAGGGCTTTAATACGATCGTAATCAGTACGCCATAATACTTTTGTACCGCAAAGAGTGTCTTTTATTTTCGTTTCCAATATATAGGTAAAGGCAGTGCTGAAAAACTTATTACCAATGACATTGAACATACGCATCGCTTCTTTATGCATCGGGTACACAAGGCGTGAACCATTGATAAACTCGCCTTTACGGGTGGCAATGGCTTCGTAAAAATAAGGCAGTTCCTCAGGGATCACTGTCAGATCTGCATCAAGGATCATGAGAATATCGCAGGATGCGTTGTCGAAACATGTCCAAACGTTCATGGCTTTACTGATCGCCGGAGAGTTTACCAACTTGATGTCTTTTTCCGGGTATTTGGCAATCATTTCACGCACAATATCAGGCGTTCCATCAGTTGATTTATCATCCCCGAAAATGATCTCGGTATGACTTCCCAATTTGGGAATTCGTTTTACGGCATCTTCAATATTGCCTGCTTCATTTTTGCATGGTACTATTACAGAAACAGAATATTCCTTTTTGTCGTGGAACAGCGGTCTAGCAATGGTGATACGTTGCATCGTGAAAAAACGGAATATAGGAAGCTTGGCAAAAAAGCGGTTTAGCACATAGCTTATACCTGGAATATTAAATGGAAACAAAATTGCAGGACGGTTGATCATCGGATCAAAATTGCTGAGCTGTAATAGGTTGTTTATATCAGACGAACTGATCCAGTTATGAATGGCCTGAGGGTATTTCAAGCTGAATCTTTCTGCCAGGCGAACTAATGGATGCCAGAGAAAATGATAATTCACGACAATAACCCTTGTACCAGGATGTGAACATTTGTATATCCCGTCAAAAACGGCCTTTACATCCACAATGTCTTCGACAGAACTAACCAGGATATAATCAAAGGTTTCGTCAAGTTGAATGTCTTCAGGGTTTTGATGCAGGAATTTGAGATGAGGATACCTTTTTTGGCTTTCTTCTACCTGAAGGAGGCTGTCTTCTATTCCAACCCCGTATCCTGGTTTCAGTTTGTCAAGGATATACCCGATCCCCGAACGTATATGCAGTACCCTGGAGCCAGGTTCGATGACAAAGGCCAATTGGCTGACCATCTGTCGGTAATAATAGGTATTGGAATTGATCCATTTCGCCCTTTTTGTGCTAATCTGGTCATTACTGGCAATTGTCTTTTCACGCAGTTCCTGCAGGTATGGATATTTGATCATGGATTTGTCAGTCGTTCAGTATCAAAGGATGGCAAAGATAATAAAAAGAGTAAGAAGTGAGAGGTGAGAAGTAAGATGTATGCAAGAAGCAGCTTGCGAAGCCACTTTTCACTTCTTACTTTTCACTTTTGACCGAATTATACAAAACTCCCTTCTTTCAGCCTTTCGCTGTTTTCTGCTACCTGCAGGCCATCAATAAGTCTGTCTATATCGCCGTTAAGGACGTTATCCAGGTCATATAAGGTGAGGCCAATACGGTGATCGGTAACCCTGCCTTGTGGATAATTATAAGTCCTGATCTTCGCCGAACGGTCACCTGTGGAAACCATGGTTTTTCGCTTGGTAGAAATTTCGTCAAGGTATTTTTGATGTTCGATTTCATACAACCTAGATCGCAAGACCTTCAATGCTTTTTCGTAGTTTTTGATCTGCGATTTTTCATCCTGTATGGACACGATCAACCCTGTTGGAATGTGGGTAAGCCTAACGGCCGAATAAGTGGTGTTAACAGACTGTCCACCAGGCCCTGAAGAGCAAAAGGTGTCTTTTCTGATATCAGAATCTTTAAGATCTATATCAAATTCCTCAGCTTCAGGCAGTACCACTACGGACGCTGCAGATGTATGCACCCGTCCCTGTGATTCAGTAGATGGAACGCGCTGAACCCGATGCACGCCGGACTCGTATTTCATGTGACCATAAACCTTGTCCTTATCTTTACCCGAAACATTGAAAATGATTTCTTTAAACCCTCCATTGGTACCTTCGTGGGCATCAATGACATCAATTTTCCAACCCTTTATATCGCAATATTTCTGGTACATCCTGAAGAGTACACCCGCAAACAATGAAGCCTCATCGCCACCGGTACCTGCTCTTACTTCTACAAGCGCATTACGTTCATCCATTGGGTCGGGAGGAACCAGCATCAGTTTTATGGCTTCTTCCATGGGTTCCAGTTTCGACAAAAGTTCATCCAGTTCCCCTTTGGCCATGTCCCTGAATTCCTGGTCTTTTTCTTCAGATATGATCTTTTTGGAGCTCTCAATATTGCTCAAAAGATCGCTGTATTCATGATAAGCGTCCACGATCTCTTCGAGGTTTCGGTACTCCCTGTTCATCTGGGCAAAGCGCTTCATATCGCTCATGGTATCAGGCTCATTGAGCAACCTTCCCACTTCTTCCCAGCGGGTTTTTATTTCTTCCAGTTTTTTTTGCAGCTCCAAGTTAAAAACAATTAAGAATTAGGAATTATGGATTATGAATGATCGGACTTTGTAGTGCAAAGGTAAAGAAAATAGAGCTGAGAGCGAAGAAAGAGAGGGATAGTAAGGCAGGCAGTTCACCAACTGACCAAGTTCTTCCCTAAATTCGTCCCACCAAATACATTGATTATGAAACCCACCTTGCGCCATGATTGGACAACTGATGAGATCCGCGAAATATACAATTCACCACTTCTGGAACTGGTTTTTCGCGCAGCGGAAGTCCATAAAGCTCAGAATAACTTCGGTGAAGTACAGGTAAGCAGCCTCCTTTCTATTAAAACCGGCGGTTGCCCTGAAGATTGTGCTTATTGCCCGCAAGCTGCACGTTATCACACAGATACGGAGGTTCAGGCGCTGCTCAAAACCGAGGAAGTCGTAGAAACAGCTAAAAGGGCAAAGGCTGCCGGCGCCTCCCGGATGTGCCTCGGCGCGGCATGGCGTGAAGTCCGCGACAATCGTGATTTTGACCGGGTTCTTGATATGGTAAAAGAAGTAACCCGCCTCGATATGGAAGTTTGTTGTACTCTTGGGATGTTAAGTGAGACTCAGGCTCAAAAACTTGCCGATGCCGGACTGTATGCTTACAACCATAATCTTGACAGCTCAGCGGAATTTTACGAAACCATCATCACTACGCGTACCTATAATGACAGGCTGCAAACCCTGGAGCATGTGCGCAATGCAAATATTACCGTTTGCTCAGGGGGTATTATCGGCATGGGCGAATATTTGGAAGACCGTTACGCAATGCTGCAAACACTTGCCAATATGCCACAACATCCTGATTCTGTGCCAATAAATTCACTTGTTCCGGTTAAGGGCACGCCACTTGAAAACCAGGAACGTGTGAGCATCTGGGATATGGTCCGCATGATAGCCACAGCCCGAATAGTCATGCCAAAAACAGTAGTGAGGTTATCAGCCGGACGAAATGAAATGACAATGCCCGAACAAGCTTTGTGTTTTATGGCTGGAGCAAATTCTATTTTCGCCGGGGATAAATTATTAACCACTCCAAATCCCACTTTTGATACTGACATGCGGATGTTTGAGACGCTCGGACTCAAAACACGGGAGCCTTTCAAGGAAAGGAAGCAGATATTGCCCAAAGAAGTTATGGCAGAGGCTTAATGGATTTCCTTTCCAATAAACTTCAAAAACGTAAAGAAGAAGGACTGCTTCGGCAGTTGTCTCTTGTGGACCGGTCTGCTATAAATTTTTCATCGAATGATTATCTCGGTTTTGCCAAAAACAGTAACCTATGGGAACCTGGAACCATTGATAAATATGGCTCAACGGGCTCACGATTGTTAACCGGAAATGCTGCAATAACGGAAGAAACAGAAGCCTTTATCGCTGCATTTCACAAGGCAGAAACCGGTCTCATCTATAACTCGGGGTATGATGCAAATACAGGCCTTTTTTCATGCATTGCTGCAAAAGATGATACCATTATATATGATGAATATTGCCATGCAAGTATTAAAGATGGCGCACGGTTAAGCCTTGCAAAACATTATAGCTTCAGGCATAACGACCTGGAGCATCTGGAATCAAAAATAGAAAGAGCAGGTGGCAACAACATATTTGTTGCTATTGAATCCATTTATTCAATGGATGGCGACATGTCTGATTTAAAGGGCATTGCCACTTTGGTCGAAAAATATAATAATGTTTATCTTATTGTAGATGAAGCGCATGCGACTGGTGTTTTTGGAGACCATGGTGAGGGGCTGGTTCAGGAGTTGGGACTGGAAAATATTTTTTTTGCACGGGTTTATACATTCGGGAAAGCTTTGGGTTGTCAGGGTGCGATTGTTTTGGGGAGTCAGTTATTAAGGGATTACCTGATCAATTTTTCCAGGCCATTTATTTATACGACAGCTTTACCATTGCCTAACATACTGGCCATTAAAAGGGCTTATCAGCTTCTGCAAAACCAGGATAAAAACATACAATTACTAAAAGATCGCATTCAATATTTTAATAAAAAGACATCCTCTTCAGGCATTCAAAATATCAAAGCAAATCAAAGTGCCATCCAGGTTATGATCATTCCCGGAAACGAAAATGCGAGAGCAGCTGCGAAGCATTTGCAGTCAAAACATTTTGATGTACGTCCTGTTCTAAGTCCCACGGTTCCTGCTGGTAAAGAGCGTCTTAGGATATGTATTCACTCTTATAATTCGGAAAGGGAGATTGATGGGTTGATTAGAGAATTGTGTCAAATAAATAGCATTTTAAATCCCGAAGGGATGGCATTATTATAGAAAAACAAAAGGCATTTTATATAAACCCTGAAAGGGTGACAGATTATGTATCACAATTAATCTATTTCTACTTTCAATTTATATGCTTGATCTTTCACCCCTTCGGGGTTCATACTATTGACCTATTATTTATTCTATAATCATTTCACCCTTTCAGGGTTATTAGCCATTCAGCCTCGTATACATTTTATCGATGTATCTCAATCAATAAAACCCATGCGTCCAATACCGCTTTCATGAAGGAAAAAAGGAAGGCCGGAATCAACCAGTAAACGCCTGATGCACCAGCCCCAATGATCCATATTCCACATACGATATAGGGCAATGTGGCAAGCTGGGTAAAAAATAAATTCTGGAAATAAAGTCGTTTATATTCTGGTTTGGTATCACCCAAAATCCGTAGGTCTACCCGGAGGGAAATACCCCATGCCGCAATGCCACAACACAGGATTTCAACGCCAATGATATTGATAGAAACCTGTGGCACAAGACATAATGTGGAAACAATAAGAACGATCATCAGCAACCCAAGTGCCAGGCCCGCTCTACCGGGTAATGTCTTTATTTCCAGGATGCGTTGGAGACTAATTGAAATGCCAACAAAAATGAGCCCTGTAAGTGCCGCTGAAGCCCCGGTCATCGCTACAAAAAAGTCTTTCCAGATTTCCATACAATCAGTTTAGAACTCAAATATAATATTAATGAGGAATATAGCCCTGGTTGAAAAAATCTTATTACCCTATCTTTTTGATAAAGCAAACGATTTCACCAGCTTCCCTGAAACCGGATTTTTTGTGAAACAATCTGCTTTCAGTATTTGTGATATAAGCATCTGAACCCATTTCGGTACAACCTTGTGCAGACGCCCAGACCTCACCGAGTTTAAGCAGTTGTTTGCCAATTCCTTGCCCACGATATTCAGGTGTTACGTAAATGCCTTCCACAAACCCAACCCTGTTGGTTTCTGAGCCTTCTATGAAATCATTTTTTATAGAAAAATTCGCAAAGGCGATGGGTTGGCTAACGTCAGAAATGGCAATAATATTTTTATGATTTGAGGAGGTCATAAGGCCTTTTAAAACCAGGCTAAGCTCATCGTTTTTTTCTTTTGGCCATAATGCAAGTCCCATTTCGAGCCAGGGCTCAAACCAGGTTTCTGTTATGTTTATGAATTGAAACATAAATCGTATTTGTGTTTGGGAAGTTGTCAACTTTTTAAAAGTTGACAACTTTAATATTATCTTGCTTCCGATCCGACTGGTACGCTTCTTTCAGGCAACAAAAAGACCAGCTTTTTATCAGCATCTTCTACCATTAATATCATACCCTGGGATAGGATTCCTTTGATTTTTCGTGGTTCCAAATTGGCTACCAGGCAAACCTGTTTGCCAACCACTTCTTCTGCAGAAAACGACAATGCGATTCCGGAAACGACTGTCCTTATTTCAGAACCCAGATCAATGAGAAGTTTGAGCAGTTTATCAGCATCTTTAACTTTTTCTGCTTCTAAAACCGTTCCGATCCGCAGGTCCAGTTTGCTGAAATCATCAAAAGAAATATTATCCTTAAATGGCAGAATGTCTTTTGTTTCGATAGTTGATTTGGTCTCGAGAACTGTCTGCGTATTTTGTTTCGAGCGGTTCAGTTTTTCAACCTGCATGGCAATGGCAACATCTTCAATTTTTTCAAATAAGATAACTGGTTCCCCGATCAAAGTATTTTCTTCGATCAGGTCTGCATTTCCGGCTGTATTCCAGTTGCCGGGTTGCATATTGAGCAGCTGCTTCAATTTCTGGGAAGTATCGGGCAAGAATGGTTCTGATAAAATGGCAAAATTGGCAAGCAATTGAATGCTGTAATTCAATACCGTTGCAGCCCTTTCAGGATGGGTTTTAATGGTTTTCCAGGGTTCGCCATCTGTCAGATATTTATTGCCAAGCCGGGCAAGGTTCATCAGTTCTGAAAGCGCTTCCCTGAATTTGAATTCTTCAATCAATGTTCCGATCCTTAAAGGATATTCCGTCAGTTCATCTATCAAAAACTGTTCAGCATCACCCGTTTCGCCTCGGGCTGGTGTATGGCTTTGATAGTAATTTTGTGTGAGTACCAGCACACGATTTATCAGGTTGCCTACAATAGAAGCAAGCTCATTATTATTCTTAGCCTGGAAATCTTTCCAGAGAAAATCATTGTCTTTTGTTTCGGGTGCATTAGAGCAAAGCACATAGCGCAAAACATCCTGTTTGCCAGGGAAATCTATCAGGTATTCATGAAGCCAGACCGCCCAGTTGCGACTGGTCGAAACTTTTTCACCTTCAATGTTCAGGAACTCATTGGCAGGGACATTATCCGGTAAAATAAATTCCCCATGTGCCTTGAGCATCACCGGGAAAATAATACAATGAAATACGATGTTGTCTTTGCCGATAAAATGGATGAGTCGCGTATCATCGCTTTGCCAGTAAGGCTTCCAGTCTTTGTTTTGTGCCGCAGCCCATTGTTTGGTTGCCGTAATATAACCAATAGGTGCGTCGAGCCATACATATAGCACTTTGCCTTCCGCCCCTGGCAGCGGTACCGGTACGCCCCAGTTCATATCACGGGTAATAGACCGCTCACGAAGGCCTTGCGTCAGCCAGCTACGGCATTGCCCGAGGACATTCGCTTTCCAATCGCTGTGACCATCTAATATCCAACCTTTTAACCATTCTTCATAGTTCTGTAGGGGCAGGTACCAGTGTTCGGTCTCACGAAGTTCGGGTGGTTCCCCACTTAGCCGTGATTTCGGGTTTATTAAATCTGTCGGGTCAAGAGAAGTACCGCAGTTTTCGCATTGATCTCCGTATGCATTGGGATATCCGCAATTGGGACATTCGCCGAAAATATACCTGTCGGCCAAAAACTGCTTGAACTTGGTATCATAATATTGTTTGGAAACTTTCTTGGTAAAAACCCCCTTGTCATATAAGGTTTTAAAGAAATCAGAAGCCGTTTCATGGTGTTCCGGCGAAGAGGTGCGTGAATAGATATCGAAACTGATCCCGAAATCTGCAAAGGCATTTTTGATCATGCCATGGTATTTGTCCACCAGTTGCTGCGGCGTTACCCCTTCCTGCATGGCTTTGAGGGTGATAGCTACCCCGTTCTCATCAGACCCGCATATAAATGCCACATCCTCACCTATGCCGCGGAGGTAACGTGCGTAAATATCGGCAGGCAGATAGCACCCTGCCAGGTGACCAATATGCACAGGCCCATTGGCATAAGGCAGCGCAGCGGTAATGGTATGACGTTTATAGTTCTTCATTTCTTGTTAAAGAGCGGCAAAATTAGGGCATTTTAGTTAGAAGTCAACAGTCAACAATTAGAAGTCAACAGTCAACAGTCATCAGTCAACAGTAAAGCGAGTTAGATTGTGAAAGAGAACGTGGAACACAGACGGTGATCGGAGGGATTCCCCCTTTTTGTAAAAAGGGGGCAGGGGGATTTAGCGAAATAAAAACTCCCTTCCCATTGTTTTCTGATTGATAATTTCCAAAAAACCGCATTTCAACCAATCTGGACTGTTCTTATTGTTTTTTTCATTTTTTTCGATTTTCAACATATTGATTTTAAAATACTTACTCGTAACTCATTGATAAATATCAATAGATAACAGGGAAATAACAGTCCGGAATACGTTTAAAGGCCGGTTTATCTTTTGCATTTTACAATTTGTCATCTCGACGCAGGAGAGATCTGATTCTTCGAGTAATTGTCTGAACTAGGATTCAAAAGATTATAGGATTTTGGATGCGCCAGCCTCTGACCCCTGACTCCTGTCCCCTATTATGTATATATATAGCGAAACCCCAAAGTGGGTGGGTGTTTCAGAAAAATATTTTATAACTGTTATAAAAACAATAGGTTATAGACGAATAATTTTTTGAATTTGTCGGCAATTTTATTTTTATGGTGGCTTCCAGTTAAATAATTTACCTTCCAGCAACGCATTATTATTTTTTGAACCATAAATTTGCATGGGATGTTAAATCAATGAAAATAGCTATTCTAAAATAGTTTATTATTAAGCAAATGAAAGAGGTAACCTTACATATCAAAGAAAGCAAGTTTAGGTTTTTTATGGAATTGATAAAAAACCTTGACTTTGTAAAAGTTGAGGAAAAGGCAATAGGGGATTCTAAGGAAGCTGTTTTGCACAACCTAAAAACCGGCCTTGAAGAAGTAAAACAATTCAAAAAAGGAAAACTAAAAACAACCTCTGCCAAAGCTTTTTTGAATGAGTTATAGTGTTGAGCTTTCTGATAATTTCAATAAGGAAGCCAAGCGATTGGTCAAAAAATATCCATCGCTAAAATCAGAACTTAATCGTCTTTTCATCGGACTTGAAGAAAACCCAACTTTGGGAATTTCACTTGGAAATAACATTTATAAAATCCGGCTTGCCGTAGCTTCCAAAGGTAGAGGGAAATCTGGCGGAGCAAGGGTCATGTCTTTTGTGAAAGTAGTAGATACAACTGTATTGTTGTTTTCTATTTATGACAAATCTGAAAAAGAAAGCATATCCGATACTGAAATCAAGTCTTTGATTGAGAAGGAATTATAATCAAATTAATTAGTCCAACAGATTGTTGGACTTTTAGTTTTGAGTCCCATCGGGACGACATATTGGTAGATAAAATACATCAGCAGTTTTTGAGTGCCGTAAGTACGACACATTTTGGTGGGAATTTTAGGAAGAAAAGGTGGACGATACAGATGTGTGGCTTTAAGTCAATATTTGTTTCCAACTACTACAAATCACCTCGAAATTATACCTCGTATTTGCAGGGCTTGTACTTGGTAAGCTAAAGTATGTAATATTTGGCTTTCGCGAAAAGAAATTGTTAAATAGAGTATCCGCTTTTGCCCCATTAAGGGCGATAACTCTCAGGTGTTTATGCATATTTATAAAGTTCTCGAGGTCATTCGGAATTTCATTTGACATTGAGGTGTCTAAACTCCCTTTTCTGTTTGCTCTTGCAGCGACATCCCAAAGTCCGATCTTATTCTTTCTGAGCAAGTCCTTTTTTTGTTCGTATGTATTGGGAATTTCAGCATTTGTTATTGTTGCAATTATTTTCCAAAATCTATTTCTCGAATGTGCGTAATACTCGCTGTATTTCAATGAAGTGTCCCCGGGCATAGATCCTAAAATTAATATTTCGACGTCTGGATTTGAAGAGGCAAAAAAGATGCTTTGAGGTTCTCAGAGGGGCCATTGACATCAGAATGGTTCTTGGCCTTACCATTTTCTTCTATTAAAATTGCCCAAGTTACTTTCGGGGTATAATTGGAGTCAAAAACATTAATTTCCCTCCCTCGGATAAGAGACTCAAAATTATCTAAAGTATAGTTATTCTTTTCGCTGCTGAAGTCTGAATAATAGAATCCAATCTTTCTAATTTCCTGACGAATTCCCTTTTGCTCTGAAGGAGCAGCCTTTTCTTTTAAGGAAATTAGCTTTTTGATTGATTCAATTTCCGAATGCGTGAAAGAATTTCGCCCTTTCATCCGATATATTTGATTATTGATTCCTTCACCCTGAAGGATGCAAATCTAAGAAAAATTAAAAAACCTATGCACGTTTATTCTATCATGGAACTTATAAAAAAATTTGCTTTTTGTCAAACTATATACTTACATTTGTTGTTATTTTGTCATATTATAGTATTACAATATGGGTAAAAGCACATTGAATTTACAGCAACTTAATAATAAAATGCTGTCCATCAGACTGTTGCATAACATGGCCGCTCCTGCCGCCGGATGGGTGAATGCGGTTCGGTTAGCGATTGGTATGTCCATGAGGCAATTAGGCAACAAACTTTCTATCACCCGGCAGAGCGTACTTGATATTGAAAGGCGAGAAAAATCTGGTTCCATTACGCTAAAGGTGCTAAAAGATGTTGCAAATGCCCTCGATATGGAATTTGTGTATGGTTTTGTACCCAAGGGCGGTACAATGGACGCACTGATAAAAAGTAAGGCGAGGGAAAAGGCTACGGAAATTGTGATGCGGGCATCGAACACCATGAAACTCGAAAACCAGGAAAACTCAAGGAAACGCATCGAAAAGGCAATAAAGGAAAGGACTGAGAAGCTCATACATGAAATGCCTAAAATTTTATGGGAATAGAATTTGACGTCATAGAAGGGCAAACGCCTTTGGATGAGGATGAAAGAGATGGATTACTTATCCCTGCCGTTTCAACCAGGGGCGAACTGGATGAATTTGAACAGCATAATATTGAGAATGCCATAGCATGGACACTTTCGAGATCATTTAGGCTGGAAAATGTTTTTACAGAGGCATTTGTAAAAGAAGTTCACATCAGGATGTTTGGCGATATTTGGTCGTGGGCCGGCGAATTCAGAAAATCAAATAAAAACCTTGGTATAGATAAATGGAATATTGGTGCCGAATTAAAGCAACTTAATGAGGATGCGCTTTTCTGGGTAAAAAACAAGATTTACAGATCTGATGAACTTGCTATCAGATATAAACACAGACTGGTAAGTATCCATTGTTTCCCAAACGGGAACGGGAGGCATAGCAGGTTGATGGCAGATATTGTTATTGAAAAGATTTTGAAGGAGCCTGTTTTTACCTGGGGAATGGCCGGGGCTAACTTAGTCCTGGATATTCGGCAAGAATATATCAAGGCAATTAAAGCCGCAGATAAAGGAAATTACAAGCCACTCATTTCTTTTGCAAGGTCTTGAATGAAGTGCTAAATCCAAAATATATGCCTTTATTCCAAGAAAATTGTCATCTTTGCCAAAACTATAGTCGCATAACACAACTTGTGGAAATTTCCTGTTGACAGTTTCCCGAATAATGCACTATTTTTGAAGCGATGGGAAAGAAAGACATGGAAGAGGAAGATATCTCTAACGAAGAAACACCTGAAAACGAAGACGTAAAGCCGGTTGCGGAGCCTGATGTCACAAATGGCGAGGTAATTCATGACGTGGCCACGGTGGCCGGCCTGTATCAGAACTGGTTTTTGGATTATGCTTCTTATGTCATTCTGGAGCGGGCTGTCCCTGCTATTGAAGACGGACTCAAACCCGTACAGCGCCGTATCCTTCACGCGATGAAGGAGATGGATGATGGGCGACTGAATAAGGTTGCCAACATCATCGGGCAAACCATGCAGTACCATCCGCATGGCGATGCTTCTATCGCAGATGCCATCGTAAACCTAGGTCAAAAAGACTTATTGATTGATACCCAGGGAAACTGGGGCGATATGATCACGGGTGACGATGCGGCGGCATCCAGGTACATTGAAGCAAGGCTTTCGAAGTTTGCTTTGGAAGTTGCTTTCAACCCGCAGACCACTGAATGGCAGACCTCTTATGACGGTCGCAAAAGGGAACCTGTCACCCTGCCCATGAAATTTCCTTTGCTGTTGGCACAAGGCGTGGAAGGGATTGCTGTGGGACTATCTACCAAGGTAATGCCGCACAATTTCCATGAACTCATCCAGGCTTCTATTGATGTATTGAGGCACAGGGAAGTGAACCTGATGCCGGATTTCCCGACAGGAGGGATTGCGGATTTTACGCATTACAATGAGGGCAAAAAAGGTGGTCGTATACGTGTGCGCGCACGCATCGAAGAGCGCGATAAAAAGACGCTGATCATCCACGAAATACCTTATTCCACTACTACGAACTCGCTGATGGAATCCATCGTGAAGGCGAGTGATAACAATAAGATCAAGATCAAGAAGGTGGTGGACAATACGGCCGCTAATGTAGAAATAGAAATCCAGTTGCACCCCGGTACTTCACCAGACCTGACCATTGATGCGCTGTATGCTTTCACTGAATGTGAGGTTTCGATCAGTCCGAATGCCTGCGTGATCGTTGACCAGAAACCGATATTCCAAAGTGTAAATGAGCTGCTTCGGATTTCAACCGCAAAGACACTGGCACTCCTGAAACGGGAACTGGAGATCAAGCTCGGCGAACTCGAAGAGAAATGGCATTTTTCTTCTCTTGAGAAAATATTTATTGAAAAGCGGATCTATCGCGATATAGAAGAAAGCGAAACCTGGGAAGCTGTATTAGCGGCTATTGATAAAGGTTTGAAACCATATAAAAAGTTGTTCAAAAGGGAGATCACCCAGGAAGATATTGTCAGGCTTACAGAGATCAGGATCAAGCGTATATCCAAGTTTGACGGTTTCAAAGCCGATGAACTGATAAAGGCTTTGGAAGAAGAAATGGAACAGGTGAAATTTGACCTGGAACACCTGGTTGATTTCGCCGTAAATTATTTCAAAAACCTTCTTAAAAAATATGGTAAAGGCCGTGAACGCAAAACGGAGATCAGGGCATTTGAAACCATTAGCGCCAGTGTGGTAGCTGTCGCCAACCAGAAATTATACATCAATGCCAAAGAAGGCTTTATCGGTTACGGCCTTAAAAAAGACGAGTTTATTTGTGATTGTTCTGATATTGATGATATTATCGTGTTCCGCAGGGATGGTAAAATGGTAGTGACCCGAATTTCTGAAAAATCTTTTGTGGGCAAGGATATTATCCATGCGGCTGTCTGGAAAAAGAACGATGAGCGGATGATCTACAACCTGATCTATATTGATGGGAAAAGCGGGATATCCAGGGCGAAACGTTTCGCAGTGACAGCTATCACACGTGACAAGGAATATGACCTGACGACAGGAGCTGCCAATTCAAAAATATTATACCTGTCTGCCAACCCAAACAGTGAATCTGAGCTCGTTACCGTGGCACTGTCGCCATTGGCAAAAGCAAGGATCAAAGTATTTGATTATGATTTTTCTGAGCTTGACATTAAGGGCCGCGCCTCACAGGGAAATATCCTGAGCAAGCATATCGTAAAGAGTGTGAAGTTCAAGGAAAAAGGTGCTTCTACACTTGGCGGCAGAGATATCTGGTATGATGATGTACAGGGCAGGCTGAATGTAGATAAAAGAGGCACGTACCTGGGTAGTTTCAATATGGATGATATGATCCTGGTGATCTACAAAGAGGGCAGTTATGAACTCACTAATTTTGAACTGACCAACCGGTACGATGCAGACAATGTGGTACTTATTGAAAAAAGAAACCCTGAAAGCCCTATCACCGCCATGCATTATGATGCAAACAACAAAGCCTGGTATGTGAAACGGTTTATGATCGAGACACTTACGGAAGGCAAGAAATTCAGTTTCATTTCTGAGGCTAAAGGTTCAAAACTGTTGCTTGCCAGTACGGCATCAAACCCTTTTGCCGAAATAAAACATGGCAAGAAAAAAGATGAAGAGAGCGAAACCATTGACCTGAAAGATTTTGTAGAGATACGCGGCTGGAAAGCGCTTGGCAGCAAAATGCCTCATAAAGATATCACACACGCAGAGTTGCTGGCGGCAGAAGAGCCTGAAGAGGAAGAAATTGACGATGTAGATGAGACAATAGAGCAAGAGGTTGAGGCGATCAAGAAAAAGCTGGCTAAAGTAAACAAAAGCAAAGGCGCCCCGATCTTTAAACCGGCTTTTGATGAAAAGGCATTAGAAACTGAACCAGTCGAGGAGGTTGAAGAACCAAAAGATACCAAGCCAAAACCCAAGCATGGCAAAGGTTCTCAGTTGACATTTTTGTTTTAGTATTTGACAATCCCAAAGGGATTCCACGTTTATAGAATGTTTATAACCATTGTATAGTACGACCCCGAAGGGGTCGAAGAATATCGGAATAATTTTTTCTATAAACGTTTGACCGCGTTGCGGTCGCAAGAATATGAACTGTATATTAAACCGCCCATAAGGTAGATAATCCTATTTTTGCAGGACCATGTCAATTACTCCTCCCGAAATAAGAACGGTTAACGTAACCCGTTATGTAATGCCTTTGCGCGAAGGAGGATCATTGCCTGCGATTGCAGAGGCAAATGACGGGTTTTTGTACGTGATCAAGTTTCGTGGGGCAGGACAGGGGCCTAAGGCGCTCATTGCAGAATTGATTGGTGGAGAGATCGCAAGGGCGCTTGGTTTGCGTGTGCCTGAGATTGTTTATGCAACACTCGATGAAGCATTTGGCCGAACAGAACCGGATGAAGAAATCCAGGACCTGCTCAAATTCAGTACCGGGTTAAACCTTGGACTGCATTTTCTGACAGGTGCCATTACCTTCGATCCGGTAGTGACCAAAGTTGATCCAAAGCTGGCTTCACAAATAGTGTGGTTGGATTGTCTACTGACCAATGTGGACAGGACCTGCCGCAATACCAATATGCTGTTGTGGCACAAAGAATTATGGCTGATAGACCACGGTGCATCATTATATTTTCACCATAACTGGAAGAACTGGGAAGAGCAGGCTACCAAGCCATTTGCGCTTGTAAAAGATCATGTTTTGCTGCCAATGGCAGCCGAATTGGACGAGGTAAATATAGCCTTTCGTAGTGTCCTCACAGCCAAAAAAATACAGGATATTGTCTCACTTGTTCCTGATGCCTGGCTGCTGACAGATGATTCGCCATTTGCAACAACAGGAGCATACCGACAGGCTTATGCCACCTATCTTGAAGAACGGATTTCCCATTCAGAAATATTTGTAAAAGGAGCGCAAGATGCAAGAGGATAACCTGTTTGAATATGCCGTTATTCGCGTGGTTCCTGCCGTAGAGCGGGAAGAATTCCTAAATGTGGGGGTTGTGCTCTTTTGTGCAAAACAAAAGTTTTTAAAGATGCTATACCATATTGATGAAGAAAGGCTTATGTCGCTAAATTCAAAAATTGATATTACGGAAATAAAAGAATACCTGGCTGCCTTTGATCATATTTGCATTGGTGACAAGAATGGCGGTTCAATTGGGTCGCTTCCAATTGCTGAGCGTTTCAGGTGGTTGACAGCAACACGTAGCACAGTGGTGCAGACATCAAAAGTGCATCCGGGTTTTTGCAAAGATGCAGGTGAGATGCTGGAGAAATTATATAGACAATTGGTATTGTGATTTTTTGACAGTAATGTTCGACCCCATCAGGGTCGTAGTGTTTGAAGTGTTATTTTCCACGGGTTGTACCCGTGGTTATTAATGTTGAAGCCTTTCAGGCTTCTTTCAAGGGAATATTCACACTAAAAATTGAGCCTTTCCCCAATTCGCTTTTGACGCTGATAAATCCTCCTATTTTTTCAAGAAATTCACGGCAAAGCATGAGCCCAAGACCTGTTCCAGGCTCATTTTCCGTACCGTATGTATTGATCCTTTGGCTGGTAAATATTTTCCGGATCATAGCTTCTGTCATACCTATACCGGTATCATGTACTGATATAATGATGTATTTGTTATCCCTGTTGGCGGTAATTTTTACTTCGCCGCCTTTTGCAGTATATTTTATAGCATTAGACATCAAATTCCTCAATACCAGTTTCAACATATTCTCATCTGCAATGATCTCTTGGTTCTGCTGAATCTCATTATGAAACGCGATCTCTTTACTTTCAGCCTGTTTCCGGTAAAGTTCAAAATTTTCTTCGGCAATATTGTATAGATTCAACCTTGAAAAGTTGGGGATATATCCATTCATCTGGCTTTGAGCCCAACCCAGGAGGTTCTCTATAAATGAAAAGGTTACGTTCATCCTTTCCATCAACTTTCCTGATAATTCTTTTACTTCGTCTTTAGTAAAATCGCCTTCTTCAAACATGGACAAAAATAATTGCAATGAAGCAAGAGGACTTTTAAAATCATGTGAAACAATTGAAAAAAGTTTTGTTTTTAATTCATCCGTCTCTTCCAATATTTTCTTTTGTTCCGTAATTTCTTCATTAAGTTTCGCCATTAAAAGCAATTGCCTCTTCCTTTTCGTGCTACTGTTAAGTGCTATCAGCGCAATAATTAAGCACAAGATCATAACAGTGCCTATAAAAAAAGTGAGCTGGTTTTTGGTAGTTAATTCGGCTTTTTGCCTTTTACCTTCTTCCTTGAGCAAATTGTTTTCATGGTCCCTTTTTTCAATTTCGATTTTTGTTTGATAATCTGTTGCCGTTTGGTTGATGGTCAGCTGATTGACGCTGTCCTGGTATTTTGAAGCAATTTTTTGGTTTAAAAATGCTTCTTTATAATTCCCAAGCCCGCCTTGCGCTTCCGCTTCGGCTATGTATAATTGAAGCATTAACTTTTGAAAATGAAGCTCCCTGGCAATTATAATTCCATTTTGGGCAATTTCAAGAGCCGGTTTATATTGCTTGTTCTTGAGGTATGCATCTGCCAGGTTGGCTTCGGTATTGGCGATTCCGAATTCATTAGAGTTGGATGTATAATATTTAATCGCCCTTTTATAATAGTCAATGGCTTCGCTTTGGCTGTCAAGCTGATAATAGACCAGGCCCATATTATTCAAACTGAAACCAAAAGCATCAAGATCGCTGGTTTTAATTGCATTATCGTATGCTTTCCGGTAATACTCAAGTGCTTTAGGGTATTCTTTCTCTTTATAATAAATGTTCCCTATATCGCTATAAATGCCGGCAATATTTGCCTGGCCTATGCTTTGCCATATTTGGAGTGTTTGCTGGCAATAAAACAAAGCCTTTGCAAAATCACCTTCCACCATATAGTAATTGCCGATACACTGGGCAGCTCCAGCCTTTAACGAAATGATTTTTGTTTTTTGGCTTAATTCAAGCGCATTGAAAGCGTAGAATTTCATGCTATCAGTCTTGCCTAGAAGATGATAAAAAGTGCTGAAATGAAGGTATCCTTCTATTTTTCCATCATTTTCTTTGTGATCCTCGCAGAGTTTTATTCCTTCCTGATAATAAGACCTGGATTTCATCAATTCTCCTGAATTCAGGTAGGCAAGTCCGTAGCAATACAATGCATTTGCCTCGCCGCGGGTATTATTTACCTTTTGCGATAATTCAAATGCTTCCCTCGCATACATGAGCGAAGAATCTTTGTTCAGGGTACTGAAATGGTCACCAAGGTCTAACAAAGCACTTACCCTTCGGGAATAATCTTTGTCCCTGCTGGCTATCCTGAGAAAACTGTCCTTATCATATTTTTCTGCCCGAACATGAAAAATAACAGACAACCCCAATATGCAGGTCATGCAAATAACCTGCATACGGCATAAAGCGCTACAACGCCCCATACGCAATATTCTAAAAATGACACCCAATTACAAATTCAAAACTAAAGTATCTCTCTGAATTGTAAGTGTTAAATTTTTAAAATTAATGGGGTGATCACCATCAATCTGACATTATTGACAATTAAAGTCATTAAATAGACATACAGTAGACGAGTTTACAAATCCCTTTTTTTCAAAAGTAAATAGCTGCCTGCTGTAAATGCAATGATATAAATGCAGCCTACAATAAGCGTGGTTTGTTCCGAAAGTGCTACGGGTATCTTGACAGGCGAAGCCGATTTGGCGGCACTTACTAATTTTGCCATATCCGGGTTTGTAACCATATTTGAAAGAATGGCCTTGGGAAAATACTGGGGTATGAGGGTATCATTATGTGATAGATACGAAATAAGGACACCCAAAAGCGACTCCAATGGCATATAAAACAAATAGACTATAATGCCTACAGCGGTGCTGCGAATTAAAAACGCAAAAAATATAGCCATGCTGATATAGCCAAGAACCTGCACAAAATACCTGCCAATGAGCTGGCTGCCGTCAAATGGATTAGAACCCAAGGTAGAAAACCCGACATAAAAACCAACAGCAATGACAGAAAGTGCGACAAAAACCACTGCAAACATGGCAAGGCATACAGCATATAAATGTTTGGCAATAAACACGTCTTTCTTATCAAGTCCATCAACAATGTGCTGCCGCATGGTACGGTTTTGGTATTCAGAAGTAATAGAAACCATAATAAGTATTCCGATAAATATATTCATAGACCCGGCGGTATTTATCAGGCTGGGCCACAGGCTTGCAAAAGTCAGTTTTATCCCGAATTTATTTGACAGGTATAAGCTACTGATCTCGGACAGCACCACCAGGACCATAAACAATCCAACAAATATGTAAAATATAGTGGAGCGAGTGTATTTGATATATTCTAAACGAAGAAGCTTTTTCATGATTTGGATGTTAATTCAAGGAACTGTGTTTCAAGGGCGTGTTTTTCTACAGAAAGGTGATTGAGTACAATTCCTTTTTGGGCAAGGAATTTATTGAGTTCCTGTGCCTGAAACTCGGGCTTTACCTCAAGCAGCAACATATTGTCCTTCTCTACGATCTTTTCAATATCAGGGTAATCCTGCAAAGCCTGGCGCAGGGCACCTAAATCATCAGCACTTATTTCCACACGTTTTTTCCCCTTAATAAACGCTTCTGTTTCACCCTGGTACAGTATATTTCCTTTTTGCAGCACTGCCAGGTGTGTACATACTTTTTCCACCTCGTCAAGCAAATGGCTTGCGAGAATGATGGTCTGCCCCCTTTCGGCCTCTTCCTTTATTAAGTCCCTCACTTCGGCTATTCCTTGTGGATCAAGGCCATTGGTGGGTTCATCCAGGATCAATAGTTTTGGGTTGCCAAGCAAAGCATTAGCAATGCCGAGCCGCTGTTTCATCCCGGTAGAAAAAGTCTTGTATTTGCTGTTTTTCCTTTCCCACAACCCAACTTTTCTTAGCACCCTTTCAATATCAGTGTAAGGCACTTCTTTTATAGTGGCGTTTATTTTCAGGTTATTGTATGCAGATAAATAGGTATAAAAATTTGGTCCCTCAATCATGGTTCCTATTTTGCGGCGCTGTGCCGCATCGGCAGCCTCCCCGAACCATTGAAATGTGCCGCCATCTGGAGACAATACACTTAGCAGCATCCCCAATGTGGTAGATTTCCCACTGCCATTAGGGCCAAGCAGCCCAAAGACACTTCCTTTCTCTACCTGGAAGGAAATATTGTTTACGGCAACAAGCCGTCCGAACCGCTTTTGCAGTCCCGTTGCAGATAGTACAATTTCGCTCAATGCTGGGTTATTTGATTTCATGGGCAATTTAAGACGGTTTTCTCAATCCGTTTTAAAAAATATTTCTGTTTTCGAATGTAAGACGGGCTTCTTTCAATAAAGTTACACTTGCCCGAAAGAACATCCCGAAGGTAAAAGCGCACATTATTTATCTTTGTGATTATTAAACATAGATACATGATAAAAACATTCTATTTATTGCTTTCAGTTATTGTCTTACAGGCTTGTACCAATAATTCAAACAAAGGAGCCAGGCGTGTTGCCCTAGAGAAAAAGGTTGACAGCCTCAATGCTTTTATTCAAAAAATGAAACCAGGCCTTGGCGAACTGATGCTCGGAGTTCAGGTTCATCACGAAAAACTATGGTTTGCAGGTACCAACATGAACTGGAAACTCGCAGACTTTGAAATCGGAGAAATAAAAGAAACGGTAGAACAGGCAAAACAAATAGAAACCGACCGCCCTGAAACCAAAAACCTTGATATGCTTACATCACCTGTAAATGCCATCTCAGAAGCTATTGAAAAGAAGGATGTTGAAAAATTCAAGCTGGGATATAATAACCTTACGAGTACATGTAATTCCTGCCACCAACTCAATCATTTTGAATTTAATGTGATAAAAACACCAACGGCACCGCCTGTTACAGATCAGCAGTTCTGAACTCCAGGCTTTTCAAATAAATGAAAC
>Ga0207007_1040_pt1 | contig 32822 bp, 35 predicted proteins | sample Alteio_BWMinCont_85_FD_153487 | JGI IMG/M metagenome (GOLD analysis project Ga0207007, IMG submission 153487) | Enriched cells from forest soil in Barre Woods Harvard Forest LTER site, Petersham, Massachusetts, United States -... | ecosystem: Environmental > Terrestrial > Soil > Temperate forest >...
AAATGCCGGCGCTAAAAGTTTTATTCAGGAAGGCAAAGGACGCTTACTCTATTATTATGGTATCAGCAGTCCGCAGAATATCATTCTTTCCAAGTTACTTTACAATTGTATCCTAATCGCAGTTATCTCCCTTATCGCTTATATTGGGTTCCTGGTTTTCTTCGGGAATGTGGTTGACAAGCCCTGGAACTTTGCGCTGATCATGCTTTTAGGCAGTACCGGATTAGCCGGAGTCTTTACCATGGTTTCGGCCATTGCTTCCAAAGCAAGAGGTAGCGCCACCTTAATGACTATTTTGAGCTTCCCAGTTATTATTCCGCAGCTATTATTGCTCATCAAATTATCAAGAAGAGCAGCCAGTATGGCCATCAGCAATATCAATTTTGATATCGGTTATAAAGAGCTCATAGGTTTGTCATGTATAAATCTGATTGTTGTCATAGTTTCGTTTATGCTCTTTCCGTACCTTTGGCGTGATTAAATTAGACCCCTGTTTGAATAAGTTTTTTAGAATAGTAGTACCCACTGCTGCCATCTTGTTTCTGCTTTATGCTATTATTGGTGGCTTCCTTTTACCCGTACCAGCAAGGTTCATCCTGAATGAAACCATAAGAAACCTGTATTTCCATGTACCCATGTGGTTTACTATGATATTGCTGTTCACAATTTCAGTGGTCAATAGCATCATGTATCTCAACAAACAGGAGGAAAAATATGATATCCGGCAGAGTGAATATATAAATGCAGGACTGCTTTTCGCTGTATGCGGACTGCTTACGGGGATGCTTTGGGCGCGCTATACCTGGGGTGCATGGTGGGTTTTTACCGATCCTAAATTGAATGGCGCCGCCATACTCTGTCTTGAATATTTCGCCTATGTCATTCTCAGAGGTTCCATTACAGATGAAAAAACAAGGGCCAAAGTGTCTTCGGTATATAATATTTTTGCGGCGGCTTCTATTATTCCGCTTATCGGCATTATTCCACGACTTACGGATTCACTGCACCCCGGCAATGGTGGTAATCCCGCCTTTAGCTCTTACGACCTTGACAATCACATGAGAATGGTGTTTTACCCTGCTGTCATCGGGTGGATGTCATTGGGATTATGGATCGCAAATATCAGAATCAGAATCAGAAACCTCGAAAATGAAATACTTGAAAACAATTAAATACCTGCCGGCCTTTACATTAGCCATGGTTTTTAGCATCGCTGTATCTGCCCAAACTGAACCTACTGCAGGTCAGCCCGAAATGGCCGATGTCTTGCGCTCAAATGGCAAAATCTATGTGGTGGTTACGGCACTGGTTATTATTTTTATCGGAATTGTTATTTATCTTTTTTCGTTAAATGCTAAGCTGAGCAAGCTTGAAAAACTAATGAAAATTAAGGATATTGACTATGAAGAGGTTGGTGAAAACAAAAAGTTAAAATGAAGAAAACGTATATTATAGGACTTGTTCTGATCGCCATTTGCATCGGAACATTGATCACCGTATTGGGCGGATCGTCAACTTATGCATCTTTCACTGAAGCTGTGAACAATCCGGGTACGCAATACCATGTTATAGGCGTATGGGACCGTACGGCAGGCTTTACTTATGATGCCAAAAAGGATCCCAATTACTTCCTTTTCAAAATGAAAGATACGACAGGACAGGAATATCCGGTGGTTTTACACGACAGCAAGCCCCAGGAATTTGAACATTCCGAAAAAATAGTCGTCATCGGCAAAATGGATGGCAACACCTTTTTGGCATCACAGATCCTGATGAAATGCCCTAGTAAATACACCAATGCCAAACCAGTGGCAGATGCTGGGAAGGAATGATCAATTGTCAATGATCAATGATCAATGACGATCTTAAGAAAGTTTATAAATAGCCATCATGCCGGGCAGCTTGAGCTTGCCTCAGCCTGACCCGGCATCCCTTGACGACAAACCGAACATATTGGAAGCCCCTTACCAACTACCAACACCAAATAGTGTTATTGTTTTGTTGGCAGATGTTGGCAGTTTAGGAGACAGGGGTTAGGCGCTATGGGTAAGTAAAGGCATTTAGACATTTTAATTCAATTTACCAATGGTTTATAACTTGCATCAAGTTCATTTGGGATTTCTTCGCTTGGAAATTCTTTCTGAAATATACCTCTTATTCTTACCTAGTACATCGTATAATTATCTCAATGTCTGATTCTGGCATGTGCAGCCATCTCGCCTTCATAAGATGCAATAAGACAGGCGATAACCACATTCTCTAATAGAAGACATGATTTTTACCATTCTTGGTGTGTTTTTCCTTTCAACTTATAATTCTCAAAGCATGTCTGACAATATTTTTGTCACAAAGATATATAAATGACAAAATAATTGTCAAAACTTTTACCGAACAAAAATAGCATATTGTTGATAAGTGCTTAGATTTTTTTAAATTTTTGGGTTGAAAGAAGTATAATCATAAACTTTTTCGAGCAATTATGGTATACAGTTAACAAAAGAAGCGCCACTTATCCACAGTTAGTGTGTAACTTTTCATTTGTTTATGTCTTTGACTGTTTAAGTATTTAATAAATTTGTGCAACGCTATAGTTAAAAATATGAGTGTACTGTTAAATATTTTAGACATTGAGGAGTATAAATACCTGGAAAGCATATATTTAGAACGCTTGAAGTTAAACAGGGAACAGAGGACTTTACTTGAAGAATCCTTATTAAAGAATGCTAAAGAAGAAAGTATCTTAAAAGGCACTCTAAATAAACTAAAAAGTAATTTTCAAGAATCCATGTCACCCTCTGAAATTGATTCTACAAAAGCAATTGCAGATGTTTTTAATGGACTGATGCCAAATATGGGCCAATATATACAGCAGGGGGTTAAACAGATAGAGTTATACCTTGATTACAATTCTACATGGAAATGGATTAAGAAAATAGAATTCATTACTTCAATAGAAAGAAGGCCTTTAACCACTCGCGAAATAATAGATAAATTAAGAAACTATGACAAAGAATTGAAAGATCTTGAAATGAACAAAGGAATTGCTCGATTATCGGGAATCTTAAATCAGTTAATTGCAAAAGGAGCTGTGGGTAGAGTTAAGGTCGGAACTGGATATACTTATTTCCCCCTTAGCCAATTTGATAAGGATGGCGGATTTATTAACATTGACGGGACTGTTAAAAGGGAATCCTCGATAAATGAACAAATAGATAATAGTGAAGAAGACGATACATAAAAATAAAAATGGGTTAAGGTAATAACTTAACCCATTTTAAGCCGAAAGAAAACTCCGGCATGATGTGAGCAGTGTTTAACCTTTAATATCTACAATTATGGCCGAAACAAAGGACGGCAAAAAGATTGTGTATGTTCATCCTTATAAAAAGGATGATGGGACAAAAGTCAAACAACATGATCGATCAACGCCAAAGACCTCGACAGGTCCAAAGAAGAAGTAGTTCAAGTACTTCTAAAAGGGAGAAGGGATTTGTGGAATAAAACTTGAAAGATTCCAAACCTTTAAAGACCACAATTGCCTTCTTTTTAGCCCCCGGCCTCCAAAACCGGGGGTTCCTTTTGTTAACCAAGTGCAAAATTATAAATAAAATTCAGTTCAGCACTAGGTAATCAATATTAATAAATTGCAGCCTGTTCTTCCCAACCTACCAACACCACAGGTGTAAGTGTATCTGTTGGTTGGTGTTGGTAAGATGAATCGTTATGATGTTTGAAAAACCGATGACTGCTTATTGCACAGGCGATTCAATTTCAGAATTTAAACCGGATATATCTGGTTGCACCTGGGTCAATTTAACAGTTTTTCCACTTGTTAGAAATGCAATTACCAGGGAAACAAGTACTCCGCCAGCTACCATTGCTGCATAATTTGAATAACCGAGATGTGCCAGATATCCAGCGAAAAGACACACTACAATTACAGCGCCTATGGCCAAAAATTGTCCTATTTTGCGAACGCCTATTTCCCTCCTAAGGCTTTCTTTATGCATTTCTATCACTATCGCATTCATTGCGTGCCTGTGCTCCTGTTCCTTTTTAGTCATTTCCATAATGGTATCCTGAACGTGGGGCTCGTACCTGTTGAAAATACCTGGATCAGGTAGAGGGCTTGTGGAAACGGAAAGTTGTGCAGATGCGGAGCCTCCAATTCCAGCATTACGATTTGGCGTATTCCTCGTCGGATTTCTGTTTGACATCAGGATTTTGTTGACTGCTTATTTTATAAAACGAAACCTTAAAATCCTGAACAACATTTGCAAAATCGTTCTGAACATTGAACTGGTCATTTTGGAAACCTAATACAATGTTTGCATTATAATAATGAAATGGCTCTCCCTTGAAATTAAGGAGACTACCAAACCCTGAAAGAATTGCTGCCATATAGGAAAGCTTTTTCTTAATGATTGCCATACAATTTTAACGTCTGAAAGTGCTAATTGTTACATCCAAGGACTTAAATACCCTTCAAAATTAATACTTTTTTGATATATGCAAGATAATACCAATGAATCCAAACTCGTCACACATCTCTTATTTTAGGTCAAAAGGGTATTCAAGAACTATTTTTGAGATGAAATCTCCCCCTAACCAACATACCAACACCACAAGTGTTATAGTACCCGTTGGCAGGTATTGGTAATGGCATGATTGAACATCGGGATAGCCTTCTTAGTTAAAATATATAGTTTTGAATTTGAAAATACTTAGTGCGCCAAATAAAAGTATCTTAATATTGAACTTAACAATTTGCAATTTAGATGAATGAGAAAAGTTTGGCGAGGCTATCTCGGGAATTTTGAGACCAATAAAAAAATATATGATGGCTATTATATAATGGGCCATCCATTAATAAATACATAATAGATTATGTAAGTCAATGAAGAATAGGTCTCGCTTTATATGTACATATATAGCGAGATGGCAAAGTGGGTGGGTACTCTCAAAAAATAATTTGCAAGACATCTATTTTCAGCATCTTACAAACGAAAATATTTTTGATTTTGTCGTGACTTTTTGAAAAGGCTGCAAATACCAACAAAAAATGTGATAGTGCTTTGTAGGTAAATGTTGGTAGTATTCGCCTGATGACTGACTCCTATTTACCAACAAATGGTAACAAGTAGAGTAACGCCTGCGGTGTTGGTAGTGGTATCCTAACAATCCCTACCTTTGCACCTCAAAAGCACTTTTCTGACCACATCGCGATTCCCTCAATGAAGACTATAGAATACATCAACGAAAACCTGGCTCCGGGTAATATCGGGTACTTTTTCGTGGTGTTGTCTTTCGGGGCTGCGCTTTTCAGCCTTATTGCTTATTTTTTTCATAACAGGGATAGAAGAACACTTACCTGGCGCAACCTGGGCAGAACTTCGTTCTTTATCCATGGCATATCAGTGCTTGGCATTTTTGCAGTCCTTTTTTACCTGATCAAAACACACCAATATCAATACAATTATGTATGGGAGCATTCTTCAGATGAACTTCAGCCAAAATATATCATCGCTTGTTTTTGGGGCGGCTCTGAAGGCAGTTTTCTGCTATGGGCTTTCTGGCAAATGGTTTTGGGTTGTGTGCTGATATTCACAGCTAAAAAGTGGGAAGCCCCTGTAATGATCATTATTGCCATGTCCCAGACCTTCCTGGCATCCATGCTTTTAGGCATTCATTTCCATATTTTCAACCAGGCATGGCAGGTTGGGGTCAGTCCGTTTGAATTATTACGCCAGGCTTTTGCCAAACAAGGCCTTCCCTTGTTTAATGACACGGAAATGCACAACGCCCTCGGAGGGCTCATAAAATCTGTTACGAAGGTCAATGGCCGCACCATTGTGGACTACAGCGCCGCCCTAAAACAGGTTGGAGGTCAGGGATTGAACGCGCTTCTTCAAAACTACTGGATGGTAATCCATCCGCCGGTGCTTTTCTTAGGATTTGCTTCTACCATCGTGCCTTTTGCATTTGCCATGGCAGGGCTTTGGAACAAAGATTATACAGGTTGGGTTCGTCCGGCATTGCCGTGGGCGGTTTTTTGTGGAATGTTTTTGGGAACAGGCATCCTCATGGGTGGGGCCTGGGCTTATGAATCTCTTAGTTTTGGAGGTTTCTGGGCCTGGGATCCGGTCGAAAACGGTATCCTGGTACCGTGGTTGCTTCTTGTAGCCGGACTTCATGCCATGCAGATATACAGGGCCCGAAAAACAGCTTTATTGGGAGCCATCATTTTTGTGATATTGACATACGTTTTGATACTATATGCCAATTTCCTTACCCGTAGCGGTGTACTTGGCGATTCTTCTGTTCATTCTTTTGCGGACCTGGGCCTGGCAGGGCAGTTGCTCATTTTTATGTTTGCATTTATCGTTTTGGCGGTGATTACTTTGATCGTCCGCTGGCGACATATTCCTTCATCGCCTAAAGAAGAAAATGTTTCTTCGAGAGAATTCTGGATGTTTATCGGAGCGCTGGTTTTGTCATTGTCCGCATTACATATTGTTTCCATCACTTCGATCCCTGTTATTAATAAAGTAGATGGACTTTTCAATGATTGGTTTCATATCCATTTAAAAACCAATATAGCCCCCCCTGCCAACCCCGCTGCTGCCTATCATGTGATGGAAATACCTTTTGCTATCATTGTAGCTTTCCTTACAGGTATCGGACAGTTTTTAAGATATCACAATACACGAAGGAAATATTTTCTAAAGAAGATTTTGCTGGTGGCTGCAATCGCGATTGTTCCGACCGTTCTAATAATGATTGCATCTGGTCTTTATGAAAACTGGGAATACATTCTGTTGCTTTATGCCAGCTTTTTCTCAGTGGTGGGTAACATTGAGATATTTATCGATATGATGCGCAAAAAGACCATCAAACTTAGTGGTCCTTCCATTGCTCATATTGGATTTGGGCTAATACTTGTCGGGGCTCTTATTGCGAATGCCAAAAAAGAAACCATTTCCCTCAATACAGAGGGGATGCAGGTAGACGCACTATCTAAAGCCACTGCCAAAGAACAGTACGAAAACAAGGTTCTTTTCAAGGATTTCCCAACCAAAATGAATGATTACACTGTCACATACAAAGGTGACTCATCCGGAGGGAATTATCTCTTCTTCAGGGTAAATTATAAAAAAACAGATTCCATAACAGGCAATATCGAAGAAGACTTTGATCTGTACCCAATGATCATTTACCAGAAGAAAAATGACCAGAATATGTCTTATGCGCCAAGTTCAAAGCATTACTGGACAAAGGATATATTCACCCACGTTACTTCTGCTTTCACGGGCGACTCAAAAACGAAAATAAAATACGATACTTCTTATCACTATGAAATAAAAGAAGGACAGTCATTTATAGCAGATAGCTTTACAGTAACCCTGATGAGCATCGTAAAAGAGACAACGAAAACCACAGAAGGCGACATGTACCGTGTAACGATGAAACTAAAAGTTAATGATGGCTTTTCAACAGAATACGCCTCCCCTGCCCTGGTGATAAAAGGCAATCAAATCATTCATGATGATGCTGAGATCAAGGATTTCGGTCTTGGTTTCAGGTACAATACCATAAATATAGCTGATGGAACGCATGACCTTATCGTGCTGAAAGGAAAGCGACCTGAAAGGCAATACATTACCTTAAAAGCAATTATTTTCCCCTATATCAACTTCTTATGGCTGGGTTCAGTTGTGATGTTCATTGGATTTTTTGTAGCACTTATCAAACGTATCAGGGAATATAAAACGGCATAATAAATTGTTATGCAAAGCATTGAAAAAATTGTTTTGATCGGCAGCGGGAATGTGGCAACGCAGCTTGCCCGCCTGTTTATTCAGAAAGGCCTTAATATTCTCCAGGTTTATTCACTTCATCTGGAACATGCCCAACAAATCGCGAATTCAACACAGAGCGGGGCAATTGATTCCATTGACAATATCAGAAAAGACGCTGATCTTTATATTATTGCTGTAAAAGATGATGTCATTCCTGAAATGAATGCCAGGCTCAGGCTGCCAGGCAAAACGGTAGTCCACACGTCCGGTGCGGTTCATCTTGAAGCAATAAATCAAATTTCAACGAATACGGGAGTATTTTATCCTTTACAGACCTTCAGCAAAGCCAGAAATGTAGATTGGAATCATATCCCTATTATCGTGGAAGGCTCGGATCCGGAAACATTTCAGGTTCTGAAAACATTTGCAGATGGAATTTCAGATTCGGTTTTTGAAATGGATTCCTTCACACGCAAAAAACTCCATCTTGCCGCAGTATTTGCAAACAATTTTGTCAACCATTTATTGGTCGAAGCCAAAGAAATCCTTGGAGCCGAAATTCCATTATCAATCCTGGAACCACTTGTAAGGGAAACAGTTGACAAGGCATTCAGCCGGGGAACAGAAGAATCTCAAACAGGTCCAGCAAAAAGACATGACAAAAAAACCATTGAAACCCACCTGTCATTACTAAAAGACCTGCCCGATGCACAAAATATCTACAGGCTTATCACAGATTCTATTATCAAAAAATATAATTAAATTTCGTTAAGTTTAGGTGGTCGGTGCGGACACCGACCCCAGGCAGTCGAGCTAAACATGTCCAAGGTCGGTGTCCTCACCGACCTTTCGAACGCGCCGCTATTAACAAACCAGCATTGAATAACAATTTCCTTAGCGACTGATAATGATCTTATTTACAGAAACCCTGCCGCCGGAAAATACTTTTACGATATACATTCCGGGAGGATCCTGAGACAGATCAATAGGGGTAGACACTCCAATATCCTGGTACTGAGAATATATTATTTGTCCATTCAGATCGGAGATTTCAATTTTAGAATAAAGCCTTACCGGATTTTGAGAAGCGATATAAACTATTGAATTAGTTGGGTTTGGGAAAATCTCAAAATCGCGTACTAAAGCTGGAATAGCAAATCCTGATGAATCAGACCCTAAACTAACGTCATCAACTGCAATATGGCCCGAGGCCAATGAAGTAGCAGATGAAACAACTTCAAATGTGATAGAAATACTATCAGGTTTTGTGGTTGTATCTATACCTGTATAATCAATAGGTATTTGGCCAGGAACAAAATCCTTGATTGTCGAAGCAGGAAAATTCCATGTAGTGCCGCCAATAGAATCTTCTGTTTTTTGAGTTTTATTCCATCTTAACAAACTGATTTTTACGGCGCCACTTTCAGCCTGGTTCATACTATCAATATAATAAAATGAGAGATAATCAGGAAGGGTCTTAATGGCAAACTTAGCGGCGATAAAACCAGGCCATATCTTTCCGGCTGCCGTATCGGGACCTATGTGGGCCGAATATTTCCCGGAATGGTGATGCCGATCAGGATAAACATTATGAGTATTATAACCTTCGTAGTACCAAAGAAGGTCCGAACTTGGCCAACTGTCAGGCACGGTTAAAGTTGCCAGCGTGTCCCATATTTCAAAGCTGCTATTAGGAACCCTGAAATTCTGAGCTAAAGATTTTAGCGAAATTGAACAACATACAATGGAAAGAAAGAGTAGATATTTTTTCAAATGTGCCTTATTATGGCGGCTAAATTACTAAAATATTAGAGACTTCTTCAATGCATCCTGTCGCCCTTTATTTCCAGGTTTGAAACAATTTCAGCTTCAGCGCTTAATATTTGTGCCCATCTTTTTTCAACAGACTCCTTCGAAGAAATAGATTCAGCCAAATCCAGAAACAACCGGTAATGTCCCGCTTCTGCAACCATTAAATCATAATAAAATGGCCTCAAACTCATATCTGAAATATGCTGACTTAACAAACGAAACCTTTCGCAACTTCTGGCCTCTATCATGGCATTAATAAGCAACTTGTCTAAGAGGTTCTCATTTCGGCTCACCCCTTTTCGCATGGTTTTCATCAGTTCATTGACGTATTCATCTTTTCTGGCCAGGCCTAATTTTAAACCTCTTTTGTTCAGTTCTTTAATTACCATCCTGAAATGCCCCCACTCTTCTGTTACAACAGGACTCAATTTCTCTACAACTTCAGGATATTCGGGATGCTTTATGATAATAGATATGCATGTAGAAGCGGCTTTTTGCTCGCAATAGGCATGATCCGTTAGTATGTCCTCAATATTTGATCCCACAAGCCCCACCCATCTTGGATCAGTGGGTAATTCCAGGCCCAATACGCGTTTATCTTCAGCCTTCATTTCACAAACCTTGAAAGAATTTGAGAAATCTGTTCCAGATAGGTTTTATCAATAGAATCAAATGCTGCTTTTGAAGCGCTATCAACGTCCAAAACAAAACTTACTTTGCCGTTTATAAAACCAGGAATAACAATTTCAGAAGCTGTTTCGGCATGGCATGCAATGTATCCAGGAAATTCTGAAACATCATCTACAATAACCGTTTCACCACTTGATGCCGCTGCTCCGCAAACGCCTCTGCCCCATTGGATGACAGTACATGCAGGCAAGCCCTGAAAGGCTCCGAGGCCAAGCGTTGAACCGTTGCGAATATAAAGGCCAACCCAAAAAAGATCCAATTCTGCTTTCATCAACCCCAGGATATTGCAGATATTGCCACTATCAGGGATTTCATTTACAATAATGCTTTCTATCTGCTTGATAAGCAGCGCATATTTTTCTTTTTTATCTGTTACAGATTCCGTTTTTTGTAGTTGCATCTTTTGGGCAAGTCGTTCATTACAAAGTTAGCCCAAAATCCCCTACATATCGGCAATCACGGCAGAAAGTCCATTATTACAGGATTGAGCAGGCAATGATGTGCCGTCAAATGTTGCACCCGTTTTTGAAAGGATCAAAGTATGCACAGTTCCGTTCGCATTATTGGCACCAAGGTAGATCGTTACCGTATGTGTGCCTATTGATAATGAATAGTGCAAAACTCCAGATGTAGAACAAGTTGCAGTAGTAACTGATCCTTCAGGAGAAGGAATTACCGTTTTCGTGCCTCCATCAATGGATACGTAGTCAACTTCTGGTCGCATGTCAGGACCTCTATAAATGCCGACATCGAACTTAGTATCAGTCGGTTTCGGTCCAGGGTCACAGCCAAAAGGCCCCATTTTGTTACAAGAGCTAAATAAAACTACCGAAATCAGGATTGCAAAAAAGAATTTGATCATGGCTCAATGTTTTAATTGTCAAGGCAATTTAAGCAATTTTCAAAATAATTCGTTGATAGCTACATTAAATTTATGTTCCTGATTTTCATTTCATGCATTCTTTAATAGTATTTAAAACAATTAGTCACCATTTTGCATTAGTATTGCACACATCAAAAAATGCGCAGAAACAAAACCAGCATTTTCTTTAAGAAAGCTATTCGGCTTATAGGCCCCGGATTTATTACTGGTGCCTCTGATGATGACCCGTCCGGCATTGGTACCTATTCACAAACAGGGTCATTATTCGGTCTGAGACAGCTCTGGACTTCTCTCTATACGCTTCCTTTCATGATCGTTATCCAGGAGATGTGCGGACGCGTGGGCCTGGTGACCGGAACCGGGATCGCTTCTGTTATCAAAACTCATTTTGGCAAGAAGATTCTTTATCCAATAGTATTACTCTTATTAGTTGCCAATACGATCAATGTTGGAGCTGACCTCGGCGCTATGGCTTCATCGGCACAAATGATATTTGGGCTTCCATTTATGCTCTGGATGGTAATCATGACGATTTTAACGGTTGCCCTAATTGTTTTTGTGCCGTATCGAATATATGTTAGATATCTGAAATTCCTATGTATCACCTTGCTGGGTTATATAGCCACCGTCATTGTTGTGAAACAGGATTGGAACGCCGTTCTTAAAAACTCATTGATACCAACAATAATCCTTGACAAAGATTATATGATGAATATTGTTGCACTACTTGGTACTACGATATCACCTTATTTGTTTTTCTGGCAGGCTGACGAAGAAGTTGAAGATGAAGATGCCTTAAAAACAGGGACTACTCCGGTACCTATTGAGAAGATACCCAATGGAAAACACATCAAAATGATGCGTCTGGATACTGTTGTAGGTATGACATTTTCAAATATTATTAATTTCTTTGTTATTGATGCCACTGCAATTACTCTTGGCGCCCACGGCATGCATAATATCCAGACCGCTACCGATGCAGCAGCAGCTTTAAAGCCATTTGCAGGTGATTTTGCATACATTTTATTCGGACTTGGCATCATGGGTACTGGTTTGTTGGCAGTGCCCGTACTCGCAGCCTCAGCGGGATACGCATTGGCTGAAACATTCAACTGGAAATCAAGCCTTTCACTAAAGTATTTCGAAGCCCCCGGATTTTACCTGGTTATTGCAATTATATCCTTATCAGGTATTGCCATCCAGTTCTTACCCATTGCCCCTTTTAAATGGCTGTATTATACTGCGATCATAAACGGCGTGGCGGCACCGCCCATCATGGTTATTCTCTTGATCATATGTAACCGAAAAAAAATAATGGGAAACTATATTAACTCTCCCCTGGTGAATATTACAGGCATTTTTATCACGGCTGTTATGGCCCTGGCGGCAGTAGCGATGTTCATTTATATGTAAATCAGGAGTAAGGAGTAAGTGGTAAATGGTAAATGATTTATCATCCTGCATCTATTGCCATGGCCTGTTTAAGATAATATCGAAGAGCTTCTTCATTAAAGTCGTTAAGACTTTTCATCTTTACATGTTTTGCAAGCTTTCCAACACCTTTTAACAAACCGTACTTATCTTCAAATTCCCGTCCGTGGGTAAATGAAAAAGTGATGTCCTTTTTTGCTGGACTTATCACTGCGAAAATCTTTCTTCCCTTATAAACGGGTATTCCATAAGCCACATATTCTTTGGCATTTGGAGCCTCTTCGCTCATAAATCGCCGGATTCTGGCAACTACTTCATGAAACTCTGGCAATACTCTTGCTTCAATAAATTCATCAACAGTCATGATCTTGCTCATTTTTAATTATTCACCATCATAAGCCTTCTGTAATTCAGCAATGTCAATTTTGATCATTTTGTATAATGCTTTCGCTACCTTGGCTGACCTGGAAGGGTCTCCTGACATTAGTTTGCCTATAGCTGTTGGTACTACTTGCCATGCAAGCCCGAACTTATCCTTGAGCCAGCCACACTGTACCGGGGAACCACCATCTGCAGTCAACTTTTCCCAATAATGATCAAGTTCTTCCTGGTTTTCACAATTAATAACAAATGAAATTGCCTCAGTGAATTTATAAACAGGCCCGCCGTTTATAGCCATAAATTCCTGCCCGTTTAAAGTAAAATTAGCAACCATCACAGAACCTGCAGGGCCAGGGCCTGCCTCGCTGTAGCGGGACATATTGGTGATTTTAGAATCTTTGAAAATAGATGTGTAGAAATTTACAGCCTCCTCAGCGTTGTTATCAAACCATAAAAACGGGGTAATCTTTTGCATAGCTTTTGTTATTTAGTTTATGTCGCAACAAAGATATTATGCTTTTGACATATCAGTGAAGTGTAAATCCGCCATTGTCAAGGTGTAATTGCGGCAAGTTGGATTCAAATCGTTTCTGCCAATTTCTTAATAACCCACAGTGTTATTCCCCAATAGAAGTTTGAATGTTCCCATCCTGTCTCCCAAATCAGGTTGCTATGTATCAGATCAAGAATCGTTTGATCTTCCATTGACGCTAATCTGAATTCCGTAACCGTATAGTTTTCAGGAAGATCAGGCAACCTTGAAATCTTAGACCAGTAACTATAGCTGAACACCTTTCCCGGGTCAAATTCCAGAATAATTCCATGGTCGTCCCGTTTAACGCCATGCCATTTCCCTGAAAAAATGATTGGATTGCCGACTTTAAAATCTGAAATGACTTCGACACCAATATCTGTTATCCATTCCTTTATGATTTGAGGGGTTGTCAATACTTCCCAGACTTTTGAAGGGGAAGCATTGATCGTAATTGTCTTTTCCACGGTAGTTTCTGATTTCATAGGGAAAGTACGTTATGAGATAAAATAAAGTTCGGATGAAACCGCGAAAAACAATTCAACTCATATCATCCTATCTTTGCAACAACAAAATCGTCTCATGGCCAATCTACAAAACAATCTCTTCAATGCCTTAAAGCAAATCCGTGCCTTTGTTTTTGATGTGGATGGGGTACTGACGGATGGCAACATTCTTTTGCTTGCCAATGGGGAATGGCTGCGCAAGATGAACGTGAGGGATGGTTTTGCCATTCAGCAGGCTATTAAAACCCGCTATAAAGTCTGCGTTATTTCTGAAGACAGTTCTGAAGCTGTAGGCAAAAGGCTTGATGCCCTCGGGGTACCTGAGATCTATTTCAATGCAGACGGCAAACTGGCTGCATTTGAAAAATTTATAATTGACCGGGAAACAGATGTCCATGAGATCATGTATATGGGGGATGATATTAATGATCTCCCTTGTTTAAAGGCCGCAGGATTAGCTGTTTGCCCTCATGATGCCGTTCCGGAAGTAAAAGCAGTTTGTCATTATATCGCCCAGGCAAAAGGTGGCGAAGGATGTGTACGTGAAGTGATTGAAATGGTCATGAAATCTCATAAAATCTGGGATTTTTAAATAGATTTCCAATGGGACATTTTTTTGATCTGATTCGCTGGAAAAATATCCTCATCATTATTTTCACGCAGGTTTTTGCCTACTTATTTTTAGACCAGTCTCAGTGTTTTGATTGGCAGATAACTAATAGCTTTATATACGTAGCTCTTTCAACTGTTCTTCTCGCAGCCGCAGGTTATATGATCAATGATTATTCTGATATCAGGATTGATGTTATTAACAAACCCGAGAAATTAATTGTCGATAAATACATCCCTAGGAGGATTGTCCTGGCTCTACATTTGACATTCAATTTTGCGGGGGTAGTTTTAGGTGCCTTAGTCAGTTATAAATTCGGACTCCTTAATCTCTGCATCGCCTTTGTTCTTTGGCAATATTCCGTGCGATTTAAGTATCAGTTTTTTACCGGGAACCTACTCGTTTCATTGCTTATGGCTTTGACACTTATGGTTGTTGCATTTGCTTCAAACACAATGTTATTGTTATGGCTGGTATTTTATACGGTTTTTGCCTTCCTCACTGGCCTTATCAGGGAAATCATCAAGGATATAGAAGATATGGAAGGAGATGCCGTGTTCAATGCGAAGACGCTTCCCAACACGCTTGGAATCCCGAGGACAAAAATTGTAATCTACTACCTGATGCTGTTGACGTTGAGTACATTGATTTTATCCTGTGTTTATTTATTTATCAAAGGATATATCGTTTTACCTGCCTATCTTATTATTGCCACAGCGATACCTCTGGCCATATTTTTTCAAAGAACGATCGGAGCAGATTCTAAAAAGGATTTCAGTTTATTGAGCAGGATTATCAAACTCATTATGATCGCAGGGGTGCTATCGATGGGGTTAAGATGCTGGGGATAATACTCAATTAGGAATTACTTCTCAACCACAAAGATATCTTCGCCGTCTTTTTTCATGTAGTATTTCTCGCGGGCGAATTTTTCGAGTTTGTCGTTGTTGCCTAACAACTCTTCTTTTTCTTTCTTTATTTCGGCGATCTTCTTCTCATAATAATTCTTCTCGGTTTTGAGGGCATTGTACTCCCTTCCATCCCTGAATAACCTGCGCACGAGATTATAGCGGTCAAAAAAACTGATCCAGACCAGCATAATTGCCGATACGATAAAGTATTTGTTACTGGCGATATGAAGAATTTTTTTCATTGTTCTATTAATATTTAGTTGCTCCTGGCCCAAGCACATTTTTAACGCCTATTATTTCATCAAGATCATACCAGAAAATATGAACACCATTTGTATGATAATTTTCCCGCTCCTGGATTGTAGCATTTGCTAATTTAGGAAAAGATTCAAAAGGTACTGTTATTGTCCGTCCATCATCAAGTTTAAAGAAAATTTGTCTTCCTCTAAATCTAACAGAAATAAATTCTGGATAAGGGTTAATTCCTTGAGGATTAAATGTTAACCCAGTTTTCATAATCGGTCGTATTGAGCTACCTTCACTTGCAAGTTTCGTTCCAGACATTTATTATTGTTTCTTTATTACTTACAATGATCCTTTGAATTTGGTTCAATTTATTTTGACTGAATCTCTTTTGCCAGGCAAGTTCAGGTTCACTTTTATGAAGCCAAAATTAACAAACCGAATCTTGATATGTTATATGCACATGCATTGGTTCAGCACAATCATAGGAAACAAAATATATTCTGTACCCTTCGATATTGTTAAAAATGGTTGGCACTCCCTCCGATTATTTAAATTACCTGTTTGCATAAATCAAATCCGGTCCATAAAATCTGGCTGAATTTCCTAGCATCTCTTCAATCCGTAGTAATTGGTTGTATTTGGCAACCCTGTCTGTTCTTGATAAAGAGCCCGTTTTTATCTGCCCACAATTCAATGCTACAACAAGGTCTGCGATAAAGGTGTCTTCCGTTTCCCCCGAACGGTGGCTTATCACCGCATTCATATTGTTTCTTTGTGCGAGTTTGATCGTTTCAAGGGTTTCGGTAAGGGTGCCTATCTGGTTGAGTTTTATGAGGATGCTATTGGCACTTTTTTCTGAAATGCCCCTTTCGAGCCTGGCTGTATTGGTCACAAAAAGATCATCGCCAACTATCTGGATTTGATTGTTGATTGCTTTTGTCAATTTATGCCATCCAGCCCAATCGTCTTCACCAAGTGGGTCTTCTATAGAAATAATCGGGTATTTTTTGATCCAGTTCAGCCAGTATTCGATCATCTCATCACTGGTTATTTCTTTTTGGGACGATTTATAAAAACGATAGAGACCATCAGCAGTCACCATTTCGGTACTTGCAGCATCCATGGCTATATAAACCTCTTCACCTGGCCGGTAACCTGCATTTTCAATAGCCAAAAGGACCATTTCAATGGCTTCTTCATTTGATGAAATGTCAGGAGCAAAACCGCCTTCGTCCCCGACATTGGTTGACAGGCCATTTTTATGGAGAACACTTCTCAGGGAATAAAATATTTCGGCGCCCATTTGCAAAGCATGAGAAAATGATTCAGCCCCGGTAGGCATGATCATAAATTCCTGGAAATCTATCTTGTTATCTGCATGCTTGCCTCCGTTCAGGATATTCATCATGGGCACAGGCAGCGTATTCGCAGCCAATCCGCCAAGATATTTAAAGAGAGGCAATTGCAATTCAGATGCCGCAGCTCTGGCTACAGCCATAGATACACCGAGAATAGCATTTGCTCCTAAGTTCGACTTGTTTTCAGTACCATCAAGTTCGTTCATGAGACTGTCAATACCATCCTGGTCATATACAGAAAACCCTTCCAATTCACCGGCGATGCCATTATTTACATTGTCAATAGCCTTAAGGACGCCTTTACCCATATACTTATTCAAATCCCCATCCCGAAGCTCTACAGCTTCATAAGCCCCTGTTGAGGCACCTGAAGGCACGGCAGCGCGCCCCATGGCATCAGATTCTGTAAATACTTCAACTTCAATGGTTGGGTTGCCTCTTGAATCCAATATCTGGCGGGCGTTTATTTCTGTAATTCTGCTCATTTCAATTAAAAACCGATAATGTTATTAAATTATTACACGAAAGTAGGGAAAACATGAAAACTCCGACCGGAATTGTTTGCACCGATGTGGATAAAGTTATATCTCAGGAAATCAAAAAGAAAACTTGAATCCATTTTATAAAATAAAAATACAGCGGAAAAGTTTGTTTAGATTCAGTGGAGAAAAATTAAGAGTTATGGTCCGGATAAACAATTCATTTTCAGATGAATTTACAAATACTGTTTAGGGGACTCTTTTTACATAATAATTAACAAAACTATTTTTCAATTGTTATTCAACAGGTCAGCTTTACCCCCTAAAATGCCGAAAAATGAAATCCAAAATTTCCACCAGGGTTGTCAGGGCAAATTTCGCTTTGGTAACCTTACTTATTATTCAGGCACTTTGTATTAACACAAATACAAAAGCCCAATGTAATGGTGCAGATATTGTTGAATACCGCAATGGCAATTGTATTCCTGCATTAGTACGGTATATAGTATCACCTGCTTTTCCGAAAGGGACAAATTACTATTGGGATGCCGGGGGTGGAAAAGGGCCATTATTAGGAGGAGATACATTATACCATGAATATACGGCGGCAGGCAGCTATGGTATAAGTGTAAATATTATCCAGCCAAATGGCAAAAAATGTTCCATATCCAAAGACACTGGTTTCCTGGTTTTGCATGGGGCTACAAGTCTTGGTTTTTATGCAGATCAAACGTTAATATGCACAATTCCAGGTGTTTTAAATCTTCACGATACCACAGGAAGCACCACCGGACGCGATTGGTATATTAATGGTTATATGTATTCTGATCATTCAAAGGACATCACGGTACCTGTAAATAACACTGGATATATATCCGTAACGCTTGTGGTTTACAATTTGGGAGGATGCCCTCAACTGGTCGTAAAAAATAACTATATAGAGGTATTTAATACCTTGGCCAATTTTTGCAGTGTAATGACGGAAAATGCGAACTATAATCAAATAACTTCAAAATTCAGAATAGGATTTGATACCACAGGTGACAATATAACTGAATTGGTTTGGGATTTTCCCGGAGGAACTCCTTCATCATACAGTGGCTATACTCCGCCGGTAATTACCTATACAAATATATCTTCCCCACATTCCGTGACTCTTTCTGTTAAAACAAAGAATGGGTGCATGGCGGCAAGTACAAAAACCGATCTTATTCGAAAATACTATTCAGTGGCGGAAACAAAAGTCTGTCAACTTGATTCAGCGTACTTGAATTATTTGAATACTAATGTGCCCGGACAGATGCCTGGTTTTAATTTTATTAGATCAAACCTTGGCTTAAGCTATCATAGCGACCCTGCATTGAAATATGGGATTAAATTTGGAGACAGCGGTATTGCTGATATAAAGTTGGGCATCTCCTATAATTTCAGCAATTGTACGGATACGCTTATGGTGCCTGCCTTGTTCAAGATTTTACCAGACCTCGCAGATTTCACGTCCCCTTATAGAAACCAATGCAATATACCTGCTACCGTTCATCTACATGCGCTGTTCGGCAATCCCATAACCAATGCAAATACTTATACCTGGGAAATTTCTGACAGCCTGGGACGAGAAGTACCCGGTTCACCGATCGGACCAATAAATCTCACAGATACTTCGATCACTTTTTTTAAAAACGGGTTATATTCCATAAAGCTAATTGTAACAAATTCTGATGGTTGTATTGATTCTATTTTGAAAACCAATTACATCAGGATCGGCATACCCGACAACAATTTTAAATTGCCGGTAGATACAATTTGCATAGGCAAAACACTATCCATTAAAAACTTAAGTACATCAAAAGATGACCCAAATAATCCATTGGGATATGATTGGTTTTTTCAAAACCAGGACAGTTCCGATATTTCCGTGCATTCCACAATACGCTCGCCGCAAATAACATTCTCATACCCAGGAATGTATGATCTTACATATACCATTACAAGTTATTTAAAACTGTGTCCCTCTATTAAAAAAGTAATAAATGCGATATACGTAGAAGGCGCTGCTATTGATATAATTGCATCTGGCAAAAATGGATGCGTACCGATTACAAAAACTTTGACCGCCGTTATACTTGCTGATATACCAAATCTTCCGCTTAGCTATTCCTGGAAGGTGGAACCCAATTCCGGCGTTATAATTCAAAACCCATCAAGCCCATCAACTAAAATCCTGTTTAATAACCCCGGATGCTATACCGCGACATTAACTGTGACAACGAGCAATGGCTGCACAACCTCAAAAACCGTAAGCAATATTGTATGCGTGGGTACCATTGCCGACTTTACGATGCCTAACGTTAACTGCCTGAATGTCCGTATCCCCATAAATAATACAAGTACATTGAACCCGGATCAATTTAATTGGACCGCCAGCCCTTCAGACGGTATTACAATTAACTCTGGCGCCTCAAGTACGCCTGATATAAAGATAACAAAACCAGGTTGTTATGTCATATTTTTAAAAACGTCCCAGCAATCCGTTTCAAACTGTTTTGATACGGTTTCATCCAAGGTGTGCGCTAATGCTCCGCCCAGAATAATAAGCGTTTATAGCCCTGATACATCCAGCCACTGCGCACCGCGGTACGACCAGTTTTTTGCAAGCGCAGTAAATGCAGCCACTTTTTATTGGGATTTTGGCGATGGAACGAGAATCACCACGCAAGATTCACAACCTAAGCATGCCTATTTAAAGAATAACAATGCCGGATTTACTATTAAACTGGTCGTATTTGATAAAAACAGTTGCCCTTCTGATACTGTAACACTTCTTCATTATATCAAAATTGCGGGACCAGAACCTGATTTTATCATTGCCTCCAAAACTCCCTGCAACAGCGGACTCATAAATTTCGAAAATAAATCAACATACGTCTATAAATACTATTTTTTGTATGGGGACAATTCGGGGGTGGATTCTAACAAAATCAGATCACATTTCTACAGATTTGTAGATTACTCAAAAGATAGCAATATTTACGTCCCTACCATATTTGCTTATGATGAATCTGGTTGTGTTTCAATTGAACCTGACACAGTGATACTATATCGGCCTCCTGTAGCCGGGTTCTCTGCAAATATTATCAATGGCTGCCCACCACTCACCGTTCATTTCACGGACAGTACAAAATATGCAATAAAATATGCCTGGAATTTTGGGGATGGTACCACTGATACAGCATATCAGCCAACGCACACTTTTACAAAAGTATCAGCCACTGCCAGCCCATATAAAATAACTTTAGAGACTTTTTCTGACAAAGGATGTGAAGCCACTGCAGTGCCTGTATTCATCACAATAAATGTACCTCCGGCTGTAAAAATAGCTGTATCATCACCCAAATATATCTGTTACAAGGATTCAATTAATTTTTCCGCATCTTCAAATATACAACTTCGAAATTATGAATGGAACTTCGGTGATGGTAACCTTAAAACAGATAATTCCGACCTTCGAAGCCCAACTTATCATTATAAATTTCCAGGAAAGCATACCATTTCATTAACGGCCATTTCAATGAATGGCTGCAAAGACAGTACCTCAGATTCCACTTCTGTGTTTGTAAACGATACCATTCCACCCGCAGCCCCTGAAATATATTATGTTACGGTTACACCTTCCAACTCTGTGGAAATAGTCTATTCCAAACAAAACTATCCAACATTTACTTTAAATACTGTTTATAGATATCCGCAATCTGTGGCTATTTACAATACAAATTCACAGTCTGATACTATTGCAACTGACATGCCGCCGCAGATAGATGCTAACACACAATCTTACGGATATACTGTAACAACGACCGATAATTGCGGCCTTACATCACCTTTTGCAAGACCTCATTTTACAATTTTTCTCCAGGTAAATAAATTTGCAAGGCAAGGTCTTATCCTTAACTGGACAAAATACATTGGCTGGGATAGCGTATCAAGATATGAAATTAACCGCCAGGATGATAAAGGCGATTATCATCTTATTTCAAAAGTGAGCGGCATGGACAGTTTTTTTGTGGACACAATGCTGTGCCAGGGCACCTATTCATATTACGTTAGCGCTGTTTATCAGCAAAATAAATATATTTCAAACAGCAATATTGCATCCAATAGTCCTGATTATATTTATCCGACCAATCCAATTTTGTTAAGAAAAGCCACCGTCATTAATAATGCGCAGGTTGCTGTAAACTGGAATGCCGCAGATCCTCTGAACTTCAAATACTACTCCATTGACCGCGCAGAAGGCGATGAAGATTGGCAAAATGAATATGCTACAACTACCGACCTCTTTTTTCTTGACAATACTGCGAACGTTCATAAGAATTCATACAGCTACCGGATAAAGTTGGTAGACCGATGTGGCAATATCGGGTCGGTGAGCAATATTGGCAAATCCATACTTCTAGATGGTTCGATATACAACGATGACAGGCAAATGAATTGGACCTCTTATAAGCTTTGGTTCAATGGTGTCAAAAATTATAAAATCCAGCTTCAACAGGAAGACGGAACTTTCATTGATATGGCCACCAATTCACCTGAAGACACACTTTTTTCGGACAGTACTGTACACGCAAATCCAAATTTACCAGCCTGTTATAAGGTTTTCGCCCAGCAAAACTCCAATTTGCAAATGAATGGCGATACAAGTGTTTCCAATACGGTCTGCTTAAACCTGCCTTCAAGATTATTTGTACCAGATGTTTTTACACCCAATAATGATGGATTGAATGAAACCTTTAAACCCGTCGGTTTATCAATTATAAATGATGCCGATATCCCTGAATTACAATACGATTTCAGAATATACAACCGCTGGGGTGAGTTGCTTTTTGAGACACACGATGTAACCCAGGGATGGGATGGTAAAAGCAAAGGGCAACTTGTGCCTGAGGATGTATATGTCTATATTATTGAGGCACATGGCTTAGATTCGCAAAACTTCTATATCCACGGCACAGTGACTTTGTTAAAATAAAATGAACAATCTTAACCGGATTTCCCATTCAGTTCATATTATCATAATAATCATATTGGGATTAAGTCCTACATTTGGATTCTAAATTTTAAAATCAAAACAATGAAAAAATTTATTGCAATCTATCATGTCCCCGCAAGCGCCATGGCTCAAACCATGAATACCACCCCAGAACAACAAGCGGAAGGTATGAAACAATGGATGGATTGGGCTCAAAGAGCAGGATCCCATCTTGTTGATATGGGTACTCCATTAATGAATGGTATTGAAATGAGCCCAAATGGTTCAACCAAAGCCAGCGACAAAAATGTATCCGGCTATTCAATCCTGGAAGCTGAAAACATGGAAGAAGCAAAAAAACTGATGGATGGACACCCACATATCAATGGATGGAGCAAGGATGCAACCGTTGAAATTCATGAGGCTATGCCGATACCAGGAATGTAAGAAGTGAGTTCCACGAATCTCATTTCAGATCCTTTCCTGGAGAAAAATTACGTACTCAGGGATGGAATATATATTAATCTGAACCAACCAATAGATAGTAAAGGCTTCCAGGATGCCTATTTGGATGTCCGTGATAAAGAAGGACGGCTATATGATATTAATACCCTCCAACTATTACCAGGCGTTGCAGAAAATCATCCCCTGGCACATGAATGGGGTATCAGAAAAAGGAGCGCTGAAAAGTTTGCAGCTTACCTGACCTCGAAAAATAAAGACCTGAAAGTTCTCGAGATTGGCTGTGGTAATGGGTGGCTGACCAATTACCTGGCTAAAAGGTTACCAGACAGCCAATTTATCGGCATGGATGTGAACTGGGCAGAATTGTTAATGGCTGAAGAGGCATTTACAGATGCGAAAAATATCAACTGGATATATGATGAAATAAGCAAACAGGAAAGTTTGCCAAAGCAATATTTTGACATTGTCTATTTTGCAGCGGCCATACAGTATTTCCCTAACCTGAAAGATCTGTTTTCAAAAGTCTCCAAATACCTGGCCGCCGGAGGTGAGATCCATATCCTGGACAGCCCATTTTACTCGAATAAACAAGCTAAAAAAGCTACTCAGCGTTCGTTGGATTATTATGCAAAATCAGCCCCGGAAATGGCGAATTATTATTTTCACCAGACTCTGAAAAACCTGAATCGATCAGGATTCAAAATAAAAAAGATGAATGCTACTCCCCCTTTTTCATTTTTAAAGAAACTGGACAAAAAAGGTCTTTGGGATTATTTTGGCTGGTATTGCTTAACTAAGCCCTGAAGCACATCTCTATCCTCTTTGCTCATCTGCACTTGGTCCGTACATACCTGGAATCGGAATATCAAGCAAACGCAAATATACCCCAAGTTGACCTCTGTGGTGAACCAGGTGGTTAAATGAAAGATTACGAATAGCGGCTGCTTTCGGAAAACTCATCACCACATGTTCGCCGTTGCGCATGACAAAGGTTTTAGCCAATTCTTCATCACTGGTATTTTCCAGTGCATTGGTGGCATTTGATAGAGCCTGATCATAAAATGAAACCAGATCCTCGTTTGATTTCAATTCCGGAAGTGCCGCAAAAGGACTTCCTTTACTGAAATCTACTTCGTCTTTGCTGATAATAACCGGAATCCAGTTATAGATATTGGCAACATGCTTTGCCAATTGATCAATATTTCTTGATTTTTCGTGCGGATGCCATTTCGGATCTTCAAAAGGGACTCTTTCCAGTAGTTTGCGGGTGCTGGCCCCTTCAAATTTCAATTCGTTTTCAAATGCTTGTTTGAACATGTTTTTTAGTGTTTTGAGGTTTTAAATCAATATTGAATGGTTGGCATTCAGGCCTTTATCATTGCCATGAAATCATCAAACAAATACCCTGCATCATGCGGGCCTGGTGATGCTTCCGGGTGATATTGAACTGAGAATGCTTTTAAAGTTTTATGGCGGATGCCTTCGATGGTATTGTCATTGAGGTTGACATGGGTAGTTTCAACTTCCTTGTGGTTTGCTACATCTTCAGCGTTGATACCAAAACCATGGTTCTGTGAAGTGATCTCGCAATGATTGCGAATGATATTTTTCACCGGATGATTGAGTCCACGATGGCCATTATGCATTTTATAAGTCCCTATTCCAAATACCTGCGCCAATACCTGGTGACCCAGGCAAATTCCAAATAAAGGCCTTTTGTCAGTTATCATAGCCTTTGCCGTTTCAACGGCATAAGGCATTGCAGCGGGGTCTCCCGGGCCATTGGAAACGAAATAGGCATCGGGTTTCCATTCGTTTATCTCTGCGAGGGTCGTTTTGGCGGGAAATACCTTCAAAGCGCAATCGCGTTTGATAAAGTTATTAAGAATGTTTTGCTTCACGCCCAAGTCAAGCACCGCCACTCTTGTTTTGGAATCGCTGTTTCCGAGCTCATAAGCAGTCTTGGTAGAAACATGTGAAGACAATTCAAGCCCTTTCATGCTGGGTGTTTCATGAAGCATGGCGTTCAATGTCTCCAGGTCGCTTTCTTCTGACGATATAATGGCATTCATCGAACCTTTGTGACGGATATAGTTCACCAATCCACGGGTATCTACGTTAGATATGGCTACCAGGTCATCTTCAATGAAAAAGTCCTGGATAGAGCTGTCAGCCATTTTGCGGCTGTATTGAATATTATAGTTCCGGCAAACAAGCCCCGCAATCTTGATATCACCGCTCTGGCTTTCAGACTTCTTGATGCCATAATTGCCAATATGTACATTGGTTGCGATCAATATCTGCCCGTAATAGGAAGGATCGGTAAATATCTCCTGGTACCCCGTCATACCTGTATTGAAACAGATTTCCCCGGTGGTGTTACCTATTTTACCCGCGGCCTTGCCGTAGAATACTTTGCCATCTTCAAGTAGAATAATGGCCTGCCGTTCTTCAAAAAATTTCATATTGTGGTGCAAATATCGGGAAAAAAGGTATCGCTTTCAATTCATACGTTCCAGTTTTTGAAAAAGTGAAACGTCTTTCCTGCTGAGCCTAATGCTTAATTAGATTTCGTAATTTTGTTTTAAAAAAGAATTATGGCTGTTCTTTCTATGTTTTATGGCATCATAGTTTCGATGTACTTTTTTGACAATAAAAAGCATCATAACCCACATATTCATGTTTCTTACCAGGGCGAAGAGGCAATTATTCAAATCCCGGATGGGATTATTATAGAAGGTAGCCTAAAATCAAATAAGATGAAAATTTTACAAGCCTGGCTCGAAATCCACCAAGATGAAGTGATGGCAAACTGGGAATTGGCAAGCAAGGGAGAGAAAATATTTAAAATTGAACCACTGCGCTAAAATTAATCACATGAGTCCAAAAGTTATTAATGTTCAAGCAAATACCGATTATACTTTAATAATAACATTCAGCAATAGCGACAGGCGGAAATTTGATGTCAGGCCTTATCTTAATATCGGTGATTTTACGGAACTAAAAGATTTAGCAACATTCATGAGCGTCAAACCGTTCATGGGAAGTATTCAATGGAGCAATGAGCTTGATTTTAGCCGGGATACATTGTATGAAGAAGGGCAACCCATTTAAAAATAATCTTTGCTTTACCAACACACAAAGAATAACCATTATAATAATCCCTTATAATGAATCCTCTGAAAATTAAGGTGCAGATCTATTTGCTGATCGGAGTAATCCTGGTACTGCTGATCACCACGACATTCTTTTCATTTTTTACGGTCAACCGCTTGAAAAGCAACCTGGATATCCAGGTTCATACCACAACAGTAATGCTGGCCGTAGATAGCAACCTCATTTTTTTGATTAACGCTGAAACCGGCGAGCGTGGTTTTATTATCACGGCAGATACTAATTATCTGGAGCCGTACAAGGTAGCCATCCAAAATATTTCTGTTAATACACCACATCTTCGGGCACTTACCATAGATAATCCGGTTCAGCAAAGAAATGTAGACACTCTTGAAAATTTAATAAACCAGGAGATTGTCCGTATGGCAACATTGATTTCTATTAAAAAACAAGCCGATGAAAGCGCAATAAAGACAATATTGGCAGCTTCTGGTAAAGGGAAAGGCTTAATGGACAGGATCAGAGCTGTGAATCAATCAATGAAGTTGGAAGAATTGAAACTTCATGACGAAAGAACGGTAAATACACAAAAGAGTATTGCAAATGCACAGGAAGTCTTATTTTTAGAAGTCATTTTGTCGTTGCTGATCACTTTACTTCTGGCACTAATCATCCTCAGAGAGCTTGACAGGCGCAATAAAGCAGAAAATGAATTGCTCACATCCAACGAACGGTTTTACAAAATATTTGAAGAAAACCCGATTGCAATGTCTCTTGCAGAGACCCGAACTAACAAAATCGTTTTTGCAAATAACCTCTTTTATAAATACTTTGGCTATGCCGAGGAAGAAGTTATTGGCAATACCTCTCAGGAATTAAAATTGTTATCTCCAGAAGAAGAAGCCAGGCTGGTGCCGATTATCCTTGATTACCTCCATGAAACACGTTCTGTTGCTGAATTGCAAGCATTGTCACCTGAAGAAAGTGAAAAAATACTTAACAAATTAAAAGAAGCAATGGGCACTATGGGCCTTGAGGTTTTATATACCAGGAAAAACGGCGAAACTTTTTATGCGATCCTTTCTTACGATCAGATTGAAATAGATCACAAAAAATATATCATTACTTCTTATCAAGACATCAATGAACAAAAGAAAGCGGAGGAAAAAATAATTGCTTATTCAATAGAACTGGAAAGAAAAAACAGAGAAATAGAACAATTCGCTTACATCGCTTCACATGATTTACAGGAACCTCTAAGAACCATTGGCAATTTTTCCAAACTGTTGGAGCAAAGGCTCAAGGATCACCCTGACGCAGAATCAACTGAATATATGGGCTATATAAATAGAGGGGCTGAGCATATGTCAGAACTCATTTTTGATTTGCTTGAATATTCACGGATAGGGAAGGATATCAGCAAGTCGCCAATTGATTGCGATAAAGTAATAAATGAAATCCTGGGCGACATGTCAGCAAGTATTGAAGAAAGCCACGCTGAAATCCTTAAAGAAAAATTACCTGTTGTAAACGGATACATTTATCTGAAATCACTTTTCCAAAACCTTATCAGCAATGCCATAAAGTTCAGGAAAGAGGGCATGCATCCCGTCATAACTATTTCAGCCACAGACATGGGAAGAGAATTTCTTTTCTCGATAAAAGACAACGGCATCGGAGTTGAAAAAATGTATTACGAAAAAATATTCACTATTTTTCAGCGCCTGCATTCTCGCGAAAAATATAAAGGCTCGGGCATAGGGCTCTCAATATCCAAAAAAATTGTCGAGCTTCATGGCGGAAAAATATGGGTTGAGTCAGAACCTGATAACGGAAGCACATTTTATTTCACAATACCTAAAACTTAAAATTAAAAGACCGTGAAAAGAAAATTAGATTGCATTTTATTAGTTGATGATAGTCATGAAGATAACAGGTACCATGAAATCATCATAAAAGAAATGGACATTGTCAACCGCATCGAATTTGCATTAAATGGTATCGAAGCATTGGATTATCTTAAAAGGGAAGATCGAATTCTGCCTGAATTGATTTTCCTGGATATAAACATGCCAAGGATGAATGGATGGGAATTCCTGGAGCAATACAAATACCTGGATCCTGCGCAAAAAGCAAAAGTAGTGGTTATGATCTTAACAACTTCTGCGAATCCTGATGACATCAAAAAAGCCAAAGAAATAGAGGACATCACCGGTTTTGAAACAAAACCATTAAGCAGGGAAATAATGATGGAAATTTTAAACCAGCATTTCCAGGATTACCTGTAGGTTAAATAGGACAGGGAAGTCGTAAAAAGATTATGGAAAAGGGGGAACATATAATAATATATTTGATAAATAATTGTACCCGACTAATGAAAAAACCAGTTCTGTATCTAATCCTTTTAACAGGCATTTCCCTTGTTTATTCATGCAAAAAAGATGGCCCTACAAACAACGCTGTCAGCAATAACGATCAATCAATGGCCGGTTCCATCAATGGAAAAGACGCCTGGGCTGCAGATTCCATATACAGCTTTAGCAACTCTGGCCTTATTGTCATGATTTGTAAAAACAGATCGGATGGCTCCCAGGTCATGATTCAAATACCGTCCAATATCTCCCTTGGGCCACATATCATAACCACTCAGAATAGCCCATACCAGGTTTACTTTTCTGTATATGGACTTAACAGTTACCTGTCCTACGGCAACCTGACCATTAATTCGGATAGCAATAATACGATAACAGGTTCTATTTCAGGTTCATTTTCATTGGTTAATGGGAATACAAATTTATTAAACTTAACTATAGAGGCATTTAAGATTAATTATCAGCCAATTGCAACCAGTCTTTCTGCTATAATAAATGACACAAACTGGAGTGCATCAAACTTTAAAACCTATACCAGGATCAATGCTGCATTTGGTGATAGTGGACTCTTTATAAATGGCAGTAGATCAAATCCTGCTAATAATGACAGTATCATTCTGACTGTACCATTATCTATTATAGCCGGTAAATATGACCTCTCGAACCCACAAAGCAGCATATATAGTGTTTCCTATTTTAAGTCTTCTAATAATACCAAGTCTTACATCACTTCCGGGAAATTGACCATAACCATGAATACCGGCACTTTTATTTCAGGGAATTTCCAGGGAACTTTAACCCCGGATGTGCCTAATGGAGCGGCTGTTCAACTAACCAATGGCAATTTCTTTATCAGGTACAGGTAGAATTCCACCAGGGTTTTGGCAAACATCCTAAATAAGTTAGCACTATTTAAAAGTTTTCCTATGTTTGTCTTTGATTTGAGCAGCTTTTCAGAAAAGCTGCATTTTTAACTTATAAATCCATTATTATGAAAACGATCAAATCAGAGTTCTTTTCAGCATTCCTTTTTTTGTGCATCATGTCTGAGGCATTTGTTTCGAAGGGACAAAAAGGTTTTCAATCACCGGATGGCGAATCTATTATTGGTAAGGAAATAACCAAGTATGGGAATGACGGAACAAAAAGACTAATTATAACCAAGAAGCATGTCTATCGTTCGTTTTATGATAATGGCGTCAATGGTCAACCAGGTGGATGGGGTGGGAATGCTGGAGAATATGAGGCTCCATATGATGTAAAAATCATTGATTGTTTATTTAAAGATGATGTGATTTTGTTGTTGAGTAACGGAAATATTGTATCCACAGATGGCTTGACAAACAAACTAATAAGCTCTCTTCCAAAGAACGTGAATCCATCCGGGGTAAAACTTAAAGACCTGGTCGGGGATGACCTATATGCCATAAGCACTTCATCCGTAGCTGTTTCCCGTGACAGCGGGAAAACATGGAGCATAGATACCACGGGCATGCGCCTTGGCTTTGGCCAGATATCATCAATTTGTGTGGATACCAACCAGAACGTATATCTTACCGCATCCAATGGCCTGTTTATGCAGGCCGCAAAAGGAAATACCTGGACAAAATTAACCTCATATCCTGGTTCTGAACCAGGCCTGGTGTATGTTGACAAAAAATTAAGGGTTTTTGTGTATGACCAGAACAACTATAAATTTTACGAAAGCACTGATGGCGGGAGGACATTTGCATCGTTTAATAACGGCAATTATGGGTTTGGCTATCCGCTTGTGAGTCATATCGGAGAAGATAATGCCGGTAATATTTATGTTGTTGCGGGGCCTTTCCAGGGAGGCAGTTCCGGCAGTGCGATGTACCGTTCAATGGGCGGAACAAATACTTTCACCGAGATAGACCAGCCGATTTCAGCCCTGGTGGCAAATTCTCCCAACCCCTATATTTTTAATTATATCGGAGGGGATTCCATTCTATATGCCGGTACCGCGTTAGGGCTTTTCACCAGTCGGGACAACGGTACCACCTGGAAAAATGAAACGGCAGGAATTACATCAGATCAAAACTACAGTCTCTTAAAGACAAAGAACGGTGGTTTTGTCATCAGCACGGGCCTGGGCGTGTTTTACGAGAAAGCAAATGATACGATATGGAACCAGACTTACCCGACCTCAGGCAATCTTCCGGCTTTGCCTGTGTTTATGGATAAAAGCGGCGATATATATACCTACGGCGTGAGCACAAATCCAAATACTGCCCTATACGCTTCTTCCCCAAAAGTGGTTGTGAAAAGTACTGATAATGGACTGACCTGGAACCCTGATACAGCAGGGTTGTCAAACATATTCATGAGCTCCTGGTTTGTGGATGAAAATGGTACCCAGCATTCTGCGGGTGATAATATCAAGGGGGTGAGATTATATTCAAAGGTCTCGGGTAGTAGTTGGCAATTGGATACAAGCGGATTGGAGACCACTTCAAACGAAAGCCAGAATACATGCTGGGGAACAGATAACAATGGGACTGTTTACCTCGGTGCCAGCAATAATAACGAAACCAAAAATGCAAGGACTTTATGGAAGAAAACCGGCTCAGGTTCATGGCAGATAGATACCCTGGGATTAAAAAGCGCAACAGTGCTGGCTATTGCCAGGGAAAGCAACGGTACCATGCTGGCAGCGACATCCACTGGTTTGTACCAGAATTCGGGTACCGGGTGGCAACTTGTTAAAGAGCCACAAGGCAGCGGCGATGAGTGCCTCACCGTAAGTGTAGATGCCAGTGGGGGCGTATGGGCGAATTTTGTCAATTATGACGTAAGCGGCGATCTGACTGGGGTAGGCGTTTATGTTTCAAGTGATAATTGTAAAACCTGGACAAGTATGAATGTAACAGGATCTATTTTCAGGGAAATTGTACCAGTAGGTAACGGGGATACTGCCTATGGCGTATCTTATACTGACGGAATTTTTGTGTTTAATAAATCGGGGGCAAGTGGCATTCCATGGATGTCTGATCCCGACAACAATAATAAAACAGGGCTTACACTTTATCCAAACCCATCAAAGGGAATTCTTGTTGTAAATATCCCTACCATATTTGGGAATCCGATAGGAGCAAGTATTGAAATAATAGATATGCAAGGGAATATAGTATCAGAAATGGAATATGACCCTAATTCTAAAATAATAGATACAAGAGCATTGCCTTCAGGTGTTTATATTGCAAAATATAGTGCGGGAAATACTGTTTTGACCGGGCGGTTCGTGAAGGAATAAATTATCGCTTCGCTGCGGACCTGGCGCGAGCGGGGCAAGCGCTCTTAACTATAATGCCCATAGCACTTAATAATGCGGACAGAATTATCATCGACCTTATAAATCAGCCTGTGTTTATCGGTAAGCATTCGCGACCAATAACCCTTAAATTCTCCATTTAACGGCTCGGGTTTTCCCTTTCCCTTAAATGGATCTCTTGATATTTCTTTAATGAAATCAATTATTTTCAGGAAGGTAGCAGGATCTGATTCGGCCCATTTATTATATTCTTTGAAAGCATCCTGGGTAAATGAAATATCCCTCATTTACCTTTGGATGTATTGTAAGCTATGAACTCTTCCATTGTGAAAGAAACCAGATTTTTGTTTTGTTCAGAATCTGATATGGAGCGACGTAAAACATCAAGATAATCCTCCTCATCATTAATGGTTATAGTGATTTCCGCCGCATTTCTGCCTTTTACAAAATCACGTATTTTATCCAAAAGCGCATTGTTGAGCTCTGAAAAATTTAATTTGATGGTAGTTTGCATTGCAAGACAAATTTAGGATAAAACAAATTTAGGAATAAAGAATGTTCCATTAAATTATTTTCATCATGTCCACAGCTCGGTAATGAAAGCAAATACCGCAGTCTTTTAAGCATTGAATTTGATATGCAAATCCAGGGAATGTTTATACCTTTGGAACAATGCCAGCAAAGTTTGCCATATACCTTGATACATCTGTTATCAACTTTATTTTTGCCGATGATGCGCCTGAAAAGCGGGAAATCACCATAGATTTTTTTGATAACTTCGTCAAATTGGGGATCTATGATGCCTACATATCTGAATATGTGATTGCTGAAATAATGCAGCATCCAAATCCTCAAAAGAGGGATGAACTGCTAAAAGTCATTGATGAATACAACGTGGAACTAATTATGAATGAC
>Ga0207007_1041_pt1 | contig 32819 bp, 30 predicted proteins | sample Alteio_BWMinCont_85_FD_153487 | JGI IMG/M metagenome (GOLD analysis project Ga0207007, IMG submission 153487) | Enriched cells from forest soil in Barre Woods Harvard Forest LTER site, Petersham, Massachusetts, United States -... | ecosystem: Environmental > Terrestrial > Soil > Temperate forest >...
GAATGTCTTTTATAAGTAAGCTGTCTTTTTTTTTGGGCGCAAAGATTTCCAGATACAAAAAATATAATGATTAAAGAAACCAGGATAACTTTCCACTTTCCACTTTCCACTTTCAATGCCTATATATCAAACATTTTCATAAGGAAATCATACCTGTCCTGCGTTTGGTCTTTTTGAAGCGATGACGGATAACTATATTTTACCTCATATTGAAATCTTTCAAAAGTGGCCAGTATATGGCTCAGATCAATAGTGTCTAATTTGATGGTAATAAGATATGAAGCGTTTTCTTCATCGGCATCCAGGTATAAAACAAGTACTTTCGCATTATTTGATTCTACAATCCTGGATATTTCCGAGAGGTTGTAATCGCGCATTCCAACTTTTAATTCAATGATCCCGCCAATCTTATTAAAAGAATAAAAATTGCACAATCTGGAAGCTAACTTGTTCATGGAAACCACTCCCATATACCGCTGTTGTTCATCCAAAACGGCTATAGCAGTAAGCTCTTGCTTCGCCATAATCTCAAAAACATTCAATCCATGCTGTTCCGGTTGCACATAAGCATAAACATAGTCGTTTTTAAAATCGGAAATCAACTTTCCCTGACCGGGAATACCTAAAAGAAGATCGAGGGGCAACAGACCTTCAAATGTATTTTTAGATACGACAGGCACATGGCAGATACAGTGGTCATGGAATATGCTTATTGCCTTATCCAAGGAGTCTTCAGGTTTAAGTACCGGAAAATCCGACGATAATAGTTCGCTCGCCAGCATTAAAGCGAATTAGTTGGTACGTATATCTTTTTCAGGAAGCCTTCAAGGATTTGGTTAAATGCCTCGGGCTGTTCCATCATAGGTGCGTGGGCGCATTTATCAATCCAGTGAAGTTCAGAGTTTGGCAGCAAATTATGGAACTCCTCAGCTACTTCAGGGGGTGTTATGGTATCTTCTCGTCCCCATATCAGGCAAACCGGCACTTGTATGTGGCTAATTTCGCTTCCAAGGTTATGCCTGATGGCCGATTTTGCCATCATTACTATTCTCAGACCTTTATTTCGCGAGTTTACGAGTTCATATACTTCATCTACAAGTTCTTTGGAGGCGGTATTGGGGTCGAAGAAGGTTTCCTCGGTTTTCTTTTTTATAAATTCGTAATTCTGGCGCTTTGGGAATGAGCCTCCCATAGCGTTTTCATATAAGCCCGAACTGCCCGTAAGCACCATGGAATGTACATTTTCAGGATGGTCTAAGGCATAAACAAGGCCCACGTGCCCGCCAAGTGAGTTGCCAAGAAGGGTCACGGGCGGATACCCCTTGAATTGCATAAATTCATGGATAAAATCACTTAATCCCTCTACGTTTGTCGATGTTAGGGGCATCTGGTATATCGGCATCAAGGGGATGACGACTTTATAATCAGATGAAAAATGGTCAAGAACGGTGTTCCAGTTGCTTAATGCACCAAAAAGTCCATGAAGCAACAACAAAATAGGTCCTTCCCCCTCTTCTACGTATTGGAATTTATCTTCTTTCTTTAGTTCATAGCTCATATTGCTCGTGCCCATTTCAAGGTCAAATATAGAGAAAAATTAAAACACATTCCTTTTATGAAAATATTGAAGTCCAATTTTTAAGCATTTTAAGGCCATGTTCGGTCTGTATGGCTTCCGGGTGAAATTGTACCCCCCATAGCGGGAGCTCTTTGTGCGCGAATGACATAGGAAGTCCATCTTCGGTGGTTGAAGTTACATTCAAGGCTGTTTTTTCAAGCCCAGCCACAACCAGGCTGTGATACCTGGCCACATTTATATTTTCAGGAATATTCTTAAACATGACATGCCCGGTATGATGAATACTTGAAATTTTGCCGTGAAAAGGTTTGGGGGCTTTAATAATACTTGCCCCAAAAAACTGCCCGATCGCCTGGTGCCCGAGGCATATTCCCAGGATTGGCTTTTGGGAATGGTATTTTGTCAATACTTCAAACATGAGAGGGTGGTTCTCCGGTTTCATCGGCCCGGGGGAAAAAACAATGCCGGAATAATCATTTTTTCCCAGATCTTCCATTACTGGTTCATCGTTCCGCATGAAATGGCAGTCCACGCCGCACATTAGTATATAGTGATAGACATTATAAGTGAACGAGTCAAAATTGTCTATCAACAGTACTTTCATTTGGTTTTTTAAAATAATAATCGGGGCAGGTTCTACCCATATCATCATTCAACTTTCAAAGGTATGGGAATATTGTTGAGGGGTGGTGGCTTGACCATGAAAAATGCAAATATAAGGGCGTATAAACCTATAAGGTTTCTCAAACCTTATAAGTTTTGAAATTACGAAACTCCTCAATCAGTGCTATCTTCGCAGAAATTAGTACCAATGCCCAGCCCCTTTAGAAACGACGCCATAGTAGCAATTGCTACCCCACAGGGAATAGGGGCGTTGGGAATAATACGCATTTCCGGTCATGATGCCATCAAACGAGCTGCTGCTCTTTTTCCCCGAAAAAACCTCGAAGAAGTGTCATCACATACTCTTCATTACGGACCATTGTTATTTGATAATGAACTCATCGATGAAGTTATTGTCAGCGTTTTCAAAGCGCCGCATTCTTTTACCGGGGAAAATTCAGTTGAAATAACATGTCATGGGTCACCTTATATCCTGCAAAGACTCATGGAAGTACTCGTGGATATTGGTGTACGTCCTGCCCAGCCGGGGGAATATACCATGCGGGCATTTATGAATGGGCGAATGGACCTGTCTCAGGCCGAAGCAGTTGCTGACCTGATCGCAGCCGAATCAGAAGCTGCACATAAGACAGCTTTGCAACAAATGCGTGGAGGCTTTTCAAACCAGATCAAAGAACTGCGACAGCAATTACTGGATTTTGCTTCCCTTGTAGAACTGGAACTTGATTTCGCAGAAGAAGATGTGGAATTTGCTGACCGCAAGACATTCGTGGCACTGTTGGATATCATTGAAAAAGAAGTGAAAAAACTGGAAGATTCATTCAAGTTAGGGAATGCCATAAAATCCGGAGTCCAGGTGGTGATAGCAGGCCGGCCAAATGCAGGGAAATCTACATTACTCAATGCCTTATTGAATGAAGAACGTGCCATTGTATCAGAAATCCCAGGAACCACAAGAGACACTATTGAGGATGTTATAATCATTCAAGGCATCAAATTCAGGTTTATAGATACAGCCGGCATCCGTGAATCTACAGAAACCATTGAAAGAATTGGAATTAGTCGGACACTTGAAAAGATCAAAGAGGCGGATGTTATCATTTATCTTTATGATATAAATACAACAACGCAAGATATTTTGAATGAGGATCTTTCCACTATTCCGGAGGGTAAAAAGGTCATTCTTGCAGCCAACAAAATAGATCAATCATCAATGATCAATGATCAATTAGGAATCAGGGGTCAGGATTCAGGATTCAGTAATCGGGACGCCCCAGTCACAAATCACAAATCACAAATCACAATTTCTGCCAAAACACGAACTAATCTTGATGCCCTCAAAACGATGTTAATAGAAACCCTTGACTTGGACACCGAACTTCAATCTGCAAACAATACCATTGTCACCAATGTACGTCACTACAATAGCCTTTTAAATATTTTGAAAGCGATTGATTCCTTAAAAGAAGGAATTAGCCTGAACATTACGACGGATTTGCTTGCTGCTGATATAAAAGTCGCACTATATTCGTTGTCCGAAATAACTGGCCAAGTTACTAATGATGAGATACTTGGAAATATTTTTGGAAAATTCTGTATCGGAAAGTAGGTCGATGTTATTTGTCCCCGTGTCCAATGTTATTAATTTCAAAACCATTATTATGGAAAACAACTTCTTCATTTTTTTCAGAGGTGATAAATCATTTCCGATAAAGCAAGTTTATTAAACATGGCAATTTCAAGGCGCCTCACTCATCAAATTACCGGCCCTTATTAAACAATTTGCAGCCCTGAATTCTTCAACAATAATGATCACACCTTCTAAAACAACCAAGCCTAAAACGACCATTGGAAATCCGTAGCCCGCCGTTAGAATTATAGCGGGGGTTGCAACTAAAGCCGTGATTAAAACGGCCTTATTAATTTTACCTGATTGTGATATCAAGCGCCCGGCATCTTTCATATTCCTCTTTGTTTCAGCGTTGCTTTGTGCTTCCTGAGAAACAGAATTTGTGACATATGGGCCAATAAAATTTTCGAAAGATGTCTTGTAAACCTTGGCGATTGAGTCGATCTTGTAATAGTATTGTTTTGTTGCGCCGTCTTGAGAATTCTTTTTATAGATAGATTCTATTGAGGAATCTTTCACCCAGAATGCTATACTGGATGCAAAATGGAAATCGCTCATTTCAAATATGCCTACACCATCCTTTAAAGTTATTGAAACAGTATAATGCATCACGCGTTTTGTCACTTTTTCTGAATTTGGCAACCCAATATTTATCTCTAAATAGTTTTTACTGGTTATCATTCCTATGTCTTGAATGTAATTAGTATAGACATCACCAGTTGCAGAATAGAAGGTTTTATCAAACCAGATTTTTGCCTTACTATAAAGAACAGAAGTATTTGCACCCTTTATAAATATTTTCTCTGAATAGGTTATTTTTTTTGTTTGACTGTCAATGGGTAGTTTTATGTTTTGGTTTACTTGCGATTTCGAAATAAAGGGGAACAAGCATAATGGAATAAAAATCAGCTTTTTCATATTTTTAATCAAAGTTGACCAATCATTCCTGATAATGCAAGTTTTATTTCAGCCTGAGGGATAACATAAAATTATTTGCACTTTCAGTTTTCTCAAAATTCTCGTTGCCATATGACCCATACTGGGGCAATAAACAGTGTGTTCGTGATTTCTACAAATATTCAATCCATACTGGATTGAATACCATTCCAATCAAACAAATTCTCTCCAGAAAGCGGGAAAATGTCGGAATTCATTAATTGGATGAAAAATTCCTCGCCTTCTTTGCATAATTGCAAATCTGTCATAGTTTTGCAGCACATAAAAAAACATAATAAACACACAAACATGAAAAAACTAAAATCCATTTCGTCGGTTCTGTTTGCAATTGCACTAAGCTTTGGCTTTATTTCAAAAGCGTCTGCGCAATTGCCAGGCAATATCAGCCTTCCGGGAAAGGCAACAAACGTAGAATCCGGTGCGGAAAGCAAGGTTCAGCAATTGAAAGAAAAGCTGAACCTGAATCCTGGCCAGGTGACAAAGGTCACTGCCATATATAAAGATGCACAGGACAAGATTGCAGCGCTCAAGAAAAGCGGAGTGGACCCAACAAAGTTATTGTCTCAAACAAAAGATATTAACTCTGCCGCTGATTCAAAAGTGAATTCATTGCTTTCTCCGGATCAAAAAGCGAAATTTGAAGCCCTGAAAGGAAAGCTCTGATAAGGGCCGATCTCCACAAAATAAAAAGAGGCTGTCTAAGATTAGGCAGCCTCTTTTGTTAAGCAAAAAATGAAGACTTCGCGTTCTTCAAATCTGTGATGCTTATTCCCTTCCCTGCGGAGTTGATGTAGCCGTAGGTGTTGCAGGAGTTTTAGCTTGTGGATTCTGGCTGGTAGGCTGACCAGTAGGGGTAGTAGTGGTTTTACTCTTGTCTTGTCCTTCGGCGCGTTCGCCGTCTGTTTCATTACTTGGTGTTGTTGCAGGATTTTTTTGATCTGTTGCTTTAGGGTTAGCCTGTTCAGATGATGGTTGATTTTGGTTCTGATTTTGATTGGCAGGATTGCTTTGCATTGTCATAAAATTAAAATTTATTATCGAATGAGATGGTAAGACAGGTGACGTTGACAAATTGTTTTATATTGTTACAATCAGCAGACCTACCCCATTAAGAAATCAAAGGCACTCCGGAAATCCAGAATGCCTTTGAAAGTAAAATACATCTTTTGGAACATCTTCAAAAACTACAGGCACCATATTCTGTTTTAGGATCTTCCCTGCAATTAGCAGTTTTTCTCAATGCCCGTCTGTTGTTTTTTGATATTCGCTCATAAATAGCGAACTGTTTATAAGTCAGAGCGTCTCTTAGTTCAATATCGCGTTCCTTATCTATGGATATACCTTTTGAGTGGTACAGTACCATATCATTTTCCCGGCCTGCATAAGCAGCATCCATAGCTAGTGATGCTTTAAGATTGATGGTATAGACTTTTGGAAATTGTGCTGCGAACAGACCTACTTCGCAATTCATGCTCGCCGTGAGTTCGGTTGCCCTTTGAGCAGGTGTTTTAATTTGTGCAGAGGTTTTAGTACCGCAAAGGGCAATCCCAACGATGGATACATAGATATAGGTTTTTATCTTTTTCATGGTATTAAAATTGTAATGAGGAGGTAAAACAGGCGTAAGGTTTTTGGCTTTTTTTGAACTTTTCAGGTTCTTTTTTATTGTTGACATGTTGTGTTTTTGTTAAAGAATTGATTGCCATGAAATATGGCTTTTTTGATACTACAAAGGTGCAAAAACATAGATAGCGTCTTGTTATACAACTTTTGTAATAAGTTACATAATTCACAGGTAGTTCAAATAAGAATGTCCGTTTCAAACATAGAAAATCCCCCGTTTTGTATAAAAAGAACTATATCATTAGCATAAGGTTTGGCACTAATGTGAAGACATATTTTATTTGGAAATTTTTTCCAGGAGCCTGTATTCAGGCTATTTATTTGGTGGGATGTCTTGGCCTTTTTTGAATGGTTTTGAAATCATTTTCTTGATTCATATTATGTACTGTTTTATAAATACAATTCCCAGAAAATAAACTATTTCAGAGTTGATTGGTTGTAGGTGCAGTGGCCGGTTCGGGTCAATATATCTGAGTCTTTTTCTTTAACATTTTCGATGTGGCTGACGGAATTTCTATGAGAATCGGTCAGTGTGTTACGCAAGTCTATAATCTATTAAAACAATAAATCATGAAAGCATTAGTGTATCACGGTCCCGGTAAAAAATCCTGGGAAGAAAAACCAAAACCCGGCATCAACAAACCTACAGATGCCATTGTTAAAATTTTGAAAACCACAATATGTGGAACAGACCTTCATATTATGAAAGGGGCTCTTCCGGATGTAACTGATGGCAGAATCATCGGGCATGAAGGTGTGGGTATTGTTGAAGAAATCGGAAGTTCTGTAAGTAATTTCAAAAAAGGTGAACATGTCATCATCTCATGCATTACTTCCTGCGGCAAATGTGAGTTCTGCAAAAAAGGGATGTATTCACATTGCGAAGATGGAGGATGGATATTGGGAAACCTGATTGATGGTTGCCAGGCAGAATATGTACGGATACCTTATGCAGATAATAGCTTGTACCATATCCCGGCTGGCGCTGACGAAGAAGCATTGGTAATGCTGAGTGATATATTGCCAACGGGTTTTGAATGTGGTGTCTTGAACGGACAAGTAAAACCGGGTGACACTCTGGCGATTATAGGTGCCGGGCCAATTGGAATGGCAGCTTTGTTGACCGCCCAGTTTTATACCCCTGCGGAAATTATAGTCATAGATACAGATGAAAACCGCCTGGCTGTGGCAAAGACTTTCGGGGCCACGCATACGATTAACAATAGTGACGGGAAAGCCGAAGCCGAAGTAATGAAAATTACAAATAACAAAGGTGTTGATGTAGCAATAGAAGCTGTAGGCGTATCGGCAACATTTGAACTATGCGAGGCAATTATTGGTGCAGGCGGCCATATTGCCAATATAGGGGTGCATGGTAAAAGTGTAACGCTTCATATGGAAACATTATGGTCAAGAAACATAACGATTACCACCCGTCTGGTGGATACGATTACTACCCCTATGCTTTTTAAAACGGTACAGTCCAAAAAAATAGAACCAAAAAAACTGATTACGCATCATTTTAAACTGGATCAGATTGTTGAAGCTTATGAAACTTTTGGCAATGCCGCCAAAGAAAAAGCGCTAAAAGTAATATTGACCAACGAGTAAAATTTCTCTCAAATAGCTAACGTTAAAAATTAAGATAATGACAACAGAGACAGCAATCAAAGAAACGATGAGCGCCGAGGATTTCGTTAAGGCTTTCACGGAAGCAATGACCCATGAAGGCATCGAAAGCATGATGAAGTTATGGACAGCAAACGGTGTTTGGGAAGTGATGGCTACGGGGGAAAAATTTTCTGGACTTGATCAGATCAGGCAACTGGCTGAAAGATCAGTGGCTGCCCGAAATCATGGATCAGGAGAGGGCCTGCTTCCTTTCAATGTCTTTACCAACGCAGAAGGAACAAAGCTCATCTGGGAGTATGTCCACAAGGGAGAGGTTACGGATCATTGGCCGGCATCCACCAAAAAGCCTGCAGTAGGCACAAAGTTTGAGCTGCCAATAGTCCTGGTCTGCGAAATGAAAGATAGTAAGTTTACCATGATCAGAGAATACTTTGATTTACTGACGCTTACTGAGGCTGGTACGCCACATCATCTCTATTCTTAATCCAACTCAATAAATATAAATAAAATGACACCCAAAGAAATAGTTGTTAACTATTGGAAAGCCTGGAATGATCATAACCTGGAGGATTTGCTTGCACTTCTTGCCCCTGATTTTATTTCCCGAAGTTCCCTAAGTCAGGGTCGCCCTGCAAACAAGGATATGATTGCGATGGGTTTTAATATGTTCGATAGATCCCTGCCTGACCTGAGGGAAGAAGTTGTGAGCATCATTGCAGAGGATGATCATGTAGCATGTCAGGTTATTGAGACTGCCATCTTCACCGGCCCCATGCAATTGCCAACTGGTGAATTAGCGCCCACAAACAAACAATACAAGATACCCGTTGCTTCTTTTTTCAGGATAAATGCTGAAGGATTAATTTCTGAGCAGCGAACGTATTGGGATACAGCCGATTGGGAAAGACAAATCGGAATAGATCCGAAGTTGTTTGCACCGAAACTAGAGCCATCCAAATCATAATTTCAATAATCTGGCAACCATTTAATTCAATGACAACAGAAACAATGAATTCAACCAACCAAAAGCACGTCCCGGTTTTGATCGTGGGCGCAGGCGGAGCAGGGCTGTCCATGTCCCTCTTGCTTCAGCAACAGGGCATCAAATCATTGCTCATTGAGCGACGGGCTGAAATCTCATGGGTTCCACGTGCCCGGAATCTCAACTTCCGGACTCTGGAAGTTTTTCGGGGATTGGGGTTGGAAGCAGAAGTAGTCAAAGCCGGCACCAGGGTATCACGGATGTTCAGCAAAGAAACCCTTGCCTCAAACGAACAAGAGGACATACTTGACGCTGCGACACTGGTAGAAAATATAGAAGAACTTACGCCCGGGCCATTTTTGTGGTATTGTCCACAGAATCAGCTCGAACCGCTCTTGTTGTCTAAAACAAAACAACGTGGCGCGAAGGTGCAATATAACACGGAACTCGTTTCTTTTACGCAAGACCAGAACGGCGTAACTGCAACCATCAAAGACCGCAGTACCGGGAAAATATTTGAACAACATTCAGATTACCTGGTTGCAGCAGACGGTGCACACAGTCCTGTCCGAACAAGGCTCAATATACCAACAAAAGGACTGGGAGCTATTCCGGAGCAATATATATTTGTCTATTTTCGGGCTAACTGGGCCGAACTCGTTCATGATCACATGGCTGACGGCATCATTATCAAAAACAGTGATGGTATGGGCATGTTCCTGATCACCGATATGGACCGGGGCATGTATATGATTATCTGCCCGCCCAATGATCAAAGATCTCCGCAAGATTACACGAAAGAATTGTGTAAGGATATTATTATCAAAGCGATGGGTAAACGTGAAATATCCGTCGAAATTATAGAAGTGGCACCTTGGCAACCCATTCAACGCGTCGCGGATGAGTTTCAGGTGGGCAGGGTATTTCTTGTCGGCGATGCTGCCCATACTATGCCTCCAAAATTGGGACTTGGTGTCAATACAGCAATACAAAGCGCCCAGAACCTGGCCTGGAAACTGGTATCAGTTCTCAAGGGGAATGCAGGTTCACAATTGCTGACCACATACCAGGAAGAACGACACCCGGTTGGGTTATTGGTTGCCGATCAATCGCTAACGGGTCCTGCTACAGAATTACTTGATAAAATGAGTGCAAACATCTCGGAGCTTCCCAAGAAGCAACTCTCACTCCTGCGGATTATTGTCGGCTATCCTTATCGTTCAGAAGCAATTATATCAGAAGAGTATACACCATTGTCACCAGATGATTTTCCGGATCGTCCTGAACTCAGCGGTTTGCCGGGTACACGGTTGACTCATATATGGGTTGAACAAAAAGGGAAACGTATCTCTACACTCGATTTGTTTGATGGCCGCATTGTTTTGCTCACAGGCTCAAATGGTTCATCATGGTGTGAGGCCGCAAAAACAATGGCTTCAAAGATGGGAATTGATCTGGCAGCCTATCGCGTTGGCGGAGATGGTGACCTTATTGATAAGGAAAATGGATGGCAAACAAAAATGAGGATGCCAGATAATGGAGCAATGCTGGTTCGGCCGGATGGTTATGTAGCCTGGCGCAGTATGACAATGCCCGCAAATCCGGCAGAGCAACTTGAAAGTGCACTTGTACATATTCTGTCCGTCAAGGTGTAAATTTGAAAATGCAAACAGGGAAAGGGTATTGAAAATTGATGCTTACATACCAAACGAATTATTAAGCCCTTTCATCCTGACTTATCTGATCATAGAAAGTCAGGGCGAGGGGGTAAACAAGGTATTGCCCGATACATCTCTTGTGCTGGCTTTCAGATATAAGGGACATCTAAGTTATATAGCCGACAACAAAGAGACCAGCTTGCCACTTGCAGCGGTTTCGGGTTTGAGAAAGACGATACGGCTGTTCAATTACTCAAAAGATACCGGTAATATCCTGGTATTGTTTAAAGAAGCCGGTGCAGCAGCATTTTTCAAGAATCCCCTTCATAATCTGTATGATGAAACTGTTTCGCTAGATAATTTCATCAGCCAACAATATCTATCAATAATTGAAGAACAATTATCCGAAGCAAAGAATAATGCCGAAAGAATAGAATTGATTGAAAAGTTTCTGCTATCTGCGATGTCTGACCAAAAACCTGATGCGTTAATTTTAACAGCACTTAAAAAAATCCACATTGCCAACGGCATCATCAATATAAAAAATCTTGCTGAGAGTCTTTATATAAGCCAGGACCGTTTTGAAAAACGCTTTAGGCGTGTAGTTGGTACCTCGCCAAAACAATTTTCCTCCCTGGTGCGGATGAAATACATAACCGGAACAGGAGGGCAAAAACAAAATCTTGTTAATCTGGCCTTTGATGCCGGGTATTTCGACCAGCCACATTTCAATCGAGGGTTCAAATCGTTTACGGGACAGACGCCTAAGGACTTTTTTAAATCCCCGTCCTTTCTGCAAATCAATGATTTTATACAATAACAGGTATTTGGTTATGGATAGTTTTGAACTTTCAAATACTTAACAAAATGAAAGGCAAATTATTTAACAACATCCTGTTATTCTCGCTCTTTGGTATTACACTTGGTTTTTTTGGTGTTCTTTACGAAGGAGTAGTATATGGGCCAAAAATGATGGATTTCTCCATGGAGAGAATGCTTTTTTGGAAAAACTTCACCTCTGTTATTAGTCCCCTTGTCTACTATATGCCATGGGACCCATTGGCGACAGTTATATTGGTTGTCTTGTGTTTTATAGCCCCCAAAGAAAATGGATTGCAAAAAAAACGATTACAATGGGCAAGTGTTTTTCAGGCAACTTCCTTATTATTAACATTTTACATCTTAACTCAAATTAATTTTAAGCATAGTTTTGGCAACCTGGATCAGTATGCTGATGCCATTCCGGGCAAGGTACTTCTTTTTAATGTTCTGAGCTTTGTCAGGATAATCTTGGCTGCTATAGCCGTAATAACTGTTTTTAGAACATACGTCCAAACTCAGGTAGACCTGTACAATCCCAAAATGTAGGAATAATGTAACTTATTTTAAAAATCCTGTAATAATCGCATGGTTGAAGTGGCTCAACTTTGCATTATAATAATTCGATAAACTTAAAATAAGATGAGAACAGCCACAACAACCCAAATCAAAGTAGCGAGAACAAATATCTCACGCATTGAAAACCAACCAGGCAAAGAATACCTTAATCCCACTACTTCTCATTTAGAGACTGCAGTGAAACATTATCTGCTTTACAATCTCGATATCCTGCTGGAAGTATCGAAGCATGAGAAAATGGAAGGCGACCTTGAAACTGCCTCCGCTATTATTAGAAACTACGAATTCCTGAGTCTCGTAAACGATCTGAACCAGGAAGGTTTATAATATGTTAGCAAACCAACTTGTTCCTGTTTTTAAGTACATTGCTTACCCATTGTACTTTACAGTTCTTTTGGCAGCCATAGGCGTTGTTACTTTTCTGTTGTTCAGGGTATATCCGACAGCAATACAAATTCTGGCAATTTTATAAAATTTAAAAATTAAAACTATGTTTTACAGCGGTTATCATTTTTGGGGAATGCACCTGATATGGTGGTTTGTCTGGATCATGCTACTTTTCTGGATTTTCGCAACTCCTTATCGTATTCCCGGTGAGATGCGTAGAAAAGACGGTCCATTGGATATTCTGCAAAAGCGGTATGCCGGTGGTGAAATAACCACGGAAGAATTCCAGGAGCGGAAAAAACATCTTGAAGGCGAGCAGGGGAAATGAAACTGATATTTGTCAGGTTGCGTTATAGATATTATTCCGACATTCGTATTGCGGAAGGTGGTTTGGGTCTTAAACCATATATCGGCAGTATTATCTTCGTAAACCCGTTCATCCTGAATTTTTAAGAGAAAAAGGCGTACAATTTGAAACTCTACATCAAATACATGGTAAGCATCAGGTGCAAGCTGATCGTGAAGGAAGAATTGAAAAATCTCGGACTTCATTACGTGATCGTAAACCTGGGAGAAGTAGATGTTTTGGAAGACATTACAGCAAAACAAAGGGAAAAATTAAGGGAGGCTCTTTTGAAATCGGGCCTTGAACTTATGGAAGACAAAAAGGCGATGCTAATCGAGAAGATAAAGAATATCATTATCGAAATGATTCATTATGAAGATGAACTTCCCAAGGTAAATTTTTCAGAATACCTTAGTGAAAAGATGAATTATGACTATACCTACCTGGCAAATCTCTTTTCAGAAACTGAGGGCACCACGATAGAGCATTTTATCATTCTGCATAAAATAGAAAGGGTAAAAGAATTGATCCTATACAACGAACTCAACCTGACTGAAATAGCTGACAAACTTCATTATAGCAGCGTGGCCCACCTTTCAAATCAGTTTAAAAAGATCACCGGGCTAACGCCATCATTCTTTAAATCGCTTAAACACAAGAAGCGGGTCATGCTTGAAAATGTGTGAATTATGCAAGTTTTTTCAAACATTGTGTAATAGTCTCCTGATCTCAGGTGCCGAACTTTGTATTATCCCTAAACACAAAGTTTCGTTTGAAAATATTTATCAAGTACATGTTCAGTGCCCGCTGCAAAGTGGCTGTGAAAGAAGAGCTTAAAAAGCTTGGGCTGCATTTCATCGTTGTGGATCTTGGCGAGGTGGAGATCATGGAGGAGCTTTCTCCTGACCAACGCGAGCGACTGAAATCTGCTTTATCTGATTGCGGTTTTGAACTCATGGATGACAGAAGGGCTCTTTTGATCGAAAAAATAAAAAGCACGATTGTGGATATGGTTTATTCTGATAATGAAACGGTTAAAATAAAGAATTCTGATTATCTCAGCGAGAAACTCGGTATTGATTACCCATATCTTGCGAATTTATTTTCAGAAGTACAGGGCACAACCATTGAGCAATACATTATCACCCTCAGAATTGAACATATAAAAGAACTGATCGTATATGGGGAGTTGAGTATCTCTGACATTGCCTGGAAGTTGAATTACAGCAGTGTGGCACATTTATCCAACCAGTTCAAAAAAGTGACCGGTTTTCCGCCTTCCCATTTTAAACAACTAAAAGAAAAAAGGCAAAGCCCGGTTAGTGCCACGCAAATTGAAACAGCCTAAAATCAAAACGAGAGCAACAAGAGTATGACTAAAATAAAAAATACGGATGAGGATGAGTTAAGCATTGTGCACAAGGAACTTGCCCTTCAAAAAGAAGAAAAAGAAAAACTGGCTAAAGAGTTAATCATTGCACGCAAAGAACTTGCATTTCAGAACCATGAGAAAGAAGATCGGGCAACGGAACTAGGGATAGCAAACAAAGAACGCGCCTTTCAAAATGAAGAGAAGGAAAAAAGAGCTGAGGAGTTAAGTATCGCTAACAAAGAACTGGTTTTTCAAACCGGAGAGAAAGAAAAACGCGCCGCAGAGCTGGTCATTGCTGATATAGAACTTGAATTTCAAAATAAGGAGAAAGAAAAGCGGGAGGTTGCGAATAAAGAACTTGAAGCATTCAGTTATTCTTTAAAATTAGCATCCCAATATTCCCTTAGCCTTATAGAAGCCAGCCTGGACCCATTGGTTACTATCAATACCGAAGGCAAGATCACTGATATGAACGAGGCCACTACACACATTACTGGCATTACCCGTAAAAAGCTTACAGGCACTGACTTCTTTGATTATTTTACCGAACCGCAAAAAGCAAGAGAAGTGTACCAGGAAGTGTTTGCGAAAGGATATGTTGCCGATTCTCCGCTTACGCTCCGACATAAGAATGGGAAGCTTACCGATGTCCTCTTCAACGGTTCTGTTTATAAAGACGATAAAGGCGATGTGCTTGGCGTTGTTTGTGTTGCAAGGGATGTTACAGCTCAAAAACTGCTTTCCAACTATTCATTGAGCCTTATTGAAGCCAGCCGCGATCCGTTATTTGCCATCAGTCCTGAAGGCAAAATAACGGATATGAACCAGGCCACGGTAAACGTAACTGGGGAGTCGCGTGAGAACCTGATCGGTACAGATTTCTTTAATTATTTTACGGAGCCTGAGAAAGCACGGGAAGGTTATCTGGAGGTTTTTGCAAAAGGATATGTGGAAGATTATCCTCTTACCATAATTGATGGGGAACTGACAGATGTATTGTTCAACGGCTCTGTTTATAGAGACGACAGGGGGAATGTACTTGGCGCTGTGGTAGTGGCCAGGGTTATCACCGAACAGAAAAGAATTGAAAAGGAATTGGTTGCAGCGAAAGAATCTGCTGAGCTGGCGACAGGAATTGCGGAAGAGGCAAAACTGAAAGCGGAAGATGCCACGAGGATCGCTGAGGATGCCGTGAAATCGAAGCAGCAGTTTTTGTCAAATATGAGCCACGAAATACGTACACCTATGAATGCGATCATTGGGTTCACAAAGGTGATATTGAAAACGGATTTGAGCGCCAAACAAAAAGAATACCTGACTGCTATCAAAATAAGCGGCGATGCATTGATCGTACTTATAAATGACATCCTGGACCTCGCCAAGGTAGATGCAGGGAAAATGACATTTGAACAGACACCGTTTAAGATGGCCTTATCCATATCTGCCATGCTTCATTTGTTCGATACAAAAATCCAGGAGAAAAATTTGATTTTGGTTAAAGATTACGACCCCAGGATCCCGGAAGTGCTCGTTGGTGACCCTGTACGTTTGCACCAGATTATTTTAAACCTTTTAAGCAATGCTGTAAAGTTTACCACTGAAGGGAAAATTACCGTAAGCGTTCATTTGCTGAGCGAAGATGATGATAAAGTAAATATTGAGTTTTCAGTTGCCGATACCGGGATCGGGATACCTGAAAACAGGATCGAAAGGATTTTTGAAAACTTTCAACAGGCATCAAGTGGCACTTCAAGGCTATATGGTGGCACCGGGCTGGGATTAGCAATTGTGAAACAACTGGTTGAACCACAGGGAGGCAGCATCAGTGTAAAAAGCAAAATGGATGAGGGTTCTACTTTTAGTTTCACATTAAGTTTTCAAAAAACAAATGCAGAAGCTGCACTGGATACCGATTTGGTGGAAGTGGATTCAGAAATAAAAAATATAAGAGTATTGGTGGTGGAAGATATTGCACTCAATCAATTATTGATGAAGACGTTGTTAGATGATTTTGGTTTTGAACGTGATATTGTGGGAAACGGGAAAATCGCCATTGAAAAACTCGAAACAAAATCTTATGATATTATATTAATGGACTTACAAATGCCGGAAATGAATGGTTTTGAAGCCACTGAATATATCCGGAACCAGATGAATTCCAATATTCCCATTATAGCATTGACAGCTGATGTGACAACGGTGGACCTGGCAAAATGTAAAGCTGTGGGAATGAATGACTATATTGCAAAACCGGTTGACGAAAGGCTGCTATATAGCAAAATTGTGGGGTTGGTTAAAAAACCTGCTCTTTCTAAAAGCATCGAAAGCGAAATAAATGATTCTGATGAAAATAAAAAAATGAAATGTACCGATCTTGATTTCCTGATCCATCGTACCAAATCAAATCCAAAACTAATGATGGAAATGATCTCCCTTTACCTGGAACAGACTCCTCCATTAATAAGCGCCATGAAACAAAGTTTCCATGATAAAGATTGGAATTCATTATACTCCGCAGTGCATAAAATGATCCCTTCGTTTTCAATAATGGGAATAAGTATCGATTTCGAAAACATGGCCAGGAAAGTACAGGATTACGCAAGCACACAACAGCAAACGGATGGCATACCGGGGATGGTATTGCAGTTGGAACACATTTGTGCCCAGGCCTGTATAGAGTTGGAACAAGAATTTAATACAATTAAAAATACAAAGGCATGAACGATGGAGTTAAAATAAAACTTTTTCTGGTGGATGATGATGCCGTCTTTTTAAAATCATTGGAAATTGAGTTTCACCTGGAGGCGGATTTCGAAATTGAAACGTATCCAACAGGCGAGCTCTGCATTGAAAATTTATCACATAGTCCGGATGTGATTATCCTGGATTATAACCTGGACGGGATCGAAAAAAATGCCATGAACGGAATGGAAACATTGGACAAGATAAAAGCAATAAATCCTGATATTCCGGTAATTATGTTATCTTCACAGGATAAAATTGAAGTGGCCGTAAATTGTATGCACCATAAGGCCTTTGATTACGTCGTAAAAAGCGAAACAGCCTTCACCAGATTACAAAAAGCAATCACTACTATTTTCAAATACAGGAAAATGGAAAAGCAGTTGAGCTGGTATATGGATAGGATGTAGTCAAATCTTCAATCAACTGTCTCTAAAAAAATAAAATGGAAAACACAGAATTTGAAAAATCGAAAGCACACATCACCGTTGAAATTATTGAGTACATCCCTAATTCTGTTGTCAGCAAAACAATCATCAAAAAATCAACCGGGAATATCAGTATTATGTCGTTTGATACGGGGGAAGGATTGACTGAAAAAACATCTCCATTCGACACATTTGCGCAGATCATTGATGGAAAAGCGGAGATAGTAATAGACGGAAAATCTTTTTTGCTCAATACGGGTCAATCCATTGTCATACCAGCACACAAACCCAACCTTATTAAAGGCAACCAACGCTTCAAAATGATTCTTACCATCATAAAAAGCGGTTATGAAGGGTAAATCCCTAAGTTTTATTTGCCGAATGTGTGAATGATGTAACTTATTTCAAGAAACGTGTAACAGTCGGGATAGCGAAGATGTTCAATTTTGTAGTGTAAATTTATTCACCGTAAAAGTTAAACAAAAATGAGAACAGCTAACATCACCCTGGCCAAAGAAGGAACATCCGGTTTGTCTTCTGGTAACAAAGCAACTTCTATCCCTTTAGTAACAAAAACCAAATATCCATTTCCATATAATGCTGGTATTTTTGGGATTGCTGCCAAACGTTATAAACCAACTCAAGCAGGAAATATTGCAGAACCCCTGAGTGATAGAGGAATTAACCTCGCATATTAATAATATACGACCCAATTTTATTTTTATAAAGCACTGCGAAAATTTCGCCGTGCTTTTTTTATGAAGAACAGAGATTCAATAAGTGACTCATTGATCAGCATTTGAAAAACCATTACAAATTATACTTTCTTGGGGCTATTGTTGCAACAATAATGGCAACGTTGCCTGTAATGGCGCAACAGCAAGGCATTCAATATTTTCGACAATATAACAAAGATGGTCTGAATACTTATGGGCCATCCAAAATGGATACGGTTCCATTTTCAGGCATTAAGGTACGGGTTGGGGCAAGTGTAAGCCAGGATTTTCAAATAATAACCGATCGAAATAATGCAACCCCACTCTATGTCAATGGAATCAATGTAAATCAACTTAAAACCCTAACCGGGGCATTTAATCCGGCATTGGCCAACCTGAACTTTGATGCCCAATTGCAGGATGGCATCCGGGTAAACCTGGCCTTATACTTATCTTCCCAAAACCATGGAGAGGTATCATTTAAAGATTGGTACATTCAAATTGATAAAATAGTGTTTTTGAAAAGCGATCTGATAGACACCCTCATGAAACGTTTTACGATCAAAACTGGGTTTTATGAAATGGATTATGGCGATCAGCATTTCCGCAGGACGGATGGGGGCAATAACATCTATAACCCGTTTGTAGAGAATTATATCATGGATGAATCCGCCGTTGAAATTGGGACAGAGGTTTATTATCATCCTAAAAATGGATTAATTGCCTTGGTTGGCATGAGCAATGGAGAATTAAATCCAACGGTTGCAGGAACCACTAAAATTGATTCGGCAACCGGGAAACTGAATTTTTCCGCTCCGGCATTTCATTTCAAACTCGGATATGACAGACAGCTTAATAAAGACTTCCGATTCCGGATTACCGGATCATACTATATGGACCAAAGTGCAGAAGATAACCCTTTGTTTTTCGGTGACAGGGCAGGATCACACTATCTTTTTGTAATGGAAAATACAACTTCCACATTAGATATCGATAACTGGTCAGGGAAATATAATCCTCAATTCAGCGAACAGGTAAATGCCTTGATGGTAAACCCATTTGTAAAGTATAAAGGCCTGGAGTTTTTCGGTACTTATGAAATGGCACAAGGACGAACTATTGCCGAGAAATCCATGCGGAATGCAATCCAATATGTAGCAGATCTTGTATATCGGTTTCCGAAAAATACGGAAGATTTCTGGGTCGGCCTACGTTACAATTCTTTGACATCTTCATTGCCTTTTAGCCAGACTGATATCAATATTAACCGTGCTGTTGGTTCTATTGGATGGTTCACCAATAAAAACATTCTCCTTAAAATAGAGTATGTCAATCAGTATTACATGAATTTCGCCTCAACTGATATACGTTCAGGTGGAAGATTCAATGGTTTTATGATTGAAACGGCTATTGGGTTTTAAACCTGTATTTCTTTTTAAATAACTGTAAAACAGTCATTAATATTATTTTTTGGTGATTGCTAATAATGTGTGAATGATGTAACTGATTTTAGAAGTTATGTAACAATCATGAGAATGCGTAGGCTAAACTTTGTGGTTGAATAACCAACTAATATGATTTCAAGAAATGAGGACTACTAAACCCGGTAAGTTCAGCGTAACCGGCGCATTCGTTTTAATTTTATTTCTTTGTAATGCCCAAAAGGCAAGCGCCCAGCAAACATGGACTGGAAACGATAACACAAATGATTGGAGCGATCCGGCCAATTGGACGAGCGGGGTTCCAACATCAAATGATGATGTAACCATACCGGGCTTTTTATCCTTTTACCCTGTTTTATCGGCGCCCGCTTTTGCCAAATCAATCAGTATGGCAAGCGCTACGTCGCTTACCACAAACAATTACAATTTGACTATTACCAATAGCATCAGCGGTACCGGGACAATGACTTCAAACGGAAGTATTATTAAAGTAGGTGGTGATTTTGCGGTAACGGCATTCACGGGAAACTCTTCAACTGACACTATCAGGGGCAACTTGAATGTAGGTACTTCATTTACGGGAAGCTCTTCAAAATTATTTGTAGGAGGGAATTGTTCCACCGGCACCACTTTTATAGGAAACTCAGCAATTGTTAAAATTGTGGGCGATTTTAATGTTGGCACCTCATTTACGGGAGGCAATTCCACAGACAGCATTGGTGGTGATTTTATAATGGGTACTTCATTTACAGGAGGTTCTTCAAATGTGCAAATTTTAGGCAATTTTTATTTGGGGACCACATTTACGGGAAGTCTTTCAACAGTGACCTTTAGTGGCGCTTCGGCACAAAGTATCGGAGGAGACGATCCTCCAATTGGATTCAACAATCTTGTCATTTCAAATGTAACTGCAGGTGTTTCAACGTCAATTGATATCATACCTGCTACTACCAAAGTTGACACGCTTGCCAATTTTATCCCAGGGTCGGCCTATACAGTAGGCGGCATTCTTAGCGATAGCGGAACTATACAAGTAACGGCAGTTGGCAATACAGATGACCTGGCCATCCAGTATTTTGGGACACTATTACTGACAAAAGGCAAAGTTGATTTTGTGGGGGTTTCCTCACAAGAAATGGGCACTCATACCGTTGGCTACCTTGAAATCAATAACTCATCCGGCGTAACTTTAACCGGCGATATAGATGTGCTTAAAAACCTTACCGGCTCAGGCACGCTCATTGGCGGCACCAATACTGCCACTATTGGCGGAGATATGACTGTTTCTGGTTTTACATGCAATACATCAACGGTTATCTTCAATGGAGCCATACCTCAGGTTACAGGGACAGGAAGCGGTCAAACTTTTTACAACCTCACAATGGATAATACCAATGGGGGGCTGTCAATAACTGGACATGGCAGTTCCACAGTAAGCAATCTCCTGACACTAACCAGCGGTATTATAACATCAGATGCCTCTGACCCACTGATATTTTCCTCCACGGCCACAGCCGTTTCAGGTGGCAGCAACAACAGTTACATAAACGGCCCAGCAGAAAACAATGGCCTGTCGGGCAGTAACCCATCCTTTACTTTTCCGGTAGGCAGTGGGGGAAAATATGCGCCAGCTATGGTATCGGGCATAGGTTCTACTGCTGATTTTACGGCACAATATTTTAAGGGTGCACATACTGCGAGCACTTCAGGAATAACTGGTACATCCCCTACGCCAAGTGTGGCTGAATACTGGACGGTAATTGAAAATTCTGGTGGTACCGTTGCAAACCTTACATTGAATTGGGAAGATGCCGGTTTTTCAGGGATTTTGTCTGGCCAGGTAGGCAGTGTTAGCATATACAACGATCATGGAGGGTCAACCTGGGTTGATTTATCAGGAACCCCTACCGGTACTGGCGGTGCGGGAGGAACCGGTTCGGTAATTGCAAGTTCTGTGGCTGCATCGGATTTTGCTTCGGGGGGATATTTTACATTCGGGGACAATAGTGGCGCTAATCCACTTCCTGTAACCCTGATATCATTCAATGTCAATTACGAAGGCAATCAGGTTGAGATGAAATGGACAACTGCTTCAGAGACAAACAATGACTACTTCAGCATCGAACGCTCAATAAACGGGCAAACATGGCAAACTATCGGGCAGGTTCCTGGTCATGGAAATTCAATGATCATGGAGAACTATGCGTATATAGATGGCCTGGAAGGGATTATCGCAACAGGCAACATTTACTATAGGCTAAAACAGGTTGATTTCAACGGAGTTTTGACCTATTCACAGATACGGGCAGTTGATTTTATTGGCATTTCTGCCGCAATTGCCACCTATCCAAACCCTGCCACAAACTTGCTGAATGTAAACTGGATCAGTAAGGACAATGGCCCCGCCATACTAAACCTGACAGATATGACAGGGAAAACCATTTATACTGAAAACGTAACAGGCATAGGTATGATGAACAAGCAAATAGATATGACAAACTACCCCAAGGGGGCCTATACCCTTTGGATTGTGACTGGTAGAGGAGCCAATTCTCAACTGGTTTGCAAAAAATAATCCACGCGTTTTTTATAAAAATCGGCACTAAATTGTTGTTGTTATATGTATATGTCAAATCTGTGAATAATGTAACTTATTGCAGAAAATGTGTAATAATCACCTAAGTGAAGTGCCTCAACTTTGCATTATAATTAATCACCACTAAAATTTAAGCAAAAATGAGAGCATTTAAAATGACTACCATCAACGAAGAAATTTCTAACACCTCTATCGATGAAAATCAAAACGGGGAGATAATCAACAAAAAAAATAATATTCCTGAAGTAAAGAAGGTAAAATATCCTTTCCCATATAGTGCAGGTATTTTTGGCATGGCGGCAAAAAATTTCGATCCTGCACGGGTAAGATAGGTTATTAAAAAATCGGCCTGACGGACTTCAATGTGCGTCTGCATTTAAATTTTTTGATCAGGCAAAACACCATTCAATACACTTATTCTCTTTAAGCACCGGACAAATCCAACGGTGCTTTTTTTATGTATTCTTTTTAATTGGAAGTGTGAATAATGTAACTTATTTAAATAGTTATGTAATACTTACGCTATAGCAGAAGCTCAATTTTGTGGTGCAATTGGAAATCTCCAATTCACTAAATTTCTAAAAATAAATTATCTATGAATTCACTGAAAACAATCAAAAGAGCTGGGGCCTTAATCCTGGCTATCCTGTTTTTTAACACGGTTTCTTATGGAGCCACATATACTGCAGCAGTTTCAGGCAACTGGAGCAGCAGCACAACCTGGGGCGGTACAGCGCCATCATTTACCAATACTGCAGATCAAATTATCATTCCTGCCTTGATCACCGTTGCAATGGATGATAATGTGACCCTGAACGGCTCAACCTCAACTTTGGCTGTAGCAGGCACACTTACCGGTGCTACAGGTAATTATCTTACAGTAACTGAAGGCGCAATAACCGGTATTGGTTCCATTGCCACTGGCTACGTGACCATGGGAACCGGAGCAACTATTGCTTTTACAGGTACTATTGCTACTGACTATTATAGCAATACTTCTTCTGCAACCCTGAAATCTTATGCTAATGTAATTGTTGCTAAATCAATGACCCTCACTTCCGGTGCTTTGAGTATCGAATCTGGCGGTGTGCTTGCTTTTACCACCGGCGCCACTATTATTATGGCTGGAGGTCAGTTAGTGGCAAACAGTGGCACAATTACACTTACTTCAAGCTACAATGTTGCTTATTCTGCTGCTGCTACGACTGGAGCAGAATTGTCAGGTATAGGTTTAACGAACCTGACCATAAATGTGCCTTCCACTTCAGCCGTAACTTTGAACAGCGATTTAGTTGTTAAAGGAACATTGACTTTGACGAGCGGCGTTCTGGCCCTTGGATCGCGCAACCTGAAAATTGCAGGCGATATTGCATCATCGGGCAGCGGAACGGTTGCATCCACAAGCGCAAATGATATAAATTTTGCAACTACATCCAGTATTACAGGTGTTCTAAATTTTAGCGGCAATTCTAATGTGGTAAATAATCTGACTGTTGCAGTTGGCAATGCAAACCATGCCCAAATAGGTGGAAACCTTGCTGTTGTAGGTTCACTGACTCTTACAAGTGGCGCACTTAATTTATCAAATGGCAGCAATTTTACATTGAGTGGCGATGTTGCCGCAGCAGGCACAGGAAAACTGGCTCCTTCGCCAACTTCCAATATTACAATAAACACGGCCATTTCACCAACCGGTTCTATTGGTTTTGCAAGTGGAAACAATACTGTAAACAACCTGACTGTAAACATTGGCAACGGTGGTACTTTTAAATTGGATACGATCAATTCAGACCTTACCGTAGCTGGGACATTGACCATTACAAAAGGACTTATTAATATTGGCAATGATACGCTTACCATTGGTTCTGCGGGATCAATTTCAGGCGCAGGCAGTGCATCTTATATCATTACAGGTACAGGAGGTTTTTTGGCTATGACTTTAGCAGCAGGTGCATCAAATGCTTCGACTTTCCCTATCGGGACTTCAACAAATTATTTCCCAGCTGCCATCATTTTGAACAGCAGTTCAGCAAGTGGAACAGTTATGGTAAACGCCACACCTAACGTGCATGGTCATGGCCTCGTTGGCAATCTGATTTCTACCCTTCAGCCGGTGGTTGATGCTACCTGGGATATCCGATCAAGCATAACTTCAAACATGAATATGAAAATGAACCTAATGTGGCCAACTACTGCAGAAGTAAATGCATTTGACCGTACTAAAGCATATATAGCTCACTTTACCAATAACGCTTGGGATGTAAATACTACTGCAAGCGCTACTACCGTAGCAACTGGTATGTACGGAATAAGCCGGGACAATATTGCTTCCCTGAGCCCTTTTGCAGTATTCGATCAGGCTACTTCAGGCGTTAATGAATCAAATAACATTTCCCTGGAAAATAGCTTCGGCTTATTTCCAAACCCTGCTTCTGACAATATATATGTTACAAGCCCAGCGAATATGACCGGCACTACATACATTGAAATACATAGTATCAATGGTCAGCTTATGGTTTCAAGTACCATGAACGGAAACAACCAGGCTATAAATGTAAGTGCTTTGGCACCAGGTTGTTATTTTGTAAAACTCTACAATGGCACGAGTGCCATGACCCAGAAATTTATCAAAATATAAGAACCAAAAACTAGGATAAAGTTGGCAACTTTTTAAATGTTGTCAACTTTAGAGGTCAACTTTATTTCTTAGAAGCACCGTAGCATAAAACCCTACGGTGCTTTTTGTTTGGCTATCAGACAATGTGTGAATAATGTAACATATACAATTTGTTATGTAACAATGGTGGATTGAAACCTTGCCAACTTTGCCGAGTGAAAATCTTTCAAATCTTAAAACCAATAAAATCAATATGAAAAAGCTTTTATCAACCTTTGCCTTAGCCTTGGTTGTTTTATTCGCGGGATGCAAAAAGGATACTTACGTACCTCTATCTACGGTATGTCCTGTCATCGTATCGACAAACCCGTTAAATTCAGCAACCAATGTGCCTCTCAACCAGGTAATTACGGCTACTTTTAACGAAAAGATGAATCCTGTAACCATCACACAGGCATCATTCACGTTGCAAGGTAATGGAGCCAGCATCGCAGGCGTGTTGACGTACAATGAATCGAATACCACGATGAGTTTTACGCCAGCAAGTCCGTTAGTAGTCAATACAACCTATACGGCTACGGTTATGGCAAATGTAAAAGATTCGTTTGGCAATGCTTTGCAAACCAATTATATATGGACATTTAGTACGGGAGCTGTTCTCGCGCCAACAGTAATTTGGACTGATCCCGCAAATACTGCAACTGGTGTTGTTCTCAATAAAATAATTAATGCTTCATTCAATATGCCCATGGATCCGACAACTATGAATGGAACAAATTTTTCGCTGAAACAAGGATCTGTAACAATTCCGGGTATTGTCTCTTATAGTGGTACGATCATATCTTTTACGCCAAATGCTAACCTATTGTCCAACACCATTTATACCGGTACTGTTACCACCGGAGCTAAGAATGTGGCCGGTACGCCAATATCAGGTAATTATGTCTGGACTTTTACTACCGGAACTAGTGCAGGACCAACCGTGATTTCAACTGACCCGATAAATAATGCAACAGGAGTTGCCTTGAATAAAATAGTGACTGCAACCTTTAGCGCCGCAATGGATCCTACCACAATTACGACGGCGACTTTTACCTTAAAACAAGGGACCACTGTCATTCCCGGATCTGTTTCATATTCAGGTGCAACGGCATCTTTTACATCTACAGTGAATTTATTGCCAGGCACTATATATACAGCAACGGTCACAACCGGCGCTAAAAATCCATCAGGTGCGCCACTGGCCAATAATTATATATGGACATTTACAACTTTAGGCAGCGCCCCGGCTCCAACAGTGATTTCTACCGACCCTGCTAATAATGCTACGGGTGTCCCACTCAACAAAATTATTCTGGCAAACTTTAGTACCGCGATGGATCCTTTGACCATCACAACAACAACTTTTACATTAAAACTTGGAACTGTTTCCGTACCAGGAACTGTCTCATATTCAGGAACCATGGCATCCTTTACCCCAACATTGGTCCTGTTATCTGGTTCTGTTTATACCGCTACTATAACCACAGGGGCTAAAAATGTAGCTGGTACACCTATTGCAAACAATTATGTGTGGAGTTTTACGACCGGGACATCTGTTGCACCCACAGTCACTTCAACCGACCCGGTAAACAATGCAACCGGCGTAGCGCTCAATAAAGTGATTAATGCAAACTTTAGTACGGCAATGGACCCTTTGACAATTACCACCACCACCTTTACCTTAAGCCAGGGGGCTAATGCTGTTACGGGAATAGTAACTTACTCAGGAACAATGGCATCCTTTACCCCATCGGCAAATCTCTTATCAGGTAATACCTATACAGCTACCATTACTACCGGCGCTAAAAATTTAGCGGGTACGCCATTGGCGAATAATTATGTTTGGACCTTTAGCACTGGTGCACATTCAGGCCCTATAGCCCCTAATCTTAATTCTGTAGCAAGGTTTGGTATCATCGCTGGCGTAGGTGTCAGTAATGACGCAGGCTATAGTGTGATCAACAATATGGATGTAGGTATATATCCAGGTGATCGTTCATCAGTTACGGGTTTCCCTCCTGCCAAAATCAATAATGGTGCGATCTACGCCGCTGATGATCTTACACCAACCGGAACGGCCGCCATGCTGAAACAGGCCAAACTTGACCTGACCGCTGCCTATAATTATGCGGCAGGCGCTTCTAACCCCGCACCTGCAACAGTTTCAGGAGATCAGGGTGGCAAAACACTTACGCCTGGCATTTATACTTCAACCTCAACATTGGAAATTATGAACGGAGATCTGACCCTTGATGCGAAAGGTGATGTAAATGCAGTCTGGATTTTCCAGATAGCATCTGCATTTACCACAGTTGGAGGATCAGGCGGCAATGTTATTCTTAGTGGAGGAGCCCAGGCCGCTAATGTTTATTGGCAGGTTGCCAGTTCAGCCACAATTGGCGGGTACACAAGTTTTTATGGTAATATCATGGCTTACACCTCCATTACAATGGGCGGATATGCTGTTGCGACAGGAAGAATGCTTGCTATAAATGCAGCAGTTGTAATGACCAGTACCAATACAATCAATAAACCTTAAAACCTGAAATCATGAAAGCAAACTATACCAGATTTTTTTTATTGACCATTTTGATTGTTACCGGCATTCAAAGCTTTTCTATGGGTCAGGCCATTCAATACTCGCAACCCTCATGGTGGTTTGGGGTTGCAGGGGGTGCCAATATTAATTTCTATCGCGGATCCACTCAAAAACTTGATGATAATATTACAGCCCCTACGCCTTTTACCAGCGGTACAGGTGTAGGGCTTTTCGCAGCACCAACAGTTGAATTTCATCCTGATGGTTCAAAATGGGGAGGCATACTGCAAGTAGGTTATGACAACCGTTCAGGCGTTTACAAAGAAGTTTTAGCGCCGTGCAATTGCCCCAGGGATTTATCTACCAATATCAGCTATATTACTGTTGAACCAAGTTTGCGCTTTGCACCTTTTAAGTCAAATTTATATTTCTTCGGTGGTCCTCGCATAGCCTTCAATGTGGAAAGTTCATTCGTTTACAAACAAAAAGACAATCCCAATTCTCCGGATCAAACACCTGTGCCCGATGAAAAAGGGAATTTAAGCGATATGAATAAAACGCAGATTTCTATGCAGGTAGGAGCGGGTTATGATATTCCGCTTTCACCAGTTTACAAAAAGACAAAATTTGTGCTGTCTCCATTTGTTTCTTTTCAACCTTATTTTGGCCAGTCACCACGTACCATAGAGACATGGAACGTGACAACTTTAAGGGCGGGTATAGCGCTTAAACTGGGTTGCGGGCATTTAATTCCACCAATAGTTCCTGTTGTAATACCTCCGCAGCCACCCGTTGTCATTGTCGAACCAAAGGTGATGTTTTTTGTAAATGTTCCGGCCATCATTCCATCAGAACGAAAGATCAGGGAGCAATTTCCGCTTCGCAACGATGTGTTTTTCAATGCCGGATCAACAGACATCCCTGATCGGTATGTGCTCCTTACAAAAGATCATGTAAAGGACTTTAAAGAAGAACAGGTAGGGCTGTTTGCTCCTAAAAATCCATCTGATCGTTCGCCGAGTCAAATGGCGGTTTATTACAATATTTTAAATATCCTGGGTGACCGTATGGAAAAAAATCCATCAGCATCTATTATGCTGGTTGGATCATCAGAAACAAACCCCAGGGATGGAAAAGCAATGGCAGAATCGGTCAAGCATTACCTGGTTTCTGTTTTTGGAATCAAACCATCCAGGATTAGAACTGATGGAAGGACGAAACCCGTTACGCCTTCTGAACAGCCTGGTGGCACAAAAGATTTGGTATTGCTTCGAGAAGGCGACAGAAAAGTATCTATTGAAAGCATTGATCCAGGACTTCTTATGGAGTTCCAAAGTGGTCCGGATGCAGCATTAAAACCTGTGGAAGTGACAGCAGTAGAAGAGGCCCCGGTTGAAAGTTATATAACATTCAATGTAGGTCAGGGAAAAGATTCTTTTGCATCTTGGACGATGGCCATAAAAGATGATAAAGGGCAGATACAGAATTTCGGGCCTTATTCCCAGGAGCAGGTGAGCATCCCCGGTAAAACGATATTAGGTACCAGGCCGGAAGGAAATTATAAAGTAACCATAACAGGCAAATCCAAAAGCGGTAAAGAAGTAAAGAATGATACAACAGTACATATAGTACTTTGGACGCCGCCTAAGGACCAGGAAGTAACGAGGTTTAGTATTATCTACGAATTCAATGATTCTAAGGCCATAAGCATTTATAAAAGATATCTTGATGAAGTAGTAATACCTGAAATCCCGGTTGGAGGTAAATTGATCATTCATGGATATACCGATGTAATCGGAGACCCGGATTATAACCAAAAGCTATCGTTGGCGCGTGCAAATGATGTAAAGAAAATTATGGAAAGCGCCCTGGCGAAAGCAAACAGAAGCGATGTAAAATTTGAACTTTTCGGATTCGGTAATGATCAGAATCTGTCTCCCTTTAAAAATGATTTCCCGGAAGGACGTTCTTATAACAGAACCGTAATTATAGATATTGTTCCTGCCAGATAAAAAGAATATACATCGTAAATAAATGTTTTTGAGAGTAAAAGGCCGCTTATTTCAGGCGGCCTTTTTATTTTTCGGAAATATATAAATAGGATAAGGTGTGAATCATGTAACTAATTTCAATAGTTATGCAACAGTTCGTGGTTTATACAGCCTCACCTTTGTGGAGTGAAAATTCTTTCACAACTAAACTCAAGATTCAATCAAAATGAAAAGTAAATTTTTACTTCTATTATCAATGGCATCAATGCTATTGTTTCCGAATGTAAATTTCGGACAGGCACCCAAATTGGGCACGGCCGCAAATTTTGTTCTCTTCTCTTCAAATGGTGCCGTGAGCAATACAGGCATTTCACAGATCACCGGTAATGTAGGCACTAATAGCGGATCCAGCACTTCTTTTGGAAACGTAAATGGGAATATGCATGACAATGATAGTGTGAGTAAGCAATGTGTTAAAGATCTGCAGATTGCTTATAATAAGTTGGATAGCACTACTCCAACTGCTCATCCGTCAGCTACACTTGGTGGCGGTGACACACTGGTCGCAGGTGTCTATTCTATAGCCAGTGCGGCAACTTTGGGCGGGTCTCTTTATCTTGATGCAAAAGGGAATGCAAATTCTGTGTTCATATTTCAAATTGGCGGAGCTTTCTCAGCTGCAGCGGCATCCAAAATTAAATTGATAAATGGTGCCGTTGCATGCAATGTATTTTGGAAAATAGAAGGTATGGTTAACCTGGCTGGTGGAACAACTTTCAGGGGAACCATCATCGCAAACAATGCCGCAATTTCTATAGGTGTCGGTGACACACTTGAAGGCAGGGCGCTTTCTACAACCGGTGCCGTAAGTGTTGACGGTGTCTTGGCCTACACTCCAATAGGTTGTGGCAGCGCCACACTTACAGGGCCAACTGCTCCGGCGCTCGGTACCACCATTTGCTTTGCGTTATTTTCAGGTGATGGCGCGGTTACAAATTCCGGGACATCAAATATAGTAGGCGACGTTGGAACAAATGTTGGTTTAACAAAAGGTTTCGATAGTGCATTGGTAAAAGGAAACATCCATCCTATACCCGATGCTTCTACTGCACAGTGTGCATCGGATTTAACGAAAGTTTATAATTATCTCGACTCATTGGCTTATGATATTGAATTGCTATATCCAGCTCAATTCGGTAGCAACCTGGTTCTTACACCACATACGTATCTTCTTAATGCAGCTACTGTATTAACCGACAGTGTCTACTTAAACGCTGAAGGAGACTCAAATGCAGTATTTGTTTTCCAGATCAATGGCGCCCTTAGCACGAGTACTTATTCAACCATCATTTTAACGAATGGCGCACAATCAAAAAATGTGTATTGGCTGATAAATGGTGCAGTATCAATAAATAACTACTCTGTTTTCAGGGGTACAATTGTCAGCAACGCCGGCGCAGTAAGCGCTTTAAATACTGGCGTCGTTATTGATGGCAGGCTGCTTACAACTACAGGGGCATTAACAACTACAGATGTTACGATTAAAATAACTCCCGGTTGCTCGGCTATTTCGACTGATTCTGTTAAAATCACCAAATTAACTGCAAATCAAATAATTTGCTCTGGTGGCTCTGTGAGTTTCTCAGTTACCACAAGTGGAACCAATGTCAACTATCAATGGAGGAAGGGAAATGTAAACTTGTCTAACGGCGCTAATATTTCAGGAGCAACTTCCGACATGCTAACAATCAGCCCTGCAACAATTGCAGATATTGCTTCGGATTATAATGTTGTCTTGAGTGGATCTTTTGGCCCAAGCATCACATCAGCCAATGTTTCTTTAACCGTTAATACGGCTCCTCTTATTGTAACTATTCCAGTAAATCAAGCAGTATGTTTAGGAAGTTCGGCCAGTTTTTCTGTTGCTGCAACCGGTACGGCTCTTACATATCAATGGAGGATAGGAAATGCAAACCTTACCAATACCGGCAATATTTCCGGTGCAACCTCTGATATACTTATCATTGATCCTGTGAGTGCATCTGATTCAGCGACAAACTATAATGTTGATATAAGTGGCACCTGTTTATCAAATGATATATCAAAAGACGTTACATTATCAATTAATCCTCTGCCGGTTATTACGACTGGTCCGGTTAATCAAACTATTAGTTCAGGAAGTTCGGCCAGTTTTTCAGTTGTTGCTACAGGAGCCGGGTTAACTTACCAGTGGAGAAAGGGTACTGCCAACTTAAACAATGGCGGCAATATTTCCGGGGCAACTTCTAATATGTTAACTATTAATCCGGCAAGTGGATCTGATTCTGCAACCAACTACAATGTTCTCATCAGCGATGCTTGTTCGAAAACAATTACATCTGCAAATGTCTCGCTTTCAGTATCTTCAACCAGCGGGATTGATCCTGCTTCGGGTGAAAATATCAATGCAGCGGCCACAATATTCCCTAATCCTTTTTCAACTTCCCTGGCCATCAGGTTAAATGATGCCAGCCAAGTAAACAATTGCGAATTGAGGATATTCAATGCCCTGGGAAAAGAATTAATGGATGTTGCGATTAGTGCACAGACTACTTCAATTGAAACTGGAAATCTTACTTCAGGAGTTTATTTCTTCAACCTGGTAAACAATAACCAGGTAATTCAGACAGGGAAATTGATTTCGGTGCAGTAAATTCTAAAATAGTTTTGCAAATAAAAATCCCGGCGGAATTATTTTCCCCGGGATTTTTTTGTTTGAGAACTTGCGATCCGGTAGAAGCTCTATTTTACAATTATCTCGTCCCCAATACTTCCCTCACGCTTGTCCATTTTATATCAGGATACCGGGAGTTATCAAGTGGGTTAAGCTGAACACTAAACATGCTATGGGTATATTGTGTTCGCTGCCAACTGGCATAGATATCATTCTCACTTTCAGGATGTGCAGTCCGTTCGCGTTTGTTGTATTCAGCCAATTCTTCGAGACTGACAAGGTTTACGAGTTCAAAATTTGTCTTTAAAATGTCGCTTGCAATATCCCTAAGTTCCCTTGGGCTGACCTGAAAACTGGCAATGCGTAAAATCATTGGTGTGGTGTCATCCAAAGCAGCTTCAGCAGTGTAGGCTGCTACATTATCCATCGTTGAAAAGTCAACCCGAAAATCGGGATCTCCATAATAGCCGACACTGCTGGTCTTAAAATTGAGAAGGGGAATATTGTATTTGAGTATTTCTGCAAAAGCGCCATTCAGAATGGAGGTTGGTTTGATAGAAGCCTTGTCCAAGACTTCATGAAATTCACGGCGCAGATCAAAATTACGATTGTAGCCAACTGCCAGTTTGGTAAAATCACTTGCATAATCAGATGGAATAAAGTGGGGAACGCCCGCAGCAATCGCCGCTTCCAGCAAAACAGATTGCGCATCAACAATCACATCACGCAAACCTTGCATCGCTGACACAATGCAAGATACACCGGCACATGCTCCCTTGAGTTCTGAAACATTCCAATCGTCAAC
>Ga0207007_1042_pt1 | contig 32647 bp, 27 predicted proteins | sample Alteio_BWMinCont_85_FD_153487 | JGI IMG/M metagenome (GOLD analysis project Ga0207007, IMG submission 153487) | Enriched cells from forest soil in Barre Woods Harvard Forest LTER site, Petersham, Massachusetts, United States -... | ecosystem: Environmental > Terrestrial > Soil > Temperate forest >...
TATCAGCAACTGCGGGGGAAATTCGCCGAGCCGACTGGCTGCGAATCGTGTACTTCGATCAAACCCGCCAACTCGATCCCGACGTAACTCTGCGCCGCGCGTTGGCTCCAGACAGCGATTCCGTGATCTATCAGGACCGCGTGATCCACGTCGCGTCGTGGGCTGCAAGATTCCTGTTCACCGGCGAGCAACTCAATCAACCCATCGGCCGCCTATCCGGAGGCGAACGGGCACGCGTGCTGATCGCGCAGCTCATGCTGCAGCCCGCGGACGTACTCCTGCTCGATGAGCCCACCAACGACCTCGATATTCCGACGCTCGAGATACTCGAAGAAAGCTTGGTGGAGTATCGCGGCGCACTGGTGCTGGTCACGCACGACCGGTACATGCTCGATCGCGTTTCCACGATCGTGCTCGGCCTCGATGGACGGGGTGGCGCGGAGAGTTTCGCAGATTACTCGCAGTGGGAGTCCTGGCAAGCCGACCGAAAACAGCCGGTGAAGTCAGTTCGCTCCAGCGGCGCTCAACCCCGGCGTGTAACGACTGCGTCTGAGCCATCAGTAGCGAAAAAGAAGCTGTCGTATCTGGAAGCCCGTGAATACGCAACCATCGAGGAGCGTGTTGCCCAGGCTGAGCAAGTGCTGCAGGAGAAGCGTGCCCAGCTCGAGGACCCTGCGATCGCAAGCGATGGCCCTCGTCTGCTACAGGCGCACGCCGAGATGGACGAAGCGCAGAAGGCGGCAGATGAGCTTTACTCGCGCTGGGCTGAACTCGAACAGAAAAAAGGATGAGCCACGCTTAGCAGTTAGCGACGTAGCAAGCTACGTCTCTACAGACCGTAGAAACGTTGCTTGCAACGTCTTCGTTGCGCAGCCGCTACGCGCGGGCGAAATCAATATATCCCCGCTGGACGTCCGTCCGAATCAGCTTCACGCGCAACCTGTCTCCCACGTCCAACCCTTGTTGCCCCTGGGCAAGCAATCCTTCCACGAGCGGCTGCAGCACGCGAACAAAGGTTCCCTTCGGAGTAGCACCGGTGACGAGCGCGTCGAATATCTGGCCGATCCGGTGGCTCATCGCAACCGCCGCCAGCCGCTTTGTCATCTCGCGCTCAACTTTCCTCGCCGCATCTTCTTTCGCGGTGCAGTTCGAGGCGATAGCCGTTAGTTCATCGTCAGAATAAGGAGCAGGTTGGCCGGCAAGCATGACCTTGATCAGCCGCTGTGTGACGACATCAGCGAACCTGCGGTTGGGAGCGGTCGAGTGTGTGTAGTCCTGCACCGCCAGGCCAAAGTGACCCTGCTCCGGATCCCCGGGCCGCTCCAGAACATATTCGCCGGGCCCAATCAGCTTGATCACCGCCAGCGACACATCCGCAAAGTGATCCGGATCAGCCGCTTTGCGCTTAATCAGAAAATCGTTGAGCGCCTTGGAATCCGGATCTGGCGGCAGCTTTCCGCCGTGCTCCGCTGCAAGTTGCACAATGCGGTCCCAGCGCTCGGGAGTTTTCACAATGCGCCGCAGAGAGGACACTTTCTCCAGCATGCGCGCCACGACTCCGTTAGCCGCGATCATGAAGTCTTCAATCAGGTCAGTGGCGGGATTCTTTTCCTGCTTCGCAACGTCCACGATTTGTTGATTCAGTATGACCGGCGTGACTTCGCTGGTCTCGAGATTGAGGGCGCCGTTCTCGTAGCGTTGCTTCTTGAGGGCTTGCGCGGCTTCGTTTTGCAGCTTGAGTTGCGCTTGCAATTCAGTCGATGCCGCCACTTTTGCCGGAGCGGGTCCCGTAGCGCCGAGCCATCCTCCCACCCCGTTGTAGGCAAGCTGCGCCTTATTGCGAACGATCGCCCGGTAAACATCGCTCGAACTGACGGAACCGGCCGCGTCGACTGTGAACTCGATTACGATGCTCAGCTTGTCCGCATTCTCCAGCAGCGACGTCGCGCCGGTCGAAAGCTCTTCCGGCAACATGGGGAAAATCCGCACACCCGTATAAACAGATGTGGTCTCTTTCGCCGCATGTTCATCAATCGGAGAATGTTTGGACACGAAAGCATCCACATCAGCGATTCCGATCGACACTTTGATGTTCCCGTTAGGCAATCGCTCAGCCACTTCGATCTGATCGAGGTCCTTCGAAGTGTCGTTGTCGATCGAAGACCAGAGCAGGTCCCGTAGATCACGGGTATCGCCACCCGTCGCGACCCGCGGCGGATGCGTTTTCAGTTCCGCAAGCTGCTGCGGGACTTGCGGAGGGAAATCCGGCTCGAAGCCATGCGCCACCATCACCTGTTTAGCGGTTGCCTGCAGATCGAGTTGAGAAGGGCGAACGTCGTTCATGAATTCCTCATCAAATCAGTATCGAGCCAGAAAAGGCTAACACGTGACCCTCGATTGCGGTTGGAGTGAAGTGAGCTGCAAACTAAGCCCATCGTCGTGATATCCTTATGACAGTAGCTGCGTCCCCGCCTTTGGGCAAATTTTCCGCAGTTCCCTTTGAGAAATCATGATTTCAGTTAGCAATGTTTCTATGCGCTACGGCGCCAAAGTTCTGTTTGAAGAAGTATCAACGGCCTTCACGCCGGGGAAGCGCTATGGCCTTACCGGACCAAACGGCGCGGGCAAGACGACCTTCATGAGGCTGATGACCGGCGACCTCGACCCTCAGAAGGGAACTGTTGTACGCCCGAAAAAGTTCGGCGTCCTTAGCCAGGATCAGTTTGCCTTCGACGCCTATCGCGTCATCGACACCGTGATGATGGGCAACAAGCGCCTGTGGGCGGCGATGGAGGAGCGCGATCGAATTCATTCCAAGCCCGATCTGACGGATGAGGACGGAATGAAGCTTGGCGAATTGGAAGGCATCGTGGGCGAAGAAGACGGCTATACCGCCGAGACCGACGCAGCGATCCTGCTGCAAGGTCTCGATATTGCCGATGAACTGCACGAGCGAAAAATGGGGGAATTGCAAGGCGGACAAAAAGTTCGCGTGCTGCTAGCGCAGGCCCTGTTCGGACATCCGCTGGCGTTGTTGCTCGACGAACCCACGAACCACCTCGACTTGGACTCCATCCACTGGCTGCAAGGCTTCCTTAATAACTATGACGGTGTGCTCATCGTGATCTCGCACGACCGCCATTTTTCTCAACAGCATTTGCACCCACATTGCCGACATCGACTACCAAACCATCATCACGTATACCGGAACGTATGACGATATGGTGGTGGCGAAGACGCAGATCCGCTCGCAGATTGAAGGGCAGAACGCGCAACGCGAAAAGAAGATCGCACAGCTCAACGAATTCATCGCGCGTTTCTCCGCGGGCACGCGCTCCAGTCAGGTGCAGTCGCGGCGCAAAGAAGTCGAGCGCCTGCAGGTGACGGAACTAGCCAAGTCGAACATCCAGCGCCCATTCCTGAAATTCGAGCAGAAACGTCCTTCCGGAAAACACATTCTTGAGCTCGAAGGCGTGACGAAATCCTACGGCGATACCGAGATCATTCGAGGCCTCACGGCCAGCGTGACGCGTGGAGAAAAAATCGCATTGATGGGCCGGAATGGTGCGGGTAAAACGACTTTGCTCAATGCGCTGCTGGCGAACTCTACTACAGTCCCCGACGCCGAACTGCGCAAAACCAGCGGCTATGACGGACCATTCCTGACCAGCGGAAAAGTAATCTGGGGACATGAAGCGGCGGTTGGATATTTCGCGCAAGATCACAGGGCACTTATTCAGGGAGACATGACGGCATTCGAGTGGCTGCACCAGTGGGATCCCTCGGCAGCCCACGAAGAGATTCGCGGCCTTTTGGGGCAGATGCTATTTCCGCGTGAAGATGCCCTGAAGCGCACCGACGTTTTGTCCGGGGGCGAAGCAGCGCGGCTGCTCTTTTGCAAGCTCATGCTGCAGAAGCCAAACGTTCTGGTGTTTGACGAACCCACCAACCACTTGGATCTGGAATCGATCAACGCTCTCAACATCGCTCTGCAGCGCTATCACGGAACGGTGCTTCTGGTGACGCATGACCACGATCTGATTGATGAGGTCGCTACCAGAATTTGGCATTTCGAGGCGGACCACAAGATCACCGACTTCAAAGGCGCGTACGAAGAATACCAGGCCGTTCTTGCTTAGAATTTATTCATCGGACGCAGACGCCCGCGCATACATTTAGATTGCCCGGCCAGCGCAGGCGCCCGACGCCCACGCCCATTGAAAATTGAACCCACCGAGATGGCCGGTCACATCGACGACTTCGCCGATGAAAAACAATCCAGGCACTTTTCGGCTCTCCATGGTCTTCGCCGACAACTCATTCGTATCCACGCCGCCCGCAGTGACCTCAGCTTTGTCGTAGCCTTCGGTTCCGGCAGGAATCACCGACCACTTGTGCACACTGTGCTCCAGCTCCGCGAGCCCCGAGTTTGTCCAAGTGGAGGGTGGATGCAGATCCAACCATCGGCTGGCGAAGCGATTCGGCAAGAAATTGTGCAACGCTGACTTCATCGCCGCGATGTTTCGCGGAGTTTGCGCGTCACGCAATGCCGCCGTCACATCGCTACCAGGCGCCAAGTCGATGGTAACTGCGTGAGCCGGTTTCCAATACGACGACATTTGCAAGATTGCCGGTCCGCTTAATCCACGATGCGTGATCAGCATCTTCTCCCGAAATCGCTGCTGACCGAAAGAGACGGCCACGTCAGCCGAGACGCCAGCCAAGTCGCAGTACCGGACGCGATCTTCGTCATTGAACACAAACGGCACCAGCGCAGGCCGAGGTTCGCGAATCGCCAATCCGAATTGCCGTGCCAAATCGTAGCCAAGGCCGGTCGCGCCCATTTTCGGGATCGACAGTCCTCCGGTCGCGACCACCAGCACAGGGGCGCGAAATTCTGTGTCTCCGGTGCGCACCACAAATTCTGTCGTTCTCAACACCTCCTGAATTGACATCTTTACAAAAAGACGAACCCCAGCATCGCGGCATTCAGTTTCGAGCATGTCCGTGATGTCGCGAGCCGAGCGATCGCAGAATAGTTGGCCGAGAGTCTTCTCGTGATAAGGAATCCGATGCTTCTCGACCAGCGCAATGAAATCCGAGGGCGTATAACGGGCCAGCGCTGACTTCGCGAAGTGCGGATTCGCCGAGATGAGGCTTTCCGGACGGCAATGAATGTTGGTGAAGTTGCAGCGTCCTCCACCAGAAATGAGGATTTTCTTTCCTGTGCGTTCTGATCGTTCGATCACCGCAACCCGGCGTCCCCGCTTACCCGCCTCGAGCGCGCACATGAACCCCGCAGCACCGCCGCCGAGGACCACAACGTCAAATTGCTGCGTCATCGAATTGCTTTGTTATCGAAGTGAGAGGTCATCAGTTGCAGAGAAGTCACAAAGTCATCGATGCTGAGATAATTCTCTTGAGGGAATCAAGAAGCTAAACAGAATGCCACAATCGTGCGACCGCGCGCGCCCGTAGCTTTTTCGAGTTCCGCAATCAGGGCAGATTCCAGATCGTCCGGGTCCGGATTCATTTCGCACGCAGCAATTTCTGCGTCGGTCGCGCCCTGAAAACAAAGTTCGCAAACCCCAAGGCCATCCTCTGAACGGACGGGTGGTCCAAAAACGCGACAGGTCATCGGACGCGCTTCATAAAGCTCGCAAAGTCCAGTGTCCGGATCGAGCGCCGGGCAAGGCTCCTCGTTCGCGAACTCCGCAAAGCGTTGTTCCGCTTCGTCGCCTTCATCCAGCAAGCCGGTAGCTGGATCACCGGGAAACTCCTTTGATAGCCGGGAAACCGCCCCCCGAGCGCGTTGGCGAACGCGGTCTGCACGCTCTGGGGCGGAGTCTGCCAGATTCGCAAGTCCTTCACGGAGCCGGATAACATCGAGCTGATTGATGGGAAATACGCCGATGCAGCATTGCGTGCAACCGGGACGACAGACCAGCCACTCGCCGCTTCGACGGGCGGCATCGGCGAGCGCGGAATCCACAATCTGAACCAGCGCCCGGTCTCGGGGAGGTGAATAACAATGCACTTTAAGAGAATACCGCAACACACGGTTTTCATTGCTGGTTGTCTGCGATCTGCCATAGACAACCGGTGCAACTCTCCAGCCATCTACCGCGGGGCGTTGACCCGCGCCCGAGCCACTGACAGCCAATTCGACGGTTAATAATGACAAAAACGGTGTATCATCGCGGGGTGGGTGCGGCTCGAGGATTCCCCACCCGGCAAGAATACGCATTTGTGAGAGGTCCCTCCCCCATGGCTTCGGTAGCGAGCTCTGGCACGAACCAGCATCTCACGCTCGATGATCCCTCCTTTGAGAGATTGTTGGAAGCTGCCTGGGTTCTCCAGTGTCTGCACGATCAACTGCATCCCCAGGTCGATCGCGGCGGAATCGCAGAACCCGTCGTATTGCAAAACAGAATCGAGACAGTAAGCTTGGGCTTGCCCCAGACCATCGAACCGGTGGTTCAACCTCCGCCGGTGGTGACGATGGCCGACAGCCAACCTAGTTTGGCCAGCGCTCGCTCTGTCGACGATGAAACTGCTGCCGAACTAGTCAAGACCCAAGAGGCAATCGAGACCGGCATGTTGGATCTGGACGCCACCGTGAGGCGTTTAGTCTCGCTTTCGCCCAACCTCGCCAGTGAACTGACGCCGCTTGAACCGGCGCAGGTCCAACCCGCCCAGGCCAAAGTAACGCCGGTTGAATTAACGCGGGTTGAACTCGCGCCGGTCGAATTAACGAAGGTCGAACTCACTCCGAGCCTCCCGGCACTGGCCCCTGCCGTTACCCCGCCCGCCAAACCTTCCACCGTCTGGCAAAAGCCACCGGTTAACAAAAGGCCGGAGTCGCACGCGTCTTCATTCAATCTCGAAACCACCCGCAACCGTCTTCGCGACGCTGTCGGTCGTCATCGAGCTACGCTCCGCGCCAATGCCACTCTGCGGTCGCTGCGCGCTGTGGTAGTTGCAACCCCCGTCAATCTTCAAACTGCGCTCAAGCATCTTCGCGGCGCTTACGCCGAGCCTGCGTTGCAGCGATCGTCATCGAATCTCCAAACCGCTCTCAAGCGTCTGCAGAATTCTCTTACCCACTCCGCGTCGAGGTTCCGCGTCAATTTCACTCTGCGCTCGTTGCGCGCGGTAGCCATTGCAACCCCTGTCTGGCTGCTTGCCGTGATCGCCAACTTGCTCCTTCTCGAAACCTTTCTGCACGAGCCCTTTCATGGCACGCAGGCACCGAGTCCTTCTACCGCCGAGGCGGCCGTCACGACCAACCCGCCGAAACCGATCGTGTCAGCCCGAGCCGCGTCCCAGCCCGCCAAAAAGGTCGAAAGCACTGAATCCCGTCACGACGCCCCGTTTCGTTCGCTTGCGTCCAGCCACCAGCAAATCACCGACCTGGCTACTTCGTCGGTCGTGGAGCAATTAAGCCGCTATGAAATTAACGGACTGCGGCGCCAGGCCAAGTACGGAGACGACTCCGCGGCTTTCACTTTAGGGATGGCCTACGAGGTGGGACGCTACCTTCGTCAGAACTGCGTGGAAGCAGCCCGCTGGGTGACAACGGCAGCCGAAGCAGGCAATGCCGCCGCGCAGTACAATCTCGGACTGCGCTACAGGGATGGCGACGGCGTATCCGCCAATCTGAATGAATCCGAAAAGTGGCTGCGCGAGGCAGCTGCTCACAGGAATCCAGAGGCCAAGCTCGCCCTGCAGTTGCTCGCGTCGCGCTGATTCTCCCTCTCGACAGTCGATAGGCTGTGTAGCATAGGGTCTTCAGTTGAGAGGAGGGTTCATGCTGGATTCCACGCAGGTTCCAATCGCGCAATCCGCGCTGCTTATAGTCGACGCTCAGGATTCTTTCAAAGCCACGCCACGCTGGGAGCACCGCAACAATCCTGACTTTGAAAAAAATGTAGGTGCGCTGATCGCAGCCTACCGAGCCGCGAACTTGCCGGTCGTATTCTTTCTTCATACCGACAGCGACGAAGGCTTTGCCACGGACAGCCCTTTGTTCAAGCTGATGGACTTCATCAAGCCGCGCGGCGGCGAAACCGTCTTCATCAAGAACACTCGCAATTGTTTCACCAGCACTCCGCTGCAACCTTACTTGCTGGAAAAGGGAGTGCGCCGAGTTGCCATTGCCGGCATCCAGATGGAGCAGTGCTGCGAGACCACCGCGCGGGTTGCGGCAGATCTCGGATACGCAGTCGACTTCGTCACCGAAGCGACCATGACTTTTCCGATTCCGAACTGGGATCGCCCGGGCGAAGAACTGGACGTCGCCGCCATCCGCGAGCGCACCGAGTATGCCCTGCGCCGCCGTTTTGCTCGCCTCGTGACCGTCGCGCAACTCACGGAAGAGTTGAAGGCAGCCCCTTGCGGGGCTGTTGCATAGATTAACTCTGCATTTGCACTTGCAGAACCTCGCCCGGCAGCCGGACCATTCGGGGCTTCGGAAGGGATTCAACGGAATCGGATTGGCTGCGATTACTTCGCGTCGCACCCTGGTTCTGAGATGAAATTTTATCCGCCCGGTCGCCGGTGGAACTCATTCTCTCCATGCGAATTCCAAGAGTGCGCTCCAGTTGGTACAACTCCGAACGCTGATCTCGACCGAACAGGGTAGAAGCAACGCCGTGCCCGCCGGCGCGGCCGGTGCGCCCAACGCGATGGATAAAGTTTTCCGCGACTTCGGGCAAATCGTAGTTAATGACGTGGGCAATGTCTTGCACGTGAATGCCTCGCGAGGCCAGATCGGTCGCGACCAGGATGCGATAGCGTCCCTGCTGAAACCCAGCGAGGGCCGCGGTTCGCTGGGATTGCGAGCGGTCGCCATGAATCATGGCTGCGGCGAATCCTTCGCGATTCAGGTTCTTGGCCAGCCGCTCAGTTCCGCGCTTGGTCCGCGCGAACACCAGGCAACGGCCAGTCTCTTTCGCTAGCAAACGGTGCAGCACTTCTTGTTTGCGATCCGCATCGACTTCGAACGCTTGCACCCGCACATTCTCGGATGGCTTCAGTGTGGAACCGAGCGCGACGCGCACGGGATTTCTCATGTAATCGTTTACCAGGTGGACCACCGAAGCCTCGAGCGTGGCCGAAAAACACATGGTCTGACGCTCTTTGGGCAGGACAGCCGCAATTCTTTGAATCGCAGGAAGAAATCCCATGTCCAGCATGCGGTCTGCTTCGTCGAGTACCAGCACGCGCAGCCCGCGAAAATTAACCAGTCTTCGATCCAGGAAATCTTCGAGCCTGCCTGGGGTAGCGACTACCACGCGAGCGCCGTTGCGAATGGCGCGAAGTTGCTGTCCTTCGGACAAGCCTCCCACCACCAGAGCCGCGGGCGAGAGCCGCTTGCCCCGCAGGGCATCGTATTGATCCGCAACCTGCATCGCCAGTTCACGCGTCGGAACCAGCACCAGTGCTGCAATCCCTGGTGTATTTTGCTTGAGCAGTTGTTCCATGATCGGAATCAGGAAGGCCAGCGTCTTACCAGTACCGGTCTGTGCCGTAGCGAGGACGTCCTTGCCGGCAAGCGCTTCCGGGACTGCTGCCGCTTGAACCGGAGTGGGGATGGAAAAGCCTCCGAACGACAAACGATCTTTGACGTAAGGGGAAATCGAAAGTTCTGAAAAATTCTGCATTTTGCTTTCTCTGGCGTAAGCGGCCTCGGTGCGCACACGAATTTCCGGTGGGCACAACGACCAGCATTGCCAGTCTTATGTTTTGATTACGCTGAAGACTTACGGAGGGGAAACTGAAGGCGGGAGTTCTCAGATCAAATACTGCACCAGAGCCATCGCACCATACAACCGCGGTATTAAGCGTAACGTCAGTATAGCACGAAGGAACCGAGGCCTCTCCGCAGAGCATCGAAATCCAAGGTTACGATGGTTCCGGTCCCAGCCACGTAGGCCCCCGGACGCCCCCGTCCGGGAGGACTGCCGGAATGCAGGAATACGATGGAGGACGGGCGTCTCGCCCGTCCCGATCCGCACACCGCAGCCAAAGGTTGGAGGCGTGACCCAGCGTCTGTTTTGTTTCGGGCCTCCCGCTACGAGGGCACGCCCGTCCCCGGCCACGCATTCGGCAGCGTTGCCCGAATCACGTCCAGCAGTTCGTTATTGTCCGCCGGCTTCTGGAAAAAAGCCGTTGCCCCCGCTTGCAACGTTTTGTGTTCGTTCGATTGCGGATCGCGCGCGGTCAGCACAATCACCGGAATGCTCGACAACGCGTCGCTGTTCTGCAGGCGCTCCAAAACCACGAACCCATCCCCGGCGGGAAGACCGAGATCGAGAATGATCAGGCTGGGCTTTTCCTTCTGCGCCACCGAAATGGCGGAATAGCCATCCGAGGCTTGCACCGTGTCGTAGTGGTTGGCTCGCAGGCGAATTTTCAGCGCCCGCCGCAGGTCGGGATCATCATCGACAATCAGAATTTTTGGCTTTTCCATTTAAGTCCTCCATAAGTCCGTTTTAATTTGCTTCGACTTTGTTTGTGGCTGCACTTACATCTCCGTTCACACCTTCAATCGACGATTTCGAGGCCAGCGCCTTCATCGCCATTTCCGTAATCCGGTCCGCCACCGCTTGCACCCGATCTTCCAGCGGCCTCGCGTCCTCGTGGGAAGGCAGCGGCACGGCAGTCGCCGATATTTTCAGAGCGCCCGCCGCTTTGAAGCCCGCACCTGCCTCCAGTTGTCCGCGAATGCGATTTATCATGATCGTTGCCCGCTCCACATCGGTGCATGCTGCCACGAAAAAGGTCTCGCTGGTTCCCACAATTCCCATCACCGGAAGAACCAGGTCTTTGTCGAGATACACGCAGCGGCGAAGCGTCTCGAGCGACTGCCGGCAGATCTCCTTCCAGTTGCCTTTAGGGGAACTCGAAACTGGCGTCAGTTCAACCGTCAACAGGACCACGGCATCCCGCAGTTGGCCTTCGTGGGTGATGAGGGGAAAAAGTAGCTTGGGCAGCGAATACAGCGGCAAGGTAAAGGAAAACGTACTGCCATTTCCGATTTCGCTGGCCACCCAGATTCGTCCGCCGTGCAGTTCGACCAGTTCCTTCGCAATAAAAAGTCCCAGACCCAGACCAGCGCGGCTGTTATCAATGGAATTCGGGTCTTGGTACAAGCGCTCGAAGATCAGGTTCTTGGCTTCGAGGTCGATGCCGCGCCCCGTGTCGCTCACCGAGAGATAAATCATATTCGGGTCGGCCTCCACCATGCAGGCCTTTACCATCACCGATCCGTCGGGAGGCGTGAACTTGATGCCATTGTCGATGAGATTGATAAGCACCTGCAGGACGCGATCGGGATCGGCATACACAAACGGAATCCTGGTATCCAATCCAACTTCCAGGCCAACCCGCTTTTCCTTGGCGGTGAAGGCCATCATGGAAATTGCCTGCTGAATCAGTTCCGCGATGTTAATGCACCGTGGTTCGATCCGGATCTTTCCCGACTCCGCCCGGGTTGCTTCCAGCAGATCATGGATCATAGCCCGCAACTGGTTCACGCTGTTCAAAACGGTTCCCAGGTGATAGCGCTGTTCAGTATTGACCTCGCCCGCCAAACCATCCAGGAGGATGGTGACGAACTGATGAATGCAGGTCAGAGGCGTTCGTAGTTCATGCGATACGTGAGACAAGAATTGATTCTTGAACTCCAGTTGCTGTTTGCGGCTCATCTCCAGAGACCGAATCAGGGCCTGCCGCTCAATGGCGTAGCGCATGACTCGCTCCAGTTGGCCGCTGGTGATATCCCCTTTTACCAGGTAATCCTGCACTCCTTGGTGAAGCGCTTTCATGGCCAGCGCTTCGTCATCCTGGCCTGAGAGGATGACAACGGGCACCCCCGGGGCCTTCTCGAGCACCTTCCGGAATGTGTCCGCCCCATGACTGTCGGGAAGATTCAAGTCCAGCAGTACCACCGAAGGTGGTTGCTTCGAGATGGACGCAAGCCCATCCTCAAGGCGGTTCACGCAGCTTACGCTGACCGCGGAGTCGCCCTCGACCAGCCGCAGCCGAACCAGGTCTGCGTCCCCGGGGTTATCTTCAATCAATAAAACGTGGGTATGACCGTTATTCATGGCTTCTCCTCGTGTGGTAGACGCGCCAAACCAAACCAAAATTCTCCGATGGATGTCACAGCGGAGATAAAGTCCCGCAGGTTGCCGGGCTTGCTTACATAGCAGTTCGCTCCCAGTTCATAACTGCGGACAATGTCCTGCTGTGCCTCGGAGGTGCTGAAGATTGCAATCGGAATCTTCCGCAACAGTTGGTCCCCTTTGATTTCGGCTAGCACGGCACGGCCGTCCTTCCCCGGCAAATTCAAATCAAGAATCACGAAGTCTGGCAGAATCTCGTGCGCATACTTTCCCGCCCGGCGCAGGAACGCGATCGCCTCCACACCATTGATCACCGAGTGGATGCGACTGGGGCAACCGTTGCGCGACAGCACCTCGCTGGTCAAGTCCGTGTCTGCGGGATTGTCGTCCACCAGCAAAACCTCGGTTGTTCTCATGCTTGTGTTTCCTGCGGCGCCTTGAGCAACGGCTCCGTCGGCAATGTGAATTTAAAGCTGCAGCCGGGGTTGGCTTGAGCTTCGATCCAGATTTTTCCGCCGTGCCGTTCGATGATTTTCTTGCAGATCGACAGACCGATCCCGTTTCCCTCATATTCGGCGCGGGTGTGCAAACGCCGGAAGATGACAAAGATGTCTTGCCAGTTCTCCGCCGGGATGCCGATGCCGTTGTCGGAGATCGTGAACAACCACTCGTGGTCTTTCTTTTCTGCGTCGATTCGGATCACGGGCGTTTCCGGTCCGTGAAATTTGATCGCGTTCGCGATCAGGTTCTGAAAAACCAGCGTGAGCTGGGAAGGGTCGGCTTTAACCACGGGCAAACTGTCCCACTTCACCGTCGCCCGGCTCTCGAGGACCGCGGCCTGCAGATTCGTAAGGGCATGCGCCACAATCGTGCGGCAGTCGGTGGTTCGGGGTTCAATCTCCGCTCTGCCGACTCGCGAAAATTTCAGCAAGTCCTGAATCAAAGTCTGCATCCGCGCTGCACCATCGACCGAGTACGCGATGTATTTGTCGGCTTGCTCGTCGAGTTTGCCGCGGTATCGTTCGGCCAGCAGCTGGGTGTAGTTGGCAATCATCCGCAGCGGTTCCTGCAGGTCGTGCGAAGCCACGTAGGCAAACTGCTCGAGCTCTGCATTCGAGCGTGCCAGTTCAACAACCTTCTGAGCCAGCTCTTCTTCCGCCTGACGGCGTTGATCGCGAAGCCGCTTCTCCTGCTGCGCCCTGCGTACCGAGGCCGGAAGCCGGGCTAGGCGGTCCTTCAACACGCAATCGGTGGCGCCCTGCTTGATGTAGTCCACCGCCTTTTCCTCGCCCAGATAGCCAGTCACCACGATCAACGGCACATCCATATTTTCGCGGCAAAGAATGTCAAGCGCCTCAGTTCCTCGCCATTGCGGCAGGTTGTAGTCGGCAAGGATCAGGTCGTAGCTGGTGGTCCGCACACGCTCGGTGAACTCCTCGGCGGTCTGAACGACATCTCCCGAGACCTCGAACCCATCCTTCCGCAAAGTGAGCAACTCCAGTTCGACATCGGCTGGATTGTCCTCCACCAGCAGTACTCGCAATTTTGTCCTGACCCTGGGCGACTCGTCCGTCGAGGGGTCACACCGAGGGCAGGTCGGCCGATGGCATAGCGCAATTTGAGAGCACTCGGGGCCAGCCGTCTCCGCGAGGACGGAAGGGGCAGACGAGGGAAGGGAACTGCGAACCGTTTGTACCTTTTCAGCCGTGGAGATATCCGTCCTTTCGAACCTGAATAATTTCAGGCAGCGATGCCAAGGCAGGCCGTCAGGGGAGCACGGTCAGCAATGGCACTACGACCCTTTGTTCACCTACAGATTGCAAATCGGCGGGATCGCCAGAAGCTTGAGCTTGAAACCAGCCTGCTTCCACCCAAACGGCTGGCTACCAGAGCGGCATATTCCATCGTCGTCCGGGCGATTGGGCTTGTACCTTCGGAGAGCACGAGTGCGGACGCTCGCACCTACACCGGCCAGCGCTTGCGTACTTCTTGGGTCGCACATACAATCTCCCCGTGGCAACGGAACCCCTGGAGATCGAGCGCTTGAGCGGCAAGGAAGGTCCGCACGTGCTGTGCCTGCGAGGACCGCTCACCCTGGAAAATTTGCCTTTGTTTCAGAACGCGATACGGAGGGAGGAAAATGTCCCCATGGTCATCGTTGACCTGAGCGACGTTCCCTATATTGATTCCTCGGGGTTGGGATCACTGGTCAGCGCCTACGTGACGCGGCACAAAGCCACGCGACGCATCGCATTGAGCGGAGTCAACGACCGCGTGTTGAAGCTGTTCGAAACTACCAAAGTAGAGCCGCTCTTCCTGATTTTTCCCACCTTGGACGACGCCATCACCGCCCTCACCACCGCCGCCGAAGCATAGGCCGGGTGAGGACCGCTCGGTTCTGCGCCGCACGCTCAACGACAATAAAATCATTGCAATGTTGCTCCGACGAAATCTACCACGCAGCGGAAGCTTAGCTACCGATCGAACTGGATACGCTGGAAAACACGTTATTCGCATTTCCACCGATTAAGCGCACCGTTCCCACCACGATCACCAGAATTACCGCGAGCATCACTGCGTACTCTGCAATGTCCTGGCCTTCGTCCTCTGACCACAGTCTATGAAGTAAGTTAGTCATGTTCTCACCCCTCCTACCCTTCGGGATTGCGTCGAGCACGAGGGGGGACGCTCGCGCCCACGTTCCCTTGCGGGACGCGTTGACGACTGCACCAGATTGCGCCATCAACCGCCATCCGGCAATGGCCCGTTCGTGGGCCTATCTTCACGGCTGTAACCGGGGGTAGTTACTCGGGTCACCCGCCCTGTGAAATCCGCGACTTAGGCTGCCAGGCGCGGGTTCTAACACTCGCTGAGGATGACTCCGCCACCTTCGTGCTATGGCGCAAACCCCAAGCATGGCTGAAGATACATTCAGTCAGCAACCAGTTACACTCCCCTCGAGTTGCTCATCCGAAGTCGAATGAATCAGATCAAGGACGTGGCTTTGAACTCTCCGAATAAAGCTCTGGCAGCTCTGGTCGAAAAGGCAGGAGTTAGCAAACAGCGAAGTGTGGACCGATCCAAGGCGGTGTTGCCGGTAAGAATTTCAGGCAACGATATTTCCGGCAAAGCCTATTCCGAACTCGTGCATACTCTCGACGTCAGCCGGACCGGAGTTCGGCTGGGTGCGGTCCGCCGCAAACTCGAAGTTGGTAACCTGGTCACACTTCAGTATCGGCAACACAAAGCAGAATTTCGGGTGGTTTGGACCAAGCCGCTCGGTTCCGGCGTTGAACAACAGGTTGGGCTGGAAGCCGGCGCGCAAAGAGATTTATGGGGACTCGATGCGAACGCCACCAATCGCCCCCCGGAAACAGCCACTGAGTCCACCAACCGCGCTTCCGCAGGAGCCTGAAATGGAGGCCGGGCGTCCTCGCCCGACCGGACGAGCGAGGACGCCCGTCCTCAATCATGAATTCTCCGCCAACTCACCCTCCCAACGCGCAATGACCGCACATGCCAAACAATTGCCTATGACGTTGACCGCGGTGCGCGCCATGTCCATGAGCGCGTCAATACCGAGAATAATAAAGATCGGTTCCGTCGGCAGATGAAAAGTGGCTGCGGTAGCCAGCAAGACCACTAACACCGCCCGCGGCACTCCCGCCACGCCCTTGCTGGTCAGCATCAAGGTGAACACCATCAACAGTTGCTCGGACCATCCCATGTGCATTCCCGCAGCTTGCGCAACGAAAATTGAGGCCAGCGCCAGATAGAGTGTCGAGCCGTCCAGGTTGAAGCTGTAGCCAGCGGGAATGACGAACGCGACAATACGGCGGGGAACGCCGAACGCTTCCATCTCCTCCATGGCTCGGGGCAGCGCCGCCTCAGAGGTGCTGGTCGCGAATGCGATGGTCGCCGGCTCAGCCACGGCCTTGACGAATCGCCCGAGCGGGATCCGTGCAATTCGCGATATGGGCAACAGGATCAGGAGCAAGAACGCAATCAGCGCGCAATATCCCGTGAGCAGCAGCTTGCCCAACGGCAGCAACACGCCAATCCCCATGTGCCCGACGGTATAAGCCATGGCCGCTCCCACCCCGACGGGTGCGAAGTACATCACCAGATTGGTGAAGGAGAACATGGTCTCTGTGAGCGACTCGCAAAATCTCAGCATGGCAGCGCGCTTGGCCTCGGGCAATCGTGCCAGCGCGATTCCGAAGAGGACTGCGAACACAGCAACCTGCAGAATTTGATTCTCAGCCACCGACTTCGCAATGTTCTCCGGGAAGATATGCAGAAGAAAATCATCCCAACGAAGAGGAGCAGTGTTCTGCAAAGGGGCAACGACAGTGGTTTGCGAAATTGCGACCCCTTCTCCCGCGCGACTGATGTTGATGGCGGCTAAGCCCAGGAACAACCCAAGGGTAGTGACCACTTCAAAGTAGATCAAACTCTTGAGCCCAATCCGGCCAACGCTGCGCAAGTTGCCGTGTCCAGAGATGCCGGTGACAAGCGTTCCAAAAATGAGCGGCGCAACGATGACCTTGATGAGCCGCAAAAAAATTTCACTCAACACCCGCAAATGCTCGGCCAGTTGCGGACGATCCAGCCCGATCTCTCCGCCTAGCAGCATGGCAAAGAAAATCCAGCGAGTGAGCGACTGCCGCCACAGTCCAGTCGACGCGATGGCAATCAAGCCCGTCCAGCGCAGGGCCGTGATCCACGGATGGCCGGAGAGAATTAGCGGCAACACCGCCCCCGTCACAAAAAGTAAGACGCCGACGACCGAGATAGCGCGCACGGCCGGCGGTTGTCGTAGCTGCGGTGATGGATTTAGGGTTGCGACGCTCACGGTTGTCAATCTTCTGAACTAGAGACTCGGGAAGAGTATTTCTTTGGCATGCATTTTGTCTACGCGGAACGACGCGCGACGAAGTTCTGAAGAGCATGAACCTCAGGGTCTCCTTTGTGCACCTTGGCGTCCTTTGTGGTTCATGCCTTTGAACTTCCTCGACCACAAAGGACACAAAGGAAGGATCAAATCACGAGCGGCCGGTTGCCACAGTATAAATTTTGTCGCCCCCGCGCTCGTTGGTACGAAGAATTTCGTGCAATCGCCAAAGAGTCCAGCTCAACGCCGCAAGCCCGGCGATCCACAACGACAAGCAAACCCGAACCACCCACCCCGGAGCCTCTCCCACTCTTCGCAGCACAAACGGCAGAAAATTCCAGCTCGTGATGTGAACGTAATCCCACGGATCCTCCGCCATGGCGTAATTATTGAGCCCCCAAGCGTCCATCCTCCCCAAAGCAAATGCGACGATGTTCCTGAAGCGCAGCGCGACCACGAAGGTCGGGTGACCCAGCGTCTCCATCTGATAGATCTCGAGCGGCAGCCAGAAAGCGAGCGAGGCCAATTGGATCAAAGCGCTGACCGCGATCAGTGCCACTCCAATCGTCCAAACGAATCTGCCAAGTTCAAGCCGATAACGCAAGAGCAGAGGCACTGAGATAAACGCGACCAACTCCGCCGCCGTTGAGACATAGCGGTCGCCCCAGGCGAAATCACCACTCCACACCGTGTACTTCGCGTAAAAGCAGGTGTACGCCAAAAGCAGCAGGAATCCGGCGATCAAATACGACTTGACCTCAGGACGAAACCGTTTCCAGCCCAGCATGGCAATGACAATCGTGAGCACCAGCAGAGGATCGAAAAGGAAGATGGATTTCTCCGGCGCAAAGAGAGCCCCAAGAAAGCCCGCGCGAAACGGGTTCTCGAAAGGATAATTCGCCGGCAAGGATGGATCCAGAAGGCGATGCTCAACGGTGAAATAATGCACATAAGTATTGAAGAAAGAACCAAAGCGATAGTACTGGTAAAGCCGGTCGATGAGCACAAAGACTGCATAGACCGGCAGCGCCGTTTTCACATACACCACAATCCGCGTCCACAACTCCCGCCCGCGCGCTCCTTCGATCCAAGACAGCAGTAATAGGAAGGATGCAACGGCCAGCAGATCGATGCCGGTGGTCAGACGGGTCAGCATGTTAAGTCCGAGAGCAACCGAGCCCATGAGCAACACCCTACGGCTGCCCGTGCGAAGCCATTCGTACTGGAATGTGAACCCGGCCAAGGTCAGCAACAGGATGTAGTTGTTCTCCATCATGTTCTGGGTGTAGTGCAGGTGGGTGGTACAGAACAGCAGCGCCAGCACACCGGCCACCGCCTGCCTGGTGCTGAAACTCAACTGGCCCAGGAACCGGAAGCAGACCAGCGCGGTCAAAACGCTGATAAGAATGTTCGTGCTGTAGCTGACCACGATGTTGCGCACGCTCGGGTCCTTGCCGTTGTACTCCTCAAAAACTGGCAACCGCTCGATGTAGGTCCCGACAATGTCCGCCGGCAGCATGAGCAGAGGCTGGCCGATCCCATACCAGTCGAAAAGTTTGCCTCCCCGGCCGCGCGCACCGAACTCGGGGTACTCTTGCGGAAAAACCGGTGGCTCCGAAGTCCAGAAGGAATGAGCGGTCTGCAGGCGATGCATGGTGTCGGCAGAGCCCAACTCCCCGGACTGGACCACAAGCGCCCCGAGGCCCGCGGCCAACGCGAGTAGAACTAATGGATTCCGAAACCAGCCGCCAAGGCTAGCAAACATGCCTAACTCTTTCGCGATCTCACGATCGCTTCGCGCGCTTCCTTGTCTGCGGTCTTCCGGCGTTCGGTTTCACGTTTGTCCCATAACTGCTTGCCTTTGGCCAGCGCTATCTCAACCTTTACTTTACCGTTCTTGAAGTACATCCGGGTGGGGATGAGTGTCAGCCCACGCTGCTGGGTTTTGCCGATCAGCTTGCGGATCTCTTCTTTATGTACCAGGAGCTTGCGGGTGCGCAGGGGCGCGTGGTTAAAGATGTTGCCGTGCTCATAAGGCCCAATGTGGCAGTTTAGCAGCCAGAGTTCGCCGTCCTTTACCAGACCGTAAGCGTCTTTGAGGTTGCTGCGGCCAGCCCGGACCGATTTGACCTCAGTCCCGGTCAGCGCAACCCCAGCCTCAAATTTTTCCAGCAAGAAGTAGTTATGGGAAGCGATCCTGTTAACAGAGGCATCACGCTGCCCCGCTGCGGTGGGATCCCGGCGGGGATTTTTCTCCGGATTCGGCCGCGTTGGTTGCGAAGGCTGGCGTGGCATAGTCTCTTATTAGCTTATCTCATGAGCAGCAAAGCCGCGTCGAGTTGGGCGAGAGACGTTGCAAGCAACGTCTGTACGGAGCCCCTGGAGAGACGTAGCTTGCTACGTTTCGGGTTTGCTAAGTCGCACCTGTACGATGGAGAGAACGAGAAAAATAAATTAGGGAAGCCGGGAGCTTCGCATCGTCGGTACTAGCACCAAAGAGTGTAACTGTCACCCCAGCAGTTACATTGGTACAGTCTGAGGCGATGCTATAATCGCGCATCTAACGATATCTTCGGAAGAAATTTTTAAGTTGAATCTCGAGGCCCTGGCCGGCCGGCGGGAGAAAACTGTGTACGAGGAATTTTGATGAAACGCTTGATCCGCCCGGTGGCGATGGTTTTGTTGCTCCTGGCCGTAACCTTAGCCATCGCGGCTGACAAGGCCAAGCTGCTCTACAACAAGGGGAAAGACGCCGAGGCTCGACAGAATTACGAGCTCGCCTACGACTGTTACAAGCAGGCGTACGACCTCAAGCCGGGCGACCTCACCTACCGGTCTGCGTTCGAACGGCTGCGTTTTCTGGCTGGAGCTTCCCATGTGCATCGCGGACAGTTGCTGCGCGAGGCCGGCCAACTCGATGCCGCCTTAGCCGAGTTCCAGAAAGCCATCGACATCGATCCCTCCAGTGCCATCGCCCAGCAGGAAATCCAACACACCAAGCAGATGATCGAGGCAGCCAAGTCCGCCGCACCAAAAGCTGCGGCCCCTCCCACGAGCGGCGTGCAGAAGCGGCTCGAAGAAGCCGGCGGCCCGGTCGAGTTGGCCACCATTTCGAACACTCCCATCAACCTCAAAATCACCGAAGATTCCAAGGTCATCTACGAGACCGTCGGCAAGCTGGCGGGCATCAACGTGCTTTTCGATCCCGACTATACCTCCCGCCGCGTCAAGATCGAGCTGAACAATGTCTCCCTCGAAGAGGCGCTCGAGATTATCGCGCTCGAGTCCAAAACCTTCTGGCGGCCGGTGACGCCCAACACCATCTTCGTCGCCGCCGACAATCCCGCCAAGCGCAAGGATCTCGAGCAAAGCGTCATCAAGACCTTTTATCTGGCGAACCTTTCCCAGCCCACGGAATTGCAGGACGTCGTCAACGCCATGCGGCAGATCCTCGAAATCTCCCGCATTCAGCCCTTGCCTTCGCAGGGCGCAATCGTGGTACGCGGCACCCCCGACCAGATCGCGTTGGCACAGAAATTAATCGGCGACCTGGATAAGGCTAAGCCCGAAGTCATCGTCGACGTTGCCGTGCTGCAGATCAACCGTGACAAATCGAGGACCCTGGGCATTAATCCACCCACCAGCGCGACCGTTGCCTTGCAGAACAACCTCACAACTTCGACCAACACCACGACGACCCTCAATACCGGCGCGGGCAACACTGGAACCCTAAATTCGAGCACCGGCACGCCCAACCAGCTCAACTTGAACCAGCTCGCCAACCTGAATGCAACCGACTTCACCATTACCATTCCGGCGGCCACGGCCACCGCCCTGTTCAGCGATACCAGCACCAAGCTCCTTCAGAAGCCGCAAATCCGCGCGGTGGACGGCCAGAAGGCTTCGCTCAAGATCGGCGACCGCGTGCCAGTGGCAACCGGCTCCTTCCAGCCCGGCATCGGCGGCGTCGGCATCAACCCGCTGGTCAACACCCAATTTCAGTATCTCGATGTCGGCGTGAACATCGATATCACCCCCAAGGTCCACTCCAACGGCGAGGTGACCCTGAAGGTCGTCATGGATATTTCTTCCGTGACCGGAACCTCAAACATCGGCGGCATCAGCCAGCCGGTCATCGGGCAGCGCAAGATCGAGCACGAAGTTCGACTGAAAGAAGGCGAAGTCAACATGCTCGGTGGCATGTTGGAGGACTCGCAGACCAAAGCCCTGACCGGCATTCCGGGACTCGGCCAGATTCCAATCTTGAAGTATCTCTTCGCCCAGTCAACCACCGACCACTCGGAAACTGAGACCGTATTCGTGCTGATTCCGCACATTGTGCGCGCCCATGAATACAGCGACATGAACCAGCAGGCAATCGACGTGGGCACGGCCAACGCGATCGAACTCCGCCGCGTCAGCCATCAGATGGCGCCCGCGACGCCGGGCCAAACTCCTGCAGCTCCAGCGCAGCCGCAAGGCGCACCAACGCAAGTTGCGCCCCCAAATCAGCCGCCGACGGCTACGGCACCAAGCGGCCCTACGGCCTTTAGCTTCGATCCGGCGAGCATCACGCAAGCCAGGGGTTCTACTTTTGCCGTAAACGTTTTGCTCTCGGGAGCCCAAAACGCGTTTTCCGTGCCTCTGCAGATCAGCTACGATCCCAAGATGCTGCAGGTCGTGAACGTTTCGAACGGAGGTTTCCTCTCGCATGATGGCCAGGCGGTCGCTCTGGTTCATCGCGACGATGACACCACAGGAACTTTGCAGATTACGGCGACCCGGCCGCCCGGAGCCACCGGAATTTCCGGGCAGGGAACAGTCGTGACTTTGACTCTGGTGGCCAAGGCCCCCGGTCAGTCCACGCTAACCATTGCCCGGGGAGGCGTACGCGACCCAGGCATGCAAGCTGCCCCAGCCGCCGGAGCCGCAGTCACGGTGACGATCCAATAGTGTCGCCAAGATTCAATGGAGGGCGGGCGTCCTCGCCCGTCTCCACGGACACGGTGGAACAAGGCGCACCTTACAGCCGCGAAGCGGCGTAAGAATGCAGCCCACGGCGCAAGCCGTGGGGGAAAGTGAAAAACAGACAAGCCCCTGCGGGGCGAAAGAGCAGTTCTCACCTGCGCCGCACCGTCCCGCCGGCGCTAATGCTTCGAATATGCAGTTAACTGTTGCAAGAAAAAATGTCGTGCGCAACATGCGTGGCTTCACTCTGATCGAGTTGATCGTGGCCACGGCCATTCTGGTCATCCTCACCAGCATGGCAATCCCGCTGGCCCGAGTCAGCATCAAGCGCGACAAGGAACACCAATTACGCCGCGATCTCTGGGATCTGCGCGACGCCATCGATCGCTACAAGGACGCCGCCGACACGGGTAAATTCCAGACCAAAGTGGGCTCGGAAAACTATCCTCCCGATCTGGACACGCTGGTCAAGGGCGTGGACGTGGGCGGCAAGAAATTAAAGTTTCTCCGCAAGATTCCGATTGATCCCATGACCAACACCACCGAGTGGGGTATGCGCTCCATGCAGGACGATCCCGACTCCGACTCCTGGGGCGAGCAGAACGTTTTCGACGTCTATACCAAATCCCAGGACACGGGGCTCGACGGCACCAAGTACAAGGACTGGTAGATGGCAAGCTCTCGCAAAAAACGCAGCCGTGGCTTCACCTTGATCGAGCTGATGATCGTCATCAGCGTCATCCTGATCCTGGTCTCGGTCGCGCTCCCGGCTTACAACCAATCCATCTGGCGCGCCCGGGAATCGGTGCTCAAGCAGAACCTCTTCGCCATCCGCTCCGTAATCTCGCAGTACACACTCGATAAACAGAAAGCTCCGCAGTCTCTCGAAGACTTGGTCACCGCCGGTTACTTCAAACAAATCCCCAACGACCCCATGACCATGCGCAACGATACCTGGACCGTCGAAGAAGAAACCGACACCATCATGACCGCAGACCAGCAGGAACCCGGAATCTACGACGTCCACAGCGGTTCAACCGCGACCGGCAGCGACGGCACCGCCTACAACACCTGGTAGGATTTCACCGGTCGTAGTGCCTCAGGGTTGCTTCTTAGACGCTAAGCCGTTTTCTCCATCACGGTAGCCCGCCAAGGAGTGTCATCCCGACCGGAGCTTCCCATCCCCGAAGGGGATGGGAAGCGAAGTGGAGGGACCGGCTGTTTCGCGACGACCACAGCCGCGACTCAAACCACAGCCGCGCCCCGCATCACCTGTCATCCTGAGGCAGCGGAGTCCTCGGCAAAGCCAAGGACTCCCAACGAAGGATCTCTGCACTCCACCCCACATTCCGAGCGCAGAGCAGCCACAAGCCATAAAGAAAACATAGTGTTTCATCTTTCCCGGCACACCGAGGGCGGCTACCTGACAACAATCGGCTTCCGAATTGATCAGTGCCGTTAAATCTCTATTACGCTCAAAACCCCTGGCCACAGCACACTACTGCGTTTGGGGCGAACAGACGGTGCAAAGTTGCGCTAAGCGGCTCTGCCTTTGCGGCAGTGCGATTCCATACTGTCGTGATGTCCAAGAAAAGGCGCGCAACTCCCGGTTTGTCGCCCTCACCGGTAAAGCCCGAATCAATACCCACCTGCACTCCGAGAGCACGCCGACATGGCTGTTGGCCTCACTTGCGAAATCGCCGGTTGAGCGTAATCTAATTACAGCACTGCAGCCGTCATTTCCCATTGGGCGACATGCAGTAGAGATAGCCGAGGGAAGTGGCAAAGTAAACCCGATTGTTGGAAATCGCGACTCCGCCGTATACCGGTCCTTTGACCTCGAAATTGAGCAGGTTTGAACCGTCCGTTTTGCTCACATAGAGATGCTCGTCCTGCCCACCGAACAGAACGATGTCTTTGATAATGGCGGGTGCGCCAAACAAAGGCTTCTTGCTGGATTTGGAGCCGTGCTTGAATGAAGTTTTGCCGGCATGGTCCTGAAATAAAGTCAGCAAGACCCCATCGTCGTCAGGCGCAAAAATGTTGTTCATGTAGTCCGTTTGCTGCTTTCCTGCGGCACATTTGGTGATGTTGGTCTCCGCGAGAAAGCCCGAGCTGGCATTAAATCCAACCGACTTCATAGTTTGCACCGTGCCGGTTAGACCACCGGCATCGCGTCCCAGCACGAAGATGCCGCCGACCTTCCTCATGTCTGTCACCCAATACTCAAAGGTATTCTGCCCAGTGCATTGATTGACTCTGCCCGTGGTATGAAGAATGGGGGACGAGACAAAGTCATCATCCTCCTGCTCGTTTGCAACCGCGAGGTAGTCGTTGAGCAGGGTACCGGTGCTGGCATTCAACGCCAGCACAGCGTCGGGGTAACGGGTAGCATTCTGAGTGGGTGGAGTACATTTGGCGCCCGGGTCGCCTGTCCCCGCATAGACAATTCCGTTGGTGCTGTCAATGGCCAACGAGGATGACACCGCACCACCAAGACAAGTTCCGCCTGGGCAGGTACTCTGATCGATCGTGGGAAAACTCCAAACGGGATTGCCGTTGCGCTCGTTATATGCATTGACCAGACCGATCACGCAGGGCGCATCGTTGTGTGAAGCCAGCCCGACAAAAACCATGCCGTTGTAAAAAGCGGGAGACGACCAGACCTCCGCGCCCTTGTTTGGGTCACCCAGTTGTTGTTTCCACACCAACGCTCCAGTACTAGCGTTCAGTGCGTAGAGGTAGGCATTCTCGGCCCCGAAAAACACCAGATTGTTGGCGGTATCAACGGCTGCAGAAGACCCAATACGGCAAGAGTTCGTTCTGCAAGGCGGCACCAGGTCCACGGTGAAGGACCATATTCTCTTTCCCGTCACCGCGTTGAGAGCATAGAATTTGCCATTCCACGCGCCCAGGAAGACCATCGACGTACCCTTGACGGTGGCAATGGCGGGAGAAGCAGAAAACTCGTAACCGCTCGAGAACGTCCATTTAGTCTTCAAAGTCTGCACATTGGAGGAACTGATTCCAGTCTCGCCGCTGTGTGCGCTGTTATTCAAATCGTGGAGAAATTTGGGCCAATCCTCTGCCGGAGCTTGCGCGGCAACGAGGATCACAGAGATCAACAGACCGACAAACGCGATTTGCCTGGCGCCAGGAGTGTTCATGCGAACCTCGCAAATGGTGGGGGATCAAATTTACTACGTCCCAACCGCGGGGGCAACCGACCGGACCCTCTCGTGGCGGGGTCCGTCGGAGCTTACCTGGAACGTCCACGCTTTCTGTTTCAGTTCACCGGTCCCCATGAAGCTTTTGTGGACATGGAGGAAGTCAACTACAAGCCGTAGATTGGTTCGGGTGACGGTTGGCGAAAATCTCCATTACCGTGCCCAAGAAAAAACAGGCTGCTTAAAATCCCCATCACACCAACGACGGAGACCAAAACAAAACGCCCCAAATGATAGTTGGTGCAAGATCGCAATTACACTCAGTGACCGGAACCTAACCGAAAACCACCCCCTATCGAATTCTCACCCCCTCAATTCCCATTTTGGGAATCCGCCCCAAGTTCCTTCACTATTTCCTTGACTTCACTTAAAGATATAGCATACTATAGCTATATAACACACTAACCCAGGAGCCTGTAAGTTGTCCCTCTCCTCCAGATCCATCTGCCAAGCAACTTCTGCCCCTTCAAGCCCCATGCAACTCCTTTGTTTCCAAGATTTTACCCGCAACCCGTTTCTTTTCATAGATCTGGCGGGTACCCCTCAACCTCGCCCCAATCGATTCATAGATTTAGGCGAATCACGCGATTTTTTTTCAGGAGCAGTTCATGCCCAAACCGTTACCACCCCATCCCAACGTTCGTAATTGCACTCACATCAAAGTCACCGGACAGCGCTGCGGATCGCCCGCCCTCCGCCGCGAGTTCTTCTGCTATTTCCACACCCGCGTCATCAAAGGCGTGCAACAGCGCGTCGACATGCAGCTCCACTCCATGGCCCTGCTCGAAGACTGCGAGTCCATCCAGCTTTCGATCATGCACGTAGTCGACGGCCTGATCAAAGGCACGCTCGACGCAACCCGCGCCCGGCTGATCATTCAAGCCCTGCGCATCGCCGCAAGGAATGCAAAAAACGTTCGCTTCGACGACGTTCATTACCGGGCCAGCGAACAACCCATGGTGCGCGAAGTCCCCGACTACGCCCGCCAATACCTGATCGAACACCCCGAATTCGGCCCCCCCTTAGGCCCGTGTGGCGCGGACACTCCTGTCCGCGAGACCGCAAAACCCGTAGCCCAGCGAGAAGCAAAAGCCGAGCCGCAACCCGCACAGCAAGACGCATCGCAGAAAACCGCAGCGACAGAACCAGCCGCGGAGCGGCAAAAGAACGCAGCCCATGGCGCAAGCCGTGGGACAAATCCCGCAAACAATCCAGCTCCGAATGAGCGAAAGAACCCCGAGCGCGATTTGCAAGAGCGCGATCTGCAAGAGAAAGAGATCGAGCGAGTGCGGGCGGCGATCGAAGGCGCCGAGCGCGGCAACTGGCGCGACCTTCGCACCGTCTTCGAGTTCGCCGGAATCAGCGAGCCCAACAAAGAAGCCCCCCGGTAACTCGGGAGCATGACCGGCAAAGCAGACCGGATTTGAAGACTTGTCTTCGAAGCACTAACATCTAGTCATGCCGGTTGAAACAGAAATTACTGCCTCCACCTACACGCCGATCCACGCCCCGCGTGGCAACAGCATTTCCTGCAAAAGCTGGCAGCAGGAAGCCGCCATGCGCATGCTGATGAACAACCTCGACGAAGAAGTCGCCGAGCGGCCTCGCGATCTGGTCGTCTACGGCGGAACCGGCCGGGCAGCGCGCAGTTGGGAGGCCTATCACGCCATCGTCGCGTCGTTGAAAAGCTTGGAAAACGACGAGACCCTGCTGGTCCAGTCGGGCAAGCCCGTCGGCGTCTTCAAGACCCATGAGTACGCGCCCCGAGTACTGATCGCGAACTCGAACTTGGTCGGGCATTGGTCCAACTGGGAGAAGTTCAACGAACTGGAGCGCGCCGGCCTGATGATGTATGGCCAGATGACCGCCGGTTCCTGGATCTACATCGGCTCGCAGGGAATTGTGCAGGGCACATTCGAAACATTCTCCGCCGCCGGAGAAAAGCATTTCGCCGGAGACCTTGCTGGCAAGCTAATCGTAAGCGGCGGTATGGGCGGCATGGGCGGCGCGCAACCACTGGCAGCGACCATGACCGGCGCGGCATTTCTGGGTATTGATGTCGATCCCGAGCGCATCAAGAAGCGCCTCAAGACCGGCTACTGCGACTTCTTGGTCACGACGCTCGATGAGGCGCTGCGAATTCTGAAGAACGCGGTGCGCAAGAAAGAGAATGTCTCGGTCGGCTTGGTAGGCAACTGCGCCGACGTGATTCCCGAACTAGCGGAGCGGGGCGTGGTCCCGGACATCCTGACCGATCAGACGTCGGCCCACGATCCGCTGAACGGCTATGTACCGAACGGCATGACACTGGAAGCCGCGCTGGAACTGCGCCAGCGCGATCCGCAGAGTTATCAGGAGCGGTCCCTCGACGCGATGGCCCGGCACGTCGAAGGCATGCTGCGCTTGCAGAAGATGGGCGCAGTCACTTTCGACTACGGAAACAATATTCGGACCTTTGCATTCCAGCGCGGCGTGAAAAACGCCTATGACTTTCCGGGATTCGTGCCCGCTTATATCAGGCCGCTCTTCTGCGAAGGCCGCGGCCCGTTCCGCTGGGTGGCGCTGTCAGGCGAGCCTTCCGACATTCACGTCACTGATGATTTGGTGCTGGAGCTGTTCCCGGAGAACCGAATTCTGCGGCGCTGGATTGATCTGGCCCGCAAGCGCATCAAGTTTCAAGGACTGCCCGCAAGAATCTGCTGGCTCGGATACGGCGAGCGCGCGCAGTTCGGCCTGGCAATGAATGATCTGGTAAAGAAAGGCAAGATCAAGGCGCCAATCGTGATCGGCCGCGATCATCTGGATTGCGGTTCGGTCGCATCTCCATTCCGCGAAACTGAAAGCATGAAAGATGGCAGCGACGCCATAGCCGATTGGCCGCTGCTAAACGCTTTGTTGAATACCGCCGCCGGAGCTTCCTGGGTTTCGATCCACAACGGCGGAGGCGTGGGCATCGGCTACTCCCTGCACGCCGGCCAGGTAACGGTAGCCGACGGTACCGAAATGATGGCCAAGCGAATCGAACGCGTACTGACGACAGATCCAGGCATGGGCGTAATCCGCCACGTGGACGCCGGATACGACGAAGCAAAAGAATTTGCCAGGAACACCGGCGTGAAAGTGCCGATGAAGAGCTAGGCCCCGGTCTGAGGCATCAGCGCAGAAAAAGGCTCACTCCTCGCACCTTCATTTTCTAATGATCGCGGGTCCCAGTTGGAATGCCGGCAGTGACCGCTCCGATGGACTTATGCGCAGGTCGGGAAGCGAACCCCATGCGCAAGAACTTCTCCTCCAACGAGCGTCGCGATAAGTACGCCAACGCAATTGCGATGCTGCTGCCCGCGACAAAGCGCAGCAACATGGCAGCCGCCGGATTTCCCGCCGAGCATAGCGCCAGCAATTGGCGTGAAAATAATATCTCAGCCCACTTGTAAGCCAGCACGTGGATCAAGTACAAGCCGTAGCTGATGAAGCCAAGAAATTCGAGAACTGGGCGGTTAACCAGAAAACTCCATCGGTTCGTCCCCACCAACAAGATGCAGGACAACAAACCAGCGGAGGCGAGATTACACGCGGTAGATGCAAAAGCAGCTTTGGCGAGAGGATGTTTCAGCAAGAGCACAAACAATCCCGTGCCGACCACCAGTAGCGGCGATGCAATGCGCGACAACTGTATTCGGTGAAACCGCGGTTGGCGCAGCCGGATTGCGAGCAAGGCGCCGAGCGCCAGTCCATCCAGATTGAACCAGGTGTAAAGGGCTACGAAGTCTGGCTGCGAACCGGTGAGCAAAAAATCGATCGATCGCAATAACGGCGTTATCCCAACGATAGCCGTCAGGAAAAGTATCAGACCAACGGGCGAGAATCTGCGAACGATCGCCGGCCAGAGCATGTAGAAATGCTCCTCTACTGCGAGCGACCATAGCGGGCCGTATTGCAAAGGCACTCCCAGGAGAGGCGCAGTATTGCTGAGAAATAGTACGCTGACTGTGAGAAAACGCCAGGAAATCCATCCGCCGACCAACAAAAGAATGAGTGTCGAATACAGCGCGGGGAGGATGCGAAGGGCCCGCCGGATGTAAAAGCGGCGGAAGTAGTCAGGGCGACTGCGGCTATCGATGAGGATGCCTGTAATCAGGAATCCGGACAGCACAAAAAACAAGTTGACTCCGACCCATCCGTAGTGCGACAGGGCAAGAATGAATTGGCCGCCATCCGAGAGTCTCGCGTTCGCCGGCTGAGCGACTCCGTGATAAAAGAGAACCAGCAGGATGGCAAGACCGCGCGCCGAATCGAGTTCAGGCATGTAGGGGCGCACTAGCGGGAGAATTGCAGCGCGTGTTCCAGGAGCAATCACTGGGCCCTCGCCAGGCCGCCGCATAACCAACAGGGAATACCGCGACCTGAAATTACAGGGCGGGTTGTGCGAAAAACGTTGCTGAGTTCGTTCAAGGTTGGGGCAACTCCCCACGGCATTATAGGCTGGATTAATCCGTAGTCTACGAACATCCTGAACTCACTTAGGTGACCGCGAAAGTCAAGTTTGTCTTCGTCCTGCTAAACTATTTATCACTTGAGTCCAGTAAAGAAACAGGCCCCGCAGGTTCCTCGCGTTTTGCTGCTGATTAACATCAGCCAGCTCCTCACGCTCCAGTCTTCTGCCGACAAGCCTGGTCCGCGCCGGGGACCAGAGCTTAAGGACCTCGGCATCATCGAAGACGCCGCCGTCCTTTGCTTAGGGGGAAAGATCGTTTCCGTCGGCAAGAGTAAGGACGCGTTGCGCGACTCCTGGCTCAAGAAGAACCGCAAGACAGTCATCGAGATCGATTGCGAACGTCAAGTTGTGCTTCCGGGGTTCGTCGATTCGCACACCCACCCGGCATTTGTTGCGCCGCGGCTGGTAGATTTCGAGAAGCGCATTTCGGGCGCCACGTACGAGGAAATTGCTGACGCGGGCGGCGGCATCCGGTCGAGTGTGGACGGAGTGCGCAAGGCAACTAAGACTCATCTGGCAGAGAATGTGTTCCAGATGTTGCGCGAAGTTTCCGAACAAGGCACAACGACAGTCGAGGCCAAGTCGGGCTACGGTCTGACTCTGGAATCAGAATTGAAGTCACTTGACGCTATTGCGACGGCTGCTGCCCGCTGGTCCGGCACCGTTGTCGCAACGTTGCTTGGTGCTCATGTCGTGCCCAAAGAATTCCAAGATCGCTCTTCGGAGTACGTCGAACTGGTTTGTGAAAAAATGATTCCTCAGGCTGCAAAACGAAAGCTAGCCCAGTTCGTCGATGTCTTCACCGAGCGCGGAGCATTCAGGGCCGAGGATACCGCGAAAATCTTTGAGGCCGCGGCGAAGCATGGTTTGGGGGTGCGGGCACACGTGTGCCAATTAAGCGAAACGTCGTTGCAGCCGCTGTTGCGCCACCACCCAGCCTCGTTTGACCACATGGATCACGCGAGCGACGAGGACATTCGTGAACTCGCGCGACGGAACACGATCGCGACGCTGATGCCGGGCGCGAATTACTTTCTCGGTCTGGAGAAGTTTCCCCCCGCCCGAAAATTGATCGATGCTGGCGTGCCGGTGGCTTTGGCTACGGATTACAACCCCGGTTCATCACCGACGCTCAGCATGCCGTTCGTACTATCGCTGGCCTGCACGCACATGAAGATGTCACCGGCGGAGGCAATTTCCGCCGCGACTATCAACGGCGCTTGGGCGTTGCGGCTTGCCGCGACCAAAGGCTCGATTGAGACGGGGAAGGACGCGGACCTGGCAGTTTTTGAAGCGGACGATTATCGCGAAATCCCTTATTGGTTTGCCTCCAATCGCTGCGCCTTCACCGTTTTGAACGGGACGCTGATCGCCTCGTCAGGCTCCGCGATTCTGGAGTGAACTTCAAGGGCTGAAATTGCGTATAAATGTTAGGTTGAGAATCTTTCGATTTCATCGAGCGAAAACTACTACTGAGGAGAAAAATGAAACGAGTTTTCTTGCTAGCCGGCCTTTTTCTGCTTTTGGCTTCCGTTTGCATAGCGCAACGTCTGCCGGAACTTGCCGTTCCCGACAACTACAAGCTCACCTTCGCGCCCGATTTCACAAAAAACAATTTCACCGGCGACGAAATCATCCAGGTTCGCGTGTTAAAGCCTACGTCGGAGATCGTGCTAAACGCCGCGGAAATTGATTTTGAAGCCGTGACTATCACTAGCGACCTGTTCCTTTTGAGCGAGCAGTTCACATTTCTCCATGCTTCCTGCTTTGCCATCTTTCAGACAAACCGGAATCTCCCACACTTCCTTGCTGCCGGCATTGAAAAGGCTGCGGTCATAGAAATAACGCTGCTGCGCCAAGCCGACGCTTGTGGAATTTCCTGAGCACTGGTTCTTGACACTGACGAGCGGCGCGCCCGGTTGCTCCACCCATGTGGGCATGATCTGATCCACTGGCTTTTTGGAAACCCGCGCCTGCGCATTCCAGAAATCAGACGCTGTGGCGTTTCCGTAGGCATGTTGTTTCAAGTAAGCGTTCACGCCGGCGCGGAAAACTTCCGGCCCAAGATAGTTTTCCAGCATGCGCAGCACGGCAGCCGTTTTTCCGTAAGAGATATCGTCCGCCAGTTCCAGGATCTCCGCCGGGCTGTCTGCTTTTTGATGAATCAGGTGGGTGTTGGTCAGAGAATCCGCATTCAAGGCCTCACCCGATTCCCTGACGTCTTCGAGATCCATATTCCACTCCGGCTTCCACGCCTCCAATGGCTTGCTTGACATCCAGGTAGCGAAGCCTTCATTCAGCCAGATATCATCCCACCACTGCATGGTGACCAGATCCCCGAACCATTGATGCGCCATTTCATGAGCGATGACCGAAGCCACCTCTTTTTTCAGGGTTAACCCAACATGCTTGTCATCGACCAGCAGAAGGACATCGCGGAAGGTGATGCAGCCCGTGTTCTCCATGGCGCCGGCCGAGAAGTCGGCGAGCCCAACCAAATCGAGCTTTCCGTACGGATACTTAATACCGAAATAGTGGTTGTAGTACCGCATGATGTTCTCGGCCGCATCGAGCGCGAATGCGCCCAATTCCTTTTTGCCTGGACTCGTGTATACGCGAATCGGGATACCGTCGGACGAACCTTCGATGTATTCGAAGTTCCCCACGACCATTGCGACCAGATAGGATGACATCTTCGGCGTGCTTGCGAAACGCACCGTGTGTTTGCCGGCGGGACCCGGCGTGTCAGAGATCGCTTTAGTATTTGAGATTACGGTCATTCCCTGGTCTGCAGTCACGACCAGGTCAAAGGTCGCTTTGTAAGCCGGTTCGTCGAAGGAGGGAAAGGCGCGTCTCGCGTCGGTGGCTTCGAGCTGAGTCGCCGCGTACTTTCGGCCGTCGTTATCCTTGCCGAGATAAAAGCCGCGCAGCT
>Ga0207007_1043_pt1 | contig 32464 bp, 23 predicted proteins | sample Alteio_BWMinCont_85_FD_153487 | JGI IMG/M metagenome (GOLD analysis project Ga0207007, IMG submission 153487) | Enriched cells from forest soil in Barre Woods Harvard Forest LTER site, Petersham, Massachusetts, United States -... | ecosystem: Environmental > Terrestrial > Soil > Temperate forest >...
CTCCACCAGGCTATTAAAACAAGCAAAAAAAGATTAGAAAATTTGGAGAATTAAGGGGTATGAGGGAGCATTTAAAATAAATCATTCATGGTGAAGAAAATTGAAATGATTGACCACAAAAAAATATTTTAGTTCATTTGTTTCTGAACTAAAAAAACTTCTATACCTTTGCCTCGGTTTACTAAGTTATGAACGAACTGAACAAAGATCAAAAAGCCCTTATTGAAAGGTTTGGGCACATGCTTAAAGGCATGGGCGGATCCGGTGCTATGGGGAAAATCCTGGGTTACCTGATCCTTTCTGACCCGCCACACCGCAGTTTTGAAGAAATCCAGAGCGACCTTAAATTAAGCAAAGGCTCTGTGAGCAATACCTTGAAAATAATGGAACTGCAGGGGATTGTAGAATATTTCACCGTACAGGGCGACCGAAAAAGATATTTTAAACTGGCTGTGATGAACCGGGAATTTATGCTGGCACGTCAGATAAGTGAAACGGACCGTTTTATATCCATTATGCAGGATTCCATTCTTTTGCGGAATCCGGGGAATGAAGAATATGAAAACGAATTGCGAAAATATGTCGACATGTATCAACTGTTGAAAATGAAAATACTTGAAGTAATAAAGGAGATGAAATGAGGACCGATGTGATGATGTGTTAATGTGATGATCCCGAATAAGTCGGGACAAGTTGTGTTAATTAGGGAATAAAATCCTATCATCTGCTTATCCTAAAAATCATAGTTCAGACAATAACCTAATTAAAGAAATGATGCTAAAAAATATTAAAATACCGATTCTGTTCTTATGTGTACTGGCGCTCATTTCAATGAGAATGCCTGGTGGGCCAAGCGCCGATGATATTATCGCCAAAGCCAATGAAAAAATGCGGGGCAATAGTATGCAGGCGCAGGTTACGGTACAAATCATCAGGCCAACCTGGAACCGTGAATTGACCATGAAAACCTGGAGCAAAGGCTTGGATATGAGCATGTCGCTGATCACCGCCCCTGCAAAAGACAAAGGAACTGTATTCCTCAAACGCAAAAAAGAAGCCTGGAACTGGGTACCCTCTATTGAAAGAACCATAAAACTACCACCCTCCATGATGTCGCAATCCTGGATGGGAACGGATCTGACAAATGATGACCTGATCAATTCATCTTCTATCGTAGATCAATATACCCACAAACTCCTTGGTGAAGAAACTATTGGCGGTCATAGTTGCTATAAGATAGAACTTGTACCAAAACCCCAGTCAGCCGTGGTATGGGGGAAAATTATCATGTGGGTTGATAAGACAGATTATTTCCAGATGAAAACCCAGTTTTATGATGAAGACGGCAGCGTGGTAAATACAATGAACTTTACCAATATTAAAAATATGGGTGGCAGGATGATACCTACCCATTTTGAAATAATTCCGGCAGACAAGCCTGGGAATAAAACAATCATGATTTATGATAATATCATTTTTGACAAACCTATTGCAGATGATTTCTTCAGTACCAATAACATGAAAACAGTTAAATGATAAGATCTTAACTCACCAATCTACTAAAGTTGCCAACTTATTACAAACTCAATAACTTAATAACTTAATAACTTGACATGTACCTCAAACTAGCCTGGCTCAATTTGTGGCGGAACAAAAGGCGCACCATCATTGCGATAACTTCTGTATTTTATGCTGTGGTGCTGTCTGTATTTATGACATCCCTGCAAATGGGGACCATGAACCAAATGGTTGCCAATGTTGCGGGTGCCTATTCAGGGTATATACAGGTGCACCAGAAAGGATATTGGGATGATCAAAGTCTGGACAACAGCATGCCTACCAATAGCACCCTTGCCAATACCATCAAACAAGCCCCGGATGTTGATGAATCTGTTCCGAGGCTGCAATCTTTTGCATTGGCCTCATCGGGTAATGCCACAAAAGGCGTGATGCTGACAGGGATAGATCCTGTAAAAGAAAGAAAGCTTGTGAACCTGGAACCCAAGATCATACAGGGGAAATATTTTGGTTCAGACAGCGAACAGAGTGTCATACTCGCTTCCGGATTGGCGGACTATTTAAAGCTTAAGACAAACGATACCATTGTTTTCCTTGGTCAGGGCTTTCATGGATCCAGCGCCGCAGGCAAATATATTATAAAAGGTATCATTAAACTTGTATCTCCTGATCTGAATAAAAGCATGGTTTTTATGCCTTTAAAGACTGCCCAGACGCTTTTCAGCACACCGGATATGCTTAGCTCTTATGCCATTGTGATAAAAGATGTTGATGGCATTGACAAGACTCTTGCCTACCTAAAAAAAAATATGGATACCAGCAAATATGAAGTAATGGACTGGAAACAAATGTCACCTGAACTCGATCAGGCGGTAAAAGGGAAAATGGCCAGCGGGTCTATTATCGAAGGGGTCCTATATATGATCGTTGCCTTCGGCATATTCGGTACTATTTTGATGATGACCACAGAAAGAACGTATGAATTCGGAGTGCTGGTTGCCATTGGCATGAACCGCCGTCGCCTGGCCCTGGTTACAGCGCTGGAAAGTCTGTTTATGTCATTTCTGGGTGTAGTGATAGGTTATGTGGCCAGTATGGCTCTTGTGCTGTATTTTGTACACTACCCTATTCACATGACCGGAGCGCTGGCAAAATCTTATGAACAATTCGGCCTCGCACCGTATATTTATACGGCTTTTCAATTCAGTATATTTTATAACCAGGCTATTATCGTGTTTGTTATTTCTGTGCTTATTTGCCTGTATCCTTTGTCAAAAATATTAAAACTGAAACCTGTTGAGGCAATGCATGGGGAGTAAGATTATAAATTGAAGATTAAAAGATTGAAAAATTGATAATTCATAATTGAAAAAATGCTTTTAAAAATCGCCTGGCGCAATATCTGGAGAAAAAAGACCCGAAGCCTGATTATTATTTTCGCAGTAACCATGGGTATCTGGGCGGGCCTTTTTATATGCTCATTTATGGGGGGATTCATCAACGAAATGATGGATGAATCTATCAATCATACGTTCTCCCATATCCAGATCCATAACCCTTTATTTAAAGGGAATAATGAGATCCAATATACCATTAAAGAGCCGCAAAAAGTACTTGCAGCCCTTGAGAACAACCCTGATGTAAAAGCTGCCACATTAAGAAATGTCGCTTTTGGGATGACAGCTTCGCCATCTACCGCATCAGGAACAAAGATTGTTGGTATCAATCCGGAGCAGGAAAATAAGGTCACTGACTTTAAGATATTCATCAAGCAAGGAACTTATTTCGAAGGAAATAAAAGAAATGGCGTACTGGTGGGCCAAAAACTGGCAGACAAACTTCATATAAAAATGCACTCCAAAATTGTGCTCACTTTTGCCGGACCAGATGGCAATATTGTTTCGGGAGCCTTCAGGGTCATTGGTATATATAAAACAAGTAATGCACAATCAGATCTGGCAAATGTATTTGTGAATTCTGATGATTTTAATGCAATGCTTGGTAACGATACCACTTTCCACGAAATCGCAATGGTATTAAAAGATGCAGACAAAGTAGATACGGTGAATGCAGCGATGAAAAAACAATTCCCAACCCTGAAAGTAGAATCCTGGAAAGAATTATCTCCTGAAACAGTTACACTCAATGACTATATCGCCTTCATTTTATGGATACTTATGGGTGTGTTCATGCTCGGCTTAGGCTTTGCTATTGTCAACACGATGCTAATGGCTGTGATGGAACGGACGCGTGAATTGGGAATGCTTATGGCTATCGGTTTAAATAAATCAAGGACATTCGGAATGATCATGATTGAAACGATCACCCTCACTTTTGTAGGCTGCCCTTTTGGGATTGGTTTGTCTTACCTTACTGTCGCTTATTTCGGGAAACACGGCATCAGCCTTGCGGCATTTGCCAAGGGTATGGAGAATTTCGGGATGAGTTCTATGGTGTACCCCTTTTTAAAAGAGAATGTGTACTGGCAGATAGCGATCATGGTATTTTGTACGGCCTTGTTGGCAGCCATTTATCCATCTATCAGGGCCATAAGACTAAAACCCGCCGAAGCCATCCATAAAATATAATTCAAGAAAATTAATACTAAAGATATGAATGTAATTGATATCAATAATGTTTCGAAAGTCTATCATGACAATGCCATCCCGGTGCCTGCAGTAACAGATGTAACACTGCATTTTACACAAGGTGAGTTTGCTGCATTGGTAGGGCCATCCGGTTCGGGTAAAACAACATTGCTTAATATCATTGGCGGGCTTGACAAACCGACAAAGGGTGATGTGATTATTGACGGGCAAAATGTGACAAATCTCAGCGACAGCAGGATGATTGATTTTCGCCTGCAGAATATTGGTTTTGTGTTCCAGGCCTACAACCTGATACCGGTATTAACGGCGAGGGAAAATGTGGAATTTATTATGCTGCTCCAAAAACGCCCAAAAGCGGAAAGAGAAAAAAGGGTTGCAGAACTGCTAAAAGAAGTCGGGCTTGGAGATAAAATGAATACACGTCCAAATGAAATGAGCGGTGGTCAGCAGCAACGTGTTGCCGTAGCCAGGGCATTGGCATCCAAACCCAAATTTATCCTGGCAGATGAGCCGACAGCTAACCTGGATTCAAAATCAGCAGCCAACCTGCTTGATATCATGTCTGAAATGAACCGGAATGAAAATATTACCTTCATTTTCTCCACCCATGATTCAAGGGTTATTGAGCGGGCACATAGGGTGGTTACTTTGACGGATGGGGTTGTTACATCTGATGTCAATCAAAAATAAGATTTCCCGAATAGAATAAAAACGTGAATATACCTCAAAGATGATCCGAAGCTCCATTCCCCTCCTTAGTAAAGGAGGGGTGCCCGAAGGGCGGGGTGGTTGGCGAGGTTAAACAAATGAGAGATAACTCATGGGAGAGTTTTATAACCGCAAAGAACTGGAACAAAACAGAAAGCAACTTAGAAATGAAAGCACTGCAGCTGAAGCTGTTTTGTGGACAAGGCTAAAAGGTAGTCAACTTGAAGGAAGGAAATTCAGAAGGCAATATAGCGTAGAGAATTATATTCTGGATTTTTATTGTACTTCTGAAAAATTAGCAATAGAACTGGATGGACAGGCGCATTTTACAATAGATGGTTCCAGGCATGATGATGATCGTGAAAAGGTCTTGAAAAAATTTGGAATCAGGGTTTTAAGGTATGAGAACAATTTGATTTATAATAGCATAGAAAGCGTATTGGAGGATATAAAAACTCATTTCACTACCCCTAAATTATTGAATGATAACTAATTTACGAGTGTTTAACGACGCCAACCACCCCGTCCCGCAAGCGGGACACCCCTCCTTTGTAAGGAGGGGAATCCTAACGGACGACTCCTCACACCTGCCAAAATACCTGATGTCCTTTTTACTGATTTTATCCTATATTTTAATATTTGCTTCAAAAGCTAACGCCCAAACTGATAGTACCTCAACCGATACATCTTCTGCAACTGAAAAGCCCAAACATTTCCTTTTCACCGGATACATTAAAGACCTCCAGTCGGCGTCTTTTATTAATGATGCGAATCAGATCTCAACCGGCAACCTCATCCACAACCGACTCATTTTTAAATACTATGCCCCTGCCAATATCACATTCGATGTAGAAATGCGGAACCGGTTGTACTATGGTGAAGAAATATCTTCGAACCCTCTATTGTTTTCCGAGGGTCTTGGTACCGATAACGGTTATTTCGATCTGTCAAAAAAGATCATCAATGCAAATTCGATGGTACTCTATACCCAGTTCGACCGGCTGAACCTAAACTGGCACAGTGATCTATGGGATGTGACTATAGGCAGACAGCGAATCAACTGGGGTGTGGCCCTTGCATGGAACCCTAATGATGTTTTTAATGCTTACAATTTGCTTGATTTTGATTACGAAGAACGTCCGGGAAATGACGCTGTTCGAATTCAGCATTATTTCAGCAATACATCCAGTATAGAACTGGCCGCAAAGCCCGGCCGCACGGACGATGAAAACATTGTGAATGCGCTGTATAAATTCAATACCCACAACTATGATGTTCAGTTCCTTGGCGGGTTATATAACAAAGACTTTGATATCGGAACGGGATGGGCCGGGAATATTGCCAATGCGGGTTTCAAAGGAGAAATAAGCTATTTCCACAGCAAGGATAAATTTACAGATACTACCGGAACCGTTGAAGTATCTATATCGGTAGATCAGAGTTGGGATCCGGGATGGTATGCCACTTTTTCAGCGCTTTTTAACAGCTCCGCACAGTCAACCGTTTTCAACCTGGCAGCCTTAAAAAACACAACCCTCGATGCCAGTAATCTTCTACCATTCAGGTATTCGTTTTTGCCAGGCATCCAAAAGACTTTCAGCCCCATAGCCACAGGAAATTTCAGCGTTCTATATGCACCCGGTATCAATGCCGTTGTATTCCTACCCGACTTCACTTATTCCATCAGCAATAGCTGGACATTGGATTTAATTGTCCAATCCTTTTTCGCCTCGCTCAATAATAAGTTTCAGACGGCAGGTAATGCGGTGTATTTGAGGACCAGGTGGAGTTTTTGATTCTTTGTCATTTCGCGGCTTTTTGTCATTTCGACGATAGGAGAAATCTCCCACTGTCATTTCGAGCGTAGCGAGAAATCTGATAAAGGAAACTTCCAAAATTTAGCAAAAAAGTTATATTAACTATGCCTCTATCAGATTTCTCCTATTGTCGAAATGACAGGAGTGGCTGGTAATACTAATACTATGTATTTGAGGGTCTTTAGATTTATCTAATGCAAAATCCAACCCTACCTCGGTTTTGTCGCAACAGTTGTATTGGCAGGTAAAATAACCGGGGCATTGTTATCTCCTTCTTCAGGCATTTCGTGTACATCCAATCCTGTTAATTTTTTAAATGCGGCGGCACGTTGAATAGCTTCTTCATAATTGGGATCTATTTCGATGGCCTTGTTATAATAGTAAGAAGCAAGTTTACACCTCGCCGGGTTTTTGTAACCGGTGTTTTGATAGATGACACCCAGGTTCATGTAGCTGATAGGATATTCAGGTGCCGTTTCTATGGCCTTCAGGAAATATTTTTTGGCGGAATCATTTACATTATAAACACCCTGGAAAGAAAATCCAATCTCACAATAAGCTTCACCAAACATAGAATCAATAGCGATTGCCTTGCGCAATTCGGCAAGTCCTTCTACGTCAAGGGCTCTTTTCTTTGTTGTGTCATTTTCAGCCTCTGCAGCTTGAATAAGTGACGTGCCATAATAGTTATGCATGTGGGCGCTGTTTGGAGATTTGTTTACATCTGTTCTGAACAGGGTAATATTGTCTTTCCAGGCAGGGTTTCTTTGAACAGTTGCCACACTATAAAAGGAGCATAAGGTGAGAACAACGCCGGTAGCAATGGCATTTGTTTTTATCCAGTCAAAAGGTTTTACCAACCTGTCTTTTTGTTGATTCGCAATAAGGTCCAGGGCATATACCAGGATAATAGCATATCCCAGGCACGGGGCATATAAAAACCTTTCTGCAAAAATTCCTCCCCGGAGTAAAACAAAACCAAGCAATGGGGCAATGGTGATAAAAAAGATTGCTAACCCGAGGCTCCAGATGGTCCTTTTTAAAATGCCCTTTATACAGAGAAAAGCCAGCGCTAAAAATAATACCAGCCCTGTAATGGCGCCAATGTCTGACCAATGGGAGGCCGGGATCTGGTTATAAGAATAATCAGAACTTAATGGCAAAGGATATATTAGCTTTTGAAGGCATATCCTGAAGATGTTGAACATACTCGGCAACCGAACATTAGAACCAACATAAGGATAGTTTATGATGTCGCGTGGCATGTGGACAGATGAACCAAGAAAATAATTTTTTTGCAGGAAAAATAATACGGCAATGGCCGCGTAGGGGACGGTTCTTTTTAATACCACCGGGATTTTTAATCCTGAGTAAAACAAAAACAAGGGAATAAGCACAATGCCAACCACCGCCGTTTCTTTTGATAACAATGCGAGATAAAAAAACACAATACTCCAAATGAGATCCTTTCTTTTTTTTGTGAGGCTGTACCTGAAAACAAAATAAAGCGCGATAAACGTATTTAAAAAGCTTAGAATTTCATCCCGGCTTTTCAGATTGGCAACCACCTCTGTATGTATGGGATGTGTGATAAAAACAAGGCTTATCAAAAATGAAAATGCCGGATTCCGGGATGGGAACAGTTGCATTAGAACCAGGAATAACATGAAGCCTGATAGCCCGTAAAGCAACGCGTTATCGAAATGGTTTACTGTCGTATTTTCTCCAAAAAAAGAATTTTCAATAGCAAAAGTGATAAGTGAAAGAGGACGGTAATAGCCAAGCTTCATATTCGCAAAATACCAGAAGTCAATTGTCATCAATTTCGGTATACCGCTGATACCTTGCATCACAAATTGGTTTTTGGGGATGGCATATAAATCATCAAGGACATAGCCGCTTTTTACTGTATTCAGGTACAATGCAAACCCGACAATAGCTACGGTAATAGCGTAAAGCCTTAACGAACCGGTTGGCTTCTTCAAGGTAGAAGCAACCACTTTATTTTTAACATCCTTTCCCAATTCCAAGTCTTAATTTCAAATTCCCCTGCAAACTAACGAAAAAATCATTTAGGGTCTGGACTTTGTTAGACAACAATTCCACACACTCTTGCCTTCTGTTCCCATTAAAAACCCCAATTTTGAACCCAATGTCAAACCGCGCCATATATATTATCCTTTTTAGTCTGTTGGGCATCGCCTATATTGGTGGACTGTTCCTGCAGATCATGGAAGTGGATGCAGCACAGTATGCAGCCATGAGCATGGAAATGCTCAAAACACATCATTACCTTCAACTATTTGATGGTGGCGTGGCTTACTTAGACAAACCGCCACTTTTAATGTGGCTTTCCTCACTGTCTTTTTATCTTTTTGGTATTTCTGATTTTGCTTATCGTTTGCCATCTTTTCTGGCCACCATCCTGGCTGTCTATAGTACCTATCGGCTTGCAAAGCAATGGTATCATCAAACAATAGCCGTATGTAGCGCTTTGATCCTTGCATCCTGCCAGGCGTTTTTTCTATTTAACAATGATGTAAAAACTGATACGCTCCTAACCAGTATGGTTATCTTTTCGATATGGCAATTATCTGGCTATATTAGAAATAAGAATCTCATTAACCTTGTTGCTGGCAGCTTTGGCGTTGCTATGGCGATGCTTGCCAAAGGGCCTATCGGATTCATTCTTCCGGCGGCAGCTATTGGTTGCCATTTATTGTTACATAGAAATTGGAAGAGTATTTTTAATTTCAGGTGGCTCATTGCTATCCCGGTCATTTTACTGATATTATCTCCAATGCTTTACGGGCTATATGAACAATGGGGCTCAAAGGGTATCACATTCTTTTTCTGGACGCAAAGTTTCGGTCGTATCACTGGACAAAGCGAGTGGAACAATCACCCAGATCCATTCTTCTTTGAGCATACCTATGCCTGGGCCTTTTTACCATGGACGATTCTTGGGCTTGTTGGGCTATTCTTTGGGATTAAAGAATTGATTGTGTCGCGTTTCACGCTGAGCGATAACCAGGAAGGAATGACCGTATCCGGTTTTATCTTTGTCTTCATTGCCTTATCCATGTCGCACTATAAACTACCTCATTACATTTTTGTTTTGTTCCCGCTCCTGGCGATATTTACGGCAAGATGGATCTATGAAACGGCTGAAAAGCTGCCAAAGACTTTTAAATGGATTGGCAGGATACAGACTGTCATTTATTTATTGCTGGGGTTGGCCATTATAGTTTTACTTTGGTTTGTTTTCAGTCCCATTATTATCTGGGTATTTGTGATATGCCTTTTATGTTCTCTGGTTGCGGCATCCATATCTATCCGGGGCACAAATGCGTTTCGAAAAGTAGTTTTGCCTGGTGTTTTGATCATATTTGCCATAAATTTCGGGCTTAACTTTGACTTTTATCCGCGTTTGATGAAATACCAGGCCAGTAATCAGGCAGGAATATTCGTAAGCAAGAATGTAATTCCTGGAAACCGGTTTTATTCTTTGAATTATTGTGGCTCTCATTCCCTGAATTTTTATACCCGTCGCGATGTAAGCGCCATACTTTTGGAACATTTAAAAGATACCCTTGTCAAAAGTGATATCTGGTTATATGTTGATGAATCAGATTATTCAAAACTCGCTGCCTTTGAAAGGGTTGCCGGCAGAAGCAGCGATATCATGTTTGACAGATTTTCTGTTCAAAATCTTAGCATTGAATTTCTGAACCCTGAAACCAGGATAAAAGTCCTTCATAATACTTTTTTGGTCCATTTGGCCAGGATCAACGGCAGCCAATAACATCAAATAAATAATTCTTCAAAGCTATCGCTTTGCTTTCTCAAAGACATTTATATTCGCAATCTAAATAAAGTTCGTCCTGTGCATAGAGTTGACTATTTTAAAATCATAAACAAGTATATATCGCCATATAGCCCGACGTATAACATTTACGTTGTCCATGTTTCACTCGTCACCGCCAAAGCAATTAAGATCGCAAGACATCTTGGGCTAAGCGCAGATCAGCAACGGTTTATAGAAGAGGCCTGTATGCTGCATGATATCGGTATTGTACATGTGAAAGCCAAAGAGATAGGTTGCAATGGAGAAATGCCCTATATATATCACATCGTTGAGGGCCGTAAAATTCTCGAAGCAGAAGGACTGCCTCTTCACGCACGGATTGCAGAAAACCATATTGGCCTTGGCGGCCTTACAAAAGAAGAAATTATCAGGGATAAAATACCGTTGCCCCACCGCGATATGCTATGCGAAACCATTGAAGAAAAAATAATCTCTTATGCAGATCTGTTCTATTCTAAAAACCCACGAAGGATATTTATTGAAAAGAGTTTAAAACAGGTGAAGGCAAAAGTGAAGGGTTATGGCAAAAGAGAGGAAAAACTGTTCAAAGAATGGTACGAAATGTTTGAAGAATAAACCAAAAATATACTGCTTCTTTAGGCTGCCAATCACCAAAGCATTAAGTTTGTAGAACATTTACCCACCTGCACAAAGGTATAGTTGGATTTTCTTATGGATATGGATACTCGGAATTCGGAACAGGTTGCTCCCATGCAGATACTTATTGCAGAGGACAATGATGTAAACCGCATTCTCATCAGGAAAATCTTCGAAAAACTCAATCTCACTTATGATGTCGCCGTCAATGGTTACCAGGCTTTTGAGGCATTCAATAACAAGTTTTATGATATTGTTTTTATGGATATCGAAATGCCCGGAATGGACGGATTTGAGGTCACCAAAAAATTAAGGGAAAAGTACAAAGACCAGCATCAAAAGCCATTTATCATTGCCCTCACCGCAAATTCTTTGTCGGGTGAGCGTGAACGCAGTATGGATCTTGGCATGAACGAATACCTGTCAAAGCCTTTTTCTGCTGCTGATGTGCAGAGAATGGTAGATAAGGCTGGAGAATATAAATTCAGATAAACAAAGAAAGCAAATGAAATTCGCAACCAAAGCCATCCATGCAGGCCAGGAGCCTGATCCTTCAACAGGGGCTATCATGACACCTATATACCAGACTTCCACTTATGTACAAGAAGCTCCGGGAAAACACAAAGGGTTTGAATATGCCCGTACTCAGAACCCCACCCGTCTTGCACTGGAAAAGAACATTGCTGCATTGGAAAGCGGTATTTTCGGGTATTGCTTTGGGAGTGGCATGGCCGCTATTGATGCTGTTGCGAAATTATTAAAACCCGGCGATGAGGTTATTGCAACTAATGATCTCTATGGAGGCAGCTACAGGATATTTACCAAAGTATTTGAAAGATACGGTATTAAGTTTGTATTTATTGATCTAAGCGATGCTTCAAATGTTGCCAAATACATAACTGAAAATACCAGGATGATCTGGGCAGAAAGCCCTACCAATCCCATGCTGAATATCATTGATATTGCTGCATTGAAAAGGCAGATAGGAGACCGTAATATTCTGCTGGCAGTGGACAATACTTTTGCCACTCCATATTTGCAACGACCACTGGAACTTGGCGCTGATATCGTGGTCCATTCTGCCACCAAGTATTTAGGTGGCCACTCTGATGTGGTTCTTGGTGCTGCTGTTTGCAACGATCCTGCTATTGCAGAACAGATAAAATTTATCCAGAATAGTTGTGGCGCTATATGTGGCCCACATGATGCTTTCCTGGTTTTACGAGGTATCAAAACACTTCATGTGCGTATGGACAGGCATTGCGAAAATGGGATGAAGATTGCTAATTTTCTTTCGAACCATCCTAAAGTAGCGAAGGTCTATTATCCAGGTTTGGCATCACATCCCAATCATGATATTGCATCTAAGCAAATGAAAATGTATGGCGGAATGATGTCCATAACCCTGAAAGGAGATAGGATGGAGGATGCCCTTACGGTTTTAACGCATACCCATTTGTTTTCACTTGCTGAATCCCTCGGCGGAGTTGAATCGCTTATCGGACATCCGGCTTCAATGACCCATGCATCCATCCCCAAAGAAGAGCGCGAAAAGAGCGGGGTAACAGACTCACTTATACGATTAAGCGTGGGGATTGAAGATGTTGACGATCTGATACATGATCTTTCCAATGCTTTGGAAGCAGTAGAAAACTGATATTTATTGTTCAGTGATTTCTAGTCCTTGCTTAGAAATTGTTTTCCCCTCAATATGACTTTAATACTGCGGCGTTTTATTGAAATGGCCCTCTGATAGGTTTCGCCTTCGTGGCGGCGTTTGCTGTATGAACTCAGTATTTCCTTATGTGATAAAACGCTTATCACCTTTTTATCTTTCCCTTGAGAAACAACCGGGAGAACATCAAAATCATACTTCGCCATAAGGTCTATAGCCAGGCTCAACTTGCTATCTTCATATACATAAGGTCCTATATCAGTAACCAGGTCCGTTAACCGGGTATTATCAGGATATTCTTTCCCAAAGATCATTTTCCGTAAAATAGTACCTGCCAATATGCCCTCATCATTTACCAATACAAAGGCCGTAGCCTGCCCTTCGCTGATACTGTTTTCCTTCACCCATTCGCGGGCTTCCTTTATGGTATTTTCTATATTCAATACATTGGTTTCTTCATTGAGCACTTCTTTTACCGATACCTGTTGTAATATATCCGGCTCAAAAGAATTAGGGGTAGATACACCCCTGCGTTCTATTTTCTCAGTCATAATGCTGCCCTTCATCAGGAAGAATGAGATAAAATACGATGCCGTACATGCCCCCATCAAAGGTAGCAAGCCATGCGGCTGCATCGTGCTTTCCAATGCAAATACAATGGATGTAAGCAATGCCCTGGAAGCACCGGCAAACATAGCAGCCATGCCGATCAATGCACAGGTGATGATGGTAATACCACAACCGGGAAAGAATTGTAAGGTCGCCATTCCAAGCAGACTGCCAAATGCCCCACCAATGGTAAGCAATGGTGCCAGCGTACCACCCGATGTGCCGCTGCCAAGAGAGATGCACCATGAAAGGAATTTAAGAAAACATAAAGAAAACAGCATGTAGAGGGGAACTGTGCCATTGAGAAGGTGCTGGATATTCATATACCCAACCCCAAGCGTAAAAGGTGCGTAATAACCTATAACACCCACGGCCACAGCACCTATCGCTGGCCACCACATCCAATGGATTGGTAATTTTTCAAACAGGTCTTCTACAAGATAGACGCTTTTGGAAACAAGTGATGCTGCAACACCAATCACGATACCCATCAATACATAAGTAACCATAGCGATACTGGATGGTTGAGGTATATCCGGCATCACAAAAGCAGGGCCTGTACTAAATAAGATATAATGCATAGCCGCACCCATCACGCAGGAAAGGGAAACAGGAATAATAGAACGTGGGGAAAACTCAAACAGCAGCAACTCTATAGCTAACAATAATGCCGCTAATGGCGTACCAAATATGGCAGCCATCCCGGCACATGCCCCTGCCGCAAGCATGATCTTTCTTTCATTTGGTGTGATCCGCATGATCTGACCTGAAAAAGAACCAAGTGCGCCACCGGTGGATATAATAGGGCCTTCTGCGCCAAACGGGCCACCGGTACCAATAGATATGGCGGCTGATATGGGCTTTAGAAAAATAATAATAGGATTTATCCTGCTTTCATTAAGGAGTATTTGTTCCATTGCTTCAGGAATCCCATGTCCCCGTATGGCGGGTGATCCAAACTTTGCCATAATACCCACAATGAGCCCACCTATCACTGGCAATATCACTACATACCAACCAAGATGATTATTCCCAGGAGATATATCTTCAAATGAAAATTTACCATAGAATGAAATATTGGTAATGAGTGAAATAAGCGCAGCGAGTAATTTGGCAACAACCCCAATAATGATCGCATTAAATATGGCTTGTAAACTGAGAAAAAAAACACGTTTGCCAACCGGGTAATTTTTTTGCTCCATGATGGCATGATCCACCTCGCCGAGTGAAGGTGTTATTGGGATGGCACCGGATGGTTCGTTGATTATGTTACCTGACATATTAAGGGGTTAAAAAGCGGTAAAAAGATCTTTCGAATTGATGGCAAAGTTATGCGCAAAACAAAAGAATTAAGCGGTAATGATTCCTTATTTGTAAAGTTAATCGGCTAAATGGCCGCGGAAATTTTATAAAGGATTGTTGGATAGAAAATTATTGAAAGGATGCATTTAGATGTGCCCTCAATACCCGTTATCAATCACCGGAGTCCTTTTCGTTGGGAAAAAATACTTAAAGTCCAGAGCGAAATAATGGCCATTAAGAGGCGTTCCTACGCCCTCGGGTCCTTCATTGTTGGTAAAGAAAAATCCGGCTTCGCCAAGCTCGGTGAGTTCTCTGTGATATAAAGCGCCAATGTAAAAATAGCCATTGTTTTGGGTTCTATACTCTGCGCCTACATTGGCCATGAGGGCCGGCAAGACCCAATACAACTTGTTTACCCTCACATAATAGAAACTATTCCCGGGGGTTTGTATGTCATCAGGCAAAAAATCAAGGCATAGCCCAAAGGCATTGTTGATGTAAACGTTTTTAGAAAGCCGGATATAAAGAAGTCCCAGCAATGGGATTTCGTAATTGTCAAACCTGAAATTGTCTTTTATTACTTTCCCGGTACTGTCCTTTGCCGAAGTACCATAAGTCCTTGCCGTATAATAGATCCCTGATTCAACCGACCATTGCCTGTTGATGGCTGCCCTGATGACTGCCCCAGCACTGAAGCTTAGTTCCGGTGTAATGGTGAATAGATAGTTCTTAGCAGAAGATTGCCCAATGACCGCATGTTTCCAGGAAACCGTATCGCTGTTTGTGGCAAAAAGATTACTCGGTACCACAGGCTTTATTTCAATGCCAAGCGTTGGTTTGTCTATAAACTGCTGCGAATTGGCAGCTGTTGTGCATATAAAAATCAAAATCCCAATTGAGCAGGCTCCGGTCAGGCATTTCTTCAATCCGGTTATGGTTTTTATGATTTTAGATGGCTTTGTCATAAACAGACACAAAAGTACAATTGCAATACCGCACTTAGAAAAACATTATTTTGGGTTTGTCGCCTAAACACAAAAAGTCGATCATAAAACTATTCTAAACAATTTTGACTTTCGATTGTATTTTTGTTGAACTGAACAGCAAACTATTTAAATTACCACGAATTTATGTTCCTCAATAACTTATCTGAAAACGAAAAAAAAGCATTCCTGACCCTTGCTAAAGAGTTTATTCTGGTTGATGGAGTCCTTAGTCCTGAAGAAGAAGACCTGGTAAACATTATGAAAGCTGAAATGAGTATCGAGCAAGGATTTCCTGATGGGGAAAAGAGCAGGCAGGATCTTTTTAAAATGTTTGAATCCAAAAAATCAAGGGTATCTGCATTGATCGAAATGGAAGGCCTTGGTTATGCAAATATGGAATATCATGTACAGGAAAAGGCTTTTATTCATGAAATGGCTGAAAGTTTTGGCGTGACCCCGGATGAATTGGATACGATAGATGAGTGGGTTGTCCGCCAGGTGGCTTTGCTTTATGAAGCCAATGAGCTTTGGGAAAAAACGCTGGCATAAGCCTATCGTTTTTGAATCCAAAAACCGCACCTTTGTTGCTGTAAGATACAGCATACTATGCCCCGCATTATAGACCTGAACACAAATCCGGAAGGGAATCTCGGTGTCTGGAAGATTGAAGAAAATCCGGAAGACCTGAAATCAAGGTTGCAATGGAGCGAAGAAGATATTAAACGCTTCCAATCTCACGCCGATGGCGAACGCAGCAAACACTGGCTGTATAGCAGGGTATTGCTCCGCGAGATGCTGAATACTTCCAGCTTTATCGAGCTTGGCGCAGATGAGTTCGGTAAGCCTTTCCTTGCAAATTTCCTTCAAAAGGTTTCCATAAGCCATTCAGGAGATATGGTTGCCGTAATGCTGAGCAAACAGGATTGTGGAATGGACATTCAAATCATGAAGCCAAACATCGAAAGGGTGGCACATAAGTTTATCAACGAGGCGGAATGGCAGTCCATAAATACAGACACAAGATTTGAGCAGATGTACCTGGTATGGTGTTGCAAAGAAGCTTTGTACAAGTATTATGGCAAAAAAAACCTGGCTTTTAAGGAAAATCTTTCACTAAAAACTTTTTCATGGACTCCCGAAGGGGAACTTATAGGGGTCATTGAAAAAGATGATTATTATAAAGAATTGCCTGTGTATTGGAAGACGATCGATAATTATCTGTTGGCCTGGGTATCGGGGTAGTTGTGGCGGCCAGGCCCCTGACCCCCAAAGGGGGACTTATGATAGTTTAATTCTGAAATAATTTTTATATTTTTTTGTCAAACACGCAGCGATACCCCTTTAGGGGTCAGGGGTAAAATATCAAGGGGCAGCTGTAGCAGGCCGCCCCTTGATTACAACAACATTATGAAGGAGGCATTATTTCGTCATTTCCAATACGTAATATTTCTTTTCGCCTGTGGGCAGGTATCCTTCCACCAATAAACCACCTGTTTTGCCATCCAATGCTTTATATATATCATTGGGTGTATAAACCTGTATTTTATCAATTGAAGTTATCACAAAACCTATAGGTACGCCTGCATCTTTGAATTTTCCTTTGGAAATATCAGTGATCCGGGTGCCATGATCTATGTTTAATTTTGACTTCAATTCATCAGGTACTATTTCAGAGCTTATGCCAAGTTCCTTTTTTAAGGTATTGGTTTCGCTTGACACCAATTCTGCTTTGCCTTTATTGTTGCGCAAAACCACATCATAATCTTTATCTTTCCCATTTCTCAATAAGGTTACTGCCACATGGTCGCCTGGTTTTAGGGTACCAACCATTGCCTGAAGTTCAGAAACACTGTTCACTTCTTTGCCATCAATTTTTGTAATAACATCACCTTCTTTTATTCCGGCTTCTTCGGCAGCGCTGTTTTCAGAATAACCGCCTACCAGTACGCCTTCCGGTTTTGGGAGGCCTTTTTCTTCAGCAATTTTATTGTCCACGTCTTGTATAGATACGCCAAGATAGCCTCTCTGCACTTCTCCGTACTTTTTAAAATCTTCAATCACCTTTTTCATCAGGTTGGATGGCACTGCAAAAGAGTAACCTACATAACTACCTGTTTCAGAAGCTATGGCCGTATTGATACCGATGAGTTCGCCCTTTGTATTTACCAAAGCGCCACCGCTGTTGCCAGGGTTTACTGCCGCATCTGTCTGTATAAAATCCTCAATAGCTGTGTTCCCTTTGGACTTGTTTCCCCCATAAGGACTAGACTGCCCCAAAAGATTGATATTCCTTCCTTTGGCGCTGATGATACCTGCAGTGACGGTTGAAGTCAGGTTAAAAGGATTGCCTACAGCAAGTACCCATTGACCAACCCTGCTTTCATCGGAGTTGCCAATGGTGATAGGTTGCAGGTCATGGGCATTGATCTTTATCAAAGCCATGTCCGTATTCGGGTCACGGCCAATAACATCTGCAGAAAATTCGCGTTTGTCATAAAGAACCACATCTATTTTGTCGGCATCAGCCACAACGTGGTTGTTGGTCACGATATATCCATCGCTCGAAATGATGACACCTGAACCAGATGCTCTTTGTGGACCACGTGGTATATTCGGCATATTAAACCCTGGGCCAAAAAAATCAAATGGGTTCTGGCCTTGTTGCCCTTGCTGACCCTGCTGATCATTGTCCGCTGATTCATCATGTTTTGGATTGATAACAGTATTGATATGCACTACTGTGGGCATCACAGCTTCCGACACATCTGCAAAATCAAAAGTGGGAACTGTGACATTCTTAATATCATAGTTCGCCTTTCTTGCAGTAAAGAAAGAATTGTCAGGGAAATATTGCTTTTGCTCGATTGTTTTGTACGCGCCAACGCTCACGAGCCCACCCACGATGGCGACAAACATAAGTCCTAAATACTTTTTCACATTATTCATACCTTTGCGTTTTTATTTGTTTTAATAACGTTGGTTTTTGCAAACTTTGTGCCATGACGCTCAAAAATTTTCATAAAGAGTCTTAATGGCCAGTTTTTTAGTTATTTGCAAACCGAACAAAGCGCCATGATTGACACGGAATTAACTGACACGGAAGTTTTGGAAACGCCAAAAAGTAGAAATGTCAGTCCGGTATTGCTAAGTTTTGTCATAGCCCTTGTACTTGCCGTGGCTGCCGGATATTATGTACATCTTAAAAAAGAAAAGTTGACCAAACCTGATACTATTAAGGCCGCAAACAACCAGAATCATGCAAATTGAATTCTCCAAATACCAGGGCGCCGGCAATGATTTCATCATGATCGACGACCGGAAAGAATTATTTCCGGTAAGCGTTCAACTGGTCAATCATTTATGCGACAGGAGATTTGGGATTGGAGCTGATGGGCTTATATTATTAAGAAACCATCCGGAGTACGATTTTGAAATGGTTTATTTCAATTCTGATGGCAATCTCGCATCCATGTGTGGAAACGGCGGCAGGTGTACGGCTGCTTTTGCAAAACAGCTTGGAATAAATATCGAAGAGTACAATTTTATAGCCGTTGACGGGCCGCATAAGGCCTTTTTCAAAGATGGGCTGGTTTCGTTGCAAATGAAAAATGTAGATCAGATATCCAAACGCGGATCAGACCTTGTACTCAATACGGGTTCACCACATTATATCAGGTTTATAGATGATCTGAAAGATCTGGATGTTGTAAAACTGGCAAAAGAAATCAGGTATAACCCGGAGTTCAAAGAAAAAGGCATCAATGTCAATTTTGTTGCCGTTGACCATTCTTCCCCTAATCATATCAGGCTCAGGACTTATGAACGCGGTGTGGAAGATGAAACACTTGCTTGTGGTACAGGGGTGGTAGCTTCAGCGATTGCATATTTTCATGAAAAAAATGAGAATAAAAACAATGCCTCAAACAATCATATCTGCGTGAGTGCCATGGGTGGTGAACTGGAGGTAGATTTTGATTATGATCCTCAAAACCTTTACTACGATATCTGGCTTACTGGTCCGGCAGAGGGGGTTTTTGATGGGGAATACAATGGTCAATGATCAATTATCAATGATCAATAAAAATAAACAAGGCAGGAATGGGAAAGACTATCAGACTGTCTTTTCTTATCTCCTTTGGCCAGTATTTATCATATACGCAGTCGCTGTTATCTATGGAGCCATGCATCACGAACCGTGGCGGGATGAGGCAGAGACATGGCTTATCGTCAGGGATAATAATCTAAAGGGTTTGTTCGGCATCATCCCTTTTGAAGAACATCCCCCTCTTTGGTTTTTGATCATGATGCCCATTGCAAAAATGGGATTGCCGTATAGCACCATCAGTTATCTGCCTGCTGTCATTATGGTCGCAGCGGTATATTTATTGTTGTTTAAAACCACATTGTCCCTCACTGTAAAGTTTTTACTCCCATTCAGTTATATTTTCTTTTACGAATATTCGGTTATCAGTCGGAACTATTGCCTTGTTGTATTTTTTGTAGCGGCGATCATAAGCCTGTATCCAAAACGGTTTGAAAAACCTCTGCTTTTTGCACTGTGTGTTGTATGTTTATTTAATTCTGAAGGGCTCGCTTTCGGGATAAGTTTTGCGCTGCTTGTTCTTTACATTATTGATGCCATTCAGTACAAAAAGCTTCATGGAATGATATGGCTGGCTATCATTTTAATGACGATAGGAGGCCTCTACCTTATACCCTATATGGCCATGAACCCGGCGGCAAATATGTATGAAGGGATGATTACGGACAGTCCCAGGCAAATTGCAAACGCCATTACCAACTCGTTATTGATAGATGGTAACGGTGTTATTGCCTTACTGATCTGGGCTGCCATCATTATCATATTAAGTACCCGGACCAAAGCATTGTTTATTTTTATTTCGGGGGCCGTTTGTATCTTATACATATTGGGTTTTAAATACAATCTCGGATACCCCAGGCATTTTGGATTATTGTTTTTGGTAGCCATCATTGCTTTTGCCATCTCTGATAATTATAAAAATGACAAACTTAATATCATCAAGACCAATAAGTTTGACCTGCAGAAATTCGGGACCGGCTTGTTTGCATTGATCGTATTATTGCAGTCGCCATATACCTTCGCTGCGTATAAAGACGACCTGGAAAATGATTTTTCAGGAGCAAAGGCCGCAGCAAAATTTTTAAATCATTCTGATCTGAAAAACGCCATTCTTGTCGGGCACCAGGCATGGGCGGCAAGTGCAATTGTTCCATATCTTCCAAAAGGGACAAAGCTCTATTATGCAGAATGCCAGCGATATGGAACCTATTATGTCTATGATTCCTGCTTTTTAAAAAAGAACTGGCATACTGCTCCTGAATCAGCGGTGGACATCTGTTATAAGACCTTTAAGAACCGGCTGGCAGATCTTGTTTTTGTTTTCAACCGTCCCTTAAACGAGCGCTCCATGCCATATATGGATCTGCTATACCAATCTCCAGAACCACCAATACAAAAAGACGAAGCGTTTTTTATTTACAGGTTTAAGCATATTCGGAAGAGTGAATGATCTCAGCCATAGCCCTGACCCTAAATGGAACCATCGTTGAGTTTTCTCTGGTGTTTTTAATTGGAAATTTTTTTCTGTGCAAACTTGGGCATTTATAAAATCTGAATTGAACAATCATAGGTTCCCTTTAGGGTCAGGGCTATGGCTGCAAAGGAGATTCTTGCAATGGCTCCTCCCTGGTGGCACACAGACCAGTTCCCGAAAACTCACTGACTCAAACATAAATTGTGAATTGGAATAGTTTCCGGTCTGTGTGCCACAGACCGAGGATGTACATTGCCCACTGGGACTATTGAAGAATAATCGGTTAATAAATCAGCCGGAGGGCTTTCCTAACCCCTGATTCCTGTCTCCTAACCCTTGATTAATGCAGCACCGTAATATTCCCCTTCAGCGAAGTAAAATTCGTTCCTGAGAAATCACCGGCTTTGATGGAATAGACATAAACACCTTCAGGCACCTTGACGCCGTTCCCGTTGTAATCAGCGTTCCATGGTGTATTGATATCCGTTGAATGAAAGACCTGCTGGCCCCAGCGGTCCACAATGATACAATCGAAATCAACGACACCTACTCCCTTGGCCATCCATACATCGTTCTTGCCATCACCATTTACGGTAATGCAATTCGGCGCGTAGAGAGTATAGCCCGGCGTCACGTAAACAATAAACCGAAAGGTATCCGCACAAAAATCATTATCTGTGGCAAGGGTTACCAGAAAGGTCCCCGTGTCTTTATAAGTATGGACAGGGCTGACTTCGTGACTGTCGGTACTATCCCCAAAAGTCCAGTAATAATGGTTTGGATCTGCATTGGCAGTTGTATTGGTGAAAGTAACCTGAGGCTGCTGTATTGCAGCCGGATTTGGGTTAGCTGTAAACGATGCATAAGGTATTTGCCTTATGAAAACCTTTTGGGTATCAGAGCTGTCGCATCCAAAATTGGTAGTTATTTTCAGGACTGCATTATAGATAAAATTAGAGCCCTGAAAACTATCGGCATATAGATGGTAAAACTGAGCTTTTTGAATGCTATCTGTCTTTCCATCCCCGAATTTCCAGGAATAACTGGTTATAATCCCACCATTTGCCTTCGAACTGTCATAAAAAGTGGTTGGCTGCCCGAAACAGGTCGTATCCACTGAAAACTTTGCAAAAGGCAATGGGTTTACTACTATGTTGGTTTCTGCTGTATCAGAATAACACTTTAACAATGGGTTGGTTCCTATGGTATAATCGTGTTCCTGGTACATTTTAACAAGATAGGTTCCCGCTTGCGTATACGTATGAGTTATAGGGGTTCCGCCCGGGAAACCGCTATTGTCGCCCAAATCCCAGTTTGCAAACCCACCCTTGAGTTTTGTGGTATCTACAAAAACATATTGTCTTCCTACGCAATTGCCATTATAGCTAAACCCTGCAATCGGTAATTCGGGTATATTAACAATTTCTGTATCCACGGATACGCATCCCTGGTTTGATGTTTCCGTAAGGACCACAGTATAATTGCCAGGATAAGCGAAATTGATTTCTTTTGGATTTTGACTATTGCTTTGGATCGTATCATTTTCCTGGTCGGCCACTGCCGTATCGCCAAAACTCCAATGATACGAAGCGACATAATTGGGTTGCTGGATGACAGTATTAGGAGCCGCATAAAAATTAACAGGCCTGTTATTACAATTAAGGTTGTAGCTGAGTTGAGAAACAGGACTCGTATAAATTGATATCCCTGTGATTTTGGTATTCGGACACCCGTTTGCCGTAGTCACTGTAAGGGAGGCATTCAGAATATCATTATCCTGGTAAACATGTGATGCATTTTGTGTAGATATCTCATTGAGCGTATCATTGCTGAATATCCAGTTCCATGACACCACACTGTCTGCTCCGGTTGTCAGGCTGGTAAAAGGGGTGGCGGTACCTGCACAGCTTTCAACATAGCTGAATTTGGATACCGGAACCTCATAAATGGTAACCTGGGTGATAAAAGAGTCTTCGCAATCTGACGTTGATATCACATATTCCCTGATGGTATAGACCCCTGGAGCTGCATATTGGTGCTTCACACTCTTTCCGGTTGCAAAATGCCCGTCACCGAAATCCCATGACCATGATTGTATCGAATTTGTGAATCCCGGAACATAAGATGAGTCCACAGCAATAACATTACTGTCATTGCAGGCATTATTGGCCCTGAAAAACACGATTGGCCTCGGTTTTACAGCCACAAATATGGCTATGCTGTCGGTACAGCCCGTAGCAGGCATAAAGGAAGTAAGCGTTCCCCGGTAATTTCCTGTTGTGGGGTACGTATGCACGGGAGTCGTTGCCGTGTCGGAAGTACCATCACCAAATTTCCAGATATATTTAATCACGCCGGGATGATTGCTTACGGTTTTATTATAGAAAGTAATAGGCGCTCCCGTGCATTTTGCACCGATAGAATCAGCAGAATGGGGCCCGGGGATAATGATAACCGGAATAGTAGTGTCTTTGCTGCACCCATATACCTGGGTAGTAGCAGTGAGCAAGACATTAAAAGTATCAGGAGTCTGGTAAAGATGGTTTGGACTGGTTGTAAATTGTGAAAAGGTGCCATCGCCAAAACTCCAATTGAAAGAACTGTCTATTAATTTGCCAAAATTTGAGGTTGAGGTATTAATAAATTTAATGCTGTCGCGTTCACAGTTTCCACCAAGAATAAAAGAAGGCCTTGGCAACGGATATACATAAACTGCCTGGTTTAAAGTGTCACTACAGCCATAAGAGGAAAAGGCCACCAGTTTTACATTATGATAGCCTGAATCCTTAAATGCGTGGAGTGGACTTGAAACCGTATCATTTGGGGTGCCATCGCCATATAGCCATACAAAATGGGTAAGAAAATTGGTCCTTGACGTATCTGACCCGGTATTGGAGTTATTTGCAAAAGGGATCTGTATGTCCTGGCATTTAGAGATGAATACATAATTTGCCACAGGCAACGGATATACAACAACATTTTGCTTAACCGAATCTATGCAGCCTGCCTGGGTTTTTGGGATCAACCGAACGGAATAGTTATAGCTGGGCTTAGTATACTCGTGTGCAGGGTTTTGCTTTTTCGAGGTACTATCGTCCCCGAAATTCCAGCTCCAGGATACGATAGAATTTCCTGCCGGCACTGTTGATGCATCTGTGAACTGGACCGCAGAATCCAGGCAGGTACTTTTTACATTAAAATTGGGGGTTGGGGTTGGATATATATATACTTTCTTTGTAGAGTCACCACGGCAGCCTTGAGGTGAAATGACCGATTCCGTTACATAAAAGGTTCCTCCATGCGGGAAACCATAGTTAAAACTGGCAGGGGTATAAAATCCATTATACCCCGCAGCTGTATCGCAGTTGGCATGATTGGAATCACAAAAATTCCAGTTCCAATACGTAACACCAGGATTTTCAATTTTGATATTCGTAGAATCATATATGATTCCAAGAGAATCCTGGCAATGGGGAACCATATAAAAATTGACGATCGGATTGCTATAAACCTCAAAGTTTTCAGGGAGACTGTCATTACAGGTCCCCGTATGGTTTATAACTATAAGTTCTACAGTTGGGATTCCTGGAACCGTAAATAATTTAGTTACAGATTTTCCAGTATACGTACTATGATCAGCCTGGAACCTCCATAGATAAGTCACATGCATTCCTGAAGTATCAGCAGTTGATAACTGGGTTGCCGTAAATATTGTAGAAGAGTCCTGACAATGACCATTTGTACCATTGATTTTAGGGGCACGGGCAAAAGGTCTTTGACCAATAGTAATTGGGACAGTGATTTGACTTTTACAGCCCGCTGCTGTGATGTCACTTACAATGATTTTGTAGGTTCCGTTCGCCATATAAGTATGAACACCAAGATCCGTCCCATTTTGAGTAGCAGATCCATCTCCCCAATCGGTGGTATATGTTGCGGAACCGCTTGTGATTGTAAAAGTAGGTTCGCTTCTGGCGCATAAAGCTCCTGCGTGACTAAGGACAGGCAAAACCCCCGTACCCGTAATGGTAAATGTTTTAGAAGTGGAATCTTTAAGTGCATCTGCAGCATCGGTCACCACCAGGCTCACGGTAAATGTACCGGTAGTGGTGTACATTTTAGGAGTGGGAGTTGATCCGGTATCCGTAGTACCGTCACCATAATACCATTTATCCCTAAGGCTGCCCTTGTGGGTACCGGTGTATGCTGATGAGTCCGTAAAATTAAAGACCTGGTAAGAGCAGTCATTGGTGGTCTGAAAGCTTTTGATATAGGCTTTCAAGGTGGCCGCTTTTACCGAAAATGATATACAACATAGCACTGAAGCTATGAAAAGAAACCTTTTGAACATGTAATTGTATATTTTGGCTTATATAATCGTTACTTTAATGTTAAACTTGTATAAATCCTGGCAGTCATCAAATTTCTACAAATATCCTATAAAAACAGTATTTCCTGAAATACCGTTCATAAAAACAAAATGAAAATTTACCTTTATACCTTTGCTCAAACTTCAAAAAGGACGTAAGTTAAAGCAAATTTTGCACAATTGCAAATTTTTGTGTCAAAATGTATAAATCATTGTCTCAGCCATAGCCCTGACCCTAAAGGGAACCTACGATGGTTTGACACCCCCTTCCCCGGTCTGTGGCACAGAGACCGGGGAAGCGAAATTTCACTTTTTAATACATCAGCGAAGGCCGCAGCTCATTCTCAGTCGTGGCCCTGAAAGGGCGGGATACATTAGCGAAGGGTGAAGCCCTTCGCATGAACAAACACATCCATATAAAGCCCTGAAAGGGCGGGGATTCTTATTCTGTATTTGCTGATTCTTGTTATACCGGGCTTCTGCTATGTTCACAGGGCTACACCCTGTGCTGATGTATTGCGCCCTGCAGGGCTAAAAATCAGGACATTTCAACGCCAAATTTTTCTTTCAAAATCTCCTTTAAGGCAAACATTTCGTCCCGTAGCCTGGCGGCTTCGGTAAATTCGAGCTCCTTGGCAGCCTTCATCATCTCTGATCTTGTATTTTCTATCGCTTTTTCAAGGGCATGCTGGTTCATGTATTCAATCACTGGGTCTGCAACCATGGCCAGTTTGATCTCTTCCTGGTAGGGTATGGTCTTTTTCGTTGGGCGGTCATTGACATCTGCCACCGTTGTTTGCCGCATGATCTGTTCACGGGTTTTAATGATGCCCAATGGGGTAATACCGTTAGCTTCGTTATAGGCCATTTGTTTTTCCCTGCGGCGGTTTGTTTCTTCTATGGTGCGCCTCATGGAATCGGTAATTTTATCGGCATACATGATCACTTTGCCTTCCACATTCCGTGCCGCACGTCCCGCAGTCTGGGTGAGTGAGGTTCCGGATCTTAAAAACCCTTCTTTATCGGCATCCAATATGGCCACAAGCGATACTTCCGGTAAATCAAGTCCTTCCCTTAAAAGGTTTATTCCTACCAATACATCAATAACACCAAGCCTCAGGTCGCGAAGTATTTCAACCCTTTCAAGGGTTTCCACTTCAGAGTGCAGGTAACGGCATTTGACTCCAAATTTGGCAAGGTATTGAGACAATTCTTCTGCCATACGCTTGGTAAGGGTGGTAACAAGGACACGACCACCTTTTTTCACGTTTTCGTCCACTTCTTCAAGCAGGTCGTCAATCTGGTTCAGGCAGGGTCGTACTTCAATGGGAGGGTCGAGCAGACCTGTGGGACGTATCAATTGTTCTACAACTACACCTTCGGTAAGCTGTAGTTCATAGTCCGCTGGGGTAGCGCTTACATAGATCACCTGGTTGGTAAGTCCTTCAAATTCATTAAAGTTCAGTGGTCGGTTATCCATGGCAGCAGGCAGGCGGAAGCCGTATTCCACCAGATTGATCTTCCTGGCCCTATCCCCGCCATACATTCCCCGTACCTGTGGGATGCTCTGGTGGCTTTCGTCCAGGAACAACAGGTAATCGTCCGGAAAATAATCCATCAGGCAAAAGGGCCTGGTTCCGGCAGCCCGCCTGTCGAAATACCGGGAATAGTTTTCAATACCTGAACAATAACCCAGTTCCCTGATCATTTCCAGGTCGAAATTGACCCTTTCTTCAAGTCTTTTCGATTCGATATATTTACCAATGGAATTAAAATATTCAACTTGTGCCACCATATCGTCCTGAATTTCACGGATGGCGGTTTGTACCGTATCAGGCATGGTTACGAATAGATTGGCCGGGAATATGGAAACGGTATCCAACTGGTGCATCATTTTGCCAGAAACGGGGTCAATGATTTCGATGTTTTCTATTTCATCGCCCCAGAAATATATGCGGAATGCCGCATCCATATAGGGAGGATATATATCCACCACATCGCCGGATACGCGGAATGTACCCGAAATTAATGCGGCAGTGGTGCGTGAATACAGGATTTCCACCAGCTTAAAGAGGAGTTTGTTCCTCGTAATGGTATCTCCTTTTTTGATGTTGGTGATAGCCGCCCTGAAGGCATCAGGGTTGCCAATACCATAAATACATGAAACGGAAGCCACCACGATCACATCACGCCTGCCTGATAACAAAGATGTTGTGGTACGCAGCCGCAGCCGTTCCAATTGCTCATTGATGCTTAAATCCTTTTCTATATAAATATCAGAAGTAGGCATATATGCCTCTGGCTGATAGTAATCGTAATAGGATACGAAGTACTCTACGGCGTTATCAGGGAAAAACTGTTTAAACTCCCCATATAGCTGTGCCACAAGGGTTTTGTTGTGGGTGAGTACGAGTGTTGGCTTTTGGACCTGTTGTATGATATTGGCCATCGTAAAGGTCTTGCCAGACCCCGTAACACCAAGTAAAATCTGGTGCTTTTCTTCTGCTTTCACTCCACGCACCAGCGCTTCAATGGCTGTAGGCTGATCTCCGGTGGGAGAATAATCGCTTATGAGTTCGAAGTTCAAAATTTAATGTGCTGATGTGATAATCCCGAATAAGTCGGGACAAGTTGTGTTAATGAAACCGGCGAAGCAATTTTTCAATCTTTTAATTTTTTAATGTCCCCTCACATAGTTAATATAATCCATAACCGGCGGAGCGATATCATGCTGCCTGAGTATCTTACTTATCTGTGCCCGGTGATGGGTAGAATGGTTGATTACATGGAAAAGGATATCATACAAACTGTTTTCAAACGCTTCACCCTTAAGGTTGTGATAAGCAAAAACTTTATTGAGGCCTTCTTCATCATATTCATTTAGAAATGAAATCCATCCTTTGTGACTTTCTGCCTGGTGGCTTTCAATCTCAGAAAGGGGCCAGTTTTCAAAAAAACTCTTTTTTATTTTTTCAGTACCATATAGTCTTTCGAGCCATAACAGTTCTGCCTTTACAATATGACTTAAAAGCTCAACTGTCTCATGCGGAGGATGCTCAAGGTCTTGAAGCCTGTGTATCATGGTTAAGTTCATGGCATCGTTATAGGCCAATTGTTTGAGAAAAAAATCTTTGAGTTTCATTGTTAGAAAATTATTGAATGAATGAATTATAGAATGATTGACTGCTAAAATTTCAACCATTCAAATTTCAGCTTTTTATCAATTATTTTTTACTTTCTTAGCCCTTTTTCTGAAGAGTTCACTGATCTTATCAAATTCTGTTCTATAAGAGATTCCAACTCCCTGTGTGGATGAGTTCTGGTCTATAATCGGGTTATTATTAGTCCTTCCAAAAGCTTTTATCTGGAAACTTCCATCCGGGTTGAGTTTGTAGGCAAGCTGGGTATTGTAATTATTATAATCAAAATCGTAACTCGCGCTGATTTTAGCCCTCTTTTGCAAGACATCTTTGCTGAGTTCCAATGAAAAATCTTCCTGGGCCTTAGCATATAAGTTGTTAGAAGACATGTTTAACCCGACATGCAGGCTTTCAAAACCACGGACTTTGGATATCAGGTCATTAAGCTGTGAAGTGGCAATATCGCCCACACTTGAATAAACCGTTGAGTTCAGCGCGTCATTCACACCCAGGTTTGTACCAACAAGACCCTGGTCAACCGGAGCGAACTGGTTAAGCACCAGAAGGCTCACAACCTGCTGATCAATATCCTGCTGGTTCCCTTTTATCTGGTTTACCCTGGTTTCTATATCCGTAGTACCGGGATCAGCCTGGTTTAGTTCTTCAATATCAAAATCAAGCCTTATCTCCGGTTGAAAAAGAGAGCCTTTGAGATTTAATATTGCTTCCACAGGATATAACCGCTCATAATTTTCCCTTACAGCCGGATCATTTGCAGCAATTGAGCTCATTAAAGGTATTAAAGTAGTGCGTGCCGTATAAATGGCCTGCATGTTAAGCTGAGCTTCGTAAGGATTACCGTTCCAGGTAATGGTACTGCCATTATTTATCGTGAATGATTTGCTGATAACCCCGTTAAGAGCCGTAAATTTATATTTCCCGTCGGTAATTGTGTATGTGCCATACATATTGAAATCCCCGTCAGTGTTTATCTCAAGCCTTAAATGTCCTGATCCATGAGCTTCAATAATATCTCCGACGCGCGGATCAAATATGATCTGACCAAAGGCATCCGGTGTAATGTCAAGTTCCATGGTTAGTTCTATGCCTGAAAGTTTTACCTCATGCATTTGCTTAAGATAACTGGATTTATTTATGAATTTTATATAGTCATAGCCATAAAAGGTACTACCGGATGAGATAGGCATGGCAAATGTGGTGCCTTTTTCCGATTTCATTTTTATAGCAAATTTCAGGTTGTCAAGTGGTCCGTCAATGGATACTTTTCCGGTGCCGAAACATTTTCCAAAATATAGGTCATTGTTCTTTTGGCTTGTGTTCAGTGCCATGAATTTCGTCGCCACAATATTTAAGTCTATCCCGAAATTATTCAGGTTTGTGAGGTCGAGCAAACCATTTACCAGCGCTTTATTATTGCCGGGATCATATACGTTAAGGTCTTTTACAATAATGGTTCTACCGCTAAAGGTGAACTTGTGGCTAAAATGGTATTTGACATTTGTATAGTTAACCTTGAATTCAGCTTCAGAAAGATCTATGTTTCCTGCAATATTGGGTTCTTTAAAGGTTCCGGTTATAAGCATGGCGGCCGTCGCCTGACCTTTTAATTCCGAAAACACACTGTTTATAAAAGGTTCAAATAGTTTTAAATCAGTCTGGTTCAGTTTCACATTTAAAGCCAATGCACGGCTTTGGTCAATATTAACTGCGCCCACGGCACCGGCAATTTCATCGCCTTTTGCGTTAAAAAGCTTGGTATCTATGCTAAGTTTAGAGGTGTTTTCATCGTAATTTGTTTGTGCAGAAACAGTTCCAAGAGTATCTCCATTATAAGCAGCGTTCGAAATATAAAGAGCGGATTCCATAATGGGTTTCGCGTTTAGATTGCTAAGGATGATCTGCCCATTCACAGACCCTCCAAAGAGAGATATTGCCGGAACGAAATTTCCCACCGTTGCCAGGTCCAGGTTTTCCATTACAAAACGCAACGGATATGAATGGCGAACTGAATATTCTCCATCTACTTTAATTTTTTCGTTCCGCTTGCTAAAAACAAATTCAGGAATATTGACCAGTGTATCCTTGTAAAAGACAATGCGTTGTGCAGATATGTTCCAGGTGTCATCTAATATTTTTATCCTGGAAGATGGTGACAGGTCAAGATAAGCCTGGCCATTATTCACTACGTCAAAACTTCCTGATAAAAAAGCTTGTTTCCTGTTCATAAAATCAGTGCCTTGAATGTCAAAGAACATCTTCTCTGAGTTGCTTTTGAGTTTTATGACCGCATCACGAACCAACTCGGTGTCCTTATTAATGAAAGCGCCCGCATTTATATCCAGGTTAAGCCCGTTATTATCTCCCTGTCCCTTAAATGCCAGGTCTTTAAAATGCAGGGCTTTATAAGAAACTTCAGGCAGGTTTCCACTTAATACCAGCTTGTTCCCATCGCTATAGATGCTCCCTTTTAGAAACCCCGAATCTGCGACCGAAAAGTTGGTGCGGAGGATTGAAAAAACCGGGTCTAAATTGATAAATTTAATATCGAAATTGACGTATTGCCCTGTAATAGACTCATTGTTAAATTGATAAAAACCAGAATCGATATAATGCCTGGCAGCCGCCTTTACCAGATCACCCAATCTGCTTATCTGGAAATTGCCATTGATTTTTGCCTGAACCAGCCCAGAATATAAATTGATGATCCTGTTATCCGGACTCACAACGGAATACAAGCTCATGCTGTCAAAATTATATACTTTTCCAGGAATCGTCAACCGGGTTCCCCGTGCAATTACCTGCCCATCAATATCATCGGGTTTAATGCCTTTTACATTAATACTCAGGTTGGTAGATATATCCAAAGAGTCTTGCGCAAAATTCAGTGCATAAAGATTTGCGTTGGGTATTTTGGCACTGAAGTCATATACAGGTTTTTTCTTTCTATAGTCAACAGACCCTTTGAAATCAAGTGTCAGGTTGGGGTCATTTGCGATGAGAGATCCTTTGAAAAACCTTTTGGCTACCTCCCCATTCACTTTGATATTCTGATAATTGTATCGATAAAAATCAAACCGGCTGACATCTGCTACGAGACGGGCCTGCACACTTTCAAGTGATAATCCCGCCCCATCTATACTACCTGATGCGGTTATATTGCCCAACTTGCTTTCACCGAAAAGTTTACCGATATCAAATTTGTCAAGATCAACTTTTGCGGTATAGCTGCTCAGCGTCTGGTCTGGCATTATTTTCATGTTTGCATCCAGCTTGCCATTTCCCAGTGCCGTTTCAAAATCGGTATTTGTCTTAAAATTGTTCAGGAATCCGTTGAAATACCCTTTCACATTCATCTGTCCCATCTTGTCAAGAAAGACAGGCAATTCCAATTCAGGCATCAACTTGTCGAGTTCTTCCCTGCTTGTATGCACCTGTGCAAACCTTGCTGTGAAAAAGGTTTTATTAATATCGGGAAGGCCCTGGAGATCAGCACGCCCTTTTATGTTAGAATATTTGCCATAGGATGCTATTAAATCAGAAATATGGAGATTGTTGACTTTGCCACTGCCCTTTAGTCGAACAAAATTTACATCCTCGGTTTTGTCTTTAAGTTCGGATGTAAAATATTTTAAATCCTTAAAAGACACCTTAGTGTTAGCGAAATCCGCC